>ERZ869909.233-NODE-233-length-82048-cov-7.338339_pt1 | contig 82048 bp, 60 predicted proteins | sample MGYA00520892_ERZ869909 | MGnify/ENA primary metagenome ERZ869909 (study PRJEB32215, sample SAMEA104723947) | bioreactor metagenome | biome: bioreactor; feature: anaerobic bioreactor; material: water | place: China | collected 2015-03-12 ...
GGCGAAGATGGAAATTCGCTGGCATTGGGATTAACGAATGGGAGGGCGAGCGTCCTCGCGAGCCGCAGCGCACGCGTGGTGCCCCGGCTCGCGAGGACGCTCGCCCTCCCGGGTCCACCGCGCCGAAGCCTCACGAAAGGGTGAGCGCTCCCCACCTCTCGTACCCAAGCGGGAATTTGGCAATAGGAGAGGATAAAGGTATATTCAGAAAGCTCCGCCAATCCGTGGTCAAAATCGGTTTGCCATTTTCATAGAAGTGCCCACACTTGCGACTGCAGGAAATTGATTGTGGATACAGCGACCATAGATCTGTCGAACGATACGACAAGCTCCTCGAAGTTGACCCAACCCGAGCACAAGACCATTGCTGGATTTTGGAGTCGCCTGCTGGCCCTGCTTGTGGACACTATCTTGCTGGGCGCGGTGGGGCACATCGGTGGGATGTTGCTTTTCGATTTTGTTTCTCAAGTAGGAGTTTGGGGGCGGCTAATCGGATTCGTGGTTGCACTTGCGTACTTTGGTGTGCTCAATAGCGCCATTGGGGGCGGCCAAACCCTTGGGAAGCGCCTGACGGGGATCGAGGTGGTTCGTCACGACGGGGGGCATATCAGTCTCCCGCGCTCGTTGGTCCGATATATCGTTTTTGCGGTACCTTTTTATCTCAACGGTCTTATGCTTCCGACAGGCATGGCGACCTACTCGATAGCCATGATTATGGGAATTCTAATCTTTGGATGCGGGGGCGCAACCGTTTATCTCTATGTTTTTAATCGAAGCACCCGTCAGACTCTTCATGACCTCGTTGTCGGAAGTTATGTTGTGAAGAAGTCAGTCGAGGGAGAGCCGATTGGTACAATATATCGCCCACATCTCTACGCCATTGGGCTCTGGTTTCTTACGATATCCGTATTGTCGCTCATCATGATGAGGGTATCTCAGAACGATTTCTTTGCCGAACTTCGAGCAGTGCAAGGTTCCATCGAGGAAATCGGCGATGTCCATGCGTCAGCGGTCAGTGCTGGGAAAGGCTGGCAGGTTGTGGACAACACAGCCACTGAATGGACTTACTACAATGTCACCGCCACTTGGAAGGGAGAGCCTCAAGATGTGGAGGCCGCTGCTCAAAGCGTTTCCTCAATTGTATTGGACCAGATTCCGATGAGCATCGAAAGTGCTATTCTCACCGTAAGCATACGCTACGGCTATGACCTGGGAATTGCCAGCAGTTGGAAATCGCAGACCTTCAGTCACACCCCGCAAGAGTGGCAGGAAACGCTTTCGAAGTCCTCGGGACTGTGATCCGCTTGCGCTTGTAGACGAATTCTTGTTTTCCACGCGGCAGCGCAATTGCCTCACTGCCCCCCTCTCGTTCCCAAAGCTCCAGCTTGGGAACGCACTTGTCCCGCGAAGCTCCTGCTTCGCAACCCCACCGCGTAAGGCCCTAACTTCGGCTTGGCGAAGCTGGAGCTTCGCGGGGATTGGGATTAACGAATGGGAGGGCGAGCGTCCTCGCGAGCCGCAGCGCACGCGTGGTGCCCCGGCTCGCCCCCCTTCGCCAAAGCGCTACGGCGCGGGAACCGAGGACGCTCGCCCTCCCCCCGGATTCCCCCAATTCCACTGGACGCGGGCCGGGCGGACACATAGGTCCGCCCCTACGGAGGACTACCCCACCCCCTCGCGGATTGCCAGCAGTTCCTTCATGACCGGGTAGCAGTCGGCCTGGCTGCCCTTGAGGCCGAAGGCGTCGTGGGTGGTTTTGTAGAGGGCGTGGAGGCGGTCGTAGGTGGCGACGGCGTCGGGCTTGGGTTTAAAAACTTCGGGGCGGATGGCGGTCATGGCTTTTGCGGCGTCGGCGAACGAGGCGTACCCGCCTTTGGCCGGTCCAGCGGCGACGGCGGCGGCCATGCAGGAGCCGAGGGCGCAGGTCTGCTCGCTGCGGGAAACCTCGAGCGTGCGGTTCATCACATCGGCGTGGATCTGCATCACCAGCGGGTTTTTAATGGCGATGCCGCCGCAGGCGACGATGCGCTGGCAGGGCACGCCGTATTCCTCGAAACGCTCCATGATCATGCGCGCACCGAATGCGGTGGCCTCGATCAAGGCGCGGTACATCTCGGCGGGCTTGGTGTGCAGCGTCATGCCGAGCATCAGGCCCGTGAGGCGCGGGTCGACGAGCACGGTGCGGTTGCCGTTGTTCCAGTCGAGCGCGAGCAGGCCGGATTCACCCGGCTGGAGGGCCTCGGCAGCCCGGGTGAGGGCCTCGTGCGAGCCGGCATCGGTGCCGCCGGGCTGGAGATGACTCACGAACCAATTGTAGATGTCGCCCGAGGCGGATTGGCCAGCCTCGAGTCCGAACATGCCGGGCAGAATCGACCCGGGCACGATCCCGCAGATGCCGGGGATGTCCTCGAGCGCTTCGCCCTCGGGGTGGACGATCATGTCGCAGGTGGAGGTGCCCATGATGCGCGTGAGCACGCCTGGCTCGATTCCACAACCGACGGCGCCAAGGTGGGCGTCAATCGCCGCGACGGACACGGGGATGCCCGCGGGCAGGCCGGTCTTCTCGGCCCATTCCGCGCTGAGCGTCCCAGCGATTTCGCCAACCGGGTGGCAGGCATCGGGCAGCGTCGCGCGGACCTCGGCAAGGGCCGGGTCGAGTCCGCCGAGGAAAGCCGCGGGCGGGTAGCCACCCCATGCGGGGTTGTAGGCGCCCTTGTGTCCCGCCGCGCACACGCAGCGCTTCATGGTGGCCGGGTCGGTGATGCCGCAGATGACGGCGGGGATCCAGTCGGTGCTTTCGATCCAGGTGTGGGCGGCCTGGAAAACCTCCGGTGCGGTGTTCTTGCAGTGCAGGATTTTCGCCCAGAACCACTCGGAGGAGTAGGTGCCCCCGCACTTGGCGAGGATGTCGGGTTGCTCGGCCGCGGCGTGCTCGGTGAAGGCCGCCGCTTCGGCATACGAGGTGTGGTCCTTCCAGAGCCATGCCATCGCAGCGAGATTATCGCGGAACTTCTCGCCGAACGCGAGGGGAATGCCGTCCTTTCCGATGGGAATCGGCGTGCTTCCGGTCGCATCCACGCCAATGCCGATGACCTTGTCGGCGGAAAAGTCCTCGGCGGCGATGGCCTGCGCGAGCGCTTCCTTCAACACCCGCTCCGCGCCCTCGATGTAGTCACGCGGGTGCTGGCGGGCAACATTCGGGTCGCGCGGGTCGAGCAGGATGCCCTCCTCGCCATGCGCGAAGCCCCAGACGGCCGTGGCGATTTCCTCGCCCGTGCGCACATCCACGATCAGCGCCCGCACCGAGTTGGTGCCGTAGTCCAGTCCGATGGTATAGGCCATGATGGGCTCCCCCTCCCGTTGCGTAGTGAGTGACAAGTGGTCGGGAGCAAGAATAGCACCCAACCGAATCGTGCGGCCAGCTGGGCCCCGAATTCAAGAAAGCACGCGTGAACTAGGCGGAAACTGGGGCGGCGTTGATGAAAGACGGCAGGGTTCTCGTGCTACACTGCAGATGGACCGCGCCAAGATTCGGCAGAGGAGACGCGCACCATGCCTTCACCACTCACGATTTCCGAAGAAGCATTGCGAGCATTCTGCGAGCGTTGGCAAATCGTGGAGTTGGATATCTTCGGCTTTGCGTTGCGCCCTGATTTCGGTCCGGATAGCGACATAGACCTGCTTGTGACATACGCTCCGGATGCTCGTTGGTCGCTTTTCGACGAGGCACGGATGCAGGAAGAGCTTGAGCGGCTGCTTGATCGTCCCGTCGACCTCGTCAGTCGTCGCGCCGTAGAGGAATCGCCAAACTGGATTCGGCGGAAGTCGATCCTCGAGAGTGCTGAGCCGATCTATGTCGCAACGAAGTGATGGCGCGATACTGCCAGCTTTTGTGATGCTTCTCTCTTAGTGCGCCTTTGGATATCCCCACCGTCGGGCCCGAGTCCCAACAATTTCCGGAGAGCCCCCTTCCATGCGCCGCCCTGTTGATGACAGTTGGTACCAACGCCCCACGGGCGTGCCCGTGCATGTGGCGGCGGGGGGGATCGTCGCGCGGGCCGATGGCAAGCGGGTGTACATCGTGCTCATCGGGGATATGGGCAACGAGGGTTTTCACGAGTTGCCGAAGGGGCATGTCGACCCCGGTGAATCGATCGAGGAGGCCGCGCGGCGTGAGATCGAGGAGGAGTCGGGCATTCACGATCTGACGCTCGTATGCGAGTTGGGCATCGAGGAGCGGCTCAACTATGCGCGCTCAGCATGGAAGGAGACGCACTATTTTCTTTACACCACGCGTCAGGCCGAGGCGGATCCCACCGATTTTCGGCATTTCATGATGTGGGCCCCGCTGGATGACCTTCCCACGATCAATTGGCCCGAGCAGCGCGCCCTCATCGAGGCGCATGCGGAACGAATCACCGAGGCGGCGCTAGGCCGGAAACGCTGAGCGTTCCGTCGTCCTCCCATGGCGCTGCGGCCCAGATGCACGCGGTGCCATCAAGCGAAGCACTGGCGATGCGGGTGCCATCTGGACTGAACACGGCGCTGCGCACGCGATGCGTATGCCCGTGCAGCGTCGTCAACTCCTCGGCAGATACGGTAGACCACAATTTCGTCGTGTTGTCCCACGAGGCGGTGACGATGCGATCGCCGTCCGGGCTGAAGGCCACCGTGGTGACGGCATCCCCGTGGCCACGCAAAGTGGCGAGGGGAGTGCCCGCGTGGCCGTCCCACACCCGGGCGAGTCCATCGCGGGAGCCGGTGACAATTCGGCTTCCATCGGGGCTGAACGCGGCGGCGTAGACGACATCCGTGTGGCCCTCGAGCGTGGCGATCCCCTCACCTGAAGCCGTGTGCCACAGGCGTGCAGTGCGGTCGGTTGAAACCGTGCAGACGCGGCTGCCGTCGGCGGAAAACCACGCGCCGGATACGGCATCCCCATGCCCGGCGAGTACATGCACCAGGTCACCCGTGGCACTGTCCCACAGGCGGGCGGTGCCGTCGCCGGAAGCCGTCAATACGCGGGTGCCATCGGCGTTGAAGGAAGCCATACGAACCCAGTCCCCGTGGCCAGCGAGCGTCACGAGGGGCGTTGCGGTGTTGCGGCTCCAGATGATTGCGGTGCCGTCATCCGAGGCTGTGATCACCTGCTCGCCGCTTTCGTCGAACGCCACCCACAAGATGGGCCCTTCGTGACCTTTCAGCACACCTTGCGACGCGCCCGTTCGAGGATGCCAGAGACGCGCGGTGCCATCGCTGGAGCCCGTTGCGACGGTTTCCGAATCCGGGCTGAATGCGACCGTGCGGACCCAGCCTTGGTGCCCGGTTAACTTCGCGAGCATCGCTCCGGATGCACCATCCCAGGTGATCGCGGTCCCATCCTCCGAGGCCGTGGCCAGCAGCGTGCCATCGCGATTGAAAACCGCGCCCCAAACGAAGTCGTCGTGTCCACGAAGGATGTAGTGATCGGTGGTCCCCTCGATGGACCAAAGCTTCGCCGAGGCATCCGACGAGGCCGTGGCGAAGTGCGTGCCGCCCGGCGCCATCGTCATGGAAAGGATGCCTTGCCTGTGCCCCCAATAGGCCATGACCTCGTCGCCCGTTCGGGTGGACCAACGGCGCGCGGTCGCGTCTCGCGAGAAACTGAGCACTTCCTCCTCATTCAAGAAGACCGCCCCGAGCACGGCGTCGCTATGACCGCGCATATCGGTGATGAGTCCGGCCGTGTGGACATCCCATACCCGCACAACGCTGTCCCAGCACGCCGTGACGACGCGCTCTCCCTGCGCATCGAAGTGGGCGCTCATCACGGCGTCGCCATGCCCTGCCAAGGTCGCGACGAGAGCGCCGGTGACGCTATCCCAAACCTTGGCGGTGGTATCGCGGGAGGAGGTGACCACGAGGGCGCCGTCGGTACTGAAGGCGCCGTGGCGAATCCAATCGGTGTGCCCCTCGAGGGCGGCGCGCAATTCGCCCGATTCGGTATCCCACAGTCGTGCCGTGCCGTCTTCCGAAACCGTGAGAATCTGGCTGCCATCGGGGCTGAACAGCGCCATTCGAACCACATCCGAGTGGCCTTCCAGCATGAATCGCTCGTGTCCAGACGCAGCATCCCATACACGGGCCGTGTGATCGTACGAGGCCGTAGCGACCAGAGCGCCCTCGGGGTGATACGCCGCGTGGGTGATCGGGCCCGTATGGCCGCGAAGCTCGGCCACGGGCTCGCCGGTCGATGCATCCCATGCGCGTGCCGTGCCATCCTCGGATACGGTCAGCACGCGTGTGCCATCCGGGTTGAATAGAACCGACCGAATCCAGCCCTCGTGCCCCGAGAGCACAAAGCGCTCCACTCCCGTGGCGCTGTCCCAAACCTTCGCCGTTGCATCGTACGACGCGGTCACGATCCACTTCCCGTCGGGGCTGAAGGCGGCGCTGGCCACGGCGGCGTTGTGGCCACCGAAAGTCTGCTGCGCAGTATCCAGCGCTTGCCACAAATATCCCCATTCCCAGTGGCGGTACGCCCGCGGTACTTCGCTGAGGCGCTTGTGCGCGAGGACCACCTGCCGGCGCGCGAGGTGACTTTCCGCGAGCCGAATGCCGGAGACATAGTTCTTGCGTTGCAGTTGCTCGATCGTCTCCTCGGCGAGTTGGCGTGCGGCAGCCTCCTCGTCACGCGAGACGATCAGGCTGTCGCGGGAGTGCATCAGCTCGAGGTTTGCGCGGGTGATGCTCAGGCTGTAAATGCTCGAGACCGCCGCGAGCAACAGCAACGACACGGCTCCGGTCAGCACGAGTGCACGGTGGCGGCGGCCAAAGCGCACCGCGCGCTCCAGCAGCGAGTATCGATAGGCCTCAACGGCCACTCCCGCTTGGAAACGCTGCACTTCGTCGGCCAGGGCCTTCGCGGAGGGATACCGCTTCGCGGGCTCCTTGTTCAAGGCCGTGCGGGCAATGGCCGCCAGCTCCCGTGGGGCGTTTGATGGCAGGGGCGAGGGCTCATGGTCGATGACCTTCGCCAGCACCTCGTTCATGGTGCGGCCGGTATGGGGCGGCAGTCCGGACAGCAGCTCGTACAGCACCGCCCCAAGTGAGTAGATGTCCGAGCGAGCGTCGACGGCATCCAGATCGCCCCGGGCCTGCTCCGGCGGCATGTATGACGGTGTCCCAATGGCGGCGCCGTGCGCGGTCTTGCCGAGCGAGGCTTCGTCTCCCACCTGCATTGCCTGCAGCGAGGCGGCCAGATTGCCCGCGTGGATGTCCGCCTTGCCGAGTGCCTTCGACAGCCCCCAGTCCAGCACGATTGTTTCGCCGAACTCACCCACCATGACATTGGCGGGTTTCAGGTCCCGGTGAATCACACCCCGGCTGTGGGCATACGCAACAGCTTGGCAAAGGTCCACGAAGTGTGGCAGGAGCGTCATGCGTTCCTCGAGCGACCCACAATTGCGCAGGGCGTGTTCCAGCGTGCGGCCCCGCACGAGTTTCATCGTGTAATACAGCGTTCCATCGGCTCGGTGCCCAAGTTCATACACCGGCACAATGCCCGGGTGCTCCAATTGCCCCGTAATGCGCGCCTCCTGCAGGAAGCGTGCGACCAGCGGCGCCGCTCGCTCCGCCGAAGCGGCATCCGTGCCCGAGCCGTCACCATCGACCGGCAGCAACTCCTTCAGGGCTACCTCGCGGCCAAGGAAGGCGTCCTCCACCCGAAGCACACGCCCCATGCCCCCGCGTCCGTGCTCCCCGAGCAAGGCATACCGGTGCGGCGTCTCTGGCACACCTTTTCCCCCGTCTTCAACGGGTCCGCTTCGACCCACGGAAAGCATCCGCGTTTTCATGTCGCTTGCGGCGGCAATCGGGGTCGTATTGAGCAGCGATTCTCGTATGTGCGAATGCCCGCCGAAAGAGGCAATCGTCTTGGCGGCGTCATGGCCGTTTGATTCCATTGCCGCATCGACCATGGCGTCGATCAGGTCGCGATCCTGCGGCGAAAGCACCCCCTCCTCGAGCAGGCGCTGCGCCAAATCCTCGGCGGCAACCGTTTCCGCGGGGATGCACGATGGCGCGACCTTGCCGAGATGCACGGCAAGGAGTCCAAACAGGACATTGCGCTCATGACTCATTGACCCTGCGCTCCCATGACGCGGCGAATCTCCCAGCACGAGATTTTTCGCCCCTGTTTTCGCCTGAAACCCACGCGGATACTATGCCTCAAACCCATGAGGCCACGGTAGTTCGCGTGATATATCGATGAAGTACAGGGGGGCACAGCGTCGTCGCTTTCTTCGAGAGACGCAACCGAAAACATGGTTGCCCAAGGACTCTCGGCTTGCTCTTGGCGCTTGATTCCAACGGGGCCTTGATGCGACGCGGGGCTTGTCATGGGCTTTGCCGCGTGTTATAATATGTATATCGGGGGCAACAAATGAGCAGGCAACGGGCACAAGCAGGCGGTAGTGGCATCGAAGTGGGGGCCTTCTATGTCCTCGCGGTTGTTCTCACCGGCGCCCTGACGGGAGTCACCATCGGCGTGGGCTCCTTCACCTTCGTATATGCCAAGGGCGCGTCGTACATGTATGACAACCCCATGACCTGCGCCAACTGCCATGTCATGCAGGATCACTACGACGCCTGGAGCCGCGGCAGTCATCACCATGTGGCCACCTGCAACGACTGCCACGCGGGCCATGACCCGGTCTTCAAGTACTTGGTCAAGGGCGTTAATGGGTTCAATCATTCCCTCGCCATGACAACGGGCAACTACCACTACCCATTCCAAATCACGGACTTTAACCGGCGGGTGACCGAGCAGGCCTGCCGGGATTGCCATCAGGACATTGTGCAGCAAATCGACGCCCTGCCCGACCATCGCGGTCCCGGGCGGATGGAGTGCATTCGCTGCCATGCGAATGTCGGGCATATTTAGGCATTATCAAGTGAAAAGTCAGGGGAGAAGCAGCATGGACGCCTCGAAAACCGCATCGAATCGTGCACGAAAGAGGCAAGAAGGGCGCGCGCGCCTGGTGGCGTTGCTGGGCGCCACGGTCATCGTGGCCTCGCTCGCCGCCTTCGGCGTGACGGCCTTGCTGGTCAATATCTTCGAGCACCAGCAGGACGCCCGCAACCCCTTCTTTCGCGTCGTCGATCTGGATGACGACACGGCGGATCCGGCGATCTGGGGCGAGAATTTTCCCATGCAATACGACTCTTACCTGCGCACGACCGATATGAAGCGCACCAAGTTCGGCGGCAGCGAGGCCGTTCCGCGTATGCCGGACGACGCCGACCCGCGCACGGAAGTGGCCCAATCGCGGCTGGAGGAAGACCCTCGCCTGATGCGCATGTGGGCGGGCTATGCCTTCTCGATCGACTATCGCCAGGCTCGCGGCCACGCCTATATGCTTGAGGACCAGACCTTCACGCAGCGCCATCAGGTGCAGCAATACGGCAATTGCATGCATTGCCACGCCTCGGTGTACAACGCCTACAAAGACCTCGGCGAGGGCGACATCATGGCCGGGTTCGCCATGATGAACCAGATGCCCTACGAAGAAGCCCGCGAGCATGTTGTCCACCCGGTGGCCTGCATCGACTGCCACGATTCGCAGACCATGTCCCTGCGAATCACGCGTCCGGGCTTCATTGAGGGCATCGCGGCCTACAAGGCCTCCCAGGGTATCGAGGATTACGATGTCAATCGGGACGCAACGCGTCTGGAAATGCGCTCCTTCGTCTGTGGCCAGTGCCATGTCGAGTACTACTTCGCACCGGGCGATCGCCGCCTGACCTACCCCTGGCACGACGGGTTGCAGGTCGACGAAATTCTCAATTATTACGAGAACATCGAGTTCACCGACTGGGTGCACGCCGAAACCGGCGCCAACATGTTGAAGGCGCAGCACCCTGAATTTGAGTTGTGGAACCAGGGCATCCACTCGCAGGCGGGCGTCTCCTGCGCCGATTGCCACATGCCCTACGAACGCGTAGGGGCCATGAAGATCAGCAGCCACCATGTTCGCAGCCCCCTGCTGCACATCAACAAGTCCTGTCAGGTTTGCCACAATGTACCCGAGGACGAATTGCTCCGCCGGGCCGAGAACATCCAGTCCAAGACCCACGAGATGACTTCCATGTCCCTCGATGCCCTGGTCGACCTCATCGAGGCCATCGTCAAGGGGCAGGAAATGGGAATCGACGAGGAAGTGCTTGATTTTGCCCGCAGTTGCCAGCGCAAGGCCTCGTTCATGATCGACATGATCGAGTCCGAGAACTCCAGCGGCTTCCACGCTCCCCAAGAGGCGGCCCGCGTGTTGTTCAAGGCGATGGATTGGCTGCGGCAGGGCCAGGCTGCCCTCGCCGCGGAGGGCGTCGTCTCGTCGGTCGGGCCCTTGGCCTCCATGGCGCCAGCAGACCTCGCCGAGCTGTTCTCGCATGAGGAGCATCTCTCTGACGAATACCATCTCTCGCACCCATATTTGGATGACTCGCACGCCGATGGCGTTTGATCAAGGCGCGCTCTGGTACGACGCCCTCGCCAACCGCCCGGGGCGACTGGAGCGGGAAGGACCGCTGCTTACCCGTTGCCTGGCCGCGGCCCCAACGCCCCGCGTGGTCGATATCGCCTGCGGCACCGGATTGCACGCGCACTATCTGGCCAGCCAAGGCGCGCAAGTCACCGCCTTTGATCTCAGCCCCGGCATGGTGGCGTTCGCACGCGCGCGGCGGCCGCATCCAGTGGTGCAGTACGAGACCGGCGACATGCGCTCGGTTACCGGCGGCCCCTACGGCTTGGCGATCTGTCTGGGCAATTCGCTCGCACTCATCAACGACGAGGCCGGATTGCAGGCCGTTTTTCACTCGGTGGCCGAGGCCCTCGAGCCGGACGGCCGCTTCCTGCTCCAACTCGTCAACGGCAACGCCCCCGGCGCCGCCGAGCCCAAGCAGCGCGTCGAGCAAGTCTCCCTGCCCGATGAGGCCGGGGACCTCGTCGTCATCAAGACCCTCGTGCCCCACGAAGGACGCACCCTGCTCTCCATCGCCTATTTCGTGCTCGACGGGGACGAACCAAGCACCGTGGCCGAAAGCGCCGTGCTGCGCCATTGGACCCTCGACGAGCTGGACGCCGCCGCCACGGGCGCGGGCCTGACCCGCACCGAGATCTGGGGCGGGTTTGACGCCTCGCCATTCGATACATCGGTATCGGGCGACCTTTTGGTTCTATATAGCCGGGGGTAGGTGTCGGGTTTCGGGTATTTTCTTGACAACGAGCCCCCGGTACGCCAAAGTGTTGCCATGGCCGGCTCGGTAGCGCCCCCTTTGCCGCCCTGCCCATCCCCGGCCGCTGGGAACCCGCCCGCAATGAGTGTAGAACGCGACCGCGACCTTCTGTTCGGCATCCTTGCCGTGCAGCTCCGCCTGATCACCCCGGCTCAATTGGCCCAGATCGGCGCCGCATGGAATGGCGATCTCACCAAGAGCCTGCCTTCGCGCCTGCTGGAGTCCGGTCTGGTCACGCCGGCCGACCGCGATATTCTCTTCGACCTCGTCGCGCGCGCCATTGAGAAGCACGACAACGATCCCCATGCCACCCTTACGGCTTTCGGCGGCCCGATGGAACTGCTACGGTCAGAAGAGGACGACACACTCGGCGTGTGGCAGGACGATGGCGAGGAAGACCCTGCCTCGGTGTCCATCGGCGTGCCCGAGTACCCCGGCCGCTACAAACTCATCTCGCAGCACGCCAGAGGCGGTATGGGCCGCATCTGGGTCGCCATGGACAATACCCTTGGGAGGCAAATCGCCCTCAAGGAGCTTATCGGCGGTGGCGCCAGCCGTCTGTTGGATGTCTCCGGGCGTGGCCTGACAGCGCCCGCCGCCCCCGTCGCCCGATTTCTGCAGGAGGCGCGCGTGACGGGGCAGCTCGAGCATCCCTCCATCGTGCCTGTATACGAGTTGGGTCACCGCGCGGACGGCACACCCTACTACACGATGAAACTGGTCCGAGGGCGCACGCTCTCCGAAGCGATCGAAAAATGCACGGACCTACGCACGCGCCTCGAGTTGCTGCCCCATTTCGCCGACCTTTGCAACGCGATCGCCTACGCACACGACCGTGGCGTCATTCACCGCGACATCAAGCCACAGAATGTCATGGTGGGCGAGTTTGGCGAAACCGTCGTGATTGATTGGGGGCTGGCGAAGGCCAAAGGGCAATCCGACATTCAGGCCGGCGCCATGCAGCGCAACCTCTCCGAGTCCGACAGCGTCTGGTCCAGCACGCACACCTCCCTGGGTGAGGTGCTCGGCACGCCGGCGTACATGGCCCCCGAGCAGGCCCGGGGCGATATCGAGGCGATCGACGAGCGCTCGGACATCTACGGCCTTGGCGCGGTGCTGTACGCCTTGCTCACGGGAAACGCACCCTATCGCGGCAAGCGGCAAGGGGAGGTGCTCACGCAAGTACGCGCGGGCATGACCACCCCGATCGCGGAGAGTGAGCCCAAGGCTCCGCGCGAACTCGTCGCCATTTGCGAGCGCGCCATGCAGACGAAGCCAGGCGCTCGCTATCCCAGTGCCAAGGACATGGTGGCCGACATCAAGCGCTTCCAGTCCGGTGCGCTCGTTGGCGCGCACGACTACTCCGCCGCCGAGCTGATCAGGCGATTTGTCCGCCGCAATCGCACCGTGCTGGCCACGGCCACGGCCGGCCTGCTCATCGCCGTCGTGCTCGCCGTGTTCTATCAGCTCCAGCTGTTTGACTCCCTTGATCGCGAACGCACCGAGCGCACGCGTGCTGAAGAGGCCGTCATTGCGCGCGAGGACGCCTTGGCCGAGGCCTTGCATGAGCGCGCCCGGGCCGAGCGCGAGAACTACTACGCGAACATCGCCCTCGCAAGGGATCGCATCGACGCGGCACAGTTCGAGCAAGCTCGGGCGATTCTTGATGCATGCCCGAAGCGATACCGTCACTTCGAGTGGAGTCTGCTCGCGAAATACGCCGATCTCGGCCTGATGACCCTCACCGGCTTCGACGGGCCCGTCACCGCGCTCGCGCTGGATGCAACGGGCGATCAATTGCTCGCCGGAGGCCCGGACGGCGCCCTGCTTCGATTCGATTTGCCCGGCGAGGCTGGCGATCCGTGGAGTTCCCGGCAGATGCGCGCGAGCATCGTCGTGTGGCACAGCGAGACGAACCGTGCCGGCATCGTCGATGCGCAGGGCCGTGTGCACATCATCGACACGGCCACGACGGACACCGTCCAGTCACTTCCACCCGGGAGTGGCCGCGCGACCGCCCTCGCCTTCCATCCGCAAGGTGAAAAGCTGGCGGTCGGCTACGATCGCGGCCGAATCGCCGTGCATCCGCTTTCAGGCGAAGGCGAGGTCATCAATATTGCCGCGCATTTGAACGACATCACCGCGCTCGCATTCTCGCGCGATGGCGCTCGTCTCATGGCCACCTCCCGCGACAACGCCGTCACGGTATGGGATGGGGCCACCGGCAGCGCCATTTCGCGCATCGATGCGCACACGAACGACGCCACCGGCATCCTCGCCCTTCCCGGCGGCCGCTTCATCAGCGCCGGGCTGGACGGTCAACTCCTTCTCCATGACAATGGCGCTTCGACCACGCCCCTTGCGCGGCTGTCGTCGCCTATTACGGCCATGGCAGCCTCGGTGGATGGCGCCCTCTTCGCCATCGGCACCGAAATGCACACCATCGAGCTGTGGGACGCTGCCAGCGGCGAACGGCAGCGCGAGTTGCGTGGACACAGCGGGCCCGTGCGGGCGCTCGTGTTTGACCCGCAGGGCGATTACCTCGCCTCTGGAAGCGGTGATCGTACCGTGAAACTGTGGGATTTGGAGCGTGAATCGCGCTTTGCCCGCACGCGGGTGGCCCTTGAAGGGCGCGAATTCGCCCGCTTCTCTGTCGGATTTGGCGCCGAGCGGATCGTCGCGGCCGGAAACTACGGTCACGCCGTGCTGTGGGATCTCGACGACGAGCGCGCCATCTCGACGCTGGAATGCGGCGTGGTCGACGCAATGCAGCTGAGCGATTCCGGTACCCACCTGCTCACCCTGCGGGTCGACGGCACCATTCAGGTGTGGGAGCTTGGTTCGGGCCGACTGGCCCATACCCTGCGTGACGCGGGCCTGTTTTCCGCCTCGCTCTCGCCCGATGGCACCCGCCTCGCCGTGGGATACCGCGATGGCAGCGTGCGCGTTTTTGGCCTCGGGCGGGACGAACCCCAAGTGGCCTACCAACCCCATGCCGCACCCGTCACCGCGTTGGAGTTCCTCGACAATACGAACCGACTCGCGTCGGGCGATTGGCTCGGGGGCGTGCGCGTGGCCGATGTTGCCCGCGGGCGCGTCGAGGCGGAGTGGCAGACATCAGGACTCGTTCGCTCCATCAAGGCCGACGGACCGCAGCAATGGCTCGCTGCCGCGTCCGACGCCACGCATGTCTGGAAGATTGCCGATGGCGCCGAACTTGGCGTGCTCGCCGGGGAACGGCCCGCCAACACCATTGCATGGAGCCCCGACAGCCGCCGCATCGCCACGGGCGGTGAGGATGGACGCATTACGCTGTGGGATACCGTTGATTTCCGTCCGGTATTGACCGTGGATGGCGAAACCGGCGCAATCGATGGCCTACGCTTCGGGGCGGACGGACGCCGCCTCACCGCCGTGGGCGAGGTGCGCCGCGCGGCGGATACGCTCGTGCTATGGGATGTCCCCCCGTGGGATGACAGCCCAATGCCGGATATGCTCGCCGCATGGACGCGTTTGCGTGGGGGAGAGGTGCCGGGTCAAAGCCTGCAGGCCTTGGTGGCTGCCTTGGCCGTACAGGGCGCACCGGCTCGAACCGAGCGCGCGGAGGCCTTCGTCGTTGCCTTGAGTCCGGAAGAATTCGATGGCCTGCTAAGAACAGTGGCGGACATTCTGCGCACCAATCGGGATGCGCGTGGTTACCAAGGGCGCCTCTTCGTATCCGAGGGTATGGTGGTCGAGCCGCAATCGGCCTTGGCGGCCCTTCCCGAATTGGGCATCGCCTCGGGTGACATCATTCTCGCCATCAACGACGCCCCCCTCACCAGCTACGATGCGGCCATCGAGGCCTTGCACGAAGCGGCCCGGGGAGCGTTCGCCCGGCTTGATGTCACCCTCTGGCGGCAAGGACAGGTCCGGGACCTCGTCTTCGCCATCAGCGATGAGCCGGGCGCGGGTCCCTGAACTACTTCTGAACCCGCACCGACTTTCCGGTCGGGTCCATGGCGCCCAGCAGCATGTCGAGCCAGCTAAGATCGGCCGCGGCCGGGCGTTGGTTGGTCAAACTCGTGAAATGACGCTTCGTGGTGTTGCTCATGATTCCATCCTCCTCGCAGCGTCCGCGCGGTTCGCGCTTCCCGACTGCGCCATCTCAAAGGCAAGGGGGATGCCATGATTCGCAAGTACTCGCGAGAGCGTTGTAACTCTCACTCTTCTAAAGGGTTATGTCGGAGGTAAGCGGTGCCTCCACGGTGTGATCCCACCGCCAGATCCTTCCATCTGCCCGCATTGCTCCGTCAGGGTGACGAAAACCCGGCGATTTCCACGCCGCCGCTGGCGCTTCGTGCCGCGTATCCGGTAGGCTGGAAAAAAACGAGGGACAACGCGGTGCAATACCGTGATTAAACAGCTACGGAGGGCGATCGCCCATGCGAATATTTCGTCTGGCTCTTGCAGGAATCACATGCGTTGGGTTTGGAATGGCCGCGCACGCGGAATCGCGCACGGAGGCCGACGAGGCCCGCCTCGCTTCCGTGAAGGCCTTTGCCGATCAGGTGCTCGAGAAGGGGCGCGACCAGTACAGCGGCCAGGACACCCCTCTCTTTGTCGACGGCGTCAATGCGCTCACGGGCGAGCCGGTCCGCTGGCTTTTCGAGGAAGACGAGTACATCATCTCCAACCTCGCGAGTCAGCAGAACCTCTTTCGCACATTCGACCTGCTAAGCGAGGCCGTGGGGGACGAACGCTACCGCGATGCGGCGAAGGCCGCCATCCGGTATCACTTCGACGAGCTGGTGAGTCCCTGTGGCTTGCTGCGGTGGGGTGGGCATCAGTTCATTGATCTCGCCACACTCGAGCCCGTCGGCCGATTCGACGCGAATTGCCACGAGTTGAAGAACAGTTTTCCGCATTACGAGTTGATGCATCGCGCGGATCCCGAGGGCACGGCGCGGTATTTGCGCGCATTCTGGAATGCCCACATCATGGAATGGGAACGGCTCGACATGAACCGCCATGGCTCCTACGGCAAGGCAATGGGCGCCCTGTGGGACCATGACTTCGAGGAACCCGAGCCCTTTTTCGAGGGCAAGGGACTTACCTTCATCAATTGCGGCACCGACCTCATCTACGCCGGCGGCATGCTGCATCGCCTTGAGGGCGAAGCCGGGGCTATCGAATGGGCCTTGCGTCTCGCGCACCAATATGTCCGCGCGCGCCATCCGGACACCGGCCTCGGGGTTTATCAGTACAGCAAGCCCGAGCGGCGCGAGCCGGTGCCCGAGCCCATGACGGAATCCCGCCACACTTGGTCCAACTACGGGGATCGCGCGGAGAATCAGTTCGGCGCCGAGTTCGGCGAGGTCGCCGTCGAGGGCTGGTCGCTCTGGGGCGGCAAGGGCAATTCGATTTACGCACAGAACGCGCTGGTGCAACTGGCCCTCGCCGAGAAACTTGGCGCGGAAGGCGCGGAGTTGCTGGAATGGACCGTTGACGGGATGAAGGCGTATATCCAGCACGCGTATGTGCCGGAAGAAAACCACTTCCTGCCGATGTGGGCCGATGGCACCGACCTGACCGACTTCAAGTTTCCCCGCTTCGGGTATTTCGGAAGTGAGGGCACCACCCTCTCACCGGTTAGCGCCAGCCCGTCCTTCGTGGCGTCCTACACGCGGGCCTACCGCCTCTCGGGCGATGAGTCCCTGTGGGCGGCGGTACGGAACATGGCCAGGGGCCACGACCTCGGCGATCTCGGCGAGTCGCCCGGCGAGGGCATCGCGGTGAACTTGGACACGACGGCCTCCTCGTCGGAGTTGCTGTTCGGCGTGCTCGAGGTCTACCAGGCCGCTCCGCATGAAGACTACCTCGAACTTGCCCGGCGAATTGGCGATAATCTGCTCGCAGCGGAGTATCATGACGGTTGGTTTCTGCAATCCCCCGATCGCTTGAATGCGAACTTCAACGAAATCGGGCCGGTTGCCCTGCTGTACCTCGACGCGGCCGTTACGGGGCGCTTGGACGAGCTACCCGCGTTCGTGCCGAGCCGGGGGTATATCCACGGCCGCTACGGCGACCGTGGCCGCACAACGGATCATGGCACCATCTGGGCCGCACGACGCTGACCCATCGGCAATACTTCATCCAGGAACACGCAATGCGCTGGATTCAAGGACACCTCCACGCACACGAGATCGTGCGCTATGTCATGGCCCTGGCCGTGCTCTTCTGGAGCCAGATCGCCCTGTGCGTATGGATCTATCCCGCCGAGAACCAGTTCTCCATCCTCACCCACACCTTCAGCTTCATGGGCCGTTGGGAAGACCACCACAATCCCCAAGGCTGGTGGCTCTTTTCCAGCGCCATGTTCCTGTGGGGCATCCTCCAGATTCCCCTCGTGCTCTACGCCCACCGCCGCATGCAGACGATCTCCTGCTGGGGAGCACGAATTTCCACAGCCTTGCTCCTGATTGGCAGCGTTTCCATCTCGATGGTGGGGCTCTTTCCCGATGTCCGTGGGGAGGTGATCGGTTCCGTGGAGTTCCGAGATCTCCACACATGGGCCGCCATTGGTGTATTCATCGGCTACGCCTTGGGCATCGGCGGATACGGGCTGCTGATTCTTCGAGATTACCTTGCCAAAGGGCGCGTCTCTCGTCCTGCCGGGCTCGAGCATCGCCGATTCGCGCTGCCCTACGCCTTCTGGATCAGCGCCGTGCTCGTGGCCGGGTTCTTCCAAGGGCGATGGGCCGCTACCTACGCCCGCATGCGTGCCGAGGCCGAGGCGGCGGGGCAATCCATCGGCAGTTCCTGGGCGGAGTCCAGCGGCACGATCTGGGCCTTCCAACTCTGGGAAAACCTTGTGATCTACGCCCTGTTCATCTTCTGGGTCTGGTTCATGCTCGTGCTGCCACGGCAATTGCCGAATTCATCCCGGGGGACAACCCGGGTTTGACTGTGGGAGCGCCATGCGGAATACTGGTGCCTGATAGTTCGTTGCCGACTTGACGCTCGCATGGTGACAGTTCCAGCGACGATTCAGTACAGCATTCCAAGACCGTGTTGGAGTTCTTTCGATGAAACAAGCCATCTGGTTGTCCTACGATCTCGGTGTCAGGGGTGACTACGAGGGTCTCTTTGCTTGGCTGGATAAATGGGGAGCAAAGGATTGCGGTGGCAATCTCGCCATGCTCAGCTACGAGTTTAGTGGAGATTCCTTAACGGAAGCCCTTGAGCGTGACATGCGCAATTCATTCGAAGTAGACCGAAACACGCGTATCTATGCGGTTTATCGCGACCGGGAACATGACAAAGTGAAGGGTACCTTCGTAATCGGTCGCCGCAAGTCACCACCGTGGCTAGGCTCCGCGCCGGGCGTTGGCTCCAATGATGTGGATGAGGCCTGACGAGTGCAACGAATTCTCCTGGATACAGGGATTTGGGTGGCCTTGTGTGATCGGCGGGATCAGGACTTCAAGGAAGTGGCGAAACTCGAGCCTCGGCTGAAGTCCTCAATTCTTGTCATTCCCTGGCCAACGATGTATGAAACCCTGCGCACTCGGTTTGTCAAGAATCAAGCGACGATGGCCCGGTTTCAAAGCCTATTCAAAAGTCATCGAGTCGAGTACTTGGCTGATGATGACTTTCGTGAGGATGCGTTCAATATGTCGATGCGCTCCGCACCAACGCGGCCGCTCAGCATGGTCGATTGCGTGATTCGACTCCTACTGTCTGAGCGTGGAATTCGCGTTGACATGCTGGCCACCTTGAATGCGCGTGACTTCCATGATGTGTGCCAAGAGCGGCGTGTAACAATCATTCCCTAGAGTTTTGCGGTGGAGTGTTCCTTCGCTACACCACCTCCGGCACCGCGAAACCATCCCGGTAGACGCGCTTGCGCAGCCGGGAGTTGTTCGCGTCGTCATTGGCGACGAACGACTCGGACCCGCCGTCGAACGCGAGGCGCTCGCCCCGAACCGTGGCCGTATTGCCCAAGTGCACCAACACCGAGCTTTGGTGCCCCTGCTCGATGTTTCCATTCGGTTGCTGGCGGCTGCGGATGCACTCGATGAAATTCTCGATGTGCTCCATCGTGTGTTGACGGCCGTATTCGGAGGCTACCACCTCGCCCCCGGCCGCGATCACCTGCCAGCCGCCGCCGTGACGGCCCAAGACCATCTTCTGCCGCGTTCCGTAGACCTCGATGCGGGTCGCGTTGAGGGCCCACTCGGGAAAGGCATCCGTATCGCGCACCTGCGGCGGTGTCTTCTGCATGTACGGGGCGTAATTCGTCAACTCGAAGGTCATCACCGTCTTCGGGTACTGAAAACTGACCACCTGCGTGTCGGGCACATCGCCGTCGGAGTCGGGGTAGGCCAATTGGCCCCCCATTCCCTGCACGGCGGAGGGCGGCGCCGGGTCTTCCAGCAGGATGCGCGCAATGTCGATCTGGTGGACCCCGTCGTCGCCCATGTCGCCGCCACAATAGTCGAACCAGTTGTTCCAGGAGCCGTGGAAGTGCCCGCGATTGAACGGGCGTGACGGCGCCGGCCCAAGATACAGATCGTAATCGAGCCCCTCGGGCGCCTCGCTGTCCTCGGGCATGCGGAACGAGCCGCCCGCCTTGAGATTAAAAACTTTGATCAGCGGAATCTCCCCCAGCGCGCCGGACTCGATGTAGGCCCGTGCGGCAGCCACATAGGGGGCGCTGCGGTTCTGCATGCCGACCTGCACGACGCGGCCGTAGTGCTCGGCAGCCTCGACCATCTTGCGGCCTTCCCAGATGTTGTGGGCGGCGGGCTTTTCGACATAGACATCCTTACCGGCCTGGCAGGCCCAGACCGTGGCCAGTCCATGCCAATGGTCCGAAGTGGCGACGCATACCGCGTCCACCTCGGGGTCATCGAAGATGCGGCGCATATCCTGCACGGCCTCGACGGGGTGGTCCTGCATACGCTCCAATTGCTCGGGGTAGGTGTCGATGCGGTTCAGGTCCGCGTCGCACACATACTTCATCACGACATCCTCGCGGCTGGTGAACATGCGGCCGAGATCGCGCCCGCGTCCACCCACGCCGATGAGGGCCATGGTGATGCGGTCGTTGGCGGCGTCGGCTCTTGCAGGGCCGGGGCGGCCGAGGACGGTGGCGCCGGCGGTAAAGACAGCGGCGGCTTTGGCGGAATGACCTATAAATTCACGGCGGTTCATGCGAATACCTCCCCACTTGGGTTCAACGCGCGGGCAACCCGGACACCAAATCCTCGCTTACCAACGAGGGGCCCCAATATTTTTCGATATGCTGCACCACCAGCTCGGTTCCCTCGTCACGCGAGACGAAGGGCGGCATGGCGGGGTTGTACATGCTGTCGGTCATGTCGCGCACGAGGTAGCACTCCTTGCCCCAGCGCGTCATCTGCCGAATGGCGAACGAGCGGTTCAAGATGCACATGTTCGTGTGCACGCCCATGTAAATGATGTGCTCGATGCCCTCCTGCGCGAACAGGTTGAACACCTCACCGCCGTCATCGGAGAGACCATCGACATCCTCGATGCCGATCGCCGCGTGCTGGCGGGACCACGCTGAATACTGCTGGTCGTCGTCCGGGCAGCCCTCGTCGGAATCGTCTATGGGCAAGGGCGGGTCGGAGATGTCCAACGCCGGCGGCGGCTCGACCGTGGGCGCGGCCTGTGCACGGCGGCGGGGGATGGAATCCTGATAGAACCCCATGGTGCTCGAGGGCGCGTGGACAATCAGCATGCCCGCATCCCGCGCGGCGCGGATGACGGCGTCCATCCGGGGTGCCATCTCGTCGACCCGATCGCTGGCGTACCTGCACCAATGCTTGTCCCACATGTCGCAGATGAGGATTGCCGTCTTGGCAATCGGCAGGGTGATCACCTCGCTGCCCTCCACCCATTCGCCGTCCGCCCCCTGCGTGCGTGTGCGTACGGGAAAGACGAACTCGCCCTCGGGGCGAGTTCGCTCAGTGATCGCGGGCAAGGGCTTGCGGACCGGCTCGCGTCCGGCCGCCCAGAAAAGTGCGTTGGCCACCTTGCGCCGGAAACTGGCGCCCTCGAAATCGCCGATTCCCCCGAGCGAGGTGTAGAAGACGCGTTGGCCGTCGCGTTCGCGTGTCCACGCCAGCGGTTGCGCGCCGTCCTGATGCGTGACGCTGCGTAGCAACAGGGTCGCGTCCTCGGCAATCGGCTCGGTGCGGTAGAGGCTCTCCTGCGAACGCATCGGGCCGACACCCTCGAGAATCGGGTGCTCCCGGCCCGCGGGCATCCAGCGGACCTCCTGCGCCGGGCCTTCACCGAAGTGGCCTCGGTAGTTGCCGCCCAGCACTTCGGCATCAAACGCCAAATCATGCTGAAAACCGTGACTCGCCGTGCGGACAGCCACGATTGGCTTCGTGCGTACATGCTCCTTGATGCGCTCGAGGTCCTCGCCGTCAACCGTCAAGCGGCGCGTGTAGAGCAGCGTCACATCGCAGGCATCCAGCGCATCGAGCCCGGGAATCGTGTCCCAGTCCGTGGCGGAGAGCATGGTGACCTCCACCTCGTATCCGGACTCGAGATACTCCTGAAAGATTGTGAGTGCGGTGTCCGAGTCGTACTCGAATGAGCCGGAAATGAAGCAGACTTTGAGCGGTTCTGCGACGACCGCAAGTGAACTCAGGCCGAGAATCACTCCCACTGCAATTCGCATCGCGCACGCTCCCGTACTAACCGCCAATCACACCAGGGGCGAGCCTACCGCGCGGTGCGAGGGATGTCAACGGCGTGACCTGCCGCGGTCAGATCTCCAAGGCCGACTCCGCCTGCCGCGCGAAGCGCTCGACGATGTGCGTGTTGCTCCACCATTCCTGACCGATCAGGTAAGTGCGCGCGCGATTGCGAAACGGTTTCCACCAATGGTGTGGAATGCCGCCCTTCCCCTTGATGGCGCCCAATATGGAGCCGGCCGTCGCGGCGGTGCAGTCGTTATCGAGACCCATGGCCACGGCCGTACCGATGGTTCGCGTGAAATCGCCGCCACCGAGTTGCAGCGCGAACACGGTGAGGCAGGCGTTGTTGCTCGTATGCACGAGATTCATGCCCGCGAAGCGGCGGTCCACCGCCGCGCGTGCTTCGCGCCAGCCGGACAGCGTGGGTGCGGTCTTGAAGGACCAGCGCAAGTCGCGCGCGAGCCGGCACCGGGCGGGGATCTCCTGCAAACCAATTCGCAAGGCCTCGATGGGCGTCTCCACCACGAAGGCCGCTGCGATGGCCGCGCTGAAGAACATGGCGCCGTAGACACCCGTGCGCCGGTGCGAAAGGCAGGCATCCCGCCACGCCATGGCCGCCGCGCGCTCGGGCCATCCGGGATTGGCATAGCCCCAGGGGTCGCTGCGAATGTCCGCGCCGATCCATTCCTGGTAGGGGTTGTTGCGGCCTCCTGCCTTCGTGGGGACAACGCCGCGCTTGAGATTGGCCAGCGTCGTCTCTTCGGCCGTGTACGCGAGGGGCAGATAGCGCTGCCACGCATCCGCCACATCCGCCGTGGTGAAATCCGGCCCGAACTCCTCGAGAATCAACAGACCCAAGACGGTGTAGGCCAGATCGTCGTCCATCGGCGCATGGCGGATGCGGCCACGCAGATACTCCTGCATCGTGCCGTCTCCGTGCATCGGCGCATCCGGCCAAGGGTGGCCGGGCCAGTAGTCCTCCGGTGGAAACGCGATGCCGTGCAATCTTGCCAATCGCTCCATATCGCCCACGGGCCATGCCTCCACCGGCACGCCCAGGGTGCAACCGGCCGCGCGGCCCAACCACGCCCCCGTGAGTTGATCGGATAGGCGGCGCCGATTCACGCCATCGCGCAGATCCCGCTTGCCCGCCGGCCGCAGCCGCTGAATCGCCGCGAGGGCATTGGGCTCCGCCTTCCAATCACGCGGCTCAGCCCGCTTGAGCGCCCGCAGACTGACCTCGAGTGCTTCGCGAGCGGTCGTCAGCTCCGCGCTGGTGTCGACTCCCTGCTCCTCGCGCAAGGCAGCCCACAGGGCCAGCTCCTCGGCCAGTTTCATCAACCTGTCACGCGCGTTCATGGAGGGCTTCCTTTGGGTTCGGTCAGCGTGGCTCGGTGATCAGATCGTGATACCGCCCGATCCAATAGGGCAGCAGGTAGCTTTCGCCCGAGCCTTCCAAGCTGCCATTGCCCCCGAAATCGGCGCGATAGGGGTCCTGGTTCCAGCGCTCAAACTCGTGCTCATCGTAGGGCAGCACCTCGACCAGCAGGATGTCTCCGCCGCGGCTTTCCCGCGGCTGGAAGGAGACATCGCGCCGGTGGCTGTTCTCCATGAGGAAGTTGCGGCGATCCCGGGTGAACTCGCGCAAGGTGCGCACCCCGCCGGTCACATCCGCATCCTCGCGGTCGACCGTGGCATACACAAACGCGAAGAGGCTGTTGCGCTCGGGCTTCTCCACCTTGGCATGGCGGCGGCACGCGCGGTGCAATGCTTCGCGAATGAAGGGGTCGTACTCAAGCTGCAGAATCGGGTAATAGGCCACCGCCGAAAGCTGGTCGTCGGAGTGGTTCAATTCATCGGGAAAGAGCTTCTTTTCCAGCAAAGTGAGGCTCAAGAAGTCGTGCTTTTCAATCAACTCGCGATAATGCGCGGCGTAGGTTTCGTCTTCCGTGATGTAATACGCCGTCTTGAGGAATGACAGCATCATCAGGGCGTAAATGCCCGTTTCCTGCCAATGGATCGGCTTTTCGTTCAGTATCTCCGGCGTCCACCAGCCCCACATGGTCCGTTCGCCACTCCAATCCGGGATGCTGTAGTTGTGCTCGAGGATATAATCCAGCACCTGCCGGATTTGGGCATCGATGCGCGCGCGCTCCTTCGGATCGAACTGGGCAATGTGCTCGAAATAGGCGTAGAACGCCAGGAAATGCCCGTCGAGCTGATCGCTCGAGACATCATCCCGCCAGAGGTATTTCCCATCCGCCGTGAGATGGTAGTTCGTCGCATCACGGAAATTGTCTGCCGCCGGTTCGTCCACGGCGACAAGCGTGCGCGCCACGAGGCCCTCGACACCCGTCACATTCTGCAGGAGGTACATCGCCTCCATGCTCTCCGCCGCCGATTCGCGATAGCGCTCCTCGAGCGTCAGGCTGTAGGCGATACCGGCCGCGGTGACATGGTAGCTCGTCCAGAGCCCGTCGCTCGGCTGCGGGCCGTGCACCCATGTATCCGTCTCATTCCAAGAGGGATACTGCGCGAGCGAGGCCAGGCCCAGGCGGCGGTGGCGCTCGTTGTACCGCTCCTCGATGTACTCCGCCTTGTCATGCAGCGTGGCGGGGACTTCATCGATACGGCTGTAGCCTGCCGCCGAGCGCACGAATAACGACCGTCCATCCTCGCTCACCGCGATGGACTCGACGCTGTCATCCGGCAGGTAGCGCTTGCCCGCGCGGTAATACCATGGCCGTTCCTCGCTCTTCGGGTCGTGCAGCATGACCCCGCGCGTGCTGCCGAGCCAGATGCGATCAAAGCGATCAATGGCGATGCTTGTCAGTTCCTTCCATGGCAAGCCCTCGCGGCCGCGAATCGTGCGCCAGTCTCCATCGGCGTTCCGCGTGCTCAGGCCGCCCGGCGTGGCCACCCATAGGGTGTCGTTTGCGTCCACCGCGATGCTGGCGATGCGATTGGCGAGCGGCCCGTCAAAGCCGTAGTTCGCGTGACGAATATATTCACCCTCGCCTTCGCCCTCACCCTCGCGGCGGAACAGGCCATCCAAAGTGCCCACCCACGCGATGCCGCCTTGCTGCACGACGGGCGTGGTGATGGTGCGATCAACGCCGGGAAGTTCCTGCGGAATCGTGGGGGAGCCGCTCTCGGGCCAATCCGATTCAGCCGCATCGCGGCGCATATGCTCGAAATACTCCGTGTCGGCAATCGGGAGGGGCACCACCTCGTCCTCGGGCGTGCTGCGATGGCTCGGGTACCACAGCGGCGGCACCGTCGTTGCCAGAATTGGCTCGTTGCGCAGGGTCATCGGCTCGTTGGGCCATGAATCCGCCACGGCGTGATGGGCGATGCCGCCCTCGGCCCCGGCAAACAGAATGTGCAACACGCCCGCGTCGTCCCGGAGCAATGTCGGGGCGATGGCCGCATCCACCGCCGTCACCGAGCGGCGCACGGGCCAGACGCGGCCGCCATCGTGCGAGATCGCAATCTGCAGCACATCCGGCCGTGTCACATCCGCCAGGGCCGCCGAGACAATGCGATCGTCATCCAGTTTCAGGATCGAGGCCGTGCGCGCCGGCTCCTCGGAGGCACTGGGGAGATTGACCGTTTCCCACGAGGTCCAGTCCGCCGAGTGTGCGCGCACATGGCGATGCGCGAGGCCGTCTCGCGTGGCGTAGGCAAAGAATCCACCGCCCGGTGCGGCGGAGACTGCCGGGGCGGACACGGAGCCACTCAATTCCATCGCATGCATGGTCCACTCTGTGCCGTCGGCACTGTGGGCGACATGCGCCGTGTTTCCGGTTGTGAAGCCGACTGCCACGCCGTCCTCCGTGGCCACCGCCGTGCCGAGGGTGATCGCTCCCCGGGCGGTGAACACCCGGTGCGGCTCCGACCACTGCGAGCCGCTGCTGTCGCTCATGCGGACCAGCACGGCCAAGCCGGACGGCGTGCGCTCGGTCGTGAAGAGCCACAGCTCGCCCGATTCCGCGTCTCCCGCCAGCGCCAGGCCCGATACCACTTCCGCACCGCGCACCATCGGTCGTGGCCCGAACCAGTGGCCGTACTCCTGCGAGAAGTACGCGCCCATCACCTGCGTCTGTGGGGTGTTTGCATCGCCCGTCGTCCACACCGCCAGGAGGCGGCCATCTTCCAACACCGCGCCGCTCACGGAAACGGCCGCATCGCCCGAGATGGCGTGACGCACCGAGTTTTCAGGGGTTTCGGCAAGGGCAAGAGCACAAAACAGGACGAGTGGGGCAATCAACATTCGCATGAACTGGAATCCTTCCGATTTTCGAGCGCTTCATCACGGTGTGAACGCATATGCCCTTATACATCATCGCGCCGCTCTCGTGCGCGGTGTGCTGCACTCGTGAGAGGACCGAACATGCCACCCATCACAATGTGACAAGGCCGGAGCGCATCCGGCAGTATGGAGATACGAGGAGGCATAGTAGGGAGGGGAAACGCATGATCAGCAGGATCGTTTCCGGGGGGCAGACCGGTGCGGACCGTGGCGCGTTGGATGCGGCCATCGAGGCGGGCATCGAGTACGGCGGCTGGGTTCCCAAGGGGCGTCTCGACGAGAACGGCGAAATCCCGGCGGTGTACGCGCACCTCACGGAAACCGACGACGACACCTTCGATACACGCGCACGAGATGGAATGTCCGGGACTCGGACGCGACCCTAATTCTGTCGCACGGGGCCCTGTTCGGCGGCTCTGCCCTCACGGCCGAGGTTGCCGCGGAATTGGGCAAGCCCTGCCTGCATGTTGACCTTTTTGGCAGAACCGAGTCCGAAGCGATCCAAGGCATCCGCGAATGGCTGGAAAGTGCGGCGCCGACAGTACTGAATGTCGCAGGCCCGCGCGCGAGCAGCGATCCGGCCATCTACGCGAAGACAAAGCGGATTATATTGGGGGTTTTGACGACCGTTTCGGAGCAAGAGCAAGGCCATGGGAGTGCACGATGAAGAAATCTGTTCCGCCACCGCTTCCGCCGGCGCCCCCGGAGCGGTTCTCCACTCCGAAGCAGAGCGGGGATCCAACCAAGCGGATCGTCTTTGACACAATCCTGGGGCCGAACTTGCGCTGGAAGGACAATCTCTACCAAGGGCTCGTGGTCCTGTTGGGAGCTTCCACCGGCGCGCTGATTGGTTTCTACGCGCTTCCGGACGAGCCTGAACTCGGCGCCATCCTCGGTGGGATCGTTGGCGTGCTCGCCGCCGTGTTCGGAAGCGGGCTCTTCCTCATGGTCTACCGCGCCCTCATGCACATGAAGGGCAATCACGACTGAGCGGATCGCGTGGCCGGGAGGGCGGCCGGTTCGTGCCTACACCAGCGTGCCGCCTTCGAAATCACCGGGCACATCGGCGCCGAGATAGGTGAGGGCGGTGATGCCAAGGTCGCGGATGTCGGGCGTGTCCTTCGTGAGCGGGCGATTGGAAAAAAGGATGCCCGGCAGGCGGGCCTTGTCGGAGGCCGCGTGCTCGCCACTCCACTTGTCGTCGTTGTCCTCGAACAGCTCGACCGGGGCCGTACCGCGCACGGTGCCCTTGGAACTCTGGTAGGCCTCGGCGTAGCCGAACGAGATATCCGGGGCATCGGCGATGGCCGCGCCGCTGTAATCGTGGCGCGTGTAGATGTTGCTGAAAACAGCGTCGCCCGTCTCCGGGTCCGTCACGGCGAGCAGCTTCTCCTTGATCTCCTCGATCAGGGCGTCCACCTCATCCGGGGGCACCGTGCCGGCAGCCTCGCGGCCGCGAATGTTGAGGTAGAGCGAGCTGAGGCCGATTGCGTAGGCCTTTGATCGCGGCCAATCGTAATCCTGCAGCCAGGGCGTTTCCGTGGAGGCCGTGGCGGCATCGTCCTGCTCCTTGACGGCGAGGTAGCCATTGCGGATGAGCCATGTATTCACATTGAATCCACGCCGGAAAGTCTCGAATCCGTGGTCGGACAACACGAAGAGGGCGTCGTTTTCTCTCAGTTTTGCCATCACTCGGCCGACGATTTCGTCGGCCTTCTTGTAGGACTGCTCCAAGGCCTTCCCGTATTTCTCCGCGAGGGCGGCGTCGTACATCGGGTGCTTCGGATCACGGAAGCGCCAGAACAGGTGGCCGACGCGGTCGGTGGCCGTCCAGCAGGAGGCGAGAATGTCGAAGTTGTCCTCGTCGATCTCGTCCAGCGTCAGTTTTGCGCGCCATTCCATGGTGTTGTCGACATCAACGAGAAAGGAATCCTCGGTAAGGGCCCCCTGCCGAACGGCGTGGGTGTCGTAGATCCAGCCGATCGTCTTGAAGAGCCCATAGCGATTGGCCAACTCGGCGGCATAGCTCGCGGGGTGCGTGATCGGCGCGTAGGGATGCCGCGGGTGGAACTGCAGGCAGGACATGTACACATTGACGGTCTCGCCGCACTCGAGCAGCACGAAGCGGGAGATGGCGTACACCTTAAAATGCTCGGTGACCTCGAACTCCCACTCGATCCAGTCCGACCACTCATTCAATTCCAGCTCGACGGTCTGATCCTGCCCGGTCACGACCGCGCGCTGAGCCTCGCGGTCGGCCGTGATCGAAATCTGCTGCGGCACATACGCCGGGCGCTGCTCGGTGACATCCCGTGCGCCCTCGAAGGTGACCAGGGCGGTGTCGCCGTCAAAAAAGAGCGGGACATTCTGTCCGCCGGAGACATCCGCCTTCTCGCCGTGGGCCTCGGAAAAGGAGAAGAAAATACTCGTGGTGCCGCGCAAATCGGGCACGCCCAAGCCACACAGCATGCGCCCGTGCTCAAGTTCGTCCGGCGGAAACGCGAAGGGCACGCTCAAGATGACCGTGCGGAGGCCTTGGCGGTCCGCAGTGACCCAGAAGGGGTCTCCCTTGCGATAGGCGACGCTCTCGGCGGGCTGCTGGAGGCGACCGCTCGTGTCGACCATCGCGTGGTTCGTGCGCCCGGTGCCGACGGCGGGAAACATGCGCCGGGGATCGCGGCGGATGAAGTCGTAGATGCCATGGCCGCCCGGGTTCTTGCAGGTGGCGAAGGAGGTCCACGCTGTGGGCGATTGCGGCGGCGCCGTCGTTTCGAGGCGCTCGAAGGCGCCCTGGTCACGAAGCTTGACGAAGTTCGGCGCGTCGCCCGCCGCCATCATCTCCTCGAGGATGGTCGGCTCGATGCCGTCGAACCCGAGAATGACGACACGGCCCTTCTCTTCGGCCTTCGCGCCCTTTGCAACGCCATGGGCGACACCCGCGCCAATGCCGGCGGCCCCGGTCGTGGCGCCCGTGGATACGAGAAAACTTCTGCGGGAGATGCGATTGTGGGTCATGGGGTGATCCTGGCTTCCTGTTTCGTTGCCTCGGGCGGGATGCGTAGTATCGTGCTCGCGAGGACGCTTCCCCCTTCGCGCTGTGCGCTTCGGGGGACACGCGCCCTCTCGTGCCATTAGATGTAGCTGCCGCCCTTAAAAACGCGGTCTTGCTCGATCATGACATTCACCAGCGCCGGTTTGCCACTGGCGAAGGCGCGCTCGATTGCCGGGCGAATTTCCGATGCGTCCTCGACCAGCTCGCCATGCCCGCCCATCGCCTCGACGATAAGGTCGTAGCGGGTGCGGTTCAACTCGACGGCGCAGAGGCGATCCTCGCCGTAAAGTCCCAGTTGCGGGCGCATCATCTGGCCCCAGGCCGCGTCGTTGCCGATCACGCCGACAATGGGCAGGTTGAAGCGGATGGCCGTGTCGTATTCGAATCCGTTCAGTCCGAAGCTCCCGTCGCCGTAGACGATCAGCACGCGCTTGTCCGGATGCGCGAGTTGCGCGGCCAGGGCGAAGGGCATGCCGACCCCGAGCGTGCCGAGGGGGCCGGGATCCATCCAGAAGCCGTTTTTGGGAATCGGGATGACCTTGGCCGCCCCGGCGACGATGTCGCCGCCGTCACCAATAACGATCATGTTGTCGTCTTCGGCGACAAAGTCGGCGATATCCTTGCAAAGGCGCGCGGCCTTGATGGGCTTTTCGTCGGAGGTCTGCTCACCCTTGACGGAACCCGCGGCGGCTTCCTCCTGCGCACGCAGGCCCGCGCTGTGGCTGCTGAAGTCGATGGCGATCGACTCCTCGTCCATCACGCGGTTGAGCATCTCGAAGCTGGAGGCAAGGTTGCCCACCAGGGCCACATCCGTCGCGCGGTTGTGGCCGATGAGGGTGTTGTCCATCTCAAGCTGGATGATCTTGGTGTCTTTCGGGATGTTCTGGCCGAACTGCATGCGGAAATCGAGCAGCACGCCCGCCAGAATCAGCACATCGCACTGTTCCAGTGCGGCGCGGCGGGTGCGGTTGAACAGGTGCTTCGAGTCGCGCGGGATGGTGCCGCGGCCCATGCCGTTGCAGTACGCGGGGATGTTGGTCTTGTCGAGGAAGGCGTGCAACTGCTCCTGCGCCATCGACCACTTCACGCTCGTGCCCGCCATGAGGACAGGCTTCTCGGCCTTGGCCAGCAGGTCGAGGGCCTCCTTGCACACATCGCGCTGCGGGGCGATGAGCGGCGGCGCCGTGCGGATGTGCGGAATGACCACATTGGCCTCGCGTACCTGCGTCATCAACACATCGATGGGCAGCTCAAGGAAGGCCGGGCCCGGGATGCCGGTGACGGCGTGGCGCATGGCGATCTCGATGAACTCGGGGATGCGCTCGGCCTGGTAACACGCGCTGGACCACTTCGTGATCGGCCGCATGAGGCCGACATGGTCCATCTCCTGCAGGGAGCCGCGGCCAATGTTGATCGAGGGCCCCTGTCCGCCGATGAGCAGCATCGGGGAGTTGGCGCGCCACGCATTCGCCACGCCGGTGACGGCATCGGTGACGCCGGGGCCAGCCGTGACGATGGCCACGCCGACTTTGCCGGGGTTGAGGCGAGCCCAGGCGTCGGCCGCATGGGCGGCGGCCTGTTCGTGCCGCACATCGACGATCTTGATGCCCTCATCCAGGCAGCCATCGTAGATCGGCATGATATGGCCGCCGCTGAGGGTGAAAATGACATCGACGCCGGCCGCCTTGAGGGCTCTGGCCGCGAGTTGTCCGCCGGTGGGATCCATCATTGCACTGACTCCAATCGTGATGTGGCGATGGCCCGAGCCGCCGCCGCTGGGTTCGTCGTTATTTCGGCTGCATCCGCACGGCGCCGTCGAGGCGGACGGTCGTGCCGTTGAGCATGGTGTTGTGGACGATCTGGCAGGCCATGTCCGCGAACTCCTGCGGGAAGCCCAAGCGCGACGGGAACGGCACCTGCGCCCCGAGGCTGTCGCGCGCTTCCTGCGGAAGCATCGCAAACATGGGGGTATCGAACAGGCCCGGGGCGATGGTCACCACACGGATGCCGAACTGCGCCAGCTCCCGCGCGATGGGCAGGGTCATCGCGACGACCCCGCCCTTCGAGGCACTGTAGGCCGCCTGGCCGATCTGCCCTTCGAAGGCCGCGACGGAGGCGGTATTGATGAAAACGCCGCGCTCGCCTTTCGCGTCCGCTTCGCCCTCGATGATCTTCGGGGCGCATAGACGGATGACATTGAACGAGCCGACGAGGTTCACATTGATGATGGTCTGGAAGAGGTCGAGGGCGTGCGGGCCGTGCTTGCCCGCCACGCGCATGGCCGCGCCGATGCCCGCACAATTGACCGCGCCATTCAGCCCGCCGAATTTCGACACCGTCGCATCCACGCAGGCAACCACGGCTTCCTCGCTCGATACATCGCAATTGGCGTAGGCGCCGTTCGCCCCGAGGTCGGCGGCCACTTTCTCACCCACCGTATCGTTCAGGTCGGCGACCATGACATTGGCGCCACCGGCCGCGAAGGCACGCGCGGTTGCCTCGCCCAGGCCCGAGCCACCGCCGGTGACGATAAAGGTTTTTCCCGTCAGTTCCATCCCAAGTCTCCCTCGTTGTTTCGTAAGTCAGCGCAGAATTGCGTAAAAATCAGGTCGTGCTCCCGGCCTCATGCCCCGGAACGCCCAGGTAAGCCTCGTTCACCCCGCACACGGGGATATCATGCTCGTGTCCCCACGCCTCGATCTCGGCGATGGTCTTGCTGCCCAGAAAGGCCGCGATGGTCTCCGCGTTCGCCGGTATCGGGTCGAGCTGCGCCTGCACGCGCATCATGAAGGACGGCTCCAGCGCCGCCAGGGCCACCCAGCCGTCGCTGGCGGCATAGATGCGATAGCCATCCACCCCGCCGCCCAGCACGCCGCCTTGCCGTGTCGCGCCGTACTTGAGGGGAGCCGCGAACACCTCCGCGGCATCGCTCAGGGCCACCTCGGCGTAGCCGGCTTTTCCCGTTTGCTCCCGGCGCAACAACAACGCCAGGGCCGTGCTCGCCGCCTGTTCCGCGCCGTGAAGATCGGCCAGAAGGGTCATGGGCATTTGCGGCGGCTGGATGAGGCCAATCTCGGCCTGGTAGGTCAGGTCGTGCCCCGGCACATCCTGCCGAGGGTCCGGGTATCCCACGATGGCGACCTGGCAGAGGCGGGGGAACTTCGCGTGAAGCTCTGCCCAGCCCAGTTTGAGACCACGCAGGGCCCGCAATCGGCTGGAGGTCAGCAGGAGGTCCGCCTCCGCGAGGGAATCATCGAGCTTCGCCCGGTCGACCGGGTCTTTCAAGTTGAGCGTCACGACTTCCTGCCCCGCGGTCATCGCGCGGTACCAGTCCATCGAGAACAACTGCATCGGGTCGCCCGTGGGCGGCTCGACCTTCGTGACGCGCATCCCCAGGTCCTGGAGACGGCGGGCGGCGCTGGGCCCGGGCAGATTGATGGCCAAGGAAATAATGTGCATGGAAGGTGTGGCTGCCCCTTGCCCCGAGGGCGTCGAACACGAAGCGGACGGCCCAAGGCCGTCCTCAATTGCGAAAGGGGTATGCTAGGGCAACCCTACCGGTGAGTCAAGAAACTCCGCGATGCGCGAAGAGCCCGGTGGAATTGCTGGGGTCAACGCGCGGCGCCCCCTCACCCCTGCCCTCTCCCAGAGGGAGAGAGTAACCCCGGGAGGGCGAGCGCACCCGCGAGCCGGGGCATCGCAATAGCCCATGGGATTGGAGACCTGCGGTCGCCGGAGTGGCGCGGTCGGGAGACCGGCCACATCGTAGTGGGTACGCTCGCCCTCCCACGGTGGCCCGTGGTGATCGGGGGTGTATGTCCAACCCGGGAGCCGAGCGTCCTCGCGAGGATGGGCCCGTAATGTTGCTTTTGCTCGCCCCCCTTCGCCCAAGCGCTACGGCGCGGGAACCGAGGACGCTCGCCCCCCGGGAGCCTCGCCGGTATCCGTGCAAGTCCGTATGGGTCCGTGTCCGTCCGTGCGGACTCTCCGCTACTTCCCGATCGCCACCTCGCTGCAGAACCCGAAGTGGTCGCTGTGGAGGTAGATGACGCCGCCGTCGCAGTAGATGCCGGCCATCTGGGCTGTGTCGATGAGCTCGGCGTGGTGAGAGTCGGCGTGGCGCAGGAAGATGTGGTCGATGTCGCTCTCGACGGTCATCATGCGGGTCAATTCCGCGCCATCGACGAGGGCAGCATAGCCGTCCTCGTGCGGTTCGCAGTTGATGTCGCCCATCACGAACACGGGCACGCCCTCGGGAGCGGTCGTGTTGATGAAGACGGCCGCCTGTTCCATCTGCCGCAGGCGCGTGCGCTCGTAGCGGTTCTTGTAGGCTGCATGGGCGTGCGTGCCATAGACGACGAGGTGCCCCTCCGGGTGCACGACGCGGATGGCGGCCATCCCCTTGCCGGCCCAATAGTCGCCGTGGTGCCATGCGAAGGGGTTGCCCTCGTTCTTGTAGCGCTCGAAGCGGGTCTCGATGATGGGATACCGGCTCACGAACAGCAGGCCGGAGCCGACCAGGCCGCAGCGGAAGTACACATGGTGCCCGAGACCTGCCTCCGCAAGCCGGTCCACCAGAATCTGCCGGCATTTGGCGATGAACACCTCCTGAAAGCACACGATGTCCGCCTCGTGCTCGATGATCAGGTCGGCAATGCCGTGCATCCGCTCCTCGCGATAGGTGCTTTGCAGATACATCGCCTTCACATTCTGCGTGGCGAGGCGAAGGCGTACGGGGGCGCGCAGCGGCGTGGGCTCGGGCGCGTTGTCCGCCACCATGAGGGCGACGGCCGAGCGGCGGTTCAGCACAAACAGGCCCATCATCAGCCCGAGGAGGACCGCAAACGCGGGCCCTATGGTCATCACGATTCCCATGGCGCAGCGCTACGCCAAAGCCTCGGCCAACAACTCGGCCATGTGCACTGCCCGCGCCGGGGTGAGTTGCTCGATCTGGTGCCGGCAGCTCGTGCCGGAAGCCACGACCGTGGTCCCGGCGGTCAACTCGTTGATTTGCGCCACCAGCGGCTTGGCCACCTTGAGGGAGAGGTCGTACTTGTCCGACTTCATGCCGAAGGAGCCCGCCATGCCGCAGCAACCGGTATTCAGCGGGGTGACCTCGGCATTGGGCAGACGGTTCGCCAATTTAGCCGATACTGCCATGTTCGTGAGCGATTTCGCGTGGCAATGGTTGTGAATGGCGACCCAATGGTAGCCCGGCGCGAAGTGCAGGGCGTCCGGCGTGGTCGCGAGCAAACCCTCGATGAAGTGCTCGAACAGGAAGCAATGGTCGGCAACTGTCTCTGCGCCCTCGATGCCGAGTTCGCGGTAGTCCTCAACAAACATCGAGTAGCACGACGGCTCGAGGAAGATGATGGGCGCGTCCACGGCCGAAGCCGCGGCGACATTGCGCGTACCCAAGGCCTTCGCGCGGTCCAACATCCCCGTGCTGAAGGCCGGACGGCCGCAACACACGCGCCCGCTCAACAACTCGACGCGGTATCCAGCCGCTTCCAGCACCTTCACCGCCGCCTTGCCGATATTGGGCTCATGGTAGCGCACGAAGGTGTCGTCCCAGAGGTAGACCGTGCCGCGCGTGGCATTCGCACCGCCCCGGTGCTTGCCAAACCACTTACCGAATCGTTGCTTCGCGTAGGGGGGCAGTTCCCGCTTCTGCGAGATGCCCAGTACTTTTTCCATGCGCTTGCGCAGCCACCGGGAACGGAGCGTGCGGTTCGCGAGGCCGGGGGAGAGGGTGCCCAGCCAGCCGAGCCAGTCCGCCGAGCCAATCACGCGGTGCGCCAGCGGAATACCATTCGCCTTGTGCTGCGCGTGCATCAACTCTGCTTTCAGCAGCGCCATATTCACATTGCTTGGGCATTCCGTCGTGCAGGCCTTGCAGGAGAGGCAATTGCTCAGGGCCGCGTCCAGTTCCGCCGAATCCAGCGCTCCGTCAAGCCGCCCCTCGAGCACCGCGCGAATCGTGTTCGCGCGCCCGCGGGTCGACATGATTTCCTCGCCCGTGGCGAGGAAAGTCGGGCACATGGTCGGGGCGTCCTTCCGGCAGCCGCCGCAGCCGTTGCACTGCTCGAGGTTGCCCACGAACGACTTGTCCTTCGCCGCGAATTTCAATACAGGCTCAAAATTAAGCGTGAGTTGATCCCGCGTGTCGAGCCGCATCGGCGCGTCGTAGCGCCATGGGAAGTCCGCGTGCGGAATGATCTTGCCCGGGTTCATGCGGCCCTCGGGGTCGAATGCTTCCTTGATGCCCCGCATCACGGCCACCAGCTCCGGGCCGAGCTGGTCCTCCATGTACTCCGTGCGCGCCATGCCCACGCCGTGTTCCGCCGTGATGGCCCCCTTGAACTGCTTGACCAACGCGAAGACCTCGTTGCCCAGCTCGCGGAAAAGCCGGCGCCCCTCGGGCGTGTGCAAATCCAACACCGGGCGAACATGCAACAGACCCGAGGCCGCATGGCCGTAGTACGACGCGCTCAACCCGCGCTTCTCGATGATCCCCCGCAGTCCCTCGACATAGGCCGGCAGATCGCGCGGACGCACCGCCACATCCTCGATGCCCTCGGTCGGCTTGGCCGAACCCGCGCAGCCGGTGAGCAGCGAAAGCCCCGCCTTGCGCACGCCCCATACCAGGTCCATTTCGGCGGAATCCGTGAGGATTTGCGTGCGTTGGCCGAGCCGAAGTTCTTCGATCGCCGCGAGTTTGTCCTCGATTTCATCATAAAACTCGACGATGAGGATTGACTTGCAGGGCTCCTCGTCCAGCCGCATGAGTCCGCGCGCGGCCCGAAACGCGAGTTGCCCGCGCGTCTGGTCGAACAGCACATCGTCAATATGCTCCACCGCGGCGGGCTCCAAATCGAGCAGCTCGACCGAGGCCTGCATCGCCTCGGAGAGGGAATCAAAGTAGAGCAGCGCGAGGGCCTTGCGCGTGGGCAATGGCACGACGGACAACTCCGCCGCCGTGACGGCCACCAGCGTGCCTTCGCTGCCACACACCAGCCGGGCCAGATCACCGGGCCGCCGCAACCAGTCGTCCAACGGGTAGCCCGGCCACCGCTTGACCAACTCCTCGCCGAAAAAATCGCGAATGCGTTGTTCATTCGGGCCGGTCAAGGCATCGATACGGGCAATCAGCTCGCTGTGCGCAGCCTGCGCCGCTTCGTCGCGGGAAAAAACGGTCTCCGTGCCATCGGACATCACCACTTCCAGCCCGACGACATGGTCGACCGTCGTGCCGTACAGCGGCGTGCGCGCCCCGGAGGAGTTGTTGCCGATCATGCCGCCCAGCGTCGCCCGGCTCGAGGTGGCCACATCCGGCCCGAAGCAAAACCCGTGCGGCTTGAGAAAGGCGTTCAATTGGTCCAATACCACGCCGCTTTCGACGCGTACCGTCCGCTTGTCGGGATTGAACGAGGTGATGCCGCGCCGATGCCGCGCAAGGTCGATTACCAAGCCGGTGCCAATGGCCCCGCCGGCAAGGCCGGTGCCCGCGCCGCGTGGTGTGATCGGGATTCCCGCCTCGGCAGCCGCACGCATCGCCGACACCAGCGACTCCGCCGTCGTGGGAAAGGCGACGGCCATCGGCTCGACCTGATACAGGGATGCATCCGTCGCGTAGAGCTGGCGTGCCAGCTTATCGAAGCGAATGTCGCAATCGGCGCCGGCGAGGGTGGCCCGCTGGCGCGAGGCAAGGCCCGAGTCGTGTTGTAGCATGGCGGGCATAGCGAACGAAGGATCTCCCCCGAGGCGCGCGCTCGCAGCCCAGCGCCCGCAGGCGTCCCGCCTTATGGCGTCGCCAGTTCCCTTGGCAGCTTGAAGTACACATTTTCCTTGATGAGGTCGCGCTCGACCACCTCGACCTCTCCGCGCTTGCGGAAGAAGTCGACGACGCCGGTCACGAGGTGCTCGGGCGCCGAGGCCCCCGCGGTTACCAGCACCGACTTCGCATCGCGAAGCCACACCTCGTTGATGCCGGAGGCATCCGGAATCAGGAATGAAGGCTTGCCGTACTCCAGCGCAATTTCCACCAGGCGGTTCGAGTTCGCACTCGTCACATCGCCCACCACCAGCACCAGATCGGCTTCCGGCGCGAGTTGTTTCACCGCGTGCTGCCGGTTCGTCGTGGCATAGCAGATGTCATCGCTCGGCGGACCCTGAATATGCGGGAACTTCGCCTTCAAGGCGTTGATGACCCGCTGGCAGTCATCCACGCTCAGCGTCGTCTGCGTGATATACGACAGCGGCGTATCCGGTGGGAAATCCAGTGCGTCCACTTCGTCCATCGTGAGGACACGGTGAATATTGCCCTCGGCCCAACCCAGCGTGCCGACCGTCTCGTCGTGGCCGGGCTCGCCGATCAGGATGATCGTGTGGCCCTTCTTCGTGAAGCGGCGCGCCTCGTTGTGCACCTTCTCCACCAGCGGGCAAGTCGCGTCGATCACTTCGAGGTTGAATTGGCTTGCCTCGGCGAATCGCGCGGGGCTTACCCCGTGCGCGCTGAACAACAGGTTCGAGCCCGGCGGCACCTCGGACAATTCCTTGACGAATACCGCGCCCTTGTCCTTGAGATCCCCCACGACATGCGCGTTGTGCACGATGTCGTTCAGAACATAGACCGGCGGCCCAAAGCGATCCAAGGCTTCCTCGACGCACAAAATTGCGCGCTCAACACCCGCACAAAACCCGCGTGGCCTGGCAAGAATGACTCGCATGACAGCTCCTGACTCGTTTCATTTCCCCTACGCCAAACAGGCGCCGGGTAGTGCCCTATTCCGCCGCAGTCCCTAGCCGATCAACCCGCGCACGCGGTCGTCCAATGCCGTTTGGTCCGTCACGAAGGAGTGCAGCGCGCTGATGTTCATCAAGGCATCCAGCCCCAACTCACCCGAGACCAGCCGGTCCTTCCAGGTCGCGTAGACCGGGATCTTGCCTTCCTTCGTCACCGTGGCAATCTCCTCGTCCGTCCATTGCGGCAGGAAACCCGGGAAACCGCCATCGGCGAAGTGTTCCTGCAGGCCCGCGGGGGTCAACGCATCCAAATCCTTCTCCAGCAGGGCGTCCGTCACCGCGCGGAAGTCCGCCGGGATGTCCCACAGCGTACCCGCATTGAAATCGTCAAAGGAAACGCCGTCATTCAGCGGCACTTCCGGATCATTCTGAACCTGATTCGACAGCGATGCCACCGGGTTCTCACGATATCCCGAGGCGACTCCCGTCGGCATCGTAAAGACATCCAGGCCCGCGAGGGTGGCCACTTGGTCGCCCGTGCGCATGCTTGCGCCAATGAGATGCGAGTTGGAGCGGCCCGACGCGCGCAAGTCCAGCAGATTGCGCTGGCAGGCCAGTGTCGCCTTCTCGCCCACATTGTCGCCCGGGCCGAGGTCGTTGTCCGATACGAAGGCATTCAAGCGGCCCATGAACACATTGACCCAGTTCGGCTGCGTCAGCAAGGCCGCCACATGGTTCTGCCGCGCCGAGAAGCCCAGCGTGAAGTTGATCGGCACATTCGCCAGGCGCAGCTTGCGCGCGGCCAACAGACCCGCCGCCGTCAGCGGCACCTTCACGATGAAGCGCTCCGGGCAGATCGCGAAATAGCGCAGGCCGTAGCTCACCGACAGGTCCACATCGTGGGACAAGTCCGTGTGCAGCTCGACGCTCACCTTCGTGTCAAACTGCTCGACCAGCTTGAGGCCGTGGGTGGCATTGAGCACGAAACCGATTTCCAGCATCAGCTCCTGGTCCGAGATGCCCGGGGCTGCTTCGCGTAATTCCTTGGCCACTTCCACGACGAAATCGTCGTACTGACCTTTCTGGATTTCCTTGTTCAGCAGCGTATTGTTTGTGGTCAATGCCTCGAATTCCGCCGTAATCAGCTTCGAGGCTTCGTCAATATCGCCCGTGTCCAGCCACAGCGTCGTGCCAGCCGCCACCACTTTCTGCCATTCGGCATCGGGGGAAGCTGCTTTGGCGGGCTTGCCAAATTCGTGCGTAAACCCTTTCAATACAAGGGTATGGACTTTTTCTGCCAGATCCGTCGCCGTCGTCATAAGACACTGTCTCCTGCTCGGTGGTATTTGAGGCGGAAGTATACACCCTCGCACACCCCGCACGCCACGACACCGCCGCTTGTGGGTATTGCTTTGAATGCTGTGCTATGCTCCGTGCCACCGCAAATCGTCACACAGCGGAATCCTGAGGAAGCCAAATCATCGTGTTGGGACCCCTTCAGACCGGGCAAGCCTGTGTCCTGTGTATCGGGAATCATTTCTTCGATACGGAGGTGCTGGCCGTCCATGAAAAGGCCGTGCGCGTTCGCCGCCCGGAGCAGCCACTGCCCGCGGAGTCCGCCGCCGCCCTTTTGGCCTTCCACGATCAGCACGGCCTGTGCAGTTACTACACGCAACTGATGCCCATGCCGGCCGATTCCACCCCGGACCTAATTCTCTGGCGTACGGCCAGCCTTGAGCGGCAGGAACTGCGCTCCGTGCTCCGCGTGCCCGCCGATAGCCCCGTCACGCTACAGGACGACACCACCGGCGAAGATGTGGAGGGGCGTCTCGAGAATATCAGCGGTGGCGGCGCGCGCATCATCGTATCGATGCCCATCTCCACCGGCACCGATCTCGCCATGGTCATGAAACTGCCCGATCACGACCCCGTCCATGCGCGCGGCCGGGTCGCCCACCTTGCCCAGCAACCCGATGCCGACCGCTACACGCTTGGCGTCAAGTTCACCGAGATGCGCCCCGAGCACATGAACACCGTGCGCTGGTACATCACCAGCCGCATTCAAGATTTGCTGCCCCAAGTCTGAGCAACGCCCACTGCCCGAAGGAACGACCTGCCATGACCAATGCCCCGCAACAGAATTACGCCAATCACACCCGGCGCGATACCGCCGGGCTCGTCATCGCCGGGCTGAGTGCAATCAACCTCGTCCTCTTCATCGTGGGAATCTTCGTACCCGTGCTCACGACGATCGGGATCATCATGCTCGTGGTGCTTTTCCTGGCGTTCCAAGGCAAGGCTCGCATCTACGCCCTCACCAACCAGGACCGCATCATCCGCCTTGAGATGCAGGTCCGGCTCGAGCGCGTTTTGCCGGACGATATGCGCGAAGCCGCCCGCGCGCTGCCCCTCCCGAGGCTGGTCGCCCTGCGCTTCGCCTCCGACGCCGAACTCCCTGGTCTCGTCAAGAAGGTGCTCGACGGCGAACTCACCAGCAACGATGCCATCAAGCGGGCCATCACCGATTGGCAGCCGGATACCCACAGGGTCTAGCAGCACCATGAACGAAGACATCACCTGGCAGACCATCCAAGGCCTCTTTCGCCGTGTGCTCGAGGAAGAAAACGGCTCGGGCAAGTGCCACATTGCCAACAAGTGGGATGGCGGCAGCGTCGTCTTGAAGCCCGCGGACCCCAACCTCAAGCCGGTCGAGATTCCCATGGAGGCCTTCTTCAAGAAGGTCACCTCCGTGCGCGAAAAGCTCCGCGTGCTCGAGCAGAAGCTCAACAATCACCCCACGCTCACCCCCGAGGAGAAGCACGAGCTGCAGGTCTACATCACCCGAGCCTACGGCAGCCTTACATCCTTCAATGTCCTCTTCCGCGATGAAGACGACCGTTTCAAGGGCAGCAGCGGGGTGTAAGGGCGGTTGCCAAGGTCAATTGACTACTGGGCTGACACGGTAGCTGCAATTTACCATACCTGCCAACCATGCAGATAAACTCTTGACTAGGCGGTAGGTCTTTCGATAGACTACAGCCTAGTCAAGGTGGATAAAGATCGTGGCCGCCTTGCCGCCAACTTCCATTAGAATCTACTCCGTGGTCGTTAGCGACTATGGTCATCGCCCCGTCCGTCGGCAGCCAGCCCGGACGGGGCTTTTTACTCTCCTTGTCATGGCGAACATCCTTTTTTGCCAGCCCTGTTGGCTGTGTTGCGGGCACTATATAATGCGGAGCGCGCACCTGTCAATACCAGTGGGCGGTATTTTCGGCATTTATTTCAATAGGCTATGACATAAGGGTTGACAAGCGGTGATAGGCTGAGTATCATTCGGCTTGGTATCGAGCACTCTTAAGGCAGGAGGATCTGGCAGTGAGTACTGAAGAAGAGTATAAAGCTAAACGGACCCGCAGCACGAACTATCCGAGCCTAAGCCTTCCCAAGGCAATCGAGCGCGCAGAGAAGTTCTATCAGGCTCATCGGCAATCGCAGGTTCCCATACAGGTGGTACACGATGTTTGGGGGTACACAAAAAACAGCAGTGCGCTCAATCAATGTGTTGCTGCGCTGAAGTCTTATCGACTTCTTAGTGTCAATGGGGCGGGGGAAAAGCGGAAGCTTGAAATTACTCAAGATGCCCGCAAGATCTTCATGGAATCGCCTGACAAGCAATCAATATTGCGTGAAATGGCCGTTGCCCCAAAGATTCATCAGCATGTCTGGGAGAAGTACGGAGCGCAAGGGCTTCCAAGTGATTCAGTCTTGAAGCATGATTTGTGCTTTGAAGACGAAGATGTGAAATTTGGTGAGGACGCTGCGGATACCTTTATCGCACGGTTTCGCGAGACTTTGCGCTATGCGGGACTAGATTCTGATGATCCGGAAGGTGTCGCTTATGGGGAAAGTCAAAGCGATTTAGCTAGTGAAACTCCCGTGTCGGCACCGGAGACGCAGATTGCTTCTGTAAAGGACATTGCCAAGGTGAAGACTCTTTCGCTTACGCTAATTGACGGTGACGCAAAGCTTGAGCTGCCTTACCCTATGAGCGAAGAGAGTTTTGACATGTTGATAGGAATCCTTCAGCTTCAGCGGCCAGCATTTGTTACGAAGCTCGATAAGGGTGCAGGATGTAATCCGTAAATTATTCAATAGGATTGCCGGGCTGCCGGTAGCACCATTCGGAGGGCCTGTAGCTTCATTGCACCCGATCCCGCAACGCCAGTATAATCTTCCGATTGCTACCCCGATGCCGTGCGCATGCCAAAGGAGGATAGCAACAACCCGTCACCCCTCGATGAACACACAGGACTTTTGCCGTGGTACGCGCTGGTATTGTAGGCACAACCGGTTACGCCGCACGCGAAGTGCTGCGCCTCCTCGCCACGCACCCCGCCGTGGAAGTGACCGCCGTCGTGTCGCAAAGTGCTGCGGGACAAGCCCTTGACGCCGTCCTGCCCGCGTTTCGCAAGGTATACGACCTCACCTGCGAGGCCTTCGACGCCGCCGCCCTCGCCGAGCGCTGCGATGTCGTCTTTCTGGCCGTTCCCAGCGCAAAATCCATGGAGTACGGCGCCGCCCTGCGCAAGGCCGGCATGCGGGTTATCGATGTCGGCGCCGATTTCCGTCTCAAAGACCCCGCCGTCTTCGAAAAATACTACAAGACGCCCCACACCGCGCCCGAACTGCTCGTCGAGTCCGTCTATGGCTTGCCTGCATTGAATCGGGATGCCCTCCGTGGCGCGGATCTCGTCGCCGTGCCCGGCTGTTACCCGATCTCGATCATCACGCCCCTGTGGCCACTGCGGGATCAATCCCTCGCGGATGTCCCAGTCGTGGCGGACAGCATATCCGGCATCAGCGGCGCGGGCAGCGCGTTGAGCGATGCCTTTCACTTCCCCGAGATGAACGAGAACGCCAAGGCCTACGGCGTCGCCACGCACCGCCACACCCCCGAGATGGAGCAGGCGCTCGAGCAGCGCATCACGCTTCAGTTCACGCCCCATGTTGGACCCTACACGCGCGGCATCTTGTCGACGATCACGGTGCGGCCATCGGCGCCGCTCGACTTGGACACCCTCTACGCTCCGTACGCCGACGAACCTTTCATCCGCGTACTGGGCGCGGGCAATCTGCCCGAATTGAAGCATGTTCGCAACGCGAATTTCTGCGATTTCGGCTGGGTGCACGATGAACGCACCGGCAACCTCATCATTGTCAGCGCGATTGACAACATGGTCGGCGGAACCGCCGGCATGGCGATTCAATGCCTCAACCTGATGTTCGGCCTCGACGAGACCGCCGGCATTCACTTCCCGGGAATGGCCCCATGAGCGCTTCCAATTTCCAGTGGATCGACGGCGGCATCACCGCGCCCAAGGGGTATCGCGCCAGCGGCTTCGCGGCGGCGATCAAGCCCAACAGCACGAAACTCGATTGCGCCCTGATCGCAAGCGACGCCCCCGCCACGCTCGCGGGCATGTTCACGACCAACATCATGCGTTCCGCCCCCGTCGAGTGGAATGTCGCCCGCTGCGCGATGGGCATGGGCCGCGCCTTGTTCATCAACAGCGGCAATGCCAACGCCGTCACCGGCGACCAGGGGCATGCCGATGTCCGCACCACCGCGGAGGCCGTCGCGAGTGCCATTGGCTGCACGAGCGACGAAGTCACCATCTGCAGCACGGGCGTCATCGGCGTTCCACTCCCCATGGAGCGCATCCTGAACGGCGTGAAGGGGAGCTTCGAGGCCCTGTCCGCCGAGGGCAGTCCCGACGCCGCCCGCGCCATCATGACCACCGACACCGTGCCGAAGGAGGTTGCCGTTGAGGTGACCCTCTCGAGCGGCCCCGTGCGCATCGGCGCGATTGCCAAGGGCTCCGGCATGATTGCCCCGAACATGGCCACCATGATCGCCGTGGTCACCACCGATGCCGCCGTCGCCGCCCCGGACCTTGCCCAATGGCTGCGCCAAGCGACCGCCCAATCGTTCAATGCCATCTGCATCGACAACGACATGAGCACGAGCGATACCGTTCTCGTGTTCGCGAACGGCCAGGCGGGGTTGCCGCAACTCGAGCCGGGGTCGCCCGATGCAGAGACCTTCCGACTGGCCCTTATCGCCCTATGCGAGGAAACGGCCAAACGCCTCGTGCGGGATGGCGAAGGCGCCACCAAGCTCGTCGCGGTCGAGGTCAGCGGCACCGCCACCGAAGACGAAGCCAAGACCATCTGCCGCGCAATCGCCCACTCACAGCTCTGCAAGACCGCCTTCTTTGGCGAGGACCCCAACTGGGGCCGCTTCGCGTGCGCGGTGGGGTATGCCGGCATCGGGTTTGAGCCGGGCAACCTCAGTATCTGGCTCGACGAGGTTCAACTGCTGCGCGAGGGGCAACCCACGGGCTACGCCGAGGCCGATGCCGCCGCCGTGATGAAACTCCCGGAATTTACCTTGCGTGTCAAAGTCGGGACCGGCAATGGCCACGCTCGCTTCTGGACTTCCGATCTTTCGCACGATTATGTATCCATTAACGCGGATTACCGCACCTGAAGCACGCCGGGGGGAGCCGAGCTTAGCCATGTCCTATCAAGACGCCATGCAAGAGTACATCCAGAAAGCCGCGACGCTCGTCGAGGCCCTGCCGTATATTCGTGACTTCGAGGGCAAGACCGTCGTCGTGAAGTACGGTGGCAGCGCGATGGAAAACCCGCAGCTTCGCGAGAGCACGGCGGAAGACATCGTGCTGATGAAGTTCGTCGGCATGAATCCGGTCATCGTGCATGGCGGCGGGCCCGAAATAAACCGCAACCTCAAGGTGCACGGCATCGAGCCCAAGTTTTCCAATGGTCTGCGCGTCACCGACGAGGAGACCATTCGCGTGGTCGAGATGACTCTCTGCGGCGCCACGAACAAGGACATCGTCGCCCTCATCAACAAGGCCGGTGGCAACGCGGTGGGAATCTCCGGCAAGGATGCCAACCTGCTTCACGCCGTCAAGTATGTGCCTGCGGACGGCTCCGACATCGGCTTCGTGGGCAAGGTCGCCTCCGTGCACTTTGGCATCGTCACCACCCTCTGCGAGGCGGGCATGATTCCCGTCATCGCCCCGCTCGCCACGGATGCCGAGGGCGGCACATGGAACATCAACGCCGATACCGCCGCCGGGGAGATCGCCGCCGCCCTGCGCGCGGAAAAGCTCGTATTTCTCACCGATACCCCCGGTGTCATGCGCGATCAGGACGACCCCAGCTCCCTGTTGCACCAGGTGAACTACGAGGAAATCCAGGAACTGACCGAAAGCGGCGTCATTGCCGGGGGCATGCTTCCCAAGGTGGAAGCCTGCCTGCGCGCCCTTGATTTCGGGGTCGGCCGCACGCATATCATCGACGGGCGCGTGCCGCACGCGCTCTTGCTTGAGATTTTCACTGCCAAGGGCCTCGGCACCTTGGTCAGCCACTAAGGTCTGCCACCAAGGTCACCCACTACAGTTCCGGAGGTTTTTTTGCCCCATGTCCGATGAATTCCGTGACCTGCTCGCCTGGAAGCGCGGCATGATGCTTGTCAAAGAGGTCTATGCCCTCACCGACGCATTCCCCGATTCCGAGCAGGAGGGACTCGTCGCCGAGTTGCGCCGCTCCAGCGTTGCCGTGCCGAGCCGCATCGCCTCGGGCGAAGGCCGCATGACGGACGACGAGTTTGTCGACTGCCTCAGCGAGGCCCGCGGCGCCGCCCTCGAGGTGGCCACGCAACTCACCCTCGCCGAAGAACTCGGTTTTGCCACCGAGGAAAGCACCAAGGGTATTCACGACCTCATCGACGATGTGGTCGGCTTGATTGATGCGCTGTCCGATTCCCTCGGCTCGCGCAACTAAGGCGTTTCATCCAATCAGCACGGCACAAGCCGTAAGGAGATTCTCAGCGTGCCCGATCAACAACAAGTAGACTGGGTGGCCATCATTTTCGAGGGCGGTATCCTCATGGTGCCCATCATGGCCTGCTCCATTGTGGCCTTGGCCATTACCATCGAGCGTTTCTACACGCTGCGACGCGCCACCATTGACACGCGCGAATTCATGGACACCATGCGCCAGGTCCTGCGGCAGAATCGGCTGCAGGAGGCCATCGAAATCTGCGACGAGACGCAGGGACCCATCGCCCGCATCATGAAGGCGGGCATTCTGCGCCACAATCGCAGCAAGGAAGACATCCGCGAGGCCATCGAGGACGCCGGCCATCTCGAGATTCCACGCCTGGAGCGCTATCTCTCCGCACTCGCCACCTGCGCCAACATCGCCCCGCTGCTCGGCCTGCTCGGCACTGTGGCGGGCATGATCAAGGCGTTCGCCCAGATTCAGTACAAGGGCGGCGATGTGAACCCCGCCGACCTCGCCGAGGGCATCTCGAACGCCCTGGTCACCACGGCCGCGGGCCTTTCCATCGCCATTCCGACCCTGATTGCCTACAACTACTTCGTATCCCGCGTGGAAAACATGGTATTGGAAATGGAAATCAGCTCCTCCGAGCTGGTGGAGCTGCTCACCCGCCATCGCGGCGAACACGAGATCTAGCGCACCATGAAATTCCGGAAAAATATCGGCCAAGGCAACGAGCGGCGCCGCGTGCGCGCCACGCTCGACCTGACCCCGCTGATCGATGTGGTATTCCAGCTGCTCGTGTTCTTCATGCTCACCTCCACCTTCGTGGTGCAAACCTCCCTGCCCATTCAGATGCCGCAGGCCCAGGGCGCCAGCAAACTCGAAAGCAAGGATGTCACCGTCACCCTCACCGCCAACCCCGGCGGACCCGATGGCGAGGGCGAAGTCTTCGTGGACGAAGAACCCATTTTCGATTGGGCCGATGTCACCCGGCTCCTCGTCGCCGCGCGCGAGGCCGAGCCCGAGGTCATCGTCCTGATTCGACCCGACGCACGCATTGATGTCGGCCGCCTTGTGCGTGTCACTGGCATGTGCTACGCGGCGGGCATCTCGAAGATCGCCGTGGCAGCCGAGCGCGTCGAAGCGTTGGACTAGAGCCATGGGGCGCAACCGGGTATTCCAGGTCGCCCTCGTCGTATCCGTCGTGTTTCATCTGTCGATGGTCACCATTTTTTCCATCCAGATTCCCTTCACGCGGCCCGTCGTCGTGTACTACCCCTTCGATATCGTCGATCCCTATACCTTCGAGCCGGTTTTCCGGCCCGAGCACGCCACCCTGCGCGCCCCCGAGTTGGCCGATCTCTTCCGTCGACCAGCCGAGGCATCCTCGCCGCAGGAAGTACTCGATGGGCAGCAGTCCCTGTTCGGGGGGGGAGGGATCCCGACTCGATTCGCCGGCCTGCCCACGGTGAACCTGCCGCAGCTCGACTACGCCAATCTCGACCTCATCGCCATTCGCGATACCCAGCTCGAACTCGCGCGCGCCGTGGATGCCGCGCGTGTGCGGCAACCCACCATCAATCTTGATCGCCAGCTGGAGCGCTTGGCCGACACCATCATTCGCCAGCCCCTTCTCGACGGTTTTGACGGCGAGGCCCACATCGGTGAGGAACCCACCGTGATTACCCACGCCGCCGCGCAGGGGTTCGTCGCGGAGATCGAGTGGCTCGATCCGCCGTATGAACGCCGGGTGCTGTTTGCGCCGCCGCTGGATGCCTTGAGCGGGCAGTTTGCCGCTGCATTCACGGCGCCGCTCGCCTTCGATCTCGTCGTCGCTCCCGGCGGCCAGGTCGAGGTGGCCCGTCTCCCGCTTCAACTGGACGCGGATATCTCGGCAGAACTTGAGGAGGACCTCGAGCGTTGGCGATTTGACCCCGTTAACCGCGATGCCATGCACGCCGCCCGCCTTATCCTGCGCCGGGCGGATTTCGCCCCATGATTGCCATCAGTTTCAATACGGCGCTGGCCCTTTACAGCGGAATCCTGTTTTTGCTCGCCGCAGCCGTCTGGTTCTGGACCGAGTTCCGCACGCACCATGTGCAGCGCTCGATGGAGGAGCAGTACCGCTGGCGTTGTTCGTTCTGCGGCTTTACCTACCTCGACGACAGCGGGGAGCGCCTCACGCAATGCCCGCAGTGCCAGTCATGGAACGCCCTGGAGGATCAGCCCGATCAGGCGGGGATCGTCCCCACGCCGATCATCCACGAGCCTGAGCCCGAGCGTTCCGAGGAAAAGCAGGGCTCTTCCCGCCGAAAACGCCCCGGTCAACGCAGCAAAGGCGGCAGAAAGCGGCGGTAAAAGTACCGGGATGTGGCCGGTCCCAAATTATGAGGATGTGGCCGGTCTCCAAGCATTAAGATGTGGCCGGTCTCCCGACCGAGCCACTCTTCCGACCGTCAGGTCTCCAAAAGCATCGCTTGCAGCGTGGGCGCTGGAGACCTTGCGGTCCCCGGAGTGGCGCGGTTCGACCTTCGCCAAGGCTACGGCCTGACACGCAGGAGACCGCGCCACATCGAGAGGCATAAAAAACGCCCGCCGGTGCCATCGCACCAGCGGGCGCTTGGATTATGCGAATGGTTTGCGGACCTACTCGCCCGCCACCGCCTCGATCAGGAACTGACCCACCGTCGCGATCTGCACGAAGGGCCCATGCACAGGGTCCACGCCTTCATTGCGGTTCGCCAGCCGCTCGACGCCGGGGCCGCGCAGGAACAGGGGAATCAGCTGATTCGTGTGACCGGTGCTGTTGAATTTCATGCCTGGCATGTTGCCTTTGCCCTTGTTGAGCACCGGCTGGAAATCGGGGTCGCTGTCCGGCCCCATCAGATAGCCGCAGTCATGGTCGCCCGTCACCACGATGAGCGTTTCATCCCACGAGCTATGCTCCTCCACCCATGCGATCGCCGATGCGACGGCCTCGTTGAAGAAGGTCATCTCCTCGATGATGCGGCCTGCACGGTTGCCGTGACCAGCCCAATCGATTGCACCGCCTTCGACCATCAGGAAGAAGCCGTTGTCATTCTGATTGAGCACATGGAGGGAGGCCTGCGTCATCTCCGCCAGAGTCGGGACGCCCTCGTTGAAGGGGACCTCGTAGGCGTCTGCCTTGTCATCGCCGCCACGGTTGTGTTGCAGCGTGCCACCGACGCGTGCCACGCCGATCAGGCGCGACGGAATCTCGCCCTCGCCCGATGCAAGCGCCTGGAACTCTTCTTCCGTCTCGATCAGGAGCCAGGGGTCAATTTCGCCGTCTCCGTTCAGGTCATTGCCCGCTTCGCCCGACGCAAGCCGATGCCATAGCTCGGTGCCACCGACGCGCTCGTAGTCCGGTTCCTCCCGCAATTGGGAGTCGTCATCGTAATAGGGGTGCCCCGCGCCCATGATGACTGACAACTTGCTCTCCTCGATCATCTGCTGTGAAATCTCCGGGTACATTCCCCGGCTTTCCACATGCGCGCCAAACGCCGCCGGTGTCGCATGGAAGAACATCACATCAGAGATGGAGCCTGCCGCCTTGCCGGCCGCATGCGCCGCCTCGGTTACCAGCGTGAGGCGGTTCCCATCCGGGTCCAGGCCCAATCGGCCCGAGGTCGTCAAGGTGCCCGTGGCGAGGGCCGTGCCCGCTGCCGCCGAATCCGTTGCGCCGCCCTTCACATAGTCGAAGTCCGCCCAGGCGGCCTCCGGGTCGTACGAGCCGCCTGCCGCGTAGGTCGCCATGGGCAATTCAAACCAGCGCTCGTAGAGCTGTGCCTTGGCGCGGCCATGGTGAAAATAGTTCGCCGCGTCGATAGAGCTTTGCGACCAGCCATCGGCAATGAACAAAATGACATTGCGGGCGATGGGAGTCTTGCCTTCCTCGGCGGCTGCCACGCCCGCCGTGAGTACCAACCCGAACGCCAACCCCGCCATCCAACCTGTGAAACGCATACACCAAACTCCTGAAAACGGTTTCGCTCCCGTCGGGAATACACCCGCGGGAGCCGATGATCGCAACGGATCTCAGAATGACCCGTTCGCATTAGCCCAACATTAGATGCGGCGACATTAGATCCGGCAGGTGGCAAGCCCCCGCTTCTCGAGGTACCGCTGGTGGTACTCCTCGCCACGCCAGAATTCCGTTGCCGCCGTGATTTCCGTTGCGATGGGACGGCGCAGCGTGCCCGACGCTTCCAGCGCCTTCTTCGACGCCTCCGCGAGCTCCCGCTGTTCCTCGGTGTAGTAGTAGATTGCCGAGCGGTACTGCGTGCCGATATCCGGTCCCTGCCGGTTCAACTGCGTCGGGTCATGGCAGCCCCAGAAGGTCTCCAGCAGCGTCTCGTACGACACCTTCTCTGGGTCGTACTTCACATGCACCACCTCGGCGTGCCCGGTAGTGCCCGTGCAGACTTCCTGGTAGGTGGGGTTGTCCTTGTGGCCGCCGCTGTAGCCGACCGCCACATCCACCACGCCCTCCGTGTTGCGGAAGGTCACTTCAATACTCCAGAAACACCCGGCGCCGAACATTGCCTCGGCCATTTCCTTGTCTCCCTCGGTAAGTGCTTCCCGGTCCGATGCTGCGCGCGTCTCGGCCTCCTTCTCAGGGGCCGCCGCGGCGGGTGCTCCGCATGCGCACAAGGCAAGCATGCCCACGATACCCAGTCCTGTCGTCCATCTCGTCATCATGGCCTGCAAGTCTCCATCGCTGCCGTTACCGGAACGAACAAGCCGAGGGGGGCCGTTCATGCCCAAAACAGAATACATACTTCGTGCCACGGCTGCCAATTTGCAAGACCTTCAACCGCAAAGGGTTTGAATCTGCCGCCGTTCCTTCGTATACTTGGGGGAAGTGGGGCGGCATAGCCAAATGGTAAGGCAGAGGCCTGCAAAGCCTTGATCTCCCGGTTCGATTCCGGGTGCCGCCTCCACCTTTTTCCCTTGCAGCGCGGAGACTTACGACCCCGTGACCCGCTCTGGCACCAGCGGGAACGCCGCCTCGCCGCGCTTGGCCTGCTCCAAGGCCCTCGAAAACCCTTTCAAGGCTACGATAAGGCCCAACTGCCGCGTGGTGTCCGCCCCCGTCAACAGTTTGTTGTAATACGGCAGATACGCCTCCTGCCGCAGCACCGGGTCGATCAGGTCATGCGGGTCGTGCATCACCCCGTGCAACCATTCCCGCAGCGGACCCCGAAACCAGCCGGGCAGGTCGAAGGGCGCCTGCATACCGATCAAGGGTGCCCACCCCGTCTTGCTCTTAAGGATGCGGCAGGCCTTCAACACCGCCTTCATGCCGATCATCTGCCATTCCGGCGCGCCCGCGGGGATCAGCGTGCGCTCCCAGCGCACCGTGAGCGTCTCCGGGAAGGACGCGCGCATCATGCGCTTGTGGATGCGGTGCTCGTGGATTAGTTCGGCCGGCGTCTCGAAGATCGCCTCGTGCAGGTCATAATCGAAGATGGGGGAGGCCGATTCCGTCACCAACCTCATCATCGTCGTGCCGATGGCAATCATCCGCCTCGTGCGGTTGGTCAGGTAGAAGCGCAGGGTCATGTCCGCGGAAGAACTTCCCCCGAGACCACGCATCAACGCACGGTAGCGCGCGGCCGGCTTTTCCTCCTCCGGCACTTGGTCCCAACCCGCCAGAAAATCACCCAGCTTCGCGTCGGGCACATGCTGATTGCGCCATTCGTACAGCGTCGTCGCCAGTGCATCCGCGTCCAGCCCGTGCATCCATCCGCCGCGCAGAAACGAGCCGCCCAGGGCCTGGTCGCCACCGTAGCCATTGAGGATGATGTCCGCCGCGCCCTTCAATTTGTGCCGGTGGTTCATCATGTGGCAATCGGTGTAGTTCGTGAGGCCCTCGGTCACGCGGATGTTCGCCTCGTAACCCGAGGCGAAGCGCTCGTAGTCGTAGTCCCAGTCGTGGTGGTGACTGCCGTACAGTTTCGCCACATCCGCCGCGAAGACACGGTCCGCGCAGCCCTTCTTGCCGAAGGTGTACGAGTCGAACGCAATGCCCGCCCGATTCGCCGCCCCCGCGCAGCAGCGCGAATCCAACCCACCGCTCAGCGTAATGCCAATCGAGCGTCCCTTGCCGCACTGGCGCTTCGTGCCGCGAATCATCAACTCGCCAAGGCGCTCGGCGTGCTCGGCCTCGTTCACTGATTCCTTGCGCTCGATCCGGTCGTACCACCAGTACCGGCGAAAGTCGGTGCGGGCTCCGCTGCGGGTGAGCATGGTCGCCTGCGGGAAGCACTCGACCCCTCGCACCAGCGTCGTCTCGCCCACGAAATCATCAATGCTCAATAGTTGCGCCATGCCGCCGAGGTCCAGCTCGCCCGGCACGCACCCGGCCAGCACGGCCCCCAGCACCCGGCTCGACGCGCAGAAGCGGCCGTTCCCCTCCGCCCAATAGACGGGGTACATTCCATGCCGATCGTTCGCCAGCGTGAGGGTCTTGGTCGTGGGCTCGTAGAGGCACACAAAGTAGGCCCCGTTCATCCCGGCGATCACCTCGGCGAGTGTCCCGTCCCGGTAGAGACTGGCGAAGACCTCGGCGTCGGTTGTGAGAGCCGGGTGTTGCGGGCGGAAGGTGTCGAGAAAATCACAGCCGTGCAGTTCGCCCTCGAGCAGCACCCACAGGCCATACGCCTCGAGCCATCGGGGAAAGATGCCCTGCTTCAGGCAGTCCGGACCCACGCAGCCCAGCAGCACATCGTCCACCACCGCAAAGTGATTGACCGGCTCGCCGCCCTCGGCCATCTGCGCGGCCAGCTTCGGTGCGAGAGCCTCGAGCGCGTCCGGCTCGCCGCCCTGAACGACGAAGATGCCGCTCACGGCGCATCCACCTTCGGCGCGAGGAAGCCCAGCCGGAGCCGCTTCAATTGCCAGGCATGCAGGTGCTTGCGGAAGTCGCCCGCCTCGTAGCGCCGCTCGCCCCTGATCCACGCGCGGAAATATCCGGCGATGATGAGCAGGCCGCCGATGACGAACGGCCGCTCCCGCATGCGGAACACCCCGCTGGCGATCACATAGAGCGGGTGGGTGCCCATGAACCACTGCCCACGCCCCCAGCGCAGGCGCCCGACGAAAATATTTTTGTGCGACGAGCCCATTAGGCGATGATGCAGAATGTATATGTTTTCATCGCGAATGCTGCGCGTCTTCCAGCCCTTCATGCGGCAGGTGTGGAAATCGATGCCGTCCCACATGATTTCCGCCACGAACCCGCCGATATCCTCGAAGCATTCGCGGCGGTAGAACTTCACCTGCCCCGCCACCATGTCGTCGATGATCGATTCTTCGTAATGCTTGTTGCCCTGCTCATCCGGACCGAACACCTTTGAACTCACCGATCCTAGCTCCGGGTCCGCATCCATGTGGTCCATGCACCACGCAAAATAGCCCGTGGGCAGCGTAATGTCCGCGTCGAACTTGCACAGATACTGGTAGTCGTCCGTCCGCAGTGCGGCCATGCCTTCGTTGAAGGCGTCAATAACGCCCCCGCCGAGTTTGCGCACGCCCCGGTCCTCCCGGTGCACGACCGTCACCCAGTCGTATCGTTCCGCCGCATCGTCCGCGATTTCGCCGGTGCGATCGGTCGAGCCGTCGTTCACGATCACCAACTCGGCCGGGGGGATCGTCTGGTTCGCAAGCGTCTCGATTGCGCTGCCGATCATCCGGTCCTCGTCCCGGCTGGGCATGATCACCACGAACCGGCGGCCTTCCGGGATGGATTCACGCGTCATGGTTGGTTACTGCCCCCGTTGCGGACTCATCGACCGACGCATGCGGCGCGCCCTCGATCAAGGCGCCCAGCCTCGCGGCATTGAGCCCCTCCTCGAATTCGCGCTCCATCGTTGCCCGGGCTTCGCGGGCACAGGCCGCTGCGAGCCGCGGCTCGAGAATCAGCCGTGCAATTGCGTTCGCCAAGCTGGAGGAGTCCTCCGGCTCCGCCAGCATGCCGCTCTTCTCGTGCTGCACCAACTCGGGAATACCACTCACCGTTGTCGACACCACCGGCACGCCCATCGCCATGGCCTCCATCAGTGCCACCGGGATGCCGTCGCGATCCCCGGATTTCGCGACGACGCAGGGCAGCACGAACAGGTCGGACTCCCGCATCAACTCGCGGATGCGCTCCTGCGGCTGGCTCCCCATCAGGTCCACATAGCCGCTCATGGCCCGCTTGGCCACCATGCCGCGCAATTCGTCGTAGAGCGGTCCGTCGCCCGCCACGCGTACCTGCACCTCGTGACCGCGCTCCCGCAGCATGCTCGCGGCCTCCACAAGGAAGAAGATTCCTTTCTTCTCCACCAGCCGCCCGACGGAGAAGATGCGGACCGGTCCGTCCAGCTCCCGTGGCGGTTCGTAGGCGTAGTCATCGAGATTGATGGCGCACCGCACGATGTGCATCCGGGCCGGGTTGCACCCGAGGTGCGTGAGGTAATGCCGGTTGAAGTCCGAGATGCACGCCGTGAAACGAGAGCGGTTCACCTTCTGCCGCAACGCCGTTCCACGCTCGAAAATGTCGTTTGCGTGGCAGGTGAAGCTGAACGGAATGCCCGCGATGGCCGCCGCGTACATGGCGATCGTCGTGGGCACATGGGCAAAATGGGCGTGGAGGTGGCGCACCCCCGTGGCCCGCAGCCTGCCCGCAAGCACGGCCCCCGCCATGAATTGCCACACCAGCTTCACGCGGTCAACCGGTTCCGGAACCCGCGCCGTGGCGGCATCCAGGAGGGCCTCGCCGAAGGTCCGCAACCACGGCCCGGGGTTTCCCGCGAGTTCCGCAAACGCCTCGCTGAGGATACGCCCCCGTGAGCGATCGTACAGGTAGTCCGTCTCATCGACCACCCGGCGGGCCTCCTCGGACACGACCTTCTCGCGCGGCCGCAGTGTCGAGAAAGGCACGACCTCGTAGCCGCGCTTGCGCAACGCCTCCACCTCGCGGTATACGAAGGTCGAGGTAAGCGTCCCCAGTTCGGGGGCAATATAGGCAATCTTCATTCGTTCTTCATTCCCCGCGACGCCCGGCAACCCCGTAAGCATACGCATCGCACGGGGGCAATCGCAAAGGCGCCATTTGCCCCGCACGCAACCCAGGAAGGCACGCCAATGGCCCAGACACGGCTCGATCGCAGACACTTCATCCGGGCTGGCCTCGCGGCCGTGGCGGCTGCTCCCCTCACCACGGCCCGGGCATCGCACGCGGCCACGCCCGGCCGTCCCAACATCCTCTGGCTCACCGCCGAGGACATCGGCCCGCACCTCGGCTGCTACGGTGATGCATACGCGGATTCCCCCCACATCGACGCCCTCGCCGCGCGCGGTCTGCGCTACAACATGGCGTGGTCGAATGCCCCCGTCTGTGCCCCGGCCCGAACGGCCATCATCACCGGGGTGCATCCGCCCAGCCTCGGCGCGGAGCACATGCGCAGCCATGTCACGATCCCGGGCCACATGCGCCTGTTTCCGCAACTTCTCCGCGATCACGGGTATTACTGCACCAACAACAGCAAAGAGGACTACAACGCCATCCCAAACGGGGACATCTGGGACGAATCATCCCGGACGGCGCACTGGAAAAACCGGGCGGACGGCCAACCCTTCTTCGCGGTATTCAACTACACCGAGTCGCACGAGTCCCAGATTCGAACCCGGCCGCACCAACTGCAGCGCGATCCCGCGCAAGCACCCGTGCCGCCTTATCACCCCGATACCCCCGAGGTCCGGCTCGACTGGGCACAGTATTACGACAAGATTCAGGAAATGGACGCGCGCGTCGGTGCCGCCCTGGCCGAACTCGACGCGGCCGGGCTTGCCGAGGACACCATCGTGTTTTTCTACGGTGACCACGGCTCGGGCATGCCCCGTCACAAACGCTGGCTCTACAACTCCGGTCTGCAAGTGCCGTACATCGTGCATGTGCCCGGGAAGTACCGCCACCTCGCGCCGGACGGCTACGAGCCCGGCGGCGCCACGGATCGCCTGACCGATTTCGTCGACCTTGCCCCCACGGTCCTGAGTCTCGCGGGTATCGAGGCGCCGGAATGGATGCAGGGCCACGCCATCATGGGTGAGCATGAATCCACGCCACACGGCCACCTCTTCGGATACCGCGGTCGTATGGACGAGCGAATCGACATGTTGCGCGCGGTCACGGATGGCCGCTTCGTGTACATCCGCAATTGCATGCCGCACCTGATTCAGGGGCAGTACCTCGCCTACATGTGGCAGACCCCGACCACGCAAGTATGGGAGGCCGCGTACAAGGCGGGCGAGCTCGAGCCGCCGCAGACGCACTTCTGGGAGCCCAAGGCGCCCGAGGAACTCTACGACCTCGAGACCGACCCGCATGAGATCAACAATCTTGCCGAGTCGCCCGAGCATCGCGGTAAGTTGAACGAACTGAGAAATGCTTTGCGCGGGCATATTCTCGATACCCGCGACTCCGGCTTCTTGCCCGAGGCGGAAGCGCATCGTCGTGCGGGCGAAACGCCCATCCGCGAGATGGCGCAAGACGACGCCCGGTATCCACTCGAGGACTTGTTGACAGCCGTGGAGCGCGCCGCCCGCCGCGACCGGGAGGCCATCCCCGCGCTCATCGCCGGCCTTGACCACGAAGACCCCGCGTTCCGCTATTGGGCCGTCATCGGGATTCACATCCGCGGTGGGGAGGCCCTCGCCGCTGCCATTGACGCCGTGCGCCATGCCCTTAACGACGACAACCCAAGTGTTCGCATCGCCGCGGCCGCTGCACTCGGCGAGCATGGGGGAGAGGAGGAACGGCGACGCGCGGCGGATACGCTCCGGACCCTGATCTCACCCGTTGAGAACGGCGCCTACGCGGCAGTGGCAGCCCTCAACGCCGCCGCTGTCCTTGCGGAGCATGGGGTATCCATGCGGGAAGACATCGCGGGAATCCCCTTGCAGGACCCGAACGCCCCGGCCCGGGCGAACGACTATGTGCGGCGCCTGGTCCTCATGCTGGCCCCCGACGCGGCCTGAGCGTTACCGGCTCCGCTCGCCGGGGCGGTAGTCCTCCGCCAGGTGCTCCCGTATCGCGGCCTCCGTCCGCAGGACCGGCCGGAACGCCTCGTTCGCAAACAGGGGGGCCTGGTCCAGGAAGTGCGGCGAGGTCTCGTCGCTCACCATCGCGCCGTACTGGTGGATGGTCTCGGCGAAGGCAATGCCGTCCGAGTCCCATTCCACCATCATGATGTGGCAGTCCCCGTTCACCCCGACGAATCGCCCATCCGGCTGCATCTGGAGATCAATCGCCCGGAGGCAGTCCGGGCAGCCACCGAGCCCCTGGTCCAAGCCGCCCCGGCGCATCCGGACGACCTCCTCCCACGGCGGGTCGAGCCGCCCGAAGTGGGTCATCAGGTGGTCCACGGCTTGCCGGAGCCGCTCCTCGGGCGGCCCGCCGAGTTTTTCCCACTCCACCTTGTCCGGCTCACCGGCGAGGATGGCCAGCGCGGTTACCGGGTTGTCCTTGTCACCGCCACGGTCCCATGTGCGCAGCAGGGCCTGGGCCTCGCGCAGGAGCGGTTCGTCGTCCTGAAACGCGAGCGCGAGCACCGGTGCAAGTGACGACACCAGTTTGGAGTCTACCGAGTACGCCTTGTCGAACTTGTAGGCATAGAACGCCTCGCGCGTGATCGACGGGTCTGCGGAAAACAACTCCAACGCCCGCATGCTGCGGTTTGTCAAGTGGGTCTCGATGCCCATCCACGCCGGAAAGTCCTCCTCCCGGGGATTGTCCGGGCCGTTCGTCGCGTAAAAGGGCGATGAGTTGCAGGTCTGCAGAAAGCCGGATGCCGGATTCAGCACGGAGGGCAGTTCGTCAAACGGGACAACGCCCGCGTGCAAGGCGCCCGGGTCATTCCCCGGCAGCAGGCTCGACCAGTCATACGCCGGCGACCGCACGGGAAAGCGGCCGTTGTACACATAGAATAGATTGCCGTGCCGGTCCGCGTATGCCGTATTGAACGACGGCAGCTGGTGGGTTCGCATGGCCTCGACAAAGGCGTCCAGCGATTCCGCGCGGTTCATGCGGTACCATTGCTCGAGCTGGCCAATCTCGCCGTAGCCCGCGAAGGCGATGGCGTAGGCACCCTCCTCGTGCCGGACCGCCGGTCCATGCACCGACCACAGTAACTCCCGGCGAACCGTCCAGCGAATGGGGCCCCACAGCTTGACCGTGATGCGCGCGAAGTCACGCTCGAAGTCGTGCCACTCCCCCTCGAAGCGGTACTGGTTCGGATTGTCCGGATTGACCTCCAGCTCATAGATGTCGGCGAGATCAGGGCGGTTGATCGTGTGGCACCAGCCCTTGTTGTCGTCAAACCCGACGAAAATCATCGGCCCGCCCGGGAAAGTGCCACCGGTGACATTCCAGCCTTCCTCGCTCACGAGGTGCGCCTCGTACCAGGTCACCTGGCCCTCCCACGGCATGTGCGTGTTGATGGCCATGCGCGTGAGGCCATCGGCCGAGCGATGCGGCGCGACGGCGAGCGCATTCGAACCAATCTGGTGGCCTTTCCCCAGTGGATTGCGGGAGGGCGACGAGGCCTGCACGCCTTCGTTCGTGATCAGCGGACCGTCGCCGGCGAACATCTGCTCCAGCGCGATGTGCAGGTCGTAGAAGAACGGCGACTTGAACGCAGCCCCCACCACGATGTCCTGCCCCGTGACTGGCAGCGTGATGTCCGGCATGCGCCTGGGAAACTCCGCCGCGAAGCGATTGATGCCGTCGGCATAGGCCTCCGCTATTGCCCGCACCTCGGGCGAAAGCGCCGTCTCGTACTTCTCCGCCACGAACTCGCGCACGAGGAACAACTGCACGAGGTAGTCGAACGGCGCCCAGGTCTGCCCATGCACTGCCGCCAATTGCGCGCGAGCGGTGAGCACCGCGTCCTGCATGAATACCCAGTCGTCCTCGCAGTGGGCATAGGCGAGGCCGTAGGCGCAATCGGCGTCCGTCGCCCCGAAGATATGCGGCATGCCCCAATTGTCACGCAGGATGCGGACATCGTAGCGGTCATCGGGTGGGATATGCGGTGCGCGATTCCAGCGCTCATAGGGCGTCCGCCAATCGACGACCAACACGACGACAGTGATAGCCGCGATTCCCAAGAACAGCATTCCCCACCTGCGCATGCAAACTTCCCCCTGACAGCCGCTACCGGTTCGTCAATTCATCCACGAGGTGGAGCGCCTCTTCGCAGTTTTCCTTCATGCGCTCCGCATCCCCCCCGATTTCCACCTCGATCAAGCGGTCGAACAGTGAATTGATCAGCGCTTTCAACTCGAATACCGTCTCGTCATCGATGCTCTGAGTATCGATGATGGCAAGCAGCGCGGCCTGCGGATCCGCAACGGCGGTTTCATCCGTGAGTGTCTCCGCCAATCGGCCGAGCGCGGCGCTGCATGCCCCGGCCGCCTCGACCGCCTCCTGCGCATCGGCCTCATCCATCTGGTCACGCAGCGATTCGAATTCGCGCACCAGCGTGGCGATAGAATCGCTTTGCGAATCGACCGTCTCCGGCTCGATGTTATCCGGTTCGATGTTGTCCGGTTCGATGTTGTCCGGTTCGATGTTGTCCCCGGCGATCTCGTCCGCAGTTGGGGCGATTTCCTGCACGGGTTCCTGCGAGTCTTCCGTCTCAGGTTCCGGCTCGGGTTCCGGCTCGACGCCAGTATCCTCGTCTTCGGGGGTATCCAGACTGGGAGGACCCAGCACATCGTCCAAGAATTCCGCCAATTCCTCCGGCGACATGCCGGTCTCTTCTACTCCGTCGTCCTTGATGATGCGGTCCCAGTCCTCCACCACCGTATTGAGCGTTTCCGGCGTTGCATCTCCGATGGAATCGATGAGTTCATCCAGCGCGGCGTCATCGGTGAGCATCGCTTCCGGGAGGGATTCATCGTCTTCCGCAACGCCCGCCTCGAAACCGTCATCAACCGCGTCATCGTCCTCCTCAAGCGTGTTCGAGGGGGATTCCTGGGCCTGCGGTGGTTCGCCCCGAAACGCGCACATGCGATCGACAAAGCCGTGCAACAAGGTGTAGACGCTGCTGCGGATCGCCTCCAGATCGCCCAGTTGCGCCACGAGTTTCCGGCGTTCCCGCTCCGCGCGTGCGGCCATCCGCTCGACCAAGGCCACTTGAACCGCAACGAGCCGTGGGTCGGCGTCCGCCGGGAGTGGGGGAAGCTCGGCTTCCAGGCGTTCCAGCCGCTCCGTCAGCATTGTGATGCGCGACTCGATCGCCGGCAAGGGCTCCATGTATCCGACCCGCGCGTCGGCATCCTGCCAGCGGCGCGAGAGGGTCATCAATTCGTCGGTATCGTCCGCGTCGGCGCTGTACCCTCGCAATTCACAGTCGAGCCATCGTTCCATCCGGCCGATGTTTGCGCCCCGGGCAAGGCGGGCGGCCCGCAAGAGTACGGTGAGGGTGCTGGAACTTCCCGACTCGATATCCGCACGCAGAATGCGTGCGAAGTCAGCGATTGCAGTTTCGCCGAGCGGTTCCGCGTCAAGCGGATCCGTCATGGCGGGGGAATCGGACGCGGTCATGGAAGCGGAGACCTCCATCGGCGAGTGGCCCGGTGCCGGGGCGCGCTTTTTTGGGATGTAGGCATACCAGTGGCCCTGATGCTACCACATTTCGCATTTTGGAGGGCGAGACGGCGAGCGATGAGTGTGCGCATGCCGCGAGACGCCACGAGCAGTAGATGCTGCAGGCGAGAGATGTCGCGAGCAGGAGATCCTACCCGCGAAAAAAGAGCGCCGCGGCCCGCCCCACCGGGATGCCCGCGGCGTGTTCCCTACAGGCCGAGGGCCCGGTTTATGGTGACCTGAATGTCCATCGCATTGACACTGCCGGATTGCGTCACATCGATCGGGTACGGCATCGTGACGCCCAGCGCCGCATTGATGACGGCCTGCACATCGGCGGCGTCGACGCGGCCATCCGCATTGACATCCGCCGAGTTCAGCCGCTGCGGGGTGCTATCGCCCGAGAGTGGGTCCGAACCGCGTTTCACTTCGATTCCATCCCACCATCCATCGCCATCGGTATCGCGATTGAGCGGGTCCGAGCCGTAGTAATACTCTTCATAGACCGTCAGGCCATCGCCGTCCAGGTCCTTGTCCGCCAAATCAGGGTCCAGGGGGTCAAGCCCGTATTGCAACTTCCACCAGTCCGGAACGCCATCCTTCATGGAGTCAATGCGCTCGGGGTCGAGCCCCAGGCGCTCCTTTATCACATCCGGAATGCCGTCCCCGGAGGTATCAATGGATAGCTGATCGTCCGAGAAGTCCATGTCGATCTGCACGATCGCGGAGCTGCCTTCGATCGAAAATCCGGTACTTGCGCTTGCTTCCGTCGCAAAACCACCCAGAACCGCCGTGGCGACGGCCGCGGTTGCGCCTGCACGAACAATGGTCCGGGCCGCCCGTTGGCTGCGAATCGCCTGCGCCACCGCCTTGGCCGAAGCCCGGCCGGTGCGCACCAACAGTTCGCCCAGCAGCGGTGGTGCGGTGCGGTCCTGCTCGGCCAGCGCCTGTTCAACATCTTCCGCCGTTGCCGCGCCCAGGCCGACGAGTACATCGCCGATGCGCCCGCTCTTTGCGTCGCGCGCCTGAAGCTCCAGGGCCTCGTCGATTTGCGCCTGCGTCAGCCCGAGGCGTTCGCGAAGCAGATCCCCCAATGGGCGCCGGCGTGTGCCATGGGCGCGCTGCGCCTCGAGGGCAGCGGCCAGGTCGCGCGCATTGATCGCGCCCTGTGCAACCAGGTAGTCGCCCAGGCGCTGGTCGGCCATCTGCGCGTGAATCGTCTGGATGCGCACCAGCGTCTGGATATCGCCCCGCGCTACCGTGCGCAACCGTTCTGTCAGGGCGGGCAGCGCCGGGTCCGGCGTGATTGCCTCGTCACTTGCAAGGGCGGCCTCGTGCCGGTTCAATTCCCGGCGGATGACTTCCACCGCGTCGAATGCGATATCAATCGAAGGGCCATCCACGACCAGTTGCCCGCGCCGGCCGCGATCCATCAGGCGTTCCAGCTCGAATGCGAACGCCCGCAAGGAGGGGAGCCCATACGCGCCCGCAATACGGCGAATAGCGCGGACGGAGCGCCACGCCCCGACCAGCGGGTCATGGTCATCCGGGTTGGACTCCAGGCGCAGCAGCAGCGCATCAATTTCGTTCAGGTGGTTCCGGGCCGACCGCGTGAACTCGAGCAGGCCGTTCGTTCCCTCGACGGGCGCCTCGGCTTCGGGCTGCTCCGGCTCCGTCCCCTTGCCGTGCAGGCCAAACCATTGCAGGTCCAGCGCGAGACCCTGGCGGCGCAAAATGCCCGCGACCGCACGCGGCGTCACCTTCCCGGCGCGAATCAAGAGTTCGCCCAGGCGTGGCTTCGACGGGGTCGCTTGCGATGCCAGGGCCTCGGCGAGGTCCGATTCCCCAAGTGCCCCCATTCCCACCAGAATCGCACCCAAGGGGCGCGGATTGGGCTCCTGCTGCTGACGCTCCAGTGCCTCTCGCAACTGCAACGGCGAAATGCGTGCCTGCGACAGCAGCAGTTCGCCCAGTTGCTTCCGTTCCGGATCCTGCGCTTGCTCCGTCAGGGCGGACTCGAGGTCGGCCTGCTCGATCAGGCCTTGTTCTACCAGCAACTCACCCAGGCGGCGCTCGGGCGTGTCCAGTCCCGATTCGATGGGCAGCGGCTCGGGTGCATGGCCCGCCGCGCAGTCGCGCAAGCGCTGCACCAAGTCGTAGATTTCATCCGGATGCCGGGGGGCCGTGGCCTTCTCCACGAAGGTTTCCACGCGGCTGGCCTCCGAGCGCAGCGCGTCCACCACCTCGAACAACAAGTCCAGCGTTCCGTCATCGGCGGCGATATCGCCTTGGCGAAGCTTGGTCACCAAGCGCTCCGCCGCAAGCGCGCAATTGCAGATCGTGCGGGCCTCGAGCGAATCCGCCACGCGCTTGATCGCGCGGAAGCGGCGCAGCAGGCTCGCCAGTTCCGGTTCGTCCGAGGGGTCGTGCTCCACGCGAAGCAGGTGGAGGTCCGCCGCGGAGAGGTGCTCGCGCGTCCGCGCCACAAAATCATCGAGCAGGCTTCTCGGGTGCGAGCGCCAACCGCCCTCGGCATCGGCCTCCGGCTCGCTCGCGATATCAAGCCCGAAGCGGCGCAACTCCTGCACCGTTCGCTGTCCGCGTACTGCGAGTGCCACCAGCTTTGCGTTCGCCCGGCCCGAGCGCACCAAGGTTTCACCAAGCCGCGCCGCCTTCGCTTCGTTCTGCTGCTGGGCCAGGGATTCCGCCAGGGCCGACTCCGACACCGTGCCCAGCTGCACCAGGATGTCACCCAGTCGGCCCAGGTTTGTGTCGGCCTGTTGTATGGCCACCGCGTCACGCAACTCGCTTGGCGTAAGCCGGCCGCCCTCGAGTAAGATCTGGCCCAGCAGCCGGTCCGTCTCGCTCTGCTCCGACAAGGCATGCTCGATATTCTCGGCCGAAGCGATCCCGCTGGCCACCAGCACTTCCCCGAGCCGCTGTTTCCAGTCAATGCTCCGGCCCGGCGCGCGCAGAATCTCATGCCGATGCGTTTCGCCCGCCGTTGCCCGTTGCAAGCGGTCCAACACCGGCGGGTAGAGGTCCTCGTGCGTGAGGACGACGGCATATCGTTGCGCCTGCCCGAGTTGATCCAGCTGTGCGCGCAGCACGGCCAGACCATCGAAGGCCACATCCAGTACTGAGCCTTCCAAGAGGATGTCCCCCTGCTCGGCTCGCTTCAACAGCAGTTTAATCGCCCCTGCCAGCCGGGCAATGTGGTTCAGCCGGTTCGACCATGCCGAGCGCTGCAGCCGGGCGAGCGAGCGCGTCGCACCATACAGGGCCACCGGGCTCTCGGGGTCCGTCTCGAATGCCAGCAGATGGGCATCGGCCATCGAGACATACTCAATGCCGCGCACCACGAGGTCCGCCACGACGCCGGGTCGAATCTCGACATCCTTATGCTCACGAAGAATGGGTGCGGGGCCTCCCCCGAGGCTGATTGCCCGCAATTCGGTGAGTGGCCGTCTTGCGACCACGAGCCCCTCAATTACTTGGCAGGCCCGCCTCACCTGTTCCAGCGAGGAGGCCGGATCGGGTGTTTCCTCGAGGATCACCTCCTGAAGGAGTGCCGCCGTGCGGTGAATTCCCCGGGCCAGTTCCGTCTGGCTCGTTTCCGTGGCCCACAGGGCGGCTACACACAGGCGGCCATGCACGCGCGTCAATCCGGGCGTGTCATTCACCTTCAAACGGCGAATCGCGCCCGTCAAGCCCTTGATCGTTACCTCGATGCTCATGCGCGCTTCCCACACCTCCTGATTATCACCGAGTCTGGCCGCTCAGTATACGGCACCACCGTACCGTCGTCCATGGAGATACCACGGCGGAGATTCCAGCTGCCGTGGCCGCACCCCGGTCTATTTACACTGCAAGTTCCATTCCCAGTGGATTCATATCGGCAATCCGATGTAAGTGCTTGATTTCGTGCAAAATCCGGAGTCATCAGAGGGCGGTTGCGCATCAAAGGCGCGATCACTTCCCACGGAGCATGCTCCATATTGCGTGATAGTTGTTCATTCCTGATTAATTCGTGGGCGAGGGCGATGCACCCTGCGCAAGCAATGCCAGCACGCGTTCCCGCGCCAGGACAATCGCCGGGGCATCCGGAACCAACTCCAAGGCTGCGTCATACGCCGCCGCCGCCTCCGCATACCGCCCCTTCTCCTCGTAGGCCCCGCCCAAGTTGTAGTAGTCGTTCCAGCGAATGGCCTCCATCGAGGACGGCGGCGCCATGCTCGCCGCGAGGGCGCCATAGGCAACGAGCGCCGCGAGGAGGGGATAGGCCGCGCGCTGCCGGCCCGTGCGCCAGGCGATCAACCACTCCATCATGCGGTCGATGGCGTGCGCGGCAAAGATCAGCAGAATCGCGAGGGCGGGCATGCGGAACCGGGCCAACACAAACACGAGGATGATGCTTGCCGTGTAGAGCAGCAGGTACCCGACCAGCAGCATGCGGCGCTTTTCACTCATCCCCCGCACGCGCGGCCAGAAGGCGAGCGCAATGCCCACCACGCCCAAGGGCGCGATCCACGCCCAGGTCAGCGGCAGTTGGAGCAAAGGCGAGAACTCCCGCTTGATGGCGAAGCTCACATTGTGCGGGATCTCCATGCGTTGCCAATACAGGCGCGCTTTCCACGCCATGTTGCGCGGTAACGAAAGCGGGTGCTCACGAATCGACGCTCGCAAGTGCGCCGTCCAGTCAATGTCGTGCTCGTGCAGGTCGGAAGCGGCTGCAATCTCCCGAAAGGATTCCGAGCGCGAGTAGTCGCCCCGCGCGTCATGGCTATTGCCAATGTACAGGTTCATCGGGCCGTTCACGGTGATCAGCGCGAATTTGCCGCCCACGAGCGTATTCGCCAGCGTGGCCGGTGCGATGCATGCCGCCGCGCACACCACCAACGCCGCCGCCTTTGGCAATCGCCGCGACGGGGCGACCCACGCACACCAGACGGCCAGCACCGGAAGCATCAGGATTGCGTTGGGGCGCGCCAGGCAGGCCAGCCCGAGCAATACACCCGCGAGGCACCAATCCCTCACGCGGTCTCGGTCGGATGCCCGCACGACCGCCCAGATCAGCGCGGCATTCCAAAACAAGATGAAGCTGTCCGACAAAATCTCGCCCTCGAACAGCAGAAACAGCGGACAGGCCGCCGCACCCAAGCCTGCCAAGAGCGCCGCGCGGCGAGAAAAGATGTGTCGGGCGGTATCCGTCACGAGGGCTGCCGTGATTGCGCCGAGCAGGTGTTGGGCCACTACGGCTGCCGTGTAGCTGTGCCCGAATCGCAGGTACACCATCCCCAAGCCGTAGGGATAGAGCGGGCCCTGCCAGAAGGGCGTCCGCTCCGGGCTCAACCACTGCGCCTGGGCGATTTCACTCGCCCAGCGATCCCACACGAAGTTATCGCCCCCCGGCCACAGCACGCCATAGAAGGGGTCGTTCGACTGCATATAGGCGTGATGAATGACACGCAGGATGAGCGCCACCACAAACACCACTGCCGCGGGCGCCCACGGACGCCCAAGCCACGCGGCGAGCCGATTGCCGGTCTGCGGGGGGGTGTTCATTCGGATGGAATCACGCAGCCGGAAGGATCCGCACCCACACCCGGCGGTGACGCGGCCCGTCGAATTCGCAGAAGTACAGCGATTGCCAGGTGCCGAACTGCAGCCGACCCTCATGGATGATCACCTGTTGGCTGAAGCCCATCATGCTCGCCTTCACATGCGCCGCCGAGTTTCCCTCCGCGTGCGCATATCCGCCCTCCCACGGCGCCATCCGGTCGAGGATCAAGGCCATGTCACGCTTCACATCCGGGTCGGCGTTCTCGTTGATCGTCACCCCCGCCGTCGTGTGGGGCACGAACACCACGCACACACCTTCCTTCACGCCGGAGGCATCCACGATCGCCTGCACTTCGCGATCAAGGTTTACAAATTCCGTGTGCTTATGGGTCTGAACCGCCAGTTCCTGCATCGATTGTCACCCCTTCTGCCCGTTTATTGTCTCGCGTTGGCCCGGTCGGCGAGTATAGGGCATGACCACGAACCCGGGCCAATCCAAACTCGTGACGCTGCTCAACGAAGTGCGCGCCTGCGCCCTCTGTGCAGACCATCTGCCGCTCGGGCCGCGACCGGTGCTGCGCGTTGCCGCGACGGCGCGGATCCTCATCATTGGCCAGGCCCCCGGCACCCGCGTGCACGAGACCGGCATCCCATGGAACGACCCCAGCGGCGATCGTCTGCGGCATTGGCTCGAGCTTGAGCGCGACGCCTTCTATGACGAATCCCGCATCGCCATCGTCCCCATGGGGCTGTGCTACCCCGGACGAGACCCGCGCGGTGGAGACAATCCGCCGCGGCCCGAGTGCGCACCGCGGTGGCACGAGCGATTGCTCGCCCATCTGCCCGAGCGCCGCCTGACCCTCCTCATCGGCCAATACGCCCAACGCCACTACCTTGGCAAGCGAGCGCGTGCAACCCTCACCGAGACCGTCCGCGCCTGGCGCGACTACGCCCCCGAGTATATCCCCCTTCCGCACCCTTCCTGGCGCAACACGCACTGGCTCAAAAAGAACCCCTGGTTCGAGGCGGAGCTGGTGCCGGAGTTGCGCGTCGCCCTCGCAAGGGCTCTCACGGACTGACACGGACGAACACGGACGAACACGGACGCACACGGACTTTGTTTTTAGCCCTTCGCAGAGACTTCAGCCAGCGCCCTTGTCTGTCCCAAGCACATACACCGCCGCGTCGTGCGCCTTGAGTGTCATGTCCAGTTCGATGAGTCCGCCCGTGAACTTACCTGCCTCGTGTTGCCCGTCTGCGTCGATGCGGTACACCACACCGGACGCAGGCAGGGGAAACTCCGCGTCATCCAGCACCAGCTGAAAGGCCCGTTCCTCTCCCGTAATGTTCACCAGCACCACCGCGACGGAGCCATCCGTCGCCCGCCATGCCGATGCGATGACGGGATCAACCTCGTGCGTGAATTCCTGCACGGCCTCCTGCTGGCCCGCGTAGATCGACAGCCGCGACATCGGGATTTCGACCGGTTCGAGCGGTATCCGGGGAGCGCGCAGCATGGTCCCATCCTGAAGGTAGGCACTTGCCTCCCGCCGCAGCCGCGCGAGCGTCATCACGAAGTCCATTTCCTCCGCGCGTTCCTCGAGGTGACTCGGCTGGAAGTTCGCCACGGTCGGTTGCTGACCCCACACGAAGGCGCGGGCCTGCTCCAGCCGGAACTGCGTCGAGAATTTGCGGTCCAGCAGCTCCAGCGGCCGCTCCGGCGCGAATTCCGCCGGCCACAAATCATCGTACGGCGGCCGCGTGAGCGAGGAGTAATTGCCATACAGCGTCGCGATGGGAGCGTACACCGCGTGGAAGAAGGGGATCGCCTCCCACTGCCCCGGGGCCTTGTACCGCTCCATGCTGACCTGCAACGCGAGCATCGCGTCGAGATGCGGCAGCCAACTCTCCCCGCATCCCTCGCCCGCCAGCATTACCGGGCGCGTTTTCGCCGTGCGTGCGCGAATGTCCTCGGTGAGTTGTTCGTTGGCATCCATCCACCAGTTTCCCCCGCCAATCGGGTGCCCGTGCGTCGGGTCGTAGCAGGGCAGGCTCAGGCAGGCCTGATCCATGTAGATGCCGTGCACGCCGAGGTCGTTGACCGCCTCCTCCACCAGCCCGGCGTAGGTGTCGCGCCAGAACTGCGTGCCGATGCACATGGGGACGCACGGCGTGCCCATGAAGGTGTTGTAGACCTCCTGACGGTACGCGCCATCGGGATTCTTGACGGCGAACCGCGCTGCATTCTCGCGCTCCCAGCTCTCCCCGCCGGTGCACCACAGCCGCTGGTTCATGTAGACGATTGCGCGCAGGCCCGCCTCGTCCGCCTCCTGCAATGCCGCACGAAACGCATCCGCCCCCTCGCGCGGCGGCAAATATTCAGGGAAGTTGTGGTCGTACGCGCAACCATGCCACCAATGCCAGAAGACACTGACGGGAAGTTCCAATTCCTCCTGCAACGCGGCGGCCGGTCCCAAAACCCCCGGCGAATGCCCCCGATTCCACACCCAAAGCGCCGTCTCCCGCAACCACTCGGGCGTAACGCCCGCCTTCGCGCGTGCCGCTTGCGCGAAGGGCTGCTCCAGCGCCCACGCCCTGTAGCGCTCGGCCACGGTAAACCAGTCGCCATCAAACGCGTCCACCACGACGGGATAGGGCAGGGCATAGCGGCCATCCACGGCTTCATCGAGCGTGGGGATGTGCGCCAGCTCCATCATCAGGCCATCGGACTGGTCACCGTGAATGAAGAAGCGCTTCTGCCGCGACTCCGTATCCCGGCTCGACAGCGACAACCCCGGCCCGGCGTCCCCATAGAGCGCGATTGCCTGCAGCGACATAAACCCGGGGTACTCCCACGACCACTGACCGTCCGGCACGCTGTTGAGAATGCTGCGCGCATGCCGCGTGCTCTCCCCGCCCCAGATCGGCACGGCGAAGGTTTCGCCTTCTTGAGCCGCGATGCTGCCAATGCGCGGAAACCGCAACGAGGTGAGGCCCCGTTCTCCGAGTCCCTCCACCGCGATGCGCCAATGGCTCTCGGTCGATTCCCTCTCGAGCGTGACCGACGCGGCAACCACCAGCCCCGCGGGTTCGTCCAGTTCCCATCGAAGTTGCAGCGCATTCTCACTGGATTCCCACGAAAACGACGCCGATGCGCTCGCATCAAGCACCGAGCCATCCGCGAATTCCAATCGCCACAGCGAAGCGGCCTGACTCGCGTCGATATGCTCATGCCCCGAGGCCGTATGCAACAGGCTCACCAGCCGGCCGTCTTCCGTGTCGAATCGCAACGCGACTTGCCCGTTCGTCAGCACGGCCTCCGCATGTGCCCACGCCGTCAGCAACAACCCCAATACAAGCGCCACGCCCGTCTGCCATTTCCCCGATTGCATCTGGTCAATATCCCCTTTCATCGTAGAATTTCGCGATAGGCCGCATGAAGCAACTCGGCCTCGGACCCCAGGCCCGGCCGGATGTACTCACGATAACCCCAGGTGATGGCCGTTGGCGAAAACTCGCGCGCAAGTCGGAGTTTTTCCGCGAACCTCTCTGCTGGGACGCCACGCCAATAGGGGACCATGCGGGGATCATTCACATGCGTGCCCTCGCCAAAGCGTTCGGCGTAGGCGTCGAGGTCCTTCACATGCAGTTCCCCGGACTCCACATTGGCCCATAGGGTGGTGCCAGCCGCCTCGCACGCCGCCTTCATGGCCTCGAAGAACGGACGCCGCTCGTCGATCGTGTAAAAGGAGAGGTGCTCGCCACTGTCCTGCAGCGCCACGATGTCAATGTCACCGGCATGCGTCAAAACATCCGTCCAGAAATCGCGGTATTCATCCGGATCGGCCCAGCGAAACTCGCCGAGTACGCCGCTTCGGTCGAGAATGAAGAAAGGGGAGATCATCACCTTCCGATCGGGACTGATGCGCTTGCAATGGGCGGATATCTCCCCGTACAGCCGCTTGATGAGCGCCGCCTGCTCATCCCAGAAGACATACAGCTCGTAGGGGATGTACCAACCCTTGAATGACGCATGCTGTTCGCTGTGCGCATGGAGTTGCTCAATTCGCAACTTGGCCCGCGCGATCTCCTCCGCGGGATCTTCCTTCGTCCACCATTCTCCGGGCTGGAGTGTGTCCACATACACCCGCATGCCGCGCCGGTCGGTCTCGGGCAGAAGAGTGTCGAGAAATGGCGCGTCCACAAACGGGCCATTGAGCACGATGAGGTCCATGCCCAAGGCCTCGATATGGTCCAACTCCTCCTGCCAGAATTCCAAGGGCTGTTCGGCATCGCTCGGCGTCACCCACCACAGCGTTCCCACCAGCTTGGCCTGGCTCGATTCGGCGTGCGCTCCGCTGCACCCGGCAAACGCGATAAGAATGAGGGCGAGTCCAAAAAGACGCATGCAATAAATCCCCTCGGCCAACGCCGCTCCACGATCAGGTCAATTTCGCCCGATCATGGTCCATTCCAAGGGTTCATGACAAGATTCCCCTTGCGTCCGTCGTGGTCCCGCGCAATACTGTCCGCATTGAGTCCGCGCAAAACACATCGGGGGATCGGAACAGATGCAAACACACACGCGAATCATCACCGCACTCACGCTTTGGGCCGTCGCCGTGCCACTGGCCTTGGCCGAGGGCGTCGCCACGCCAACGGGACTGGGAGAGATCGGCGCGCGTCTTGGCGCGGAGACGGAGGCGGCCTACAACGCCAGTCCCTTCGCGGCCCTGTCGGAGAACTACTTCAATCGGTTCAGCCTCGACCCAGACGCGACAGTGAGCGCGGACGAGGTCGCCGTGACGGCCGACTGGGTCATTCACGCCAGCGAAGCGCATCCGCTCCTGCCGCTCATGGCCGGCTACCTCGCCGAGTTCTTCGAAATGGCCTTCGCGCTGGAGGTTCCGGTCGTCAGCGGCGATTCACCGGATGCCAACGCGATTCACCTCGTGGTGGACACGGATTTCCCCTTGGAACGCGATGCATTCGAGATCATTCGCGAGGAGGGGCGCATCATCGTGCGCAGCGGAACCCCCGAGGGCGTGCGCGACGGCGTCGTGCGGCTGGTCGATCACTTCGGCTTTCGGAGCGCGCCGTTCATCGCGCTTGGCGAGCAGCATTACCATCCGCGGCTCGCCGTGAGGCTCGGCGTGACGCCGCGTGGCGGCACGCACCGCGACCTCGTGTTTCAAGGCTACAACGCCGTGTTTTCCGGCGGCGGCAGCATCTTCCATCTATCCACTTCCGAGGCCATCCCCCAGTTGAACGAGCGGCGCATCGACGGCGCCCTTGAGGCCGCGAACGCCGCGCGCGCGGACGCCCATCGCCACGGCCTCAAGACCTTCGCCTTCCTCGATATGCGCCAGAAGTTCCCGGCGGATGACCCGATCTTCGAGGCCCATCCCGAGATCCGGGGCGCACTCACCTGGCAGGCCGATGGCGAGTATGTCCTCTGCACGGAGCATCCGCTCGTGAAGCAATGGCTCACCGAAAATATCACCGCGATGTTCGAGAGCGATCCGGAACTCGATGGCGTCACCCTCATCAACGGCGGCGAAGGGTTTTATCACTGCTACATGCGTCCGTTTGGCGTCGAGCGTGGCCGCACCAACTGCGAGCGCTGCGATGCCCACGGCGCCGAGCAGGTTGTCGCCAATCTCGCCAACAATCTTGCCGAGGCCGCCCGCGCCGTCACCCCGCATGCCGAGGTGATCGTGTGGCCATACTCCGCCGCGCATGTCTGGTCGGCCGACCCGAACCAGGAAGGGATGATCGAGTTGCTCGGCCCGGGTGCTGCCCTCCTGACCGAGGTGGAAAAGGACGAGTTCCTCGACAAGCCCGAAGGCGTCCGCAAGGCCCTGTGGGATTACAGCATCGACATGATCGACCTCGGTCCACGCGCGCGTGCGCAATTGGCGGCCACGCAGGCCGTGGACATCCCCATGTACCTCAAGAGCGAGCCCGAGCTTGGATTCGAGGCGCCCCGCCTGCCGCATATCCCCTGCATGGACCGATGGCTCGCCCGCGCGGACGCCCTCGGCGGTTCCGGCGCGACGGGCGCCTTCGTCTTCCCCGCCTTCCGCCCGAATTACGGCACCAGCGCGGCCGAGGTCGCCAAATTCGCCTGGTGGGCTCCCGTGCCGGACCCCGATGGACTGCTCGAGTTGTTCGCCGCGCGTATCGCCGGGGCCGAGGCAGGCCCGCATGTGCGCGCGGCATGGAAGGCCGTTTCCGATGCGATCCCGTGGTCGCCGGAGCTTCCCCCGTACTACACCGGGCCCTACTACCTCGGCCCGGCGCACCCGATGATTGCCGACCCGGATGCCGAGGTGCCCGAGGTGTTTTACGGCCTCTATCTCTTCATGGCCGAGATCATGGACAGCGAGGGTCTCAAGACGCGCCCGACCTATTTCACCTCCCCCCGGGGCGATGTGCCGGTATTCGGCCGCTATTACCGCGAGATGGAGCGCCTGTTGAAAGAGGCCGCCGACCACATGGACACCGCCGCGCCGCTGGTTCCCGAACGCAACCGCTTGATGTTTGATGCGGAGAACTCCCCCGTGCAGTGGTTCTACCGCACGGCCCGCACCCACGCGAATTTTTATGAGGCCGCGCAATTGCGTGACGCCCTGCTGCCCCTGCGCACGGAGGAGACCGTGACCGAGGAGCAGCGTGCCGACGCCGCCTTAAAACTTGCGAGGTGGCGGGAAATCCTCGTCGATGAGCGCGAAAACACCGAGCGCGCACTGCCTCTCGTCGAGGCCGATGTGCGCCTCGACTTCTACTACGGCAGTGACCACACCTTTCCCCACGCCGCCGACATGATCCGCGCGAAATTGGAGATTCTCGACGGGGAGATCAACGAATTCCTGCCGGAAGTGGCACAGGCCATCGGAATCGACTGAGGCGGGGGCGACACGGACGGACACGGACTCGCACGGACACGGACTCGCACGGACAGGCACGGACACAACCCACGGCAACCGTCCGTGATAGTCTGTGTGAGTCCGTGTGGCCGGCGGAACGAAGAAGCGCCAGCAGCAGGATATCGAGGCGGCTCAGGAACGATGGGCCGACTACAAGGCCCGCAAGCGAGACGAGGTGTGAGATGCCACTGACGAAGTCATTCAAAGAAACGGTGAAGGCCCGCGTGCAACGCGAGCCGGCCTTCCGTGAAGCCCTGTTGACGGAGGGGGTCGAAGCGCTCCTGAGCGGCGATCTCGAGACGGGCAAGGCCTTGCTGCGCGACTACATCAACGCGACCGAAGGGTTTGAAGAGTTGGCACGCACGACCGGTATCCCGTCCAAGAGCCTCATGCGCATGTTCGGTCCGCAGGGCAACCCAAACGCGCGCAATATGTTCGCCGTGCTTGCCCAGTTGCAGGCGATGTCGGGCGTGAGTCTGCACATTCGTGCACAGCGATAGCGAGTGGCTTGTGCCAACCCGTGTCCGTCCGTGTCCGTCCGTGCCCGTCCGTGTCAGGTCTTCTTCGATTCCATCCCGCGCAGGGCTTCCCAGTGGCCTACTTTGAAGAAGTAGTAGGTCATGGCGAAGCGGATGGCGTGGCTGATGAGCACCGCCATCCAGACCACATCGGTGGAGAGCATATCCATCTGGCGGGCGGCCTCGCAGATGCCGAGCAGGATGCCGATCTGCGTGATGAGGGCGATCCACATGGGCTTGCGGGTGTCGCCCGCGCCCTGCAGGCCGCCGGTGAAGGCCAGGGTCATCGCCAGAAAAACGCCGCTGAAGGCCAGCAATTGCAGGAACGAGACGCCGTAACTCAGCACAGGCTCCTGGCCAGCGCTGAACACCCCCATGAGGGCCTCGGGAATCGTCCAGAACACCACGCCCACCGCGGAGGCCCAAAAGGCCCCGATCAACGCCGTCACCCCGACGGCCGTCTTCCCGCGAGCCAGAAATCCCGCGCCGATGTTCTGGCCGATGAGCGTGGCCGAGGCCGCGCGCAGTCCAAAGGCCGTGAAGGTCACGAGCGAGAACCATTGCGTGTAGCAGATCGTGTAGGCTGCCTGCGCCGCCTCGCTGTTCGGCAGGCTACCCACATACCCGATCAACGCCGCGCCGCCAATGTTCAGCAGCACCGCCTGGATGCCCGTCGGGATGCCGATCTCCGCCACACGCTTGATCGTGAGGAAATCCGGCAGCAGGGTGAGCTTTTCCGGCAATCCGAACATCAATTTGCCGCGCAAAAACAGGCTGATGACGATGATGATGCTGGGAATCGGGGAGATCACGGTGCCCACGGCCGCGCCGACCGCGCCCAACTGCGGGAAGGGCCCGTAGCCCACGATGAGCGCCGCGCTGAGGCTGATGTTGAGGATTGTGCTGATCACCGCCAACTTCAACGGCGTTTTCGGGTCGCCCGACGCCTGCAGGGCCCCGCCCGTCATGAACATCAGGAACATGCCGAGGGAACAGGTGAACAACACGCGCAGGTAGGGCAGGGCGTGCTCCTGCACGCCGGGCTCGGCATTGACGAGGTTGAGCAGCCACGGCGCCGCGAACCAGCCCACGGGCAGCACGAAAAACATCTGGAACAACAAGGCCGCGAGGAAGGTGTGATAGACGATCTTGCTGACCGTTTCGCGGTCCTGCCGCCCGGCATATTGTGCGACCAGCACGCCCATGCCGCTGAACAGCGATGCCATGAACACCACGACGACGAGAAACAACTGCCACGCCACGCCGATCGCCGCGTTGGCGGCGCTATCGGGCGAATACACATAGCGCCCGACGAGGATATGGTCGACAAACCCGGCGCTGCCGTTGATAAGCTGCATGAGGGCAATCGGCCAGGTCAGCTTCCACACCGAGCGCAGAATGCTGCCGGACACAATCTCGCGGTCAAACTCTTTCATGATGCAATCGATTCGCTTCCCGGGTATGTCAGCCGCGCACGATCCGCACGGATTGGGGGGCATCCAAGTCTATCTTCGTCCGGCCATCCGCCGTCTTCTCCGCACGAACACGCACCACGCCGTGCGGCGTGGGCAACGCGCCCTCGGCCCAATCCAGGCCCGCCAGGTTCGGGTTCACCATCACCGCGTCGCACCCCGGCGCAACCGGCTTCAAGCCCAGCACATGCTCCGTGAGCCACGCCGTCGGGCCGGCGGAAGCGGAGTAACACAGGTCCAACACGAAACTTTCGTCCTCGCCCGTCCGCGTTTGAAAATCCTGCTTGCCCGCCGGTGCAATCTCGTCGATGTTCCCGTAGGTGTCCTTCCAGGCCGGGTCAAAATGCTCCCAGAAGGTCGTCGCGCCCATGTCCAACATTCCGCCCCAATAGTTGCGGATGAGTTCCAGACCGCCCTCGATATCCCCGGCCATCGCGCGCGCCTGCAGCACGGTGTAACCGGACACAGGGGAGATTCCATCGAAAGGTTCCGCCCGCAGCACCCGCTCGTTCGTTTCCTTCATGTCCGCCAAGCCCGCCAAGGCGAGCAGGGCATTTGCGTATTTGTTCGAGGTTGGCGCGGGAGAATGCAGCCATAACAGATTCGCCGCCGCCTGGCATTCCACCTGGACCTCGGTTTCTCCCAAGGCATGACACAACTCCGCCCCGGCCCGCAGCGCAAGCGCCGTCAGCCCCTGAAAACCGGCGTGAATGGCCTCCGGCGTATCCGCGGTGAGACACGCCAGCCCGGGCTCGTCCCAACGCTCGCTGATGGTCTCGCGGCCGTCCGGGCCAATACACTTGCAAGTCTCCCGCAGAACGGCCAGCAAGACTTCGCGCTGCCCCGACAGGTGAGTCTCGTCGCCCGCGTATTGGTACCAAGCGGCCAGCGCGATGATCCAAGACAGGTGCTCTGCTGTTGGTTCTTCGTGTAAGACCGAAGCGGATACCTCGTCCCGCGCGTAGCCAAGGGAGCCCGGGATAAGCGCATGCATTCCAAACGCTGCCTGTAGGGCTGGCAATGCAGCCAATAGATTCGTTGCCGAGGTTTCCCGGTCGATCTTGACCGCATTCCACAAGTGCTCATGCCCATTCCACATGCACTCCTGCATACATGTATGCAGGGTGTATGCGCCCACCTCCCAGATGCGATTCAGTAGGTCGTCGCTGCAGCGGAAAGCTCCTCGAGTCTCAATCTCCGAATGCACGGAGATCGCTTCAACGGCGCAGAGGTGCCCCGAGGTGCCTTCGTCTATCAACTGAAGCCGTACGAATCGAAATCCCGTCTGCCCTAACTCGACCGTGCCTTCATGCGCCAAGGTGACATCAGCGCCGAGCGTGGAGATCTCCTCGCCTGAAGTGCACATGACCTCGGAAACGGTCTCGCCGAAGCGTACGCGCAGGCGTACCGGGCCCTCGTGGGAACTGTAGCCTCCCGGTGAGACCCACATCCGGATTCCGCCGAAGAGCCCCCGTCCAAAGTCGAGCACGATCGCTGGCGCTTCACCCTCGTGTACCAAGATGCACACGCCGGAAGGTTCCAGAAGCGTCTCCACGCCTTCCGGCCTCGCGGCCCCCTCCGTGTGCCAGACGACACGCGTGGGGAGGACATAGCTGCGGATCCGTGGATCGCGCCTCTCGTGGGGGGAGTGCGGCATGGGGTTCTCTCGGGCGGCGCCGGTTTCCGGGCGAAAAACGGAGATCATAGCACAGCAAAGCCCGCGTGGGCGTCAACGCCATCCGCAGCGGGTAGGGGGAAGGTGGCGCAGCCTTGAGATATCAAGTCACCCCTCATTCAAGCCCTGTGGGAGCGAAACAATCCCTCCCGCCTTAAGGCCGATTCCTCCCGGATTTCGACACGGATTTCCGTGGATTACACGGATGGGGGACGGCAGGCCTGTAGATATCTCTGGCAAAATCCGTGCAATCCATGAAATCCGTGTCCCCTATCCCCGCTCGTGTGGCGGCTTCGGACCAGCATCGGATGAGTGGGAGCGTGCCTACGCGCCCTTACCGCTGCCGCAAGGTCTCGGCAATCACGGGCTCAAACGCCTCGATCAGCACCCGGTTGCCCTCCTGGTTGAGGTGGCAATGGTCATTAAAAAGCGTCCGGCCCGGCATGCCGCCCGGCTCCGCCGCGATGACCGCCGCCTCGACATCCGCCAAGGGCAGCCCATGCGTTTCCGCTATCGCGCGGATGATGGCGTTCTCCCGGCCGCTGGATTGATGCCTCGGCACCGTGCCGAGCACCTCGCTGCCCATTTTCGCCGCTTCCTCGAACCGCTCTTCGCCCATCAGCACCACCACGGGCGCATACGCGGGCCGATCATCCGCCCCCAGCAGCGGTTGATACAGATTCGAGGGTACCGTGCCGATGACGACCGGCACGCCCTGTTGACGCGCCAGCGTGACGATGTTTTCGAGGTTCGCCTCGTAGACTTCCATCCGGTCCTCGACCTCCTCGGGCGTCCATGTATGCGCCCATGCCCGCGCCGTGTCCGGCCGGGCGTCCTCGAGAATGCGCAGGTTCCGCTCGGCCTCCATCTCGGAGATCGCGTGCGAGGCGACCTGATCGCGCAGGAAGCGCAATTGCGCCGAGGAATCGATCAGTCGTTGCAGCGGCAGCGTGTTTAAATCGGCCAGCACGAGCTGATCCAGCTCCTCGAATTCGTTGTGGCCGGAGTAAATGCAGATGAGGTCCGGCTCGTAGGCCAGAATCTCGGCGGCCACCAGCACCAGCCGCCCGCTGCCGTAGGACAGCCCACCGCAGTTGATGAATTCCACCTCGCGGCAATCCGTCGCCTCGGCCAGGCGCTCGGCCAAGGCCGGAAACTCGTGGTGGAGGTAGTTGACCGACGACCCGCCCAGGAAGAACACCCGGCAGGTGCCGCGCTTCTTCTGTTCCGGGAACTCCTGGTTCACGAACGCCGCCAATTTGCGCGGATGCGTCACCAGCATTCCCTTGCGTTGCGGGTGCGGCACGAAGAGGCGGCTGTCCTCGGTGAACCCCTGTCCGATGTCGGCGGTCATCGGTGGCGACCAGATCTCCCGGACTCTCGCCGCGCCCTCGAACAAAAGCAGCAGGATTACGATCGGAATCAGCGAAAAAAGGAGTGCTTTCTTCCAACCAAAGCGGGGAGTCGGGCTGGATTCACTCACGAATTCGCCCCTTTCAGCCGCGGCGCCTGCGCGGCGAAGGGCTCGAGGAGCGGCGTGATCAGATCGCCGTACAGCCGGTGCCCATCGGCACTCAAATGCCCGTCCAACTCGAAGAACAGGCCAGGCGTGTCGATTTCAGCGCGGAACTGATCCGTCACCGTGAGGAAGGGAAGCCGCGCCCGGGCGCTTGCGGCGGCAATGGCATCATCCAGCGCCGCCGAGGTGAGCGCCTCGGGTTCCACCTCATACCCAACGCGCTGAATGTTTTCCCAGGCCTCGCGATTGACATAGGGGCCGTCCGGCACGGATACCACCACCGTGCGGGCCCCGTAAGTCGCGGCCACCTGCCCGATTTCGTGGAGGTACAGCCCCGTCCGTTGAATCGCGTCCTGAATCCACTGCGCGTCCGGCTCCAGCATATGCACATAGAAGCGAGGGTTCTTGATCGCCAGGTCCACCATGAAGGGGTTGAGCAGGCCGTCTTCGAATGCCGCCCTCGCGACCGGGTCCAAGCCGTCGTATCGGGCGCGCTCTTCCTCGCTCATCGCGTCCAGAAAATGCTGCGCCGTCGTTCGGGTCCACTGCTGATTATTCTCGGCGTTCGTCACCTGCGGCGGCATGTCGAGGCTCGTGCGTTCGTCGTCTTCCGGCAGGGCGCGTTCCGCCAGCCAGCGGATCGTGTTCGGGTAGAGCCATCGGACCGGCCTCAGCGCGTGATCCCCCAGTTGCGACAAGCCCTCCGGGTTGGCCGAGGCCAAATCGTTGTTCTGCAACATGCCCACGACGACAAGGTCCGGCCGCAGCACCGGGATGGCCTCGCGCGCAAGGCTGGCGTAAAAGTCGGGGCCTGCCCCGGGTTTGCCGAGGTTCAACACCTCGACATCGTACCCCTTCGCGCGCAGATTCTCCTCGAGCCGCCGGACCCAGGTGTCCTCCGCGTTGACGCCCCAGCCGTATGTGAAGGAGTCGCCAACGACGACCACTCGGTATGCGTCCGGCCCGTGGACGGGCAGGTCACGCTCGCGGATGCCGTGGGCGTTGATGCGCACGGTGTACTCGAAGTCGTGCGTGCGGTAGGCGTGCTCCGAGTGGGGGGGGAAGGCCAGCTCGGCGGCGACAGGCAACTCCGGCTTGGGCTGCATCGTTCCGAAGACGCGATCGGCCACGGCCGTCATCACGATCACGACGGTCACGGAAAATGCCGCCAATCCAAGGTTCAGCAGTGTCGATTTCTTCAGGGGCATGGGAGTACGGGCTGATCCAGTGCATTCATGAAGGGAGCGTTCAATTGCGGCCCGATGATGGCAGATGCCATCATGGCGGTCAACGCGGCGCTGACGCCGCCTCCCCGGGGAATTGATTCTTTATGCCGCCATCCACCACCCAGCCCGCCACGGAAAATTCACCCGCAGCCGAACCCGCAACCGCATGGCGCTGGGTGCATGCGGCGCTGCTCATGCTCGTTTTCGGCGTGGCCTTGTTCGTGCGTGTATACGGGCTCGACCAGGAGACCCTCTGGTGGGATGAGGTCTCCAATGTCTTGCATCTGCCCGCGCCGGCCGCCTACCTCGACTCCCCCTACTACGAGGAGTGGAACGGTGTGGTCATGCGCGAAGAGCCGCGCAATGTGTTTCACTACCTCCGCAATAACCGTTCGCTTGACCCGGCATCCATGCCGCTTTACTACAGCCTTCAGTATTTTTTCGCCAATTTATTCGGCTCGGAGATGATCAAGCTCCGCCTGCTCTCCGTCGCGATGGGCATGCTGCAGGTCGTCCTCCTCTACCTGTTCGGGCGGGCCGTGTTCGGGCCTACGGCGGGACTCGTCGCCGCCGCGTGCCTGGCCCTTTCACCCACGCACACCTACTACTCCCAGGAGGTCCGCATGTATGTGGCCTTCAGTCTGCTCGCCCTGCTTTCGTCCATCACCCTCTGGTGGGCCTGGGAACGCGGGGGACGGCGCCGCTGGTTGCTGCACGCCCTCGCCCAAGGCTGCCTCACGCTGACGCACCCCTTCGCCCTGCTGGTGCCCTTCACCCAGGGCGTGTTTCTCGTGATTTGCTACGCCCGCCAATGGCAACGCATCGCCCGTTGGGTGGCGCTCACCCTCGCGGCCTTCGTTCCGACGGCCCTCGTGTTGCTCAATACAAGCTACTGGGGCGCGGACGAGGTCGGGTGGCTCTCCATGCCGACGCTGCAAACCCTGTACAGCACCCTATTCGGCAGCGATGCCATTGCTTACGGCGCCACGGCATGGGGAAACCCAGCCTTCTGGGAGTGGATGACCGAGCGTGGCTCCAGCTATGACGCCAACTGGGCGCGCGGCCAGCAGTTTTTCCAAGGCCGTGCATTGATGGTCATTTCCGGGGGCCTCGCCGCCATTGCGCTGCTTGGCATGGGGATACGGGGGCTTCGACGCCGTGGCGAACACACGCCCGTGCTGCAGGCGAAGTGGGGCGTCTATTTCCTCCTGTGGTGGACGCTCCCCGCGACTACCCTGTTCGTCGCTTCGCACCTTTGGCGGCCTTGCATGGCGGCCCGCTACACCCAGCACAGTTCCATGGCGCTCTATCTGCTCATGGGCGCCGGCGTTGCCATGCTCCCGGGCCGCACGCTCAAGGCGGTGGCCGCCGCCGTGCTCATCACCGTGTCCGCATATCAGCAGTCCATGGTCCTCGGACCGCCCAAGCGCACGGACTACCAGTCCGCCGCGGACCACATCATTGAGCACGCTCACCCGCGCGATGTCATCCTCGTGCACAACGGGCTCTGGATGCGCGTGTTCGCCTACATCCTCGGCCCCGTGCCCAATGTCGTCTCCTACGGCGGGTTCAACCATCTCTTCAACTTCAGCCCGGACATGTTCAGCGAGTTGACCGAGCTGGCCGCGTTCGCCGCCGAGCATGGCCGGGCCACCAAACCGCCCGGCGAGGCCGGTATTGTCTGGCTCGTGGCGGAAACCCAGTACGGCGGCAACCGCACCTCACCGGTACTCGATGAGAAATTGACGCGCCGCGGCCTTGAATTCGACTGGCTTCATTACAAGGGCAAGGCCAACGTCTTCCTCTACCGCGTTGAGCTTCCCGCGGATTCGCCGCCCCCGCAGTACTTTCCCGAGGAACTCGGCCCGAATGCCGTTCACGAGTTTCTATCGCTCACGAAGGAATACTTCCGGTGGGAGCGCTACGAGGAGGCCCTTGCCGGTCTCACCGCGCTCGAGCGCATGGGCGTGGAGATGGAGCACAACCTCGACATGCACGCGGACATTCAGGCAGGGATGGGGAACTTGGACGAGGCCATCGCGCTGTACTTTCAGGCGGCGCAGAGAAGTAGTTGGGAAGATACGAACCTCCTGTTCCGCTTCGCGCGCACGCTGCACCGCGCCGATGCAAACGCCGCGGCGGTGAACATGCTCGAGGGCATCCTGCCCCGCATTCCGGAGGGCTCGCGGGAATGGCACGACGCTCACGCCCTCCTGAGCGAGAGTCGGGATGCGTTGAGCCAACAAAACGGCACAGGCGTTCCCGTCCGTTCGCACTAGAGCATTTTAAGAAATGATGTAGCCATTTTCTCCCGCGCGCACCGATTATCCGGAATGGGAAAATTAGATGGAGCGCACTTGTTTGCTCGTATGGAACCATGGGAATAACACGCGATTTCGGTCGACCTTCCGTGCCCCAACGGGGCACAACAAGACAGCCCATCGCGGCATAGCCGCAACCAAAGTGACTCACCGGCGGCGAATCGATCCCCAAGCACACGGTCCCAACCAAC
>ERZ869909.234-NODE-234-length-81970-cov-32.630127_pt1 | contig 81970 bp, 73 predicted proteins | sample MGYA00520892_ERZ869909 | MGnify/ENA primary metagenome ERZ869909 (study PRJEB32215, sample SAMEA104723947) | bioreactor metagenome | biome: bioreactor; feature: anaerobic bioreactor; material: water | place: China | collected 2015-03-12 ...
ACCAACGAGATCGGCGTCGCCTGGCGGCGCAAGCGCAACGGGACCGAGGAGACCTACCTGCGCATCAAGATCGACGATCCAACGCTGCCCCGGCCAATCTGGGGAGCGTTGATCGAAGGTGGAGACGATGGCGCCGCGCGCTTGCTTTGGCGGCGAGATAGAAAGGAGGACACCCAGTGAAGAAACGCGCCCGACCTATATTCGATGATCTGACGTGGCAGGCGAAAGAGTATCGAACTGTTCTTGCTTCAGATAGGTATTCCACTCTTCGAGAACGCCGAACAACTCGTTCGAATACTCTCCTTTCGGGCGCGCCACGTTTTCCTGGATCTTCCTTTTAGATCCGCCAGATTCTCAGGTCTCTCAACGCACTCGCGATCACTCGATAGAAGTTTCGACAACTGCCGTTTGCCACCTCTCCCATACCAACCATCGCCGCACCGAGCCGACCCCTTGCGGTATCGCCCGCAGCAGCGGTCGACGGGCTCAACACATCACGATGTCTGCAAGGCCGAGGAAGCAGACATTCTCCTCGCTCAACATTGGTTGCACCATGCGAGTGTTGCTATGTCCGGAGCCGCTTCATAAGCGGAAGTCAGTGTCTTAGGCTTGAAGCACGAGACGGGCACAAGTCGAGCCGAGCCGGTCGCTATTAAGCGTCAATGACCGCCGGGGACTGGGGGTCGGGAGTTCAAATTTCCCCGCTCCGACAAAATTCAAAAGCATTATCAGTGTGTTGTACCGCTCATTTTCTGCTTGGTAGTTGCCGACTCTCTGTTTGGGAGCCCGTTGGGACTCGTCGTCGCCTACTGAATCCGCCTTGTCCAAGATTTTTTTTCAGAGAGCCCACCTCGGAGACCGTCCTGGCCAACTCTATGTATCAAGGGACGGTGCGGGTCGAGCTCCGTTTCGATGTCGCGGCCTTCATCTGCGTGAACGCACGCGCGGAAGGCTGAGACGTCTGGTTGAGTGCATTGCGCATCAGCTACGGAGCGTACCATGACGAGGACAACGGGCGCCAAGGCTGCGCCCGGGCAAGAGGCGGCGCTCGTGCCGCCCGAGTACAAGGAGTGGGCATGGCCTCTGCTGTACCCACGTATGCAAGAGCTTGTTGAATTTGGCGCGAAGTATGCACGGCGATGGCTTCTTGGGCACAGAGGAGCCGCACGTCTTCCCGAACTCCTGGCGAGCGACCGGCCTGGTCGCAGCTTAAGGAGTCGCGACGACGAAGACGAGCTTACGAAGTGCGCGAAGGAGATGGCCGAAGACGCGTTCATCGCGATCTACAACCATCACCAGCCTCTGAAGCCTGGCCTGTCGCCGAAGAAGCACTTGGTCTCGGTGATCAACTCCATCGGCGCCAACGCGCTACGTAAGCACGAGAACTGGCTCCGCGCGTTTCCCGTTGTCGACGAGACGATCGCCGATCCGCACCTCGACTTGGAGCCAGAAGAGCCGCCCGGCGGAGGCAAGCGGCTCTCGCTGGATCGCAGCCGCCAGATCGAGGCAGCGGCACGCCTTAGGGCTTCCTTGCCGAGAGACTGGCAGTTCGAGGTTGCACTGGTCGACGCGATCGGACTCAAAGGGCTCGACGACCGCAGACTGCTTGCGCAGTCGCTCGAGGTCAGCCTCGAGCAAGTGAACGAAGGGCTCGATAGGATCGTTATACACGTCACGACGACGCGGCCGGAGCTGAGCGAGGCGATATTCGAAGCCGCCAAGGCGGCGGTACCGGCTCATAGCATTTCTGCCGCTGGAAAACGGCGCGATCCGCCGCCGTGATACCTGAGGGCGCGGCGCGGAGCGGGACCCGCCGCGGACTTGAGATGCTCAAAATCGCAGGTGACGCCATGAGAACTACGAAAGCAAAGGGAAAATTGGGGGGAGTGCCAGAGTTGTCGTCGTCTTCAAACGGATCGGAGAAGGCCGACGGAAGCGGTGAATTGGCCGTGCCGGCTGTTAGCGAGGAAGTTGCGGCATGGTGGAGTGCACTAGACGCCGAAGTTAGAGATGATGGAATGCCCGCGTCGTCGAAGGAGGTCGCTGCGATCGACGCAATGCCGTCCATCGACGTGACGGATTCTGTGGCAAAGCTGATGTCCATATTGCCACCCCCAGTGAGAGAGCCCGCTCAAGTTCTTCAGTTCAAGAGGGTGGGGAACGGAACGCACGATACTGCGGACCATCCGGTCATCCCCGCCGCGACGGAATGCTTCTCGTGCGGAAATCGGGACAAAGTGCGATCGAGACATTTGGATGTTGAGCGCGCTCGAGAACTCCGGCTTGAACGCTATATGGCAGAAGCTACCTGTGGCCCGTTTCAGGACGCTATGGTTGGATGGATCAATTTCAATCGTGGCTCCAGTCTGAGGCCGCTAACCTCTGCGCTGCGACTTGCTCGCGAGATCGCAGCTACGGAGCACCGCCAAGAGTTTCGGTGCCTGACATTGGATGGGCGCGGGGAAGACAGGTACTCCGCGAGATGGTCGTTTCTGGTGGATTGGCTGCGTGAGCATCAGTCTCGAAGCAGATTTACCACCTGGAAGGTGCTCAATTCATTGCATCGTGTTCTTAAGAGGGATCAGGCCCACCGTAGTTGGACCTTTAGGCAGCTCCGAACGACCGTTGTCTTTACGGTAGTCGGAGTGGACGTGTCATCGGGGTATTGCGAGGCACAAGTTTGGAGATCGGCCTTCGTTGGCCCTATACAGCCGAGTCGTCTTTACGGTGGGTATGTCGAAGCTGGTGTCCCTATGACAGTCATTGATGGAGACGATGTGATGTCTGTCGTACCGCATTCGGTGGACGACGACGTGCGATCGGCGGTCGTGGCATACCACGGGTACGAGCACGACGACTCAGGCCTGTCGACGCCGTCATTTCTTCCTATGATCAGGGCTGTCTTAGACGGCGAGAGTGAAACGGCGCACCACTAAGCGCAGCCTCGCCTATTCTCCATTTGGCGCCCGCTTATTGCGGGCGCTTTTTTTCATTGAGAAACGCCGATCGTTGCTCCTCGCCAACTCTATTGAATGAGGACATCGGGGTTCACGCGCACGAGCAGTGAATCTGGCGGCTAAGGCATTTGATCCCCATGATAATTAAGAAGCATCGCATCGAGAGCCTTGAAAGGTATCTCGGAGCATTTTCGGTTGGCGGTCGCTTGCGTGCCTTGACGCGGGTCACCCCGGCTCAGGCGGCTCGACTGTCCAAGATTGGGTTTGGCGCAACACTGCAGCCCGGAGAGACGATACTTCCGCGAGCCATCGCCCGTGTCGCGCTTCAACGCGAATGGCAAATGGGAAGTGCATCGCGACCGCCCCAAGGAGCCGCGCTACATCCGCACTGTACTCTGGCGGTGGACGCAGTGGGCCGGCCGCGACAAAGAGGAGCATGAGGGCTTCAAGGACATCTTTCGCGACTGCTACCCTCGCGACTTCGTCGATCCCCCGGCCGTCGAGCTCACCTACATGGAGCGCGATGGTGAGAGGCTCGTCGTCTCGCCCGAGCTCCTCAACGACTCGCGCTCAGCCGATCGGAACAGGCACACGATAAACTTGCTGCTCGAGCTCTTCGGCGAGTGCGAGACCGTCGCAAGGGACCTTACGCGCCTGTCGCCACCGGCAATCCGAAAGGTCAACTGGCACATGCTTCCGTCGGGGCGGCACCCGTGGGAGCGCCTGCGCGACCACCTCGACGAGGCGCTCAAGCGACGCTCAGAGGACACGAGGCGGGTGATAATGGACCGGCAGGAGACCATAAGGTCGTATGGCCCCACCGACATTTTTATAGGAGCGGGCGGCTTCGACGACTACCTCGCCTACGTCTTTCCGGCGCGCAAGCTCGTCATCCTCGAAAGCGTCCGGAAGGACAACGCGCTCTACGTCTTCGGTCGAGACTGGCAGCGCGTGTCACAGCTCTCGAAGGCCGAGGTGCTCAGCAACAGGTTCCACCTGGCCCGCATAGTCCACAGCGACGGGTGGAAGGGTAGGCTCGCGCGACTTATGGCGAGGCCGGCAGCTGCTTAGGTCGAACGGCGCCTGGAGGCCGGCCCGCGAGAAACCAAGGAGACAGGCGCGGCTGACGAGGCGCACGCCTGATTTCGAGACCGCGGGCCGGCCTCCGGGCGGCGCGCTCAGCGCAGCTGGGCGTCGAATTCCGCTAGCCTCGCGCGCGTCGTCTCCAGCTGGGCGCGCAGGTCGCGCCGCAGCCGAGGAGCGCATCGTGGCCGAGCTCGAGTCATGGGGAGGCCGATGGCCGCTATTGGGACGTCGCTGCCGTCGCAATGCCGAGATAGCGGAGTGATAGGGCGAGCATTTGCCGGCATTAAACGAAGTCTGCTTTCCCTCCGGAATCGGCCGATCAAGTAATCAGCTGTGGCGTAGCCTTCGCTCGGGGTGCTCTGGTTCCTACAATGAGCATCACTTCCAGAGAAACCAAATCGGACTCTTGTGCAACCGTGGACGTCTGTCACCTTGTCGGTCGGGTCTCGGTCTCCGCCGGATCACAGGGGTCATGCTGACAGAGACAGTTCGATGAGTGACCCGTGCGGCCTATGTAGAAACCGCGCCGAACTAAGAAGAAGTCACCTGTTGCCGGCCGGCTTATTCAAAGCGGTCGCCCAAGGTCACGCTCCTTATGACAATGCGCCGGTGCTTATGGACATTCCCGGGGGGACCGCAGTCCAAAGCAACGATCAGGCACGGAAGCCATTTCTTTGCACCGACTGTGAACAGCGCTTTTCAAGACAGGGGGAATCCCACGTCATCTCGCAATGTCACCGGAAAGACGGTGAGTTCCGGCTTCGCGATGCGCTCAAGAAAGCCACACCGTCGTACATCAGCAGCGGCCGAGCCATCTACTATGGAGATCGGCTGCCCGCAGAGATTGACGGAGAAGCGTTCCAATATTTCGTTCTAAGCGTGCTCTGGAGGGCATCTGCAACGGAGTGGCCGCCCTCGACGGGCGTGGTGCGCGGCGCGCTCGGGCCGTATGAAGAGGAGATCCGGCGGTATCTTCTCGGAGAAGTTCCTATTCCTGACATCGTCTCAGTGAGCGTTTATGTGAACTTCGAGCCCGCTCCGACAGTCTTTCTTGCGTACCCCACGAAGGACAAGACGCAACTGCTGGGTCACCGGCTAACCCAGCATGGTCTTCACATTCCAGGCATTCGCATTATCACTCTCGTCGGCCGCAACGTGCGAAACCTGAATACTGGTGAGCTTCACGCCCGGGCGGATCAACCGACATTCTTCGAATGGCGGCCAACAGGGACCGAGTTTCACCGAAAACTGGTTCGGGACGTGTCGGGGCTGCAGTCCAAAGGGAAATTGGCTAAGGATTGAGCTGCAACGTCATTTCCGGGGCCTCTTTCGCCGCGGCCAGCTTCCGTACGCCTCTTACGTCGCCAAACGTATCGCCGTCTCGATCTGCAACGTCCTCATGAAGCCCCCGTGATGACGATTCTCGTCGTAGATGACGAGCGGGAGGTCGGCTTTGGGCATCCAGACGCGGCCTGTTTCGATGGCGGCCGAGACGGGCATCGCAGGGAATACATGGATCTCTGCATTGCTTCCGCTGACGGCTTTAATCCGGTCGAAAGTCCGGCGCAGCAATCTCCGGAAGGCGCGCAAATCCTCGGCGCGGCGCATGATGTCGTTGTGCGGGTCGTTGGCAGTGATCGACCAAATCTGCGCGTCATTGCCGAGCACCCTGTGAATGCGGTCGTCTGTGACGGTGGCGCTTAACGCCAGCTTGAGGGCGACGCGGTTTGCAGCGATGTCGGATTCCCTGGTTTGAAAACCGATGGCATCGCTGTCAGCCAGCCAACCCCATCCTTTCGGTTCGCGCTTGAGCTGATGCACAGTCGCCGGGCAGATATCGCACAGCAGGCGTCCTAACTCGATCAGAAGCGGTTGCGGCGCGAGTCCGAACACCGACAGGTGCCGGATCTCGCCCGTTTCGATACGCCCGGCAATCTTGTCGCGGAACTGGCGGGCCAGATTCTCCTGCTGGAAAGTCCAGTACTCCGGCTCGTGATCCCTGTATTGGCAGCCGAGAATTTCCAGATGAATTGCGCGACCGCCAGCTGGATAGTGATCCGGCAGGACGGTCATGCGTATGCTTTGGTAGCTCAGGGGCGCTTCCTGCGACCCTATCAGCGCCCCAAATGTCAGCAGGTGCGTTTTCTGGTCTTCGGTCAGGCCTGTCTGCACCTCAATGCGCTCCTCGTGGCGCGCCTTCATGGCAAGAAGCATGTGCTCGGGATGCCCGGCAAGATCCTCGACATCGATAAGACGGTGATGCTCGTAGCAGAGCAGCATCAGGTTCGCGATGTCGTCGACCAACAAGGGCGAGCGCACCGTATCTCCCCGCGGACCATCCGGCTTCGCCGACACGATGTGCGCCACCAACGCACGGATAAGCCTGTCATTGCCCGACACGAGATCGCCGATCAGCGGCTTGTTGCAGTACTGGCATCTTCCGGCAGATCGCGCCCACAGAATGTTGCGCGTCGGTGCTGAAACACGGCCGGATACCTCTGGCTCATCCGCTTTTGTCATGCGGCCTCGCCTTTGCTGCCGCTCATGTCATTCGCAATCATGCCGCGCAGCGCCCGTGCTTGCTCAGAGCGAAGGCTATCGACATTCTGACTCCCGACGCCGGGTGCAAGCCATTCTCCCGTGAGATGCCACAGCTCGTAGTAGTGCAGCCATTCCGCCGCCCAATATATCGTCGTCTCGGCGATCAAGTCGGCGGGCGTCCACTCCCGTCCGTCCGGATCAAACAGGCATAATCCAGATCGGGCGGGCTCTTTCTGATTGAACATAAGGTGCGGAATATCCGCATAGGCAAGTCCGGCCCGCGGCTTGATAGCAGGCTCGGCGACAATCACAAAAGGACGATCAAAAACCCGCAGGTTCCAGAATATCTCTATCACATAAGGCTGCGCTTGCGGCTGAAGCTGTCCGACCCAACCCAGCGTGCCATCGCCGAACTTCTCGCCCCAAAACCCTGGCCATAGCTCGCGCATTGCCTCCATCTGCGCGTGCGGCGAGCGTCTGGACCCGGTGTTATCCCTCATCCTCGGCCCCATCCTCGATGATCAGCGAATGAAAGTTGTGCTGCGGCACCGGACGTAGATCTTGCGTCACCCGCGCGCAAGTCGGGAGATGTCGTCAATGATGACGACGATCCTTTGCTTGCCCTTCTTGGAGTGCTTGCGGAGATAGGCGAGCATCGCCTGCATGCCTGGGCGCGTGGCGAGGCTGCCGGTCATGTCATCGTGGAAGATCGTGACGACATCCAGTCCCTTGTAGCGGGCGTACTCGCGGCAGCGGGTTCCTGGGAACCGAGGCCGTCACCGCGAGTCGTCTGTTTGGCGCTCGATACGCGGCAATAGATGTTAGGCGAAAACTCCGGCTGATCTGACGTCATCACCTCTCCTTTCCGATGAGCCGCGAACGCGGCAATTGCTGGCGATTGCGGACAAGTGCGATCGGAGGCAGAGCAGTCTACCACAGCCTCGGAAGCGCTCGCCAATCAATCGAATTCGTTCTTCGTGTCTTGTTCCGCTGCTGTCGCGATCTGCTGCAGCGGATGAAGATCGAAGCCGAGATCGACGAAACACACGACGATATTCCACATCGCTTCAACGAGAGCGACGCGCTCTTCCTCCGACATATCGAAGTCGGCAAGCATCGCCTCGTAGCGGGCGGCGTCGAGCTTGAGCGGCGGATAGAACCGCTCATCCGCCGTGACGGGCGCTGGCCACTGAAAATCGTGATCGGGGATATCCGCCGCGGCCGATACAGTTTCGTCACTGGCCGCGTCAGACGACTCGCCATCTATCGCGTGTTGGCGAGTCTGATCTGATTTGCGCTGACTGCTGCTCTCGCTCATCCTCGTCGACGTGGTCGCGCCCCTCACACTTGTCGCAGTGGATGCGACGAGCATCGCGGAGCGGACCGCATATCTCAATGGGCAATGGCAGGCATACGCGGGAACCGCAAAGAACTTCCGGGATCGGCCCAGGCTCGCATCGCCGAACGAGATTTCGATTCTCCAGACTACTTTGTGCATCTCAAGCGACGCAGCCCGCATCTGCCGAGGATCTCAAGAAGCCTCGCGATGTGCGAGATGACCACCGCTCATTCGAGACAGGGCACGGACAATCATCAGATGGTCGAACTTCCCACTTGGCGCGTGAGTACAAATCAGGCAGACTCCTTGTAGCAGCCACAAGCTACGCAACATGCCTCGCCCTGCTCCGACCAATGATGCCGTCATCCGCGCCGCGCTTCATCACAAGCGACTGCGACAGCATAAGGCACAGCGTGACACGATCATCATTGACGAACTCGGCTTAGCCCATGCCAAAAGCCGGATCGACGTCGCCGTCATCAATGGCTGCATTCACGGCTATGAGATCAAGAGCGACGTCGACACGCTCGAGCGGCTCGACAATCAGATCGGTATCTATTCCAAGACACTCCAGAAGCTGACCATTGTCGCCTCCAGCCGGCATCTGGAAGGCGTGGCCCGCCGCGCGCCGGACTGGTGCGGCATCATTGAGGCACATCAGGGCGCACGCCAGGCCATCCATCTGCGTCCCGTCCGGCCTGCCAGATACAATCCCGAGCCCGACGCGGTGATGATCGCCCATTTGCTCTGGCGCACCGAAGCGGCCGAGCTGCTCGAGTATCGGGGTTACACACGCAAACAACTGCGCGCCCCCCGCCGCCAGCTCTATGAGATGCTGTGCGAAGAGCTGACGCTCGCCGAGATCACCACGGCCATCCGCCTGGCTATGGTGAGCCGCAAAGTGTGGAGAGATCTTCCAGCACATGCGTGATGTGATGGTTGATCGCCACCGACTTCCAGCGCGTCTGGTTGCTGGCCGGCGCGCTCCTGACCGCGCATTTGGCGATGTAGTCATCCCCGTGTGAGAACGCCGCCCCCCGGAAGGCGCTGTCACTCGCCAGCACGGCGCAATGGTCGTGCATCTGCTCCGGATCGTCGCGGAATGCCCCGCCCTTCTTGACCCACCAGCTCTTCGGCGTCGTATAGATGAGCTTCCCGGCCGACTTGATCTTGCGCATGTCGGTCGGCGTGAAGGACGGATGAACGATCGTATAATCGCCGAAAACCGGACGCCGCATGCCGGCGGGCAGCCGGCGGGTAAACTCACCATAAAACAGCCAGTCATGGCGCTCGATCCCGCTCGTGCCCTTTCCGACATCTTTGAACGTCTCGGGGATCGCCGTCCCGAGAAGCACCAGGTTGCGGAACCGCCCGAGGTCGCCGAGCTTTTGCAAGGCCGCAACCAGCGCACTGGCGAAGGCCGCATACGGCTCGAAATTCGGCGCGCCCAGATCGATGATCAGGTCCGTCTCATCAAGCGCCACGCCCAGGCGGGCGGCGAAGCCCAGCACATCGGCCTCCGGCTTCGGCTTCATCAGGTCCTCGAGCCGCAGCGTGATCCCCGCGCCCATCCCATCCTGACTGACGACCCCTGACACGCTCGTCACCGTTGCGGCGTCCGCGCCGAGCGGGATCGCCGGCACCGCGTTGCACTCATACCCCCTCAGCCCGTCAAACACGTAACGGAAGATGTCGCGGCCGTCGTCCATCGGCTGCGTCACGATGCTGGGATGCACACCCACCCATGCCGGCCGCTTGCCCCACTTCTTGTGGAAGCGCAGCGCGAAGGGGTGCACATGCTCGTGCACCGTCTTCTTCGGCCGCCATTCCTCGAAATCGAACTCGATCTCCGGAATGGTGACGAGGGGGACGATCCGGTCCTTCGCGGCATTGCTCAGCCGCAGGAGGCTCTGGTATTCCCCCTGCCGCCACCTCACCGCCGGGACATACATATCGTCAGTCAAGTTCATCGCCCGCTTCCTCCAGCTGACGACGCACTTCTCCTTGTCCCACGAGACTAGTCAAAATGGTCCAGTCGCCGCGCTCCTTGCGGATGCGACCGGCAATGATGCCCGGATGGATACCCAGCGTCTCGGCGTCAATCAGCACCGCTTCCTCGGAAAGGGCGAAGCGCGACAGGCATCGGTCCCATTTCTCTTCCGGGATGAGCGCATTCAGCGCGAACTGGTCCGCCTCCCGCTCCAATGCATCGCTGTTGCTCGCGCCTTCCTCATCGAAGAAGTCATAACGCTGGCCCTCTTCGAGATGCAAAAACACATGGCCGAGCTCATGCAGCAGCACAAACCAGAAATTGTCCAGGCGGTCAAAGCGCAGCGTCAGGCCGATCACAGGTCGGTCGTTCTCATCGAGCATCGCAGCGCCATCCAGGTACGAGCCCGGCAAATGCCGCTCGACGGCCAGCACGATGCCCTTCCTGGCCAACAGGCGGCGGGCGGCGGCCGCACCGTCTTCTTCCCGCGTCAGGGCGACAAGATCCGGCAGCCAGCTGTCATTCGGCTCGAATTCGCCAAGCTCCCTGGCTGCCTCGCGCGCCAACTCCAGAACGCGCGCTTGCCACGCCAGCAGCGCGTACTCGTTAGGGACGTTGCCACTGCGCATTTTCTTGCGATGAAGCGCGGTAACAAACTGTCCTCCCGCCGCTTCCAGGAAATAGCGCTTCGCGCATTCAACCGGGTTCGCGCCCTTGGGAGCGGAAAACCACTTGCGCCGGATCATCTCCTTGTATGGGAACTGGCCCCACGCGACATCCCCGCTGTCAGGCCACACAAACACCGAGCCTTCCGCCGCCCTCGCGCCGCCGAACGTACCGGATATGTTGACGCCGAGCGCGCGCGACACCTCGATGAGGCGGGCGAGGCTCGCACCCTTATATTCCGTGGCCTCATAGCGCTGGATCTGCTGGGGCTTCAGATCGAGCTTCTCCGCCAGGTCCGTCTGGCTCATGCCGGCCGCGATCCGCGCCTGCACCAGTACCCGTGGCAGCTCCTCGAGCGCGTAGGTCTTCGAGAAGGCCACCTGCCCCGACCGCAGCCGGTCATACTCCGCAATCTCGGCCTCAATGTCTTCGATCTGGCTCTTCAGCGCGTCGATTTCCGTCTGCCTCAGCCACGCCTGCGCACCTTCACGCACCTGCGCCGCTTCGAGGGCGTTCTTGAGATTGGCAAGCTCCGCCATAGACACGCTGTACTGTTTGTCACTGTAGATCATGGCTGCTGCACCTTTCGCAAAAGAACCGGATCGGCCGAGAGCGAAATCGAGACAATTCCTTTCTTTTCTCCGGTAAAACGGTCCAACTGAAAAAACTCGACGAAGCTCTTTCCCACATCCACGCACAGCATAGAGGAGGGAAAAAACTCGCCGCCGAAGGCGCGCTTCTGCGCCGCCCGTTTGTTCCGGAAATCCCGGAACACCGGATCAAGGCGCAGCGGGTCCACACCTTGCGGGTCCCAGGCGGCGTCGAAGTCGTTGGGGCTCGGCTTGCCGGTCACGTAGCTCCCATCGAGGAAGATCGTTCCGCATCCCGCAAAGCGGAGCCGCGCCGAGGCGTCAACCAGGCCTCGATAGAGCGTCCGGCGCCGCAGGTTCGAGGCAAACGCCGTCTCCACCTCCTCCAGCGTCGCCGGATGGATCCCTGGGGGCAGGACGGACCAGGGGGACCCGGCCAGTATCGTCAGAGGAGGAATCATGCGTTACAACATATATGTTGTAAAGATCGAAAGCAACCCCCAGGTGCATCTCGCCCGCCAAGTCGAGAAACATATGTGATTACATATGGATACGTGGTCTGAAGGAATTCAGACATGCCCTAACTTCCGCAACTGAGACGTGACAGACTCGGTGGCCCTTGCACGTGCCTTGGTGTCGAATGGCTCCGTGCGCAAGATCATCCATATCGACATGGACGCCTTCTATGCGTCCACCGAGCAGCGGGACAATCCGGACCTGCGTGGCAAGCCGGTGGCGGTCGGCTCCGCCGCCAAGCGCGGCGTTGTCGCGGCGGCGAGCTATGAGGCGCGGGCTTTCGGCGTGCGGTCGGCCATGCCGTCTGCCACGGCGCAGCGCAAGTGCCCGGAGCTCCTGTTCGCCCCGCCGCGGTTCGACGTCTATCGGACGGTGTCGAACGAGATCCGGGAGATCTTCCACGCCTACACGCCGCTGGTGGAGCCGCTGTCCTTGGACGAAGCCTATCTGGACGTGACCGAGAACCTGCGCGGCATTCCGACGGCGTCGGAGACCGCAGCCGAGATCCGCGCGCGTATTTTGGAGCAGACAGGCCTCACGGCCTCGGCGGGCGTGTCCTACAACAAGTTTCTAGCCAAGCTCGCCTCCGACCAGAAGAAGCCCAACGGGCAGTTCGTCGTGACGCCCAACCAAGGCCCAGTGTTCGTCGAAGGCCTGCCGGTGGAACGGTTTCATGGTGTCGGGCCGGTGACGGCCGAGAAGATGAAGGCGCTTGGCATCCATACCGGCGCCGATCTCAGGCGGCAGACGCTCGTGTTCCTGGAGGAGCACTTCGGCAAGTCAGGGGCCTGGTACTACGGCATTGCCCGTGGCGAGGATCACCGGGCGGTGGTACCGAACCGGGAACGGAAATCCTCCGGCAGCGAGACCACCTTCTCGGACGACCTGTTTGCTGCGGCCGACATCGAGGCCGGAATCTCCGCCATGGCCGACGACGTGTGGGCCTGGTGCGAGAAGACGGCGACCTACGGGCACACGGTCACGGTGAAGGTGAAGTACGCGGATTTCCGGCTAATCACGCGCAGCCGGACGGTTTCATCGCCAGTCGCGACGCAAACCAGGCTGCGGGAGCTTAGCGTGGCATTGGTCCGCACAGTGTATCCGGTGACGGTGGGCGTACGGCTGGTCGGGGTATCGGTCTCCAAGCTGACAAGCGACGACCAGGCCGTACCGCAGCTTGAGCTGGAATTGCTTCGGAAGGAGTAGGCGTCTTGCGAATTGGCCGGACGACACCAACGACGCGCACCAGCCGACGGGGGGCCCTCTCTTTACAACTGGGTCTTGCGCGATAGCTTCGACACTCGCGCAGGCCTCCCGATCCAGAGCGCACCCACTATTTTGCACGAAAAAGCGACCCTGCCAAAAGTATGGTAAGGAATAATCCTCAATCCAGATCGAAGCCTGAAAGCCGAGCTCGCGGACGTCGAAGACGTGACGCCTCTTTAGATTGGAGCCGACATCACGAAGTCTCGCCTGTCACGAGGTCACGGAATGAGTTTCCTGAACCTGCGGCTCCCACCCCTCAAGCGTGTCGCGGCGCTTCTTGGCGGCGTTCTGTTGCTTCCGCATGGCCTTGCCCACCGCAACGGCCGACCTTCCAGGGAGCTCGACGCCGTTGACGCTGTAGGTCGCAAGCTGCGGCGCCATCTCCATGAGCGGCGGCATCGCGCCATCCACCTCATTCATGACAAAGCGCAACAGAGGTTGCTCGATCTCGTCGCTCACGAGCGCCATGACCCGCTTCGCCTCGAACGCGAGGTCGCGCTCAACCGCTTGTACTTCATAGGATGTCGCTTGCCTTACCCCGGCCTCCGATTTTACGGCCGTTTTGTCGCCCGGCTCCGTCATCTTGACTTGGTGCTCATACCCGGCCTCCAGCGCCGCGATCGACGTTTCGGACTTCACCTTGAAGGCCATCACACCTCCAGCTACGAGCGCGAACGCACAGATGGCAAACATCGCCACTGCCTTGACATCGCGCCGCGGAAGCTTAGCGATCAGAGCGAGGCCGAGTTCGCGGGTCGTCCTCGACCATGACTCCTTTCCATTGGCCTCTTCACTGTGCGGCAACGCGAACAAGTTTGTTTGGCGCGGGCGATCATAAGGACCGTGTTCGCCCCATGCCTCGACGGCCGAGACGCAGGCATTCGCGGCGTTAGTGAAATCGATGTCGAGGCCACGGTTGCCATCGTGGTACGTCACCCCGAGCCGCAGACGCTCCTTGTCCAGCGCGGACATCCGGCGAAGGCTACGGGTTCCATAGCGCATGAGACAGAAGAGCCGGTTGACGGCGTCCTGCATTTTCATCACCGCGAAGGCGGATTTGACGCCATCGATTGGCAGCGATGATCTGATCCGCAACACGGGCCAACCCGCAAATCGCGTACCGGGCGCAAATCCGTCGTTCAGGCTGTGGACCGCGCGCCAAAGGTCCTGTTCGCTACGGATAACAAAGGGCCGCACCGACCGCTCCATGAGCAGGTACGCGCACAAAGGGAAGGGAGAAAATCGCGCGACGGCGCGAGCCGTCATTAGACTACAGCACGGCCCGAAAACTCAAGGGGCCGCTGATGGATAGGAAAATTATCAATCTACCCCATACTATTGGGCTTCCAGCTTCATACGAATTCCGCAGAATCTACCCAGATCCGAATCGGCCTGGGGGTTCGTACAGTGCGAAGCGTTGCGAGCTGTAGCGTGTGCGGAGCCGCCGAGGTGAACCAAACGAAGCCCATTGATACGGCGTCTACGCCGCAAGCCGCGCTCCGAGTATCCTCGGCCGGACGCTTACGCTCGCTCCTCATGGACGTCCACGACCCCGTCCTTCTGCTTGGAGCGGGTGCTTCCATCACCTCGGGTAAAGGATCATCTCGATTTAGCGATCGACCAACTCAGTGGCGAACCGCAGAGCCGGATGGACCTCGTCGACGTGCTCTGAAAAAAGAAGGCCGACCGGCGCCCAAAGGGATGGCCGGCGCTGATGACGACGCGGAACCTGAAGAGCGGCCTCACCTACTACTGGGTGGCCCCATCGCGCGATGTCAAAACCGGATACGATATTTCAACCCGCAACCTCGGCACCGACTACGCGATCGCTTATGCGCGCGCCAAAGACCTCAACGAGCGGATTGCGCGCTGGAGTCCCGGCCCCAGGCCAAGACACGTAAATTCAAGACCGTAATATATTGTTTTTATTGAATTTATCCCGAGATGCTTTTCGATCAAACTTAGCCTCTGACCCTACAGACGCACCGGGCAGCTTGCGCAGCGCCGCGTCTCTCCCCGTTCGTGGGGGAGGCTCGGACGTCGACGACGTCTAGCGATGCTTCCAAACGGGCTTTCTTTTCTGGATGAATGCGTCGATCCCCTCGCCCGCATCTTCCGTCATCATGTTGCAGGCCATGACCTCTCCCGCGTAGGCGTACGCATCGGCCAGGCTCATGGAGCGCTGCTTGGCGAACATGGCCTTTCCCAAGCGGATGGCAGCGCCGCTCTTCGCGCCGATCTCGGTCGTCATCGCGCGTACCTCGGCATCGAGGTCCTGATCCGGCACGACACGGGACACGAGTCCGATCGCTTCAGCCTCCCGGGCGGACACGAACCGGCCTGTCACCAGCATTTCGAACGCGCGTTTCGGATTGACGGCGCGGGACAGGGGAACAGCGGGCGTCGAGCAGAACAGGCCGACGTTGATGCCGGAAACGGCAAACTTTGCCGACTCCGATGCAATCGCCATGTCGCAGGCTGCGACGAGCTGGCATCCCGCAGCCGTGGCCAAGCCATGGACCCGAGCCACCACGGGGACGGGCAAGGCCGAGACGCTTTGCATGACCGCGCTGCAACGCTCGAACAATCCCTCATAGTAGTTCTTGGAGGGGTTTGCCCGCATCCGCTTCAGATCATGTCCGGCGCAGAAGGCCGTGCCGGCGCCTTCAATCACGACACATCGAAGATCGTCGTTCGATGCGAGCCGGTTCAGCGCCGCTTGAAAGTCGGCCAACAGCTCGTCTGAAAGCGCGTTGAACTGCTTTGGTCGATTCAAGGTGACAAAGGCTACGCCTTCCTCTTCCCGGCAAAGGATGAGGGGTTCATTTTCACCGGCGTGCGTCGCCATGTTCTGCTCCATTCTTCTGCGCGACATCAATGACCCAACCCCCGTGGGCTATTCGCTCGGCTCCCCGGTGGCCGCGAGCGGATCCGATAGCGCGACGCTGTTACGAGACTGTTGCCGAATTCTTCCGAATTGTTACCTCCGGCGGACTCCGTACTCACGATCGCTTTCTTATCCTGCTTCCGGCGCGCTCGACTGTCGTCGCCGCGCGTTCCTCGCCGATGGTCTTTCTGTATTGGCGCGGCCCCCCGGACGACCAGGCGCGGAACGCACGGTAGAACGCAGTGGGGTCGGAGTATCCCAATCCATCGGAAATCTGACGGATGGGTTCGCCCGTCCGCGCGAGCTTGGTGAAGGCGAGCTGGCGGCGGATGTCGTCGCGGATGGATCGAACGCTATGCCCCTCCTGCTTGAGGCGTCGCTGCAAGGTTCGCTTCGACATGTGCAGCCGTCTGGCGAGCTCCACCAGAGAGGGCTTCTCGGACAGATCCAATGCGATGAGATCGCGGACACGCCGGAACGTCTCGCGATCGCGCCGATAGAGCATCGAGATGCGGCCCGGCGCACCGTCCAGGAAACTGGCGAGTTCGGCCTCATCGCGGCGGATCGGGGCATCGAGCACGTCTGCGGAGATCGTGACGGTCAGAACATCGCCCGTGAACAAAGAGCATGCCGTGTAGATGAGCGCATAGTCGCCGGCATGCTGCGGCGGCGCATAGGGAAAGCTGACGGAGTCCAATGCGATGCTCCTGTCGGTCAGCCAGCACGACAGACTGTGAATGAGACGCAGCAGCCACTCGAACGCAAAGACGCGGCGCGGATCGTTGCGATCGGACCAGCAGATCGTGGTTTCGCTGATCTCGAGCCGCGCGTGCCGGCCATCGCGCAGCACCGAAAGCTGCATCTCGGGGCGCACCAGCCTCAGGAAGCGTGCGGCGCGGTGCAGGGCCTCCTCCAGGTTCGCACTGCCGAGCATGCTTCGTGTCAGGAACTCGAACGAGCCGGAGCGCATGGGCTCCGGAAATAGCCCCAGCGCCTCGTCGTCGAACTCCCGGGCGATGACGTTGAAGAGCGCGGCGTAGCTGGAAAGGGAAATTCGCGCCCCTGGATCCGTCAGTTGGCGAAGGTCCACATCGCAGCGCTCGAGGTAGCTCGCCGGATCGATGCCGCGCGCCGCCCAGCCGGAAATGAGCCCCGTCACGAAGCCCATGGCGACGCTTGGGCCGGAGCGCCGGGCAGAGGCTCTTCTGACGTTCGCTCCGGCCATCCCGCAGCCACTCCGAAGTTTGGCGCAATCTACAAGATATTCGTCGTCAGGTGCAATGGTTGCAGGGCGAAAAGGAATTTATGCTGCGTCCATAGGTGGCACAAAACACATGCCGCAGCCGCACAGCCCAGTCCGGGACTGGACTAATTTCTTTCTGATTTTCAGACGCATGGGCCCCACGGAATGAACGACCAGACGGAAATGCGGAGGCCGATGAGCTATACGGCGAAGAACCGGATCCGTTTGATCACGGCCGCGGCCCTTTTCGACGGACATGACGCTTCAATAAACATCATGCGGCGCATTTTGCAGTCTAGCGGGGCTGAGGTCATCCATCTGGGCCACAACCGCTCGGTGGGCGAAGTTGTCAATGCAGCCGTGCAGGAAGACGTGCAGGGCATCGCCGTCACCTCGTATCAAGGCGGCCACGTCGAATACTTCAAATACCTGGTGGACCTGCTCCGCGAGCGCGGCCGGCCGGACATCAGGGTGTTCGGCGGCGGGGGCGGCGTCATCGTGGCCGACGAGATCAGCGCGCTCCACGCCTCAGGCGTCGCTCGGATCTATTCGCCGGCAGACGGAGCCAGCCTCGGTCTGCAGGGCATGATCAACGATGTGCTCGAGAAAAGCGATTTCAGCACGACCACCGACACGCCGAAGTCCGCCGAGAAGATGATTGCCTGGCTCCGAGAGGGCGACCGGTTGGCGCTTGCACGGTGCATCACCGTCCTCGAGGAGGAAACCATCTCCGGAGACATCCGAGCACAGCTCGCCGCGGCTGCGCAGGGCATCAAGACACCGGTCCTCGGCATCACGGGCACGGGCGGCGCAGGCAAGAGCACGCTGACCGACGAGCTGGTCCGCCGGTTCCGGCTGGATCAGGGCGATGCTCTTTCCATTGCGATCATCTCGATCGACCCGTCGCGCAAGCGCACCGGCGGCGCGCTTCTCGGCGATCGCATCCGCATGAATGCGATCGAATCCGACAAGATCTACATGCGCTCCCTCGCCACCCGCGGGACCGGAAACGAGCTGTCGGCGGCGCTGCCCGAGATCATCAATGCCTGCAAGCTATCGGGCTTCGATCTCATCATCGTCGAGACATCGGGCATCGGACAAGGCGATGCGGCGATCGTGGACCACGTCGATCTGTCGCTCTACGTCATGACGCCCGAATTCGGCGCAGCGAGCCAGCTCGAAAAGATAGATATGCTGGATTTCGCCGATGTGGTCGTCATAAACAAGTTCGACCGCAAGGGCGGTGAAGATGCGCTGCGCGACGTGCGCAAGCAGTACCAGCGCAATCGAAACCTGTTCTCGACGCCTGCCGATCAGATCCCGGTCTTCGGCACGATTGCCAGCCGCTTCAACGACGACGGCGTAACGGCTGTCTATCAGGACGTGCTGCCGAAGCTCGCCGCATTCGGGCTGCCTGTCGGGCAGTCTCTCCTCGACGCGGTCACGGCACGCCATTCATCGAACCAACACTACATCGTTCCGCCTTCGCGCGCGCGCTATCTGGCGGAGGTGGCCGAATGCGTGCGTGCCTATCATTCGGACATCGCGAAGCAGACCCGGATCGCTCGCGAGCGGCAGAGCATTCGCCTCGCGCAAAACGCGTTCCGCGAATGCGGCAAGGAAGATCCGAATTTCGGGGATGTCTACAAGCGCAAGGACGAGCAGCTCTCCGCGGCAGCGCGCAAGCTCCTGGCCATGTGGCCCAAGACCGTCGAGCTCTACAGCCGCGACGAGTACGTCGTTAAAATCCGCGACCAGGAGATCAGGACCACCCTTTGCGCGCTTTCTCTCTCAGGCAGCAGCATCCGCAAGGTCGCGCTGCCGAAGTTCGAGGACGACGGCGAAGTCCTGCGCTTCCTGATGAAGGAAAACGTTCCCGGATCCTATCCTTTCACAGCCGGCGTTTTCGCGTTCAAGCGCGAGGGAGAGGATCCCACCCGCATGTTTGCGGGCGAAGGCGGTCCGAAGCGGACAAATGCACGCTTCAAAAAGCTATCGGCCGGTCAGGACGCACACAGGCTCAGCACGGCCTTCGACTCGGTCACGCTCTATGGGTGCGACCCTGACAAGCGGCCCGACATCTACGGCAAGATCGGCAATTCGGGCGTGTCCGTCGCAACGCTCGACGACATGAAGAACCTCTTCGAGGGATTCAATCTTTGCGACCCGAAGACCTCCGTGTCGATGACCATCAACGGTCCCGCTCCCATCATTCTCGCCTTCTTCTTCAATGCTGCCATCGATCAGCAACTGCAGAAGTTCCAGGTCGACAATGGGCGGGAGCCCACGGACACCGAGATCGAAAAAATTCGCGCCTGGACCTTGTCTGCCGTGCGCGGCACGGTCCAGGCCGACATCCTCAAGGAGGACCAGGGGCAGAACACGTGCATCTTCTCGACCGAGTTCGCGCTCAAGATGATGGGCGACATCCAGGAGTACTTCGTCCATCACAACGTGAGGAATTTCTACTCGGTCTCAATCTCCGGCTATCATATCGCCGAGGCCGGCGCCAATCCGATCTCGCAACTGGCATTCACGCTGGCCAACGGTTTCACATACGTGGAAGCCTACCTGGCGCGCGGCATGCACATCGATGATTTCGCGCCGAACCTGTCGTTCTTCTTCTCCAACGGGATGGATCCCGAATATTCCGTCATCGGCCGCGTCGCACGGAGGATCTGGGCGGTCGCCATGAAGGAGAAGTATGGGGGCAACGAACGAAGCCAGAAGCTCAAGTACCACGTGCAGACCTCGGGCCGCAGCCTGCATGCGCAGGAAATGTCGTTCAACGACATCCGGACCACGCTGCAAGCGCTGATCGCCATTTACGACAACTGCAACAGCCTCCACACGAACGCCTACGACGAGGCGATCACGACGCCGACGGAAGAGAGCGTGCGCCGCGCGATGGCGATCCAGCTCGTCATCAATCGCGAGTGGGGACTGGCAAAGAACGAAAACTCGAACCAGGGCAGCTTCATCATTGACGAGCTGACGGACCTCGTCGAGGAAGCCGTGCTGCGGGAGTTCGAGGCCATCAGCACGCGCGGCGGCGTGCTCGGCGCCATGGAGACGGGCTATCAGCGGGGCCGCATCCAGGAGCAGTCCCTCTACTACGAGCAGAAAAAGCACGACGGGTCGCTGCCGATCGTCGGCGTCAACACGTTCCGGAATCCGCACGGCGACCTGCCGCAGAAAATCGAGCTTGCGCGCTCCAGCGAGGACGAGAAGCAGGCGCAGCTCGCGAGCCTCGCGGCGTTTCAGGGCCGCCACAAGGCCGAAGCGCCTGCTTGCCTCGAGCACTTGCGGAAATGCGTCCTCACAAACGGCAACACGTTCGCCGCGCTGATGGATGTGGTCCGCCACTGCTCGCTCGGTCAGATCTCCAACGCCCTTTATGAGGTCGGCGGCCAGTACCGCCGCAACATGTGATGTCCACGGTACATCGGGAGGCACGAGTTCATGTTGCACGCACGCGCAAGCGCCATGTGCTCGATTGGCGTGAGGCTCCGCCCGTGCAGGCACGACGCAGGTCCGACCCCTTGTACGCCACACTGCAACAATCGGCCGAGGAGCAGTTGAACACCTGCCGCGACACGAATTCGGAGTGCATTTCGCTCGTCGTGGAGGATCCCGCGGCGCGATCGCGTCTGCATGAGTTCATATCGAGGTTCGGCTTCGCGGTTTCGGGCAGCCCGACGATTGCGGAGGCGAGCCGGGGGTGGGTGCGGCGCGCGCCGGCCGTCTGTGTCGTGGACCTCGATCAGTCGGCGCTGGATCCCGGCGCTCTCATCCGGGAGGTGAGCGGCAACTTAACCTGTCCGGTCATCACCATGTCGTCGCGCGCGGATCTGTCCGACCGCGTGCTGTTCCTGGAGCTCGGCGCCGACGACTACCTCATCAAGCCCGTCGAGCCCCGCGAGCTGGTCGCGAAAATCCGCTGCATGATCCGCCGCTCCAAGCGCGAGCAGACGTTCTCGCACATGACGCACTCGCACGTGCAGTTCGGGCAATGGACCCTGAACGTCTCGTCGCTGGAACTCCACTCCGAGTCGGGGCGCGCCGAGACGTTGACCGCGGCCGAGGCGGATCTCTTGCTGATGCTGCTCAGAAGCCCGAACAGGCTGCTCACGCGCGAGCAGATTCAATCCGATCAGATCTTCGCCGACGATCTGGCTCTCGAGCGCAGCATCGATGTGCGTATCTCGCGCATTCGCAAGAAGATCGAATGCGACGCGCGCGCGCCGCGATTCATCAAGACGGTGTACGGCGGCGGCTACATGTTCACCGGCGAGGTCACGTGGAAGTAGCGCGTGCCTTTCGCACGGCGCGAAAGCCAATTCGCTGTAGCAAAGAGGGAGCGGTCAATCCAATGCAGGTTGCCGAAGGCGTGTTTGTCGTTTCTGGGGCCGCTTCCGGCCTCGGGGCGCAGACGGCGCGTGCGATCGTCGGCGCAGGCGGCCGTGTCGTGCTCGCGGATTCGAATGCTGCCGGCGGTCATAAGATGGCGGCAGAGCTCGGCGATCGGTCTCGTTTTTGCGAGACCGACGTCACGGACGCGGAAAGCGCCGCTCGCTGCATCAGCGGCACGATCGAGACGTTCGGCACGATCAACGGCCTCATCAACTGTGCGGGGATCGCGACCGCGGGCAAGATCATCGGCAAGCAGGGACCGCACGATCTCGACGTGTTCCTGCGCGCGGTTTCCGTCAATCTCGTGGGCACGTTCAACATGCTGCGGCTCGCGGCCGCCGCGATGGCGCAATCCGCGCCCACATCGACCGGCGAACGCGGCGTCATCGTCAATACCGCTTCCATCGCCGCCTACGACGGAATGATCGGCCAGGCCGCCTACGCCGCGTCCAAGGCCGGCGTCGCGGGCATGACATTGCCAATCGCGCGGGAGCTGGCCGCGCACAGCATTCGCGTCGTCTCCATTGCTCCCGGCATTTTCGAGACGAACATGCTGCAAGGGATATCCGCCGGCGTGCGGGACGGCCTCTACGAGTCCGTTCCATTTCCAAAGCGGGCCGGCGATCCCAAGGAATTCGCCCAGCTCGTCCTCCACGCCATCGAGAACACCTACCTCAACGGCGCGGTGCTCCGCCTCGACGGAGCGCTGCGCATGGGGAGCTCCTGATCACCGATGAAACACCCGACCGTCGTCATCGCCGGTGCCAAGCGCTCTCCGATCGGCAGCCTGCAAGGCCAGCTTACGGGCCTCTCTGCCGTGAACCTCGGCGCTGCCGCAATCGCCGGCGCTCTCGAGCAGTCCAGGCTGCCCGCGGCAGACGTAAGCGAGGTCATTCTCGGATGCGTGCTGCCGGCCGGGCTGGGTCAGGCTCCGGCGCGCCAAGCGGCTCTGTCCGCGGGCCTGCCAGCCGCCGTCCCCGCGACGACGATCAACAAGGTCTGCGGCTCGGGCATGAAGAGCGTCATGCTCGCCTACGATCAGATTCTGGCCGGCAGCGCCGGCGTGGTGATCGCAGGCGGAATGGAGTCCATGTCGAATGCGCCGTTCCTTCTCGCCAAGGCGCGGGCCGGGTATCGCCTCGGCCATGGGCAGCTTTTCGACCACATGCTTCTCGACGGTCTCCAGAGCCCATTCGACAATCAGTTGATGGGCGCCTTCGCCGAGCAGTGCGCCACGCATTTCCAGTTCACGCGCGCAGAGCAGGACGCCTATGCGGCACAGTCCGTCGCGCGGGCCCAGGCCGCCGTCACCTCAGGCGCTTTTGCCGACGAGATCTCCCCTGTCAAAGTGAGCGCGCGGGACGAAGACCGTTGGATCGCCGAGGACGAGACACCGCAGAAATGCGACGTCTCGAAGATTCCGAAGCTGAAGCCCGCATTCAAAGCGGATGGCACCGTGACCGCGGCAAACTCGTCGTCGATCTCGGACGGTGCGGCCGCCCTGGTCGTCGCGACGGACGAGGCGGTACGCCGCCAGGGCGCACTGCCGCTCGCAAGACTTGTCGGGCACGCGACGTTCGCCGCCGAGCCGGAATGGTTCACGACGGCACCCGTAGGGGCCATCGGGCTGCTTCTGAAACAGACGGGCTGGACCGCCGACGACGTCGACCTCTTCGAGATCAACGAAGCGTTCGCCGTCGTGGCGATGGCGGCGATGCGTGAGCTCGGGCTCCCTGACAGCAAGGTCAACGTCAACGGCGGTGCGTGCGCCCTGGGGCATCCCATCGGCGCAACCGGAGCGCGAATTCTCGTGACGCTGATCTACGCCTTGCGCAAACGCGGTCTCAAGCGCGGCGTCGCAAGCCTGTGCATCGGGGGCGGAGAGGCGACCGCGGTGGCACTCGAAATAATCTGAAAATCGGGACGGAAACAAATCGGGGAGGACAGGATCATGGGCTCGGCGTCGGCGTTCAGGCACGCTCGCGACTTGTTGCTCGAGACTCGGGAGGACTATGCCGCGGCGTACAGCACGTTCCAGTGGCCTCTGCTGGACGAGTTCAATTGGGCGCTCGATCATTTCGATGACATGGCGGCCGGAAACTCCGCGCTCGCCCTGTGGATCGTCGAGGAGGACGGAACCGAGCTGAGGTTCACGTTCGACGATCTGCGCCGCCGCTCTAACCAGGTCGCGAACTTCCTGCGCAGTCATGGCGTCAGGCGCGGCGATCCTGTTCTGATCATGCTGCCGAACCAGGTCGAGTTGTGGGAGGCGATGCTTGCCGGAATCAAGCTCGGAGCGGTCATCATTCCTTCGACCATGCTTCTGACCCCGGCCGACCTCGAGGACCGGGTGCAGCGTGGCCATATCAAGCATGTGATCGCCGCCGCCTCGGAAGCTCCGAAATTCGAGCAGATCGGCGGCACGTTCACGCGGATCTCCGTTGGAGGAGAGCGGAGCGGCTGGATTCGCTTCGAGGACGCCTACGGTGCGAGGTCCGATTTAGCGCCGGACGGTCCGACCCGGGCCACCGACCCGATGCTGCTCTACTTTACGTCCGGCACGACCAGCAAGCCGAAGCTCGTGCTCCATACCCATCAGAGCTATCCCGTGGGCCACCTGTCGACCATGTACTGGATCGGGTTGAAGCCCGGCGACGTGCACTGGAACATCAGCTCGCCCGGGTGGGCCAAACACGCGTGGAGCTGCTTCTTCGCGCCGTGGAACGCGGGCGCGACGGTCTTCATCTTCAACTACGCGCGCTTCAACGCGCCTGCCGTGCTCGACGCGATCAGCCGTCACGGCGTCACGACGCTATGCGCGCCGCCGACCGTCTGGCGCATGCTGATGCAAGAGGAACTGAAGAGCTATTCGGTCAAGATCCGCGAGCTGATCTGCGCCGGAGAGCCGCTCAATCCCGAGGTCATTGAGCAGATCCGCTTGGCCTGGGGCGTCACGATCCGCGATGGGTTCGGCCAGACCGAAACCACCTGCCAGATTGGGAACTCGCCGGGCCAGCCGATCAGGCCCGGCTCCATGGGACGGCCGCTGCCCGGGTACCGGGTCGTTCTGCTGGACCCCTATGACCAACCCGCGACGGAAGGCGAGATCTCGCTCGATCTCGACGTGCGCCCCACAGGGCTGATGCATGCCTACGCCGACGATCCGGAGAAAACCGCGCACGTGATGCGCGGCAATCGCTATCGCACCGGCGACGTCGCCTTCCGCGACGAGGACGGCTACTATACGTATGTCGGCCGCGCCGATGACGTGTTCAAATCGTCCGACTATAGAATCAGCCCGTTCGAGCTGGAGAGCGTGCTGATCGAGCACGAGGCGGTCGCGGAGACAGCGGTCGTGCCGAGTCCCGACCCGCTGCGTCTTTCGGTTCCCAAATGCTTCGTCACGTTGCGGCACGGGCATCAGCCGAGCCGCGATCTCGCGCTGTCGATCCTGAGGTACGCGAAGGAGCGTCTGGCGCCCTACAAGCGCATCCGCCGGCTGGAGTTCCTCGAGCTGCCGAAGACCATCTCCGGCAAGATCCGCCGCGTGGATCTGCGGCGGATCGAGGAAAAGCGCGACGATGGGCGCCGCCCTATGGAGTTCTGGGAAGAGGACCTGCCGGAGCTCCGCTGACGTCCGGCAGAAGGGACTGGGATGAAGGATTCATATCCGAGCCGCATCGTTTGCCTGACGGAAGAGCCGACCGAAATTCTCTACGCGCTTGGCCAGTCGCATCGCATCGTCGGGATTTCGGGGTTCACGGTGCGGCCGCCTAGCGCCCGCAAGGAGAAGCCGAAGGTCTCGGCTTTCCTGACCGCCGACATCGAGGAGATCCTGAAGCTCGAGCCGGACTTCGCAATTGGATTCTCGGATATTCAAGCCGACATCGCCCATGCGCTGATCAAAGCCGGCGTCGAGGTCTGGATCAGCAATCACCGTACCGTGGACGGGATCTTGGGCTACATACGCCGCCTCGGCGCCCTGGTGGGGGCGAAATACGAAGCGGATTTCTACGTCCAGCAAATCAGCGAGCACCTGGCATCGGTTGCGGCCCGCTCCGCAACGTTTCCCGAGCGGCCGCGCGTCTACTTCGAAGAGTGGGACGATCCGCAGATCAGCGCCATCAAGTGGGTGAGCGAGCTTGTCGAGCTGGCGGGCGGAGACGACATCTTCCCGGAGCTGGCCGATCGACCGCTCGCAAAGGAGCGCATCGTCGCCGACCCGGGCGCCGTCGTTGCCGCAGCGCCAGACATCATCGTTGGATCGTGGTGCGGCAAGAAGTTCGATCCGCAGCGCGTTGCGGCGCGCGAGGGTTGGCGCGATGTCGCCGCCGTCCGCGACAATGAGATCCACGAGGTGAAATCGTCGATCATCCTGCAGCCGGGACCAGCGGCCCTGACCGACGGCCTCGACGCGCTGCATACCATTTTCGCCAGATGGGCGAACCGCTGAGCAGCGGAGCCCCAGGGCCAAGGGAAAGCCCCTTCATGTCTCGAGCCATCCTTCTCACCGGAGACCGAACGGCGACCCGGGCGACGCTCACGGATGTCGAGCTGCCGCCTTTGGCTGACGGTGAAGTCGAAATCCGGGTTCGATACTCGACGCTCAATTTCAAGGATGCCCTGGCCATCACCGGCCGCGGCGCGATCGTCAAAACGTGGCCGATGGTTCCAGGGATCGATCTCGCCGGCACCGTGGAAGCCAGCTCGCATCCTGCCTGGAGACCGGGAGATCCCGTCGTCGTCACAGGCTGGGGGCTCGGCGAGACGATCTGGGGCGGCCTTTCCACCGCGTGCCGACTCCCGGCCGCCTATCTGCTGCGGCCGCCGCCGCCTTTCAGCTTGCGCGATTGCATGGCGATCGGGACCGCCGGCGTTACGGCTACCCTCAGTGTGGAGGCGCTGCGGCGGCATGGCGTGAAGCCGTCGGACGGCGACGTGCTCGTGACCGGAGCCGCCGGCGGCGTCGGCTCGATGGCCGTGGCGCTCCTCTCCAAGCTCGGCTACGCCGTGACGGCCTCGACGGGACGCCCTGATCAGAGCGGCTACCTCGAACGGCTGGGAGCCCGACGTGTCATCGACAGGGCAGAGCTCTCCGCCCCTGGCAAGCCGCTGCAATCGGAACGCTGGAGCGGCGTGGTGGACTCCGTCGGCAGCCATACGCTCGCCAACGCCTGCGCCTCGACCAAGTGGTACGGCGCGGTCGCCGCGTGCGGACTGGCGCAAGGCGCCGACTTCCCCGCAACCGTCATGCCCTTCATCCTGCGCGGCGTGTCGCTGCTCGGGATCAACAGCGTCTTCGTTCCCAACCGCCAGCGCTACGCCCTCTGGAACCTGCTTGCCTCCAAGCTCGATACGCAATTGCTGGCGAGCATGACGAGCGAGATAGGGTTGAGCGAGGCGATAGACTTTGCGCCCGAGATTCTGGCGGGCAGGGTTCGGGGGCGAACGGTAGTCGACGTCTCTCGCTAATGTGTTCCGACTTTCATGGAAACGCTTAGCGCCCCCTCACCCGGAGGCGATGTCCATGCGGAGCATGGCTCCGCCATGACGGGGAGAGGGACAGGGTGAGGGGGCCTGCACTGCTTCCATGTAAGTCGGAAATGCACAATCCGCGTTGATTTCTTCGGATAGGGCCCGCAAAAAAGCGCCCCTCGAAAGAGGGGCGCTCAAGTCTACGGGAGAAGGTAAACGCGTTCGTCAGAAGAGTATCAAGCCGCCGAACTCAACTCGCTGGAACGAGTCGAGCTCGCCGCAGAGCGTCGTGCAGGTTGCCGCAGGCCCCGTGATCTCTCCGTCATAATGCTTGTACGCCAACCAGAGAGACATGGCCGCAGCGTCGATGTCCTGGACGACGCCCACGCCCCAGCGCTCGATTTCAGAGCCGGTGGCGCCCGCTTCCAGCGCGAAGTACCCCAGCATGTCCTCGGTGCGCTGGTACTCGACGTAGGGCACCGTCTGGCCGATGGGGAACCATTTCTGCTTCACGCCGGCCTTGAGATAGAACGCGTCATCGCTGTCGAGAGAGAAGCCCGAGGGGCTTGCAGTCGCGGCGTTCGCACTGTCGATGAACTCGTGGCCATAGGTGCCGTAGAGGAACAGGCCGGTCGGCACGTGCTCGACATAGGCGCCGATCTGGAAGTAGCTCGTGTCTCGATCGCCAACCGGGATGAGGCCGCCGAAGAGGCTGTTGGGCACGATGTGTGCCTCGTCCTTGTTCTGCGAATAGGAGCCGGCCACGTTGACTTGGAAGTCGCCCACCTTGCCGGAGTAGCGCGCGCCGACGTCCCAGAAGTCATCCTCGCCCCACGAGCCGCTGATCGAGAAGCCGCCGAACACCGGGCTGTCGTAGCGCACCAGGTTGGCCGGTGCCGCCGAGCAGTCCAAGCTGATGCCCGCTCCGGCATCCGCGATCTGCCAGCAGTTGGCGATGTCGTCCCACCGGAAACTGCCGAGCGGCCCGGGAATTCGTGCCCCGTTGCGGCGCAGGAAGAAGTTCCTGAAGCTACCGAAGTTCGGCGAGTTCGCGGCGAAGATGGAGCCAAGCCCCGAGCCATCGACGCCGATGATCGTCACGTTGTCGGAGTAGGGCGAGATCTTTCCGACCGACAACTTGCCCAGATTGTCGTTCTTGATGAACCAATAGCTCTGGAGCGCAACGATGCCCGTCGCGAACGACGGCAAGCCGGGACTGAAGCTTCCCGCTGACGTATCCTGATCCGTGAAGAACGGATCGCTGGGGTTCACCTCGATGTGCAGGTGATAGCCCGCCGTCCAGCCCGGCGAGATCTGAGCCTGGCCGACGAACTGCACGTTCGACGCGAGCGTGGTTCCCGGACCCGTCTGATAGACGTTGCTCTCGGCGCCATCATCCCACCAGGTCACGATGTTCGCGACCCAACCCGTGATCGCGAGCGAGACCTTGCGGTTTCCCTTGCGCGCGGTCGTCGCCTCGAGCTCGGCGATGCGCTCCTCGAGATCGGCGCAGCAGTCTCCACCCAAATCCGCAGCGCGCGCCGGAAGTGCGTTCATCGCACAAGCTAACCCAGCAGCGCCCAGCAACGAGATCGATTTTCTGAATTTCATTGTCTCCCCCGAGAGGTCCTCTGTTGACCATGGGGTTTGGCTATCAAAAGAGCTTTTCCTGATGTTTTCTCGATTGTTTCAGACTGTTTCGCGCGACGATCCGGGCGCGCTTTCAAACGTCACCGTTGCTCAGTGAGCACACAACCGAGGGCGCGCCGGAGCGCGCTGCAACAGTCGAACACAGTTGGGAAACAATATCGAAAAATCAATTTGTTAGTTGCCCGCTGCAAGCTGATCAGCGAGGCCCGATAGATGCGATACGATCCTCCCGTTTCCGATATGCTGTTCAACCTCGGAGAAATCTTTGCACTGAACGACCTGTGCGCGCTGCCCGCTTTCGATTCGACCTCTCCCGAATCCATCGCCTCGATCCTCGACCAGGCGGCTCGGTTTGCCGTCGATACCGTCGCGCCATTGAATAGAATCGGCGATCAGACGGGTGCGCGTCTCGAGAAGGATTGCGTGCTCACGCCGCCGGGCTGGAAGACGACGTACGAGGCTTACGCGGCCGGCGGCTGGATCGGTGCCGCCATCGATCACGAGCTCGGCGGGATGGGGCTGCCGAATGTCGTCGGAACCTGTCTCCAGGAAATTCTGCACGGCGCGAACATGGCCTTCGCGCTGTGCCCGATGCTCTCGCAGGCCGCGATCAAGGCGATTGGCCTCTGCGGGAACGAGGATCAGAAGCGTCGCTACCTGCCCAAGCTGATCGCCGGCGAGTGGGCGGGAACGATGGTGCTGACCGAGCCCAATGCCGGCTCCGACCTTTCGGGCGTCGGCACGCGCGCCGAGCGCACGGGCGATCGCTATCTCATCTCCGGCCAGAAGATCTTCATTACCTACGGGGACCATAACCTGACCGAGAACATCATCCATCTGGTCCTGGCGCGTACGGCAGGTCCGGAGGCCGGAACCAAGGGACTGTCGCTTTTCATCGTCCCCAAGCGCACGATCAACACGGACGGCAGCGTCGGCGCCTCCAACGACGTGCGCTGCGTCTCGCTCGAACATAAGCTCGGCATTCACGGAAGCCCGACGGCGCTCCTTTCCTTCGGCGACACCGGAGCTTGCGTCGGTGAGCTCATCGGCGAGGAAGGACGCGGCCTCGAGCAGATGTTCGTCATGATGAACGAGGCCAGGCTCAGCGTCGGCATCCAGGGACTGGCCATTGCCGAAAGGGCCTACCAAGGTGCGCTGGCCTACGCGACGGAGCGGATTCAGGGCCGCATCGCCGGTGACCGCGGGAACGCACGCCGATCGATCCGCTTTCATCCCGACGTCCACCGCATGTTGATGACGATGCGCAGCACGTGCGAAGCCATGCGCGGTCTCGCCCTCTACGCGTCGCAATGCATGGACCTGGCGGAGTCGCGCGGCTCAGATGATGAACGCCGGAAATTGCAGGCACGCGTGGAGCTGCTTGTGCCCATCGTAAAGGGCTGGTGCACGGAGTGCGCTTGCCAGATCGCCTCCATTGGCGTGCAAGTCCACGGCGGCATGGGCTACGTCGAGGAGACGGGGGCCGCTCAGCACTTCCGCGATGCCCGGATCACGACGATCTACGAAGGCACGACCGGCATTCAGGCCAACGATCTTCTCGGCCGTAAAATCCAACGCGATGGCGGCGCGGCGGCGAGGGATCTGCTGGCCGAGATGCGGCACATAGAAGAGCCTCTGGCAAGCCAGCGCGGGCCGGAATTCGCAGCAATCCGCGCCTCCCTCACTCATGCCGCGACATGCTGCGAGAAGGCGCTCGATTTCGTCCTGTCCGAAGCGTGCGATGCCCGCCTCTCCGGGGCGGTCTCCGTTCAACTTCTGCATCTCTTCGGAATTTCGATCAGCGGCTGGATTCTCGGGCGCGCCGCCCTCGTTGCCGCCGGCCAACTCGATCAACGCACAGGGGATCCCGAGTTCCTGCGCGGCAAGATCGGCTCGGCGCATTTCTTCGCGGGTCAGATCATGCCCGAGGTTTCGGGACGGCTCGCAATGATCCTGGACGACACGCGAAGTGCACTCGCCCTTTATCCGGTGCTCGACTAGGAGAAGAACCTTCAGACGGGACGTCGTGCAGCCGCGCCACCCCGACCGGGCAGCGCGGCTGCACTCCCTCCTGCTACTCCTTCGGGCGGATCGCGTCCGCCGTGCCTTGGATGAACGCCTTCAGCTTCTCCACATCAGCGGCCGTGAGCTTGCCGGTGAAGTCCGGCATGCCGCGCGTCGTGGCGGGTCCGTTAAAGATGAACTTGTCCAGGTTCTCGATGTAGTCCTCGTCCATGTACCCCAGGTTCGGGATGTTGCCGCCTTTGTCCACGCCCGGTACGCCATGGCAGAAGACGCAGTTGCTGACGTAGAGCGCGGTTCCCTCCGCCACGTGGTCGGGATTGTACTTGACGCCCGACAGCAGCTTTCCGAGCGCGTAGTCCACGAACGCGGGCATCTTCGCCTTGCCGCCGAGGGCGAACGTATAGACGGTTCCCGGCGTCTTGAGCTCCGACACGCGCTGCGACAGGCCGAACACGCCGCCCCAACCCACGGCGACCGATACGTACTGCTGGCCGTCGACCTCGTAGGTGACGGGCGCGGCGACCACGCCGGTTCCGGTCGGCGTCTCCCACAGCTTCTCGCCGGTCTTTGCGTTGAAGGCCATGAAGCGCGCGTCGGCCGTGCCCTGGAACACGAGGTTGCCCGCCGTCGTCAGCGTGCCGCCGTTCCATGGCGAGATGTGCTCGTGGCGCCAGACCTCCTTCTGCTGCACCGGATCCCATGCGATGAGGCGGCCGAACGGCTTGGCCGTGGGCTGCTCGGCGTTGACGAGCATGGCCGTGTTCCAGCCGATGCCGCTCATCGGCTGGCCCGGCTCGTTGGTGCCGGGTCCCACCCACTTGGGATCGTGCTTCAAGGTGAGCGGGATCCCCTGCGCGGGGATGTAGGCCAGCCCGTGCTCGGGATTGAACGACATCGAGTGCCAGCTATGCGCGCCGAAGACCGTCGGGATGACCTCGATGGGCTTGTCGGTGCGGCGCGCCTCGGGATTCTCGATGGGGCGGCCGTTCGCGTCGTATCCGCTCGCCCAGTTCACGTCGACGAAGTTCTTGGCCGAGATGAACTTGCCGTCGGTGCGGTCAACGACGAAGAAAAAGCCGTTCTTCGGCGCATGCAGGAACACCTTGCGCGGCTTTCCGTCGATCTCGATATCGGCCAGGATGATGTCCTGCGTGGCGGTGTAGTCCCAGTTGTCGCCCGGCGTCTCCTGGTAGTGCCACACGTACTCGCCGGTGTCGGGGTTCAGCGCCACGATGCTGTTCAGGAACAGGTTGTCGCCTCCGGCGGGGCTGCGCGCCGCCTGCGACCAGGGGGCGCCGTTGCCGACGCCGATGTACATCAGGTTCAGCTCCGGATCGAAGACCATGCTGTTCCAGACCGTGCCGCCGCCGCCGGCCTCCCAGTACTTTCCGGACGGATCCCAGGTCTTGGCGGCCATCTCCATCGCCGCGTTCTCGAACGGCTTGGACGGGTCGCCAGGGACGGTGTACCAGCGCCATGCCTGCTTGCCGGTCTCCGCGTCGTAGGCCGTGATGTAGCCACGCAGGCCAAGCTCGGCGCCGCCGTTTCCGATGATGACCTTGCCGTTGAACACGCGCGGCGCGCCGGTGATGGTCATCGGCGAGTCCGGCGAGGGGCGGGTGTCCTGCTCCCAGACCTTCTTGCCCGTCAGCGCGTCGACGGCGATCAGGCGGCCGTCCAGCGCGCCGACGAAGACCTTGCCCTGGTGGAGCGCGACGCCGCGGTTCACCACGTCGCAGCAGGCCTTCTTGCCGGTCTCGGGCGGCACCTCCGGATCGAATGTCCAGATCTTCTGGCCCGTGCGCACATCGACCGCATGCACGACGCTCCAGGACGCGGACACGTACATGACGCCGTCCACCACGAGAGGGGTCGCCTCGACGCCGCGGGTCGAGCCGAGCTCGTAAGACCAGACCAGGCCGAGCTCTCCCACGTTCTTGTCGGTGATCTCAGTGAGCTTGCTGAAACGCGTTTCGGCGTAGTCGAGCCCATAGGTGGGCCAGCTCTTCGTATCGGCGGTGTTGGCGATGATGAAATTCTTGTCGACCTTCTCAGCGCCTTTGACGCTATCCGGAGAAACGACGCTGACGCCAATGGCGCATAGCGCCAGCAATCCTGGCGAAACGATCCTCATTGATTCCCTCCCTGTTTTGGGCTTGCCCTTACGGGCGCTGCCAGAACAGATTAGACTTGAATCTTTTCGCCAATATCTCCCAAGTATTGCGGATTATGTCTCCCGCGCCGTTCCCCGCGAGCGAGATTTGCGGTTGCGCCAGCTCAATCGTTGAACCGTTGCTACGCCGTCGTTGCGCAACCAACGCGCGGTTCGGAAATAAGGCGCGGTCCTCTGCGCGGCCACATCGGATTCCTTGATCCGATAAAAATTCAGTCTTTCGGAATTTGCACTGTCCTCTCGGTATCATTGAGCGAGAATTTCCATTTTGGGCGGGGGTCGCAAGAGTCGGGAGAGTACATGCGTGAGGAATATTCAAAACAAACTTGGGGAGATTGTCCTGCGTGCAGGGCGATCACACCTGCAGCAGCGCCAGCCATTCGCTCGCCTTCAACACCCAGTTTTCGGGAACCGCTCGCGCGCTGTTGTCGATGAAGCTCGTTCCCATCGCATCGAGAACGGGCCTGCGCTCCGCCAGCCGCTCGACAACGCATCACCGGTTCCACTCCAGCGTGACGCCCCATGCGGGCTCGCCGATGTTGGCATCCGGAAGCCGATAGTGAAACGTGGGGCGGGCCTTCACCCGCTTGTCCTGGACACGCTCTCTGACCGTGGCGCCCTCCAGCCAGGCGAACAGCGGCAGCATGTCCAGCTCCCGGTTCCGCGTCGGGTTGGCGTCGATGTAGTCGCGGATGAGTGTCGCAAGACTCGGCCAGTATCCAGGATCGACCACCAGGCGCACGTATGCGGCCGGGAAGGGATCGGCAAACGAAACGAGCTGCCGAGTCATGTGCAGCCCGATGACGGCCCGCAGCCAATCCGATAGCAACAGGTAGGCCTTGAGCATGGCCGCGATCCACGTGGCGTCGGCGGTGGCGATCTCCAGACTGAGCTGGGCGCCGAAGGCATAGAGCGGGCTGGAGCGCGTGTCTTCACCGCGCGCCAGTTCAGACGCATTGAACAGGTAGCTGAGCCACTGCTCGAAATTTCAAGCACCGAACTTGTTGGCCTGCTTCCATGCAATGATTGATTTAGCGTCGGCACTGAGACCGCATTGCTCGACCGCATCGAGAATGATGCATTCGATATTGTTCGCCGCAGGACCTGTCATCAGTCGCCCGCCGGCGGCGACGGAACATCCGGCAGCGGTAAGGACCACCACGTTTTCCATGCGTAGCCAGTCGGCAAGAAGCGCTTGGATGCGCCGCAGTCCCTCTTCTCGGATCTTCCCTTCAAGAAGGTCGCCGCTTTCGCCAGCTGATATGGGAGATATCAGCTGGTACGGACATTCGGCCACCGGCTCAATTGCTCCGGGCGCAGCTTCACCAGGTGGATCAGTATTTTTTTGCTGGCCTTCAATCTACCCTCGACAATCGCGTTCAAAATTTGCAGCTAAGAGCAACAGCTCTGGCAGAAGCCGTCCTTCTAGACTCTACACCCTCTTGTTCGGCCGCCGCAGCGCGGATGTCTTCAATTAGGAGGGCTTGACTACGCGGGCTGCGACCGCAGCAGCGTCCGGAGTGCAACCATTTAAGTCAAGGCGAGTGGGACAAGATTGAGGCTGAAGCAGTATGGAGTCCGCTAAGCTCTTCGATGGCCGTCTCGACGTCGCCAAACAAATTCCAGGTTCCATCGTCGTTATAGACTATGGCACCGTGATAATCAGAGTCGTCGTCTTCGTTACAAGCCCAAGCAATTTCATTAATCAATTCTTACTGATCGTCGGACAACACTTCCCGGTTCATGCAATCGACCAGCGTCTGCAGCATGTCGCCCCACGACCTGCCGGGATGCGCGTCCAATACCTTCGTGATTATCATCCCCTTGAACTTGTCCACGTATCCCCGAATGGCTAAACCAGCGGTATCCTTCTTGTCGCATCTGCTTCACAACAGTGCTCGGAAGCAGCTTCTTCTTCTCGACTTCCTTGAGCGCCATCTGAAGCTCTTCGCCCTTGTCAGACTTAGGATGGACAAAATCGATCGCCTCGTCGGAGCCGGCAGACCTGTTCGCCATCTTCGGTATCAGATAGACCCGGTAGCCGAAGCGGGGATCGTTAAGTTCTTCGGACGTAAGGCGTTCCTGAAAGGTCTTATTCAGCGTCTCGACCACACGCGGCAGCGCGCCGCGTGCCTTCATCGCCTTCCTCTGGTCAAGTGTGATCTCAGAAAGCTGGATGGAGAAGGGTAGAGAGGCGTTGATGCGATATTCCTCGCCGAACAGCTTGGCGATGTAGTGGTCGAAGTTTATCGCGCACGCCTGGATCTTCGCAGAGACGGCGATGTCTATCCCGTCCGCCATCCGGTGTTCTATCTCGTGGCGAAGCTCGATGAGGTATTCCAGGTTGCTGGACGTGAGCTTATCCAATGGACACTCGTGCAGTCTGAGACACTTGCCAAGCTCATAAAGCTTGTTGCGACCTCCAGGCGTGACCTCGTCGTAGTGATAGCGCACTTCTTGTGAGCGTAGTAGGCGTGAAAAAGGAGGTCCACGCGATCACCGCGTTGGTGATGAAGATTTCCGTCCTGAAAGTGATATTTGGGTTGTTGAACACGGATATGGCCGCGAGCATTGCCTCCCCGGACTGGCGAACGAGCTCAAAATGAGCCTCCGCGATCATCGCGCCGCACCGCTTCAGTGAAATTAGCGCCCGGCTGTATTTGTCCAGGAAGCGATCGCGCTCTTCTTAGTGGCAGCATCCACACGGGCATATTTAAGCCCGCCACGTCGGATCACGCCGATTTCCCGATGGTTGATCGTGCGGCCCAGGTGACTGAAGATCGCCTGCACCATCTGGTCATTGTAGCCGTCAGCGTCTGTAAAGGACTTGATCAGGGCAATTTCGGAATCCGACAAAACTAGCTTGGCCATAGCTTTCCCACCGTCTGCTGGCCGGCCAGACTCCTCCGATTGCGCCACGCATAGTAGGGCTGCCTGCCTTCTCGATACTGTCGCTTGCGACTTTAAATGTCCGTATCTGGTACGAAACTGATAGCTGGTCGCAAACGCGAACAGTGAAGCGCGACGTCTGCACCTGGCCTTTGGCAACCGCAATGACCAGTCGAGCCCGCTTCCGTTGACGACTCTGGAGCGGACATCGTGCATCGGTGGACGCTAGGCCGCCTGTAGTATCGCTATCAATCAAACCTAATGATTATGCGGAAGTTCTCATCTTCACTATTTCGGGCGCGCCACGTCTTCCCGGATCTTCCTTTTAGATCCTCAAATTCTCAGGTCTCTCAACGCACTCGCGATCACTCGATAGAAGTTTCGACAACTGCCGTTTGCCACCTATCCCAGCCATCGCCGCACCGAGCCGACCCCTTGCGGTATCGCCCGTTATCAGCGGTAGAGAATTGCGCACTACGGTTTGGTGGCTGTTCGGTTTCGAGACTGCGGTTTCTGTGCTTTGGGCTCGGGTGAACTCGCCTTCAACACGGCAATTTCGCCCACCAGACTCTCTATCCGTCGCTGCAGACCGCGAATCTCTTCCCGGTCCTGTCGCTGATTGCGCTCGAGGTTTTCAATTACGCGCTGTGCGGCTCGAAGATCGCTCTCCGTATTGCGCAGCGCCGATTGCAGACTTGTGCAGGTCTCTGCAAGGCTGGTCTTCTCCCTGATATGCGTGTCGATTACGCGCTCGGTCTTGTCGCGCTGGTCCTCCATTTCAGCGATCAGCTCTGTAGAAGCGCTGACATCCTTTTCGAACCTCTCAATCTGTGTGCGCTGCTTGACGATCTCGTCACGCAGGCCCTTTGCAGACTCAGCCCAAGCGGCCACCCAGCATCGGGTTGCGATCGCGAGAACGTGCTGAGCCGCCTCGGTGGACAGGCGTTCGAAGTCGCGCGCCAGGGCCTCCGGCAAGGGTGCAGCGACTTTCGCGCCCAAAGCCGGCTCGATCGCGGTCCTGGCGATCACTGCTTTAATCCGACCAACATTGCCGCCTCCGAGACGCATCCGAACGCGCATTGGGTTGACGTCTTCACCCTCTGCCACCAGCGCTTGGATCGCGGCCGCAATGTCGGTATCCGTATATCTCTGTGGGCGGGGCATCTCTGCAGACCCAATAAGTTAGTTAGTTCGCACTTAATATACTAATAAATTCCAGGCGATGGAAAGACGGCGATGAGCTTTCTTGATGTCATCCCCTTCACGTTGTTCCGCATGCTTTCTTCACCGGCGCGCGTGCGCTACGTGGCCGTGCTGGAGCGCATCTTTGAGCAGTTCTTCGACGATTTCGCAGGCGCGCCCAAGCGGACGGAGATTCAGCAGGTCATCCGCCAAGTGCTGGATGATCCTAACTTTGCTGCACTGGGTGAGGACGAGGAGGCCGGCGCTTCTCCGGAGACGATCGAGCACATCGTTTACAATCGATTGCGGACCGACGGTTGGATCATGGAGGTGGCAACGCGGCGCGCCGTCGAGGTCTATATGCCCCGGGAGGCGCATGCCCTCTTGTCAGCGTTGATGACACTGAAAGAGGAACTCAAGGTCGACATCTCGGCTGAGGCAAGCCTTATCGATAGCGGCATCCTTGCCGCTTATCAGGATCCCGCAGGCAAGGTCATGAATATCGCCAGTGCCCGGCGCCAGGCCGTGCAGTTACGGCGGTCGATCGACGGCGTGCTTACATCTCTGCATCGGATCGAGGAAGACCTGATGCAATCGGAGGGTTTGGCCGATCTGCTGGCGAAGTTCATGGATCGATTCGTTGAGAAGCTGCTGCTGGAGAATTATCGCGCGCTCAAAGCCTCGGCCTACAACCCCATGCGATTCCAGCGCAGCATTCAGACTAACACCGAACGCTTCATGAATGACGACGGCCAGATCTCTCGGGCAGCCGTCGCGATCGCCGACCAACGGCTGGCGAAAGATATCGACACTGCGCGCGTACAGATCCTGCAGGACCTTACCTGCATCAGAGATGTGTTTGCGGGACTCGGCGAGAAGCTAGATGTTATCGATCGCTTTTCGCACAAGCTGGAGCGGCGCATCGCCACGACCGTACGCTACCAGGAAACTGCGCGCAACGTACGGCAGGAGACGCTGCGCAACGCCATTCGTATCGCCTTCGCGGGCCTAGATGCGGGCAATACCCTGTGCATCACTCCCCTCGTGGACATCCCCCTTCCGTATTCCACGGCGACGCTCGCATTGCCTAAGAAGGCCCGCCAGCCGGTGACGCCGCAAGTTCGTCGGCGCAAGACCGTGGACCCCGCCGCGGTTCTGCGCGAACGCATGATCGACGCCTATGCTGCGTCGATGGACGTCACGCCCCGTGCAGCGGGCGAGCGGTTGGCCGACATGGCGTCGACAGATACCTTCCTCGATCTGGATCGGTTCGAACCCGAAAACGCACGCGACGTGGCCATCCTCTACGAAGCACGCAACGCCGCACCTGACGCCTTTGACGGCCTCGAGATCCGCAAGGGAGTTCCGAGAGCAGCGAACCGATTTGTGTCCGGGCCTAGCGTCCTAGTCCGCCGCAAGGAGAAGAGGACATGACCGTCTCACGCTGGGCGACGCGGCAAGCCAGTCAGGACCCGAACGTCACCGCCGAGGAACTGACCGAAACCGCCAATCGCCTTCTGCATCGGCAGTTCATCACGCGGGGAGATCCAGGCGGGGCCAGTCATTTTGATCGGATTGCCCACAACCTCGACTACTTCAAGGATCTTTTTGGCAGCTTCGGCTTTCGCTTCATCCACAATGATGCTTGGGGCTACGTAGGGTATGTCAGCCCGGTCGCCTTCAACAATACGCGCGTACCGACCCAGGAGACCATCGTCCTGCTCTGTCTGCGTCTGCTTTACAGCGAAGGCGCCGAGAAATGCTATTTCGTTGATTCCAGCGCACAGATCCTCGTCGAGGAAGAAGAGATCCAGACAGTGTTCTCTTCCATGAGCGGGGGGCGGACCCTCAAGCCGGGCGAATTGCGTGACATCCTCATCACGTTCAAGCGCAGAGGCCTCCTCACGTTCGACCAGAGCCATTCGCTTCAGGTCTCCGCCGACGTCACGATCCGACCTACAATTACGGAAGTCGTGGATGAATCCTTCCTGGCGCGGCTTGAAACCTGGGCCGAGCAGTCTTCCGACGCGCGGCGTAACGCTGAGGAGCCCGACAGCGGCGCCTCTGACGACGAGCCAGAGGGTACCTCGGCGGAACCGAAAGAGGAGCCCGCGCCATGACCGAGCTTTTCGTCCTGCGCAACATCGCAGTTGTGAATTTCTATCTATATTCTCAGGACTTTCCGATCGCGGCCCGCGGTAACACGGTGTTCCTGGGTGCAAACACTTCGGGCAAGTCGGTTCTGCTTGACGCCATCCAGATCGTGATGACCGGGATGAACCGACGTTACCTGGATCTCAACAGTCGCGTCTCGGAGGGCGGCCGCGGTACACGCACGGTGCGCGAGGCCTGCCTCGGCCTGCTCGATGATGGCGAAGGCTATGAGCGCGATGAGTGCATTACCTATATTGCGTTGGGATTCGAAACCGTGGATGGCAGTCGAAGCTGCACCGCCGGTGTCTGTCTCGAGGCCAAAGCGTCCGTCAACGAGGAGAGTGTTCTCGGCTTCTTTGTCAGCGAGGATGTGATCCTGCGCTTTGCGGACTTCGTTCACCCGCGCGCAGGCGGCTTTGAAGAGAAGGCGTGGCCCAGCTTTCTAGATGAGCAACGCCGCCTGGGACGCACCGTGCACATCTTTCAGCGCCAGAACAATCGCAATTTCCTGCGCCACCTTTATGCGATCATCAATGCCAACGCGCGCGGCACGCAGCTCGATCCGGATCGAGTGCGCGCGGCCATGCGGCAAGCTCTCTCTTTTGACATTGAGCAGATCAAGAGCGTCACGGATTTCGTAAAGCGGTATCTGCTCGACGAGATTCCAATCGACATCGAGACCTTTCAGTCCCGCTACACGACGTGGCGCGAGATGCAGAAGCAGATTGCGCGTGTCGAGGCGGAGATCAAGACGGTCGGGATGATGCATTCACTTTCCGAGCGCGTTCTGGAAGATCAATTCAATGTCCGCTTTTGGACATACGCCATGCATCGCGCGGAATACGATCGTTATGGGGAGGTGATCGCGCGGCAGAAGCAAGAAATTGCCGAGATGCAGAAGGACCTCGACAGCACGCAATCCTATCTTGGGACGCTGGCGGACGGGATTGAGCACAATCAGCGCCTGCTGCAGGCGCTGGAGCAGCAAATTGATGGCACACCCTCTTCGAAACAGCTCAGGTCGGCCGAGGCGCAAAAGGAGCGTCAGGACGCCATCCGCCGCAGAGGCAGTATTGAATCGAAGCCAATCTTTGATGCACTTAGCGGCCTACGAGAAGCTATTGCCAATCGTGCCTTCCCCACGAGTGCATTCCCGGATATCGTGAACTTCGCCCAAACCCGTTTGACTGCAAGCCTCATCGGCACGTACGACGCCAGCTGGCCTAAGTCGCCTGCAGAGGTCGCAGGTATGGTGGCAGCCTTGCCAGATCTGTCTGCCGCCTGTGCGCACCTTGAAGATCGTCACAAAGGCGCCGCGGCCGAGCGAGCGCGCTTGTCACGCGACCACGATGACGTGGAGCAAGCGCTGAAGCGCCTGCGCTCGGGCGGCACGTATATGTCACGTGACACGCAAGATTTCCTGGCGGATATGGTGCGTATTGGTGTGCCTGCGCAGAGCTTGTCTGAGGTTGCTGATATTGCGCCTGCCTTCGCTCAATGGCGCGGCATCATCGAATCCATCCTGGGCGATTGGGTCGACGCGGTAATCGTCGAGCCAGGCCGCATGGATGACGCTTATGTGCACTTCGACAGCAATTACAAAGCGACCCGCGCCAAGCTTATCCAATCAGAGAATGTGTCTGCTCAAGACCAAGGCGTTCGCCCGGGCACGCTCGCCGAGGCGGTGGTCACGGACAACCGCTACGCCCGGGCATTCCTCAATGTCCGCCTGGGCCGCATTGTTCGCGCGCGATCAGCTGACGATATTCGCAAAGGCGATCTCGCTGCCTCGGAGGACGGCAAGTATGCCCATGGCCGAGGTATCGAGTACCGCAGGCTTCAGGAGATGCCACGTCTGGGCAAATCGGTGCGTGATCAGCAGATCACCAAGTTGACGCAACGCCTCACCATCCTGGAACCCCAGCTGCGAACAGCCCGGGAGGAAGAAGCTCGACTACTAGCCATGCTTCATGCTCTCGAACAGGGAACGTCCATTCTGATCAGCAACAAGGTTGATGCGCTGCGCGTCTGCAAAGAGATTGTGGCGGCCGACGTCGAGAGCAAACGGCAGGCCGAGCTGATCGCGGAGCTGGAGGCTGAGCTGCCGCACGGCGTGATGGAGGAGAAGCGACAGGTCGAGTCGCTCCTCAAATCCTACCGACAGGAACGTACTCAGGAGAACGAAAAGGAAAAGGCGCTGATCCGAAAGATAGGCGAACGATCCGGAGCTATGAATTCCAATGTCGAGCTGCGGAGCAAGGCCGCTGCGGAGGTGCGCTCCGTCATACCGGCGCTGGAACGGCGCGAGAAAAAACATGAACCAGCGATTGGATTGGAGGCGTTCGTCCGTCGTGTCCGTGCTGGCTATCATCAGGAGAAGACGGCGCGGGAGCATCCCGCATTCGTCCGCAATCACTTCGAAGCACTGCTGAAAGAGAAAAGGGCGAGCCAGCGCGGGACGATTACTAGGCTGATCGGAGCGATTGAGGACTACGTCCAAGATAATCCCGATCTGCATCCAGGCTTCGAATGGTCGGCCATCATCGATAGCGAGCGCACGACGATCTTTGACTGGCTCAGTCTGCGACAGCGTGAGCTTACCGAGACTGTGCTGCGCAATTTCAAGGTACAGGTTGATAGCGCGGTCAAGGCGCTGGTCGAGACCATGGTGCACGACTTCCTCAGCCGTCTGCGTGCCAATATCGATGCCGTAGAGCGCACTAAAGATGATCTGAACCGTGCCTTGCGCGGTAGCGTCTTCATGGGCGAGGTCTATCAAATCCGTCAGGAGCGCGACCAGGACAAGGAGACGATCCGCTATTTGATTGATCGACTGGATATCGTTGCGCCGAAGGCTACGGCACTCATGCAGAGCAACCCGGATCCCAATGACCCAGATCAGGTCAAGATCACGGAGCTGATCGAGATGCTGACGCTCGAGACCAGCGATGACTCGGCCCATCGCCGGCGGCTGAATGAACTAGCGGACTACCGGAACTATTTCCGCTTCACCATCGACATCTGCGATCCTGACAACGCATACCGCAAGATCTCTGATCTCGAGCAGCGCCGCGGCAAAGCCAGTGGCGGACAAAAGTTCGTGCCATTCTATATTTGCCTGGGCGTGGCGGCCGCGTCGGCCTACCGCAACCACCTCGGCGGCAGCAGGGATGCGCCGCCACAGTCGGCGCTTCTGCTGATGGACGAAGCCTTCGAGAAGCTTGACCCAGGCAATATCAACAAGGTCATCCAGTTCTACCAGCGCCTGGGGCTTCAGCTCATCATGGCTGCACCAAAGACCCATCAGGCACTGTATCAGGAGACTTTTGACACCCTAATCTCGATCGTCCGAGACGGGCGAGCCATTGAAGCCACTGCGCAGCATTTCCATCCGGCAGCACATCAGTTGCTGCAAAGTGAAAATCCCATGCACAAGTCCCGCAGCTTCTTCGAGGAGCGTGTCCGCCGAGAACGAGAAGATGCAGCAGAGTAGTGCTCCGGCAGCAGAAGTCCTGCTGCATCTGTTGCTTGATCGCTTCGAGGCTCCGAAAGCGCGCGTCCGCGATATTACCCAACCGATCGACTACACCAAGGTTGGCGGACCGGGCGCGCAGGATGAATTCCATCGTGTTCTTCAAGACGCCGAGCGCGCTGGCGGGATCGCTCTCGAGAGCGAGCGGCTCGGGCGCTTCACGGGCGAGTTTGCCCGTGTTCGCCTCACCGATGCCGGGAGTCTCTACAAGTTCCTGGCGCGCTCACCTTCGGGAGCTATCGCCGAAGCGGCGCAGCAGACGATCGACGAGGCGATCCCAGACATCGTCAAGAATCCCTTCTTTGCCGAGATTGAACGTGAGGCCCTAGAGACATGGCGTAGCAACAAAAGATTTCTCGGGCTCACGCCGATGGAGGTCGATACGTTCGTCGTGACCTTGCGGTTGGTGCACGGGATCGTCCATCTCGACGGCCGCGACATCGATCATCGCACGTTCTCCCGCCGCACCGTGAAGGACAGCAAGGCTTTGGAGCGGTCGGAAAGCCGAGTAGCGAAGCTGCTAAAGCGGTGGAACGCGAGCCTAGGGGATCACGAACCGCGAGAGGTATTGGAGGCCAGCGGCATAGTGCGACGCGCCCACCTTCTGCAAGTCAAAGGACCGCTCAGTCTTTCGTCCGCTCACCTCAAGATCGATGGAACGGGGCAGGTGTTCATCGGATTGCCGTGGGCTGCTGTCCAGGAGGCAACGCTAACACGACCCGTCGACTACATCATTACGATAGAGAATCCGACAAGCTTCTGGCGCTACTGCGTGGAGATCGATGGTTGCTATCTCGCGCTTCTCACGGACGGGTTTCCTGCTCGAGATGTTCTCTCGAGCATGAGGCACCTGGTGAAAGCTGCGCGCGCAGCTGGCAATGCGCCGATCTATCACTGGGGTGATATCGATGCCGGAGGTATCCGGATAGCCGCGCACGTCGAGGATGCTTTCGGCACTCCAATCACCTTGCATGAAATGAGTCCTGCGCTCGCGGAGGCGGGCACACCACTGCTGTCCCGTCAAGGACTGGGTCGGCTGGCATTGCGGCCCGGCGACATTGGTGAACTGGCCCGCTGGCTCTCCACCAAAGAGGCACGGGCACTTGAGCAGGAAGAACTTGATCCCAAAGTCCCAATTATTGACCGGCGGAGCTCCTGATGTGCGAACTCCTCTTGCCGCGGCATTCAGGCGATCGATCTAACTTCAATTGGTTGAGCCTGTGCCTTCAATGTCGACGGCCCAAAGCCAACAGCTGGAATGCAGAGTTTCCCAACCTTGGTCCGGGGGAGACTTGCCTGCCGAAGGGCAAAAATACTTGAGACCACTACTGTTACAAAAGGGGGCCCTCAGCCCATCGACAACGTTGCGGGCAAACTAGCGCGATGCCGAGAAAGCGGAAGTCGGTCCTGATCCGCGGGTCGATCGAACGTCCTATGCTTTCCGTGTCCGCAGGGCATCCCAGAGCGGACTAACGATTCAGATGTGACCCTGCTTTTATCCGGGGCGACTTAAATTCGGTCTTCATTCAATTTGACGCAATGAGAGACCGCACGCGGGCCGAATCTATCGGAGGGGATGTGCAGATCAGGCCCAGCCGCGGGTAACCGCGGTCAGGGAGGCAAGATCGGACTCCGGGAGCAAACGACAACGCGGCGCGATCCCCGCGTGAGGGCGACGTACAGATTCTTGGCATTGAGTCTGTCGGCATCGAGAATGACGCAGACATCCGCTTCGAGGCCCTTCAATAAAAGGGTGCTGCCCACGCCCCTGCGCGGCAGGCTTCGCCCCATCATTCGGTATTGCTCACGGGTCTGGACAACCGCTTCGCTGAACGTCGGCCCGCCATGAACCGATGCCGCATTGAGGGCGCGAAGGCAGGCGCGAAGCACCAGAGGTCGATGAACGCGGACGCCAGACTGCCTGTTCATCTCAGTGAGGAGCCTTCCAATGCCCGGATAGCTCGGAGCCCGCGCAAGGTGGATCGCGGCCTGCTCTACATCGTCGGCCGGTCTGCGCGCGCGGCCTCCGAGTATCGTCGCCACGCGTTGCAAGAGATCATCCGGCGCAATCGATGTCATGACGCTTGCAGCAAAGTCCGCGGTTTCGCGCAGCAGGGTCGGCGAGCTCAGGGAGAGCTGGCTCGCGAACCGGACCAGGTCCCTGAGATCGACTGCCTCGACGGTCGTAGCTCCGTGGATCTGGCTTGCGAAGCGGCGCTGGCTCTCCGGGCTCCTGCTGTCTCCGATAATGAGGACGTTGCCGTCTTCATTAGGAGGTTTCGTCCGCCCGGCGGCCAGCTGCCTAGCGCGGTCGGCGTTGGAGCCGTCGAGCGTGACCCACGTGAGTTGGTTGGGCGCCGTTCTGATATCGACGGGCCTGCCGGCGAGAAGGTTCTGCCGGGCAGCGAGCAGCCAGTCGCCGAGCGGCTGCTCGCCGGCATTGATCCACCGCCATGGTGTGGTGAGCTCGGCCGCAAGTGGAAAATGCCCGCAGACATGATTGGCCCAATCGGCCAGATCGTCGCCGCCGAAACCGAAGATCGACTGCAGCTGATCACCCAGCACGCAGGTGGGAAGGATATGGGAGAGGTAGTAGATCACGCCATGCTGCCAGCTCGAGCAATCCTGATACTCGTCGACGAAGAGCCGGGCGTAGGTCGCGAGAACGGTGTCATGGATACGCGGCTTCTCTAGGATGCGGCAGGCCGCAATGCGAATATCCTTGTATGGCGGCGTCTCAGCCTCGAGCCGTGAGAGATCGAACTGCGCCGCGCCAGGAAAGGTCGTGACAAGCCGGATCGCGAAGCCGTCGATCGTCGTGAGGCGGTACGCCCTGCCCGGCACGCGGGCGGCCTCGAGGCGCCGGCGCAACGCGGCGACGCCGGCATTGGTATGGGTCAGGATGAGGATCGGCTTCTGCGATGCGTTTCGACACAGGCCGTCGATGATCAATTGCGTTTTGCCGCAGCCGGCAGGCGCGATCACAAGCCCACGATCAATTGTGAGAATATCGATTTCAGTCCCGGCCATCGGCGAACCATTGAAAGATGGAGCCGACAGGCTGCGAGAGGCTCGGCACGCACTGCACCAGGGCCGGGCCCACAATCGAGCGCCCGATCTGCTCCATGTCGGACACGGTCTTGAACCAGCCCTTTCCCGACTTTGCGATCGCGCCGAGGAGGGCGCGGTGCTGGGGCTGCAACGGATTGGTGAAAGAGGCCAATGTGACCGTCCCCGCGCTGCTCGACCGCAGCTGGGAATCGATGAAGTCCTGCCCCTTGGCTTCGACCGCATAGGCGATAAGGGCCCAGGCCGCGTGGTCCGGCAGGGAGCGGAACAACTTGTCCTCCAGGGCGCAGGTGGCGCTCCAGCCGAACACCTGGCCGCCGTTGGCAATGAAGGTGTCCCTGAGCGCGGGCGTTGGAACCTTGTCGCTGTCGAGGAGAACGGCGGTACGGTAGCCCATCGACTGAAGGGCGAGGGCCCGCTTGAAGGTTTCGTCCCCGTTGCCGTTGACCATCGCGCCGGCCATGGCGGTTATCGACTGTGCGTTTTGCGAGACGGCGTGCTGATCGACGCCGCGGACGAGGCCGATTTCGGAATTTCCCTCGCAGACGAGCACGGACCGGGCAAGCAGGGCTTCCGAGAAAAGCCGTATGGTCCCCTGGACATCGGGTCCCGGTCCAACCTGATGCACGTGATGGGATGCGGCATGCCGGCGGATGATGAAGAGCTGCTCTGCCGATAGCTCTCGAACGGCCACCGGCGAATGTGTGGTCATGAACACCTGAAGCGGCGCGACGGACTCCTTGGCGCCCAAGGCATGGAGAAGGCGGATGATGCGATGCGGCTCGAGGCCGTGTTCCAACTCATCGACGATGACAATCGGCGAAATGCCGGCCGCCTGCCGTTGCAGCCCCGCAACCAGCAGCCGCTTCGATCCCAGTCCGAAATTCTTCAGCGGGACGCCGCGATCGTCGTGGAGGGCGATGGTTCCGCCGGAAAACGAGACCGAATGCGCGTCAAGCATGGCCTTGACCGATGCGCCGACGGGGACGCCCAGTTGCTGCGCGGTCTGATGCACGGCCTGAAGCGCCTTGGGCAGGCCTGACTCGGCTTTCTGGCCGAACGCCAGTCGCGCGTCGCGTGCCAGATCCGCAAGCGCGGCCGAGGCGGTGATCGTCTCGTCGGAAATCTTGTTGAGGACGGAGGCCCGGCCCCAGCTGAGATTGTGATCCGCAAATGCGCCGAGGCGGGCGGGGCTGATGGTTGCCCTGTCGGCCCAGGACAGATTGCGGGACTGACCTTGATCCGCCGCCCGCTGCGATACGAGCGACCAAGATGGCTCAAGGTCCGCCTCCACCGTAAGGCGGGCGGTCAGGACCGTCTCGAGCCCGACATCCGGCTCGTCCTGGATGGCTCCCGACTTCGGATCGAAGCCGCGCAAATAGAGCCCGTAGGACTCGAGGTTATTCAGGTCGTCCTGCAGCTGGCCGAGCGTCACCGAGATCTCGATCGGCGTCTTGACGTCGAGCCCGAAGAAATCGGCATCGCTAAGGGCGAGGTTCCTGCGCGCGCCAAGGCAGAAATCGATGGCGTCGAGGACTGTCGTCTTGCAGCTGTCGCCAGGCCCGATAAGGCAATTGATCCCCGTGCTCGGGCACCAATCGAGCGTGGCGATCCCCCGAAAGTGCCTGATCTCGATCTTGCGGATGACGGCCACGGCGACGGTATCCTCTATGAGTTCGCGCCGACGATCATGGCGTCAAGCACGGTTGCGGATGACTGCAGGAAGCGAATGGCAGAGTGCTGCCCGTTCGCTGCCGAGCATGAGCCTGACGGTCTCTTGGTGCTCGGGCGGTACCCGTGCGCGTGCATCCTTGAGAGCGAGATAAAGGGCGTGGGCGATGGCCTCGCGGCCGAGCACGCGTTCTGTCGCGGGATGGAGCAGGAGATCGATGGTGGAGGCCAGCATCAGAGCCGGATGCCGCTCGCGTGAGATGCGGCGTGCCTTACCTTCGTCGATCACGGCTACGGCGCCGATGACGCGGGCGTGCGCGATGGTGGCGGCCTCGCCGTCATCGAGGGTGTCGGCGGCCGGGCCGGAAACGAGGTCCTCGAACACCTCGAGGGCGTCGGCTTCGAGAGAAACCTCGGTGAGCAGGCGGTCGCGCTGCCAGTCGCGGAGTGCCGACAGAACGTCGGCCGCCCGCTGACCGGCATCGGCGAGCTCGCCGATCGCGACGTCGATCATGTAGGCCGGCCGGGCGAGGGCCTTGAGGACGTCGGTACCTATGCGGGAAGCCACAAGGCTGATGGCGACGCTGGTATCGAGGACAATGGGCGAGGCGGTATCATCTGAGTTGAAGTTGGCCATCGGCCTCGCCCCCTTCGGTATCGAGGCCGTCGAGCATCTCGCGCAGCTCAAGGCGGTCCATCTTTAGAAGGCGTGCGAGCTGGCCTTCGCTGAGCAGCTCCCGCTTGTAGGCCTCGGCGGCTAGAAGAGAGAGACGCAGCGTCGTGGGGCGGTCGGCGTCGGCCTTGCCGGCATCGGCGGCTCTCAAATCTCCGAGAACCTGGCGTTCCTGCTCATCGGTGATCCCACTGTTGCGCTCGAACCATTCCCAGGTGCCGGCCTTGGTGAGCCGCAGCTCCTCGAGGCGGCGGACCATGGCCTCGCGGGAGACGCCGAAGATGTGGGCGAGCACGATGACGTGGCGTCTGGTGAGCTGGGCGGCGCCGGCGGTCACCTCCTGAAACTTCTGCATGACCGCGCGGCTGGGGGTCAGCAGCGCTCTTGCGAAGGCGTCGGCGTAGCGCTCCTCGCGGGAGTTGATGGTCGGGTGCAGGAGGAGCACCTCGGGACTGTGCCGCGTCCCGGTGAAATGCGCGGCCTCGTGCCCTGCCGTCTGGTTGCGGCGCGGCAGCGGATGATTGGCATTGAGGAGGATGCAGGCGCCGAGCGCCTCGTCATAGGCAAAGAGGCCCGAGATGCGCCCGTCGAAGCGGCGCACGAAGACGCGGATGCCGAGATCCATCTCGAGTAGGGTGACCATGTCCCGGATGGGGGCCAGGCCGAGCCCGAGCCGCTGGCGGAGCTCGGTGGCGTCCTGCTCCGCCTGCACGCGGACGTCGCCCGGCAGGATGGGTCGCTCGGGTGGATAGTTGAACGACTTCTTGATGCCGAGGATGTTCTCGAGCTCGACTTCCGCCCGTGCGAGGTCGGCAAGCAGCGCGATCGCCTCCTCGATGCCGTCGGACTGCGCGTCGGACATCTTGCGGAACCGGGGTGCGAGATCGACATGGACGGCCTCCTCGCGGAGCAGGGCGTTCGCCGACGTCTTATAGAGACGGGCGAGCACTTGCAGCTCGTCGGTGCGGATGCGCCGCTGCCCCTGCTCGATCGCCACAAGGGTGGTGCGGGCCATGTCTGCCTCGCGCGCGGCATCGGCCTGCGTCAGCCGTGCGGTCTCGCGCGCTTTGCGCAGCCGCTCGCCCGTCTGCTTGGGGTCGGGGGCATTCCGGCTCATGGGCCCTCTCCGTTCGTCCAGTCGGTGAGAAAAGAGTCCGGGCCGGCGGCGGCGAGAAACGCCTGCCATTCCTGGCCGTGCTGGTCGAGGCCGCGGGCGAGCCGGCGCGAGACTTCAGCCTCGGGAAGAGCGAGGGATTGGGAGAGTTTGTAGACCTCGTGCGCGATCGTCTCCCGGTTGGCCTCCGAGCGGTTGACATACGCCTGATGGTCGAGATGGAGGGCCCCGGCAATCGCGTATTCTCGCTGGCCGCGCGTGATCTTCTTGCGGTCGAATTCGGGATCGGCCGCAGCGGCGAAACTCGCGGCGCTGAGGTCGCGCCAAACATACGTGTCGGGTTCCTCGGGCACGCCGGCGGCCGTGAGGCTCATGCGGCGCAGAAGGCAGGCCGCGCACATGCCGCACTGGCGGCGGCTGCCGTTGACGGACACCTGACGGCTCTGCTGCCAGCAAGAGCGGGTGCTTGCGAGGTCGGCGGGCTTCACGATCTTCAGGGCCTCCGCGAGTGTCTCGGCCTTGGTGTGCCAAAGGCGCGGATACTCGAACGCGACCCTGTGCTCCAGGAGCGCGGAGAGGAAAGCCGCCATGCGGTCAGTGAAGAGCGGGTGATTGCGGTAATCCTCGTAGGCATGGGCGACGGGCACGAGCACGGGACCGAGGGCGCCCTGCAGGCTTTCCGACATGATGACCCGCTCGGTGCGGGAGAGGCTCGCGGCGATACCGGCAAGCGCGGTGAAGCGGAAGGCGCGGGATCGTCCGCTCGATTCCTGCGACCGGCTGGGCGGGGAAACGCGGTACGGCACGCGGGCGAAAGGCTTGCGCCGGCCAGCGGCCGCCGGATCGCGGGTGGGGCCGAGCCGGACGCGAATGAGATCGCCCTCGAGCTCATGGCTCATGATGGTGGCGACGGCGCGCGAATCGAGGCCGTCCGAGTAAGGCATCACGGCTCCGACGTTGACGGGAAATTGCAGGCTGGATTGCGCCGGGGCCTCGACGGGATGGACGCGGGGCCGGAAGATGAGCGACCAGCGATCGCCGGTCAAGAGTTCGAGCGCGGCGTGGAGCGAGTTGCTGACCGCCTCGGCCCGCCAGCGCGACGGATCGTGCACGGGGAGATCGAGGGCGAAGGTGCGGCCCCATCCATACTGCGGGCGGGGGCAGCTGCGGTCGCAGAACTCGACGGCAGCGGCGGTGAGCAGCAGGTCGTAGACGATCGGGTTCGAGACGGCGAAGCAGTAGCTTTCGAGACCCGCAGTGGAGAAGCGGATGTGGCGGTCGATGACGCAGGCGCGCCAGCCAGTGAGGGGGCTGTGGCCGCCGTCGACGACATCGACGTTGAACGACGTCATGGCCATGATGCGGGGCGCGCTCATAGCTGCACTCCGTCGTCGAGCCCGTCCTTTTTGACGGGCCGGATGGTAGTCGGGCCGGACTCGGCGCCGGTCAGTCTCCGGGCGAGAGTGGCGAAGTCGCAGGCGTTGGCCGCCTGCTCAAACCGGGCGCGAACATTGTTGGCGCGCGGCGCCTCGGTCTTGCGCAGATAGTGCTCCTCGGTCTGGCGCGTGCCGCGAGTGACGCGGAGCGCGAGGGCGCTGCGCACCGTCTCGGTGAAGGCGTCGTCTCCGGCGTGCCCCGCCGCCATTGCACGATTGGCGCACTCGACGAGGGCGAGCGCCAGCGGCATGCCGGCCGCGGTACGCGCCAGCTGATCAAGCGCCTGGCGGCGCTGCTCGGGAAAGAGTTGGAACCGGTCGGCGCGAGCCACGAGCGCCTTAAGCCCGCTCTGGAGCTCGGTGCTCACCTCCTCGCGCCAGTCATTGGAGAGCGCATTGAGCATCTCCGGCACCATCTCCTCGACCGTAAACGCAGGCGTATCCGCAAGCTCGGCGACGGTCCGCCAGGGCTTGCGCATGGGAAGGCTCCGATGGGGTCCGTCGCTCATGGCCGCATCTCCATGTCAGATTTCATCACAGATTCGTCTGACAATGTCAAATCAGGCAGTATAAGGTTGCGCGTTGCCCTTGCTTCTTCACGGCGGGCAACACCCCCACAGGAAGGTCGCGGTGCAGGCTGGGTGGACGCGGGAGATGACGGCTGCTCAATTGGCTAGCAACTTTCGGCTGCTCGTCATGCAGGAGCAGAAGTGCGGGGTCGCCGCCGGCACCCAAACACGCAGGCGGTATCGACTTCCGCATCTGGGACAAAACTGCCATCTGTTCCGTCTCCAAGTCAGCGCGGGTATCGGCGGCGAGAGATAGCTGCTCAGCGTCGCACAGCAGTCGGATGCCAGGAGGAGGCCATCGAGCCATTCGTCCACGCTCCCCTGCTTGCAGTTGCGCCATGGCGGATCCTTCCCATCGCCCTTGCTAATTGGAGCGCAATCCAGCGTAGCGAAGCAGCGGAGAGTTTGGTGGTGGGGTCAGTTTTCGACGCCGATCGCACATCTGGACGTGGCCGGTTCACACCCGGCGATCGTTTTCGGAGAGCTGTAGGAAGGCGTCAGCCATTCACCGCCAGCCTGCTGACCTGTTCGGCCAGCCACGTCGGCAACCGCGGGCGTGCGGCGGCGATCTCCTGAAGCGTGCCCGGTGCCAGGCGTTGCCGCAAGGTGCGCAGCGCTGTCTCGGTCTGTCCCTCACCCAGCCAGGCCAACGCCCGGATCGCTTCGCCGGCAGGCCGACCGGCCAGCGTCAATTGCCATCGTGGCGCATGACGCAACTCGACGGTCTGCTGGCCAACCTTGAGAGTTCGCGTCCTACCCGACGTCAGGTACACAGCGCGCACCGGCACCTGCGTCGTGAGTCCCAGAGCGTTGGCCGCTGTTGCGCCGTGCGAGGCAATGGTCTCGCCCTTGGCTTCGGCAATCGCCTGCACCAGGTGCGCAACCGACGGAGGCCGTTGGCCGAAGCGGGTCACAACCGGCCGCACGTAAAGGCCCCCGCCCAGCCCGCAACAACTTCCCGCGCTTCACCAGCCGCGACAGCGCCTGGTCCACTGCGGCCCGGGTGCCGAGATGCAAGAGCTCCTTGGCAGACGCCGAGGCGCCCTCCGGCAGCCCCGCAACCTGTTCCAGAATCTGTTCCGCCAGTCTCTGCACGGTCTCGTCTCCAATGTCAGAAATTTAAGAACATTTCTAACAATTCGCAAGCAAGTGAACCCGAGCATTTCTCCGACTACCGAACGGAATCAGGCCAATTGGCCCGGACGTAGAAATCCGGGCCATTTTTTGAGAAGTGGCCAACTAGGCAGCTTGTTTGGAAGGCGACAGACGAGCCTGCAGGTGTTCGATCACTCTCTCAGTCAGCAAACCCGGACTGTGGCAGGGAAAATTTGATCTCGGCCGTCTGTGATCTCTCCCCAAACGTCGGCAAATAAGAAGTCATCCATAGCCCTCAGAAGCGCCTCACCCGCATCACGGAACCCCGTAGTGCGAAGTGCCTCACAAAGAGAATCAATGATAGTAGCTTTTACAAATCCTGCATTCCCGTCTGCGGTTTGAGTGATGCACTGCAGGGCCGTAATTAGAGTTTCGCGGCCATATTCGCGGAGACAGCGAGTCAACGCGCCAACCGCATGTGTCTGGCCCACCTTGAACTGTGCGAGCACAGTGTTCTTTCTTACGATCTCCACCCCTCCAGCTTGGCACACCCCTGCCAGTTCGATGGCGTCTGCATGTCCCGCAGCCAACCGAGCATGGAAAAGCTGTTGCGGAGTCGTCTTTGTGATGTTCCCGTTTACTGCTGCGTATGCGGCCGCCTGTTGCGCGCGGTCGGCCTGCACGACTTGGCAAGGCACCTGCTCGATACCACGGAGCATGGCTGCTGTGGTCCGGTGTTGACCATCAACAATCGCATACAGCCCCCCTTCCACCGGTGCCACAATGACGGGCGCAAACTTTGACCAGTCAAAGTTCTCGGCGATGTACTCAACGTTTTGTCGCCCGCGGCGGCCCACCTCTCTTTGGTACGTGTCATCAACCACAAATCTATCGGTAGATATCCAGTCAAGCATTGGCGCGGGACCAGGCGCGAAATTTGATCGAGGCGAAGAGACGCGTGCAGGGTCGAGTTTCCGGAACATGCTACACCTCCACATGAGCGCTCAAATGCGCACGAGCAATTCGAGCGACAACATCGTGCGTGGCCATACACATTACGGTCTTTTCCACAGACAACTGATCATCGTGACAGAAGCACGAAAATAATACCGCTTGAACCGGACATGATCGACGACGTTGCAGTCGCTGGCTGGGGCTTATGCGGGATGTCTGCTCTCGGGACGGAGCGGCGAATATGATCGACTGGTTCCTTTGTGCGGCTCGCTTTGGACAGGCTGGGTTGAACCACCACGATCTCCGCGCATCGGATTGAACTGGTGAAAAATCGGACGGTTCAATTCCGGGCGCGAACCCTTCAGAAATGACAGTAGACAAGGACATATCATTTTTGATATATTGCCAATAAATGGCCTGGATCGTTGAAACGCTCAGCGCTCTGGTCGATGCCGAGATCGAGGCTCTGCCGGCTGACATGCGGGCGCGCCTCGTCCGGCTATCGGCGATCATCGAGGCCCACGGACTTCAAGCGCTGCCGCGCGATACCGTCAAGCACCTCGACGGCAAGCTGTGGGAGCTTAGAATCGCGGGCCGCGACGGGATCTCCCGCGCCATCTACGTAACGGCTGCCGGGCAGCGGGTCGTGATCGTCCGGGCCTTTGTAAAGAAGACCCAGAAGACGCCAAAGAACGAGTTGGAGTTGGCCCGGCAGAGGGCCAAGGATGTGAGATGACGAAGATCAAGGACCTGCACAAGAAGTGGCTCAAGGACGCGACCTACCGCGCGGAATACGATGCGCTTGAGGAAGAGTTCGCGCTTGCTGATGCCATGCTCAAGGCGCGCGAGCGTGCCGGGCTCACGCAGGAGCAGCTTGCCGAGCGCATGCAGACGTCTCAGAGCGCCGTTGCCCGCATGGAAAGCGGGCGCGTGTTGCCGTCGGGGAGCACACTCAAGAGGTTTGCCCGTGCGACGGGCAGCCGGCTCAAGATTAGCTTTGAGCCGGGGAAGGAACATCGGCGCCGGCCCTAAGTGACCCTGTTTTGCATCGGTCGGCGCTTGCGACGTTTCACACATTCGTTCCAAGAAATCACGATTGAACGCTTTGGATCATCTTCACCCGCATCCATTCCTGGCGCTTCCCGCGAATCCCCAATTCTTCCTTCATTTTGCGGGGTTTCCCAATTTTCAAGGCGCAAAGGGATTAGTAGTATCCACAGGCACTCAAGCCAGACGCATCACATGGTGCCGCAAAGCAAGGACCGCAGTCAGGAAACGTTGGTGACCGACGCAAATGATATGACTAGGCCGTGTCTATAACTGCTGTAGCCAACACCGCGCACGATCGCGTCTCGACGGAGATGATCAACTCTGTGCAGTTCTACTGCCATCACCAATCGAAGGGTTCTGCCGATACACTACCGGATCGATCCCCTCTTGATTCAAATATGCACTCCACTCTTCGAGAACGCAGAACAACTCGTTCGAATACACTCCTTTCGGGCGCGCCAGTCTTTTCAAGACGTTAACAGCCAATCACCGATATTGAGATGTGCCGGGGTTCCCGCTGCGGATGCCGAAAGCGAACGCTTGCGCCTCCAACATCACGGCGCTCTTCCTAGATGTTTGATCCCAGGCTTTGATGGTGCATTCTTGTCGTGCGAAACGAAGGGTGCGCTATGGGACAGGTTCTTCACGGGAGCGCCACGACGCCGCCCTCGCGATCCTTTCCGCGGGCGTGATCGCGCGCAGTCCATGTCGCGGCCGGGCGGGCCTCAATGCCCACCCGGATGAGCGACGTGGTTTTCCGGCGCCTGAGGCCGACGTCCAGCCAGCGCACTGGTGATCACGTAAAACACCGGCGTGAAGATCAAGCCAAACAGCGTGACGCCCAGCATTCCGGAGAACACGGCGGTTCCGAGAGACTGGCGCATTTCCGCGCCCGCACCCGTCGCCAAAACCAGCGGCACGACGCCCAGAATGAAGGCGAGCGACGTCATGAGAATGGGACGAAGCCGTGTGCGTGCGGCATTGACCGCCGCATCGTACCGGCTCATGCCCGCGTCCTCGGCCTGCTTGGCGAACTCCACGATGAGAATGGCGTTCTTGGCCGCGAGACCTACCAGAACGACGAGGCCGATTTCGACGAGGATGTTGCGATCAAGCCCAACCATGTTCACGCCGATCATCGATGCCAGAATGCACATCGGCACGATGAGGATGACGGCGAGCGGCAGGAGCCAGCTCTCGTAGAGAGCCGCAAGCACCAGGAACACGAACACGACCGCGAGCCCGAACGCGAGGCCGGCCGTATTGCCGGCGAGCTTTTCCTGCAGCGCGATCTCGGTCCATTCGAAGCCAAAACCTGAGGGCAGAGCTGTGTCGACGACGCCCTCAATCGAGGCAATGCCCTGTCCGGACGAAAACCCGCGCGCAAGCCCCACCTGCACTTCCGCCGCCGGAAAGAGATTGTAGCGCGGCACACGGTAAGGTCCTGTCGTATCCGAGAAGGTCGCGACCGACCCGAGCGGCACCATCTCTCCGGAGTTGCTTCGGGTCTTGAGGTTGGCAATGTCGCGCAGCGTCTCGCGATACGGGTTGTCCGCCTGCGCCGTCACACGATAGGTGCGCCCGAGGATATTGAAGTCGTTGACGAACGCCGATCCCATGTAAACCGAGAGGGCTTCGAACACGCGCTCGATGGGCACGCCAAGCTGCTCGGCTTTCGTGCGGTCGATCTCCGCCCAGATCTGCGGCGTGCGCGTATTGAAAAGCGTGAACGGCTGCACGATGCCGGGCACTTCGCCGGCTCCGCCCGCCACAGCCCAAGCCGCGCCCTCGAGCGCAGGATACCCGCGCCCGGCGCGATCCTGCACATATCCCTTGAGGCCTCCGCCCGTACCGATGCCCGGCACCGACGGCGGCTCGATTACCAGAATGAACGCGTCCCGTATTTTGGAAAGCTGCTCTCTGAGGTCGGCCACGATCTGATCTTTGGTCACACCCAGCTCTGCCCGCTTCTCGAACGAATGCGGGTTGACGAACACCACCGCGGTGTTCGGTGCGTTGGTGAAGGTCGCGCCGTCGAAGCCCGAGAACGCCACCGCATGCGAAATACCGGGTCGCGACAGGATGAGCTCGGTCGCCTCGCGCATGACGGCATCTGTCCTGTCGAGGGTCGAGCCGGGCGGAAGCTGGAAAGCGGTAATCAGATACTCGCGGTCGAGCTGGGGCACGAGGCCGGTCGGCGTCGTCGCCAGGCGGTCCCACGTCATGAAGAGAAGCCCGCCGTAAAGAGCGAGCAGGAGAAGCGGCAACCGGATGAGGCGCCCCGTCACGCCAGCATAGCCACGGGAGAGGCCCTCGAAAGCTCCGTTGAAGCCGCGGAAAAACAGACGCACCGGCGCACCCAGCACACGCGCGGCGAACGAGGGCTTCACATCGTGCTTCGTGTGGGGCTTCAGGAGCAGCGCCGCGAGGGCCGGCGAAAGCGTCAGCGACACCAGCCCCGAGATGGCCGTCGAGGCGGCAATGGTGATAGCGAACTGCTTGTAGAACGTGCCCTGCAGGCCGGAAATGAACGCCGTCGGCACGAACACCGCGATCAGCGTCGCCGTGATGGCGACGATGGCGCCGCCCACCTCGTCCATGGTGTAGTGCGCCGCCTCTTTCGGCGACAGACCTTCGGCGAGCTTACGCTCGACGTTCTCCACCACGACGATCGCATCGTCGACGACGATGCCGATGGCCAGCACGAGCCCGAACAGCGAGAGCGTGTTGAACGAGACGCCTAAGGCCCCCATCACCACGAACGATCCGATCAGCGACACCGGAATGGCTATGATGGGAATGATGGCCGCACGCCACGTCTGCAGAAACAGAATGACCACGAGGACGACGAGCACCATCGCCTCGGCCAGCGTCATGATCACGGCATTGATCGAGGAGCGGATGAACTCCGTCGGGTTGTAGACGATCTGATAGACGAGCCCAGGAGGAAAGCTCTTTGCGAGCTCATCCATCTCGGCCTTCACGGCGGCGGCCGTCGCGAGCGCATTCGAGCCCGGACGCTGAAACAGCACGATGGCGGTGGCAACCTTGTTCGAGAGATAGGCGTTGACCGTATAGTCCTGAGAGCCGAGCTCGACGCGCGCGATGTCCTTGACGCGCACCACCTCGCCGGTCTCCTCCGCCCGCACGACGATGTTTCCGAACTCTTCGACCGTGGTCAGCCGTCCCAGCGTATGCACGGAGAGCGTAAATCCTCCGGGCGAGGAGGCCGGCGGCTGATTGATGGAGCCCGCAGCCACCTGCAGGTTTGCGGCCCGGATGGCGCCCACCACCTCGCCCGCGATCAGATTTCGCGCCGCGACCTTCTCGGGATCGAGCCACACCCGCATGGAATAGTCGCGCGCGCCGAACACGCGGCTGTCGCCGATCCCGTCGATCCGCGCCAGCCGGTCGCGAACGTACAGCGTCGCGTAGTTCGAGATGTACTGCTGATCGCGTGAGCCGTCCGGCGAGAACATATGGACGACCATCATCAGGTCGGGCGAGGCTTTGAGGACGGTGAGCCCAAGGCGGCGCACGTCCTCGGGCAAGCGCGGCTCGGCAATGGAAACGCGGTTCTGCACCAACACCTGCGCCTGGTCGACGTCGGTTCCCGGCTTGAACACCACACTGATAGAAAGCCGCCCGTCGCCCGTGGACTGCGACGTAATGTAAAGCATGTTGTCGACGCCGTTCACCTCCTGCTCGATAGGCGCGGCAACGGTTTCGGCGATCACCGCCGCCGAGGCGCCGGGATAGGTCGCGGTGATGTTGACCGTCGGCGGCACGATCTCGGGATATTCCGCAATCGGCAGCGCCGAGCCCGCAATGACGCCGACGATGGTCAGGATCACGGACACGACGGTGGCGAATATCGGCCGGTCGATGAAGAAATGCGATAACCGCATGAGATGAACCCCGCGGGCCTTGGCCCCTCGTGGGACGAGGGCCCAGAAAGCCCACGTCCCGTCTTTCACCGCGCATCCAAGCGCAACACATCCGAACGTTCGCAGGAACGACGCTCGCCTCCCGTCACGATGCCGGTTTTATCGCCCCGGCTTCGATCTCGACCTTGGCACCCGGCCGCACCATGGGATTGGCGAGCCCGTCGAGCACCACGTTCTGCCCCGCTTCGAGGCCCTCGCGCACCACGCGCAAGCCATCGACAATCGGCCCGAGCGTCACGGGCGCGGCCGCAACGACGCCGTCCTCGCCGACGACGAAAACGATCTTGCTCATCTGGTCGGAGACCACCGCACTGTCGGGGATCAGAAGCGCATCGACCTCCCCGCTGAACAGCCTGAGGCGGGCGAACACACCCGCCGCGAAGAGATGGTTTTTGTTGTCCAGGATGGCGCGTCCGCGCATCGTGCCGGAGCGTGGATTGAACTGGTTGTCGAGAAAATCCATGGTCCCTTCATGCGCCCACTCCGTCTCGTCAGCGAGACGCACGCGCACCGCGTTCGACGCCTCGCGCGAGGAGGCCCGGTCGCCGGAACGTTCGAGACGCATGTAGCGAAGATAGTCGGCCTCCGACACGTCGAACACGAAATGGATCGGATCGAGCGACACGATCGTCGTGAGCAACGTCGATCCCTGCACGCCCCCGATGACCAGATTTCCGATATCGACCTTGCGATCCGAAATGCGCCCCGAGACCGGCGCCCTGACGACGGTCCATTCGCGATTGAGTTCGGCGCTCTTGAGATTGGCCTGCGCGACTTGAAGCTGCGCCTGGGTCACCGACAGATTGGCATTGCGTTGCGTAAAGTCGCGTTCCGTCACCGCGCTCGATTTCACGAGCGGCGCCGCCCGGGCGACCTCGCTTTCGGCAAGTGTCACCGTCGCTTGCGCACGCGCGATTTCCGCCCGCGCACTTTCGACCGCGATCTCGAACGGGCGGGGATCTATGGTGAAAAGCGGATCGCCGACTTTGACCAACTGGCCATCCTTGAAATGGATCTTGTCGACGAACCCCGACACTCTCGGGCGAACCTCCACGGTCTCGACCGCCTCGAAACGACCCGAGTATTCGTCCCAAACGGTAATGCGCTTGGCGATCGGCGGCGCGACCATCACGGTCGGCGTGGGCGGCGCTTGCGCAACCGCCGGAACAGCGACAGCCGCTGCAAGCGCCAGCAACGTCACGACAAGCCCACCCAAAGAGCAACGCATAGATTTCCTCGCCAAGTCCAAGCAGTGGCAGCCCCAGCCGTATCGTCAGCTCACACACAAAGCGGTCCGGCCCGATGCGGGCACCTTTCGCGCCGATCGCCAGCCAACACAAGAGAGAACGAACACGAACTCTGCGTCCCGCATAAGAACCCCGCCCGACACCCGAACCGGCGCCGCCGCAGCCCACCGCGAATGGATCGGACCGGAGCACCGGGACCAGCGTGATGCATCGCAGCAAAAGCCGGGCATTTTGCCCGAAAAGGGACCGCCCACCTTCAATTCCCGAACGGATGTGCCACAATCCGTTATATTCGGAGGAGAACCATGCGCCTGCTCACGCTACTCGTCCTGCGCCTCATGGCAGTGGTTCTCTTTTGCCTGACCGTTGCCATCGGATGTCTGATCTTCGATGCCCACCGCTCCATCGAGAGCGACGTGGCTGCCACAGGCACGCGCGTCAATCAGCATCTGCAGAGCCTCTACTGGCAGCATCTGCTGTGGCGCGACGGCATGGCGCGCGGAACCTTGCTGCCGCTCCCGGAATGGAAATCGCTGGCCACGCAGAGCATCATCTCTCCGGGCGTTTGCGTGACGTTCGCACCACCCAACGCGGACCGGGACACGCTTTGCAGCCAGGTCGAGGTTCTGGGCCAGCCTGCGCCGAGATGGTTTGCCGCAGCCTATCTCACCGTGCTCGGCTCCCATGAACCGGTGACGCAGCTCCTCTCCGTCCGCGACACGGCGGCCGGTCTCGTCGCCACGAGTGTCGATCCGGACGCGGCCCTTCGCCGAGCCTGGCGCGAGATCTCGACGGTGGTGGAAGTTGCGATGATCATGGGCGGCGGCATCGCCTTTTTGGCGGCGATCATGATCGGCCACGCGCTCCTGCCCGCCCGCGCCATCGTCGATGCGCTTCGCAAGCTCGAGGAGGGGCAACTCTCCCTGCGTCTGTCGAAGTTCAAGAGCACGGAGTTCAACCACATCGCGAACGCGGTCAACAGGCTGGCCGCAACGCTTCGTCAGACCAACTCGGAACGACGGGCCCTCACCAACCGTCTCTTCCAGGTCCAGGAAGAGGAGCGCAGGGCCCTCGCCCGCGATCTCCACGACGAGTTCGGACAGGCGCTCGCAGCGACGTCGGCACTCGCCACTCTGATCGAGAGCGGCGCGCCGACGGACCGGCCCGACATCGCGCGCGACGCGCAAGCCATCGCCCGCTCGCAGAAGCAGATGATGGATGCCCTTCGATCCACCCTCGTGCGTCTCAGGTCTCAAAGCATCGAGGAGGTGGGCCTGGAGGCCAGCCTCCGTCAGCTCGTCAATGATTTCAATGCCCAGTCCCAGGGCAATACGGTATTCAAACTCCAGATGTCGGGACGCATCGCCGAACTGCGCAAACGCATCGCCGTGGACCTTTACCGCATCGTGCAGGAATGCCTGACGAACGCATGCAAGCACGGCCAGCCGACCGAAGTGAGCGTACGGATCGAGCATCACGTCGAAGACGAGCCGCACGTCGCCCTGACGATCGAGGACAACGGAGGCGGCGACGTGAGCAAGGTCCGCACATCCTCCGGCCATGGGATCCTGGGCATGCGGGAGCGGCTTGAAGGCCTCGGCGGAGCTTTGTCGATAGGAAACGCGCCGCGTGGACTTCGCATCCTCGCGGTTGTTCCGTTGCGGAGCACGGAAGCGTACGCATGACGCGCGTCTCGATCCTCCTCGTCGACGATCACCCCGTTGTCCGTGAAGGCTATCGCCGACTGCTCGAAACGCGGCCGCAGTTTTCCGTCTGCGCCGAGGCCGAGAACGTGGATCAGGCCTATCACTTCTACAAAGCGCACAATCCCGATGTCGTCGTCATGGATCTGACGTTGCAGGGCGCAAGTGGGCTCGAAGCCGTCCGTCGAATTCGCGAGTGGGACAAGGAAGCACGGATCCTCGTCTTCACGATGCATGCCGGCTCAGCGTTCGCACTCAAAGCCTTCGAGGCAGGCGCAATCGGCTACATCACGAAGAGCAGCCCGCCCGGCGATCTGATCAAGGCGGTCGAGGTCGTTGCGCGCGGCGGGCGCGCATTGAGCGACGACATCTGCCAGGCCCTCGCTGCGGATCGCCTGAGCGGAACCAATCCTGCAATCGAAGCGCTGTCGCCCCGCGAGACCGAAATTCTCAGGCTTCTGGCGACAGGGCTGAGCAGCGAGGCGATTGCCCAGCTTCTGAAGTTGAGCCAGAAGACCGTCCGCAATCATCACTACGCCATCAAATCGAAAATCGGTGCCGAGAACGACGCACACCTTGTGTGGCTTGCTCTGAGCGCCGGCCTGATCGGTCCTGACAAAATCGCCAGCATCTTCCAATTGCCGTGAAAAGGCATATTGCCCGGACAAATCCAGGCACGCTGCTCTAGCCCCTTGCCCTGCTGTTGCTAACGGTTGATGGCGCACGATCGCCAGCACGTTCGACCGAAAATGCACGATGCCCTGCACAGGTTTGCTCAACCTGCGAGCTAACGGCTTGCCACATCGCGCGCGTCGCTGAAGCGTACGATCGAAAAAAAATCGGGAGGAATAAATGCCTTTGGACTCTTCAATTCCGGCTCACCTGCGGTGTCCGCGCACACGCCACCGTCGCGTCAGCGACACCTGGAAGCCGCCCTATCCAGCCTTCTCCGCGAAGGTCGATCCCACAGTCGAGCAGATGGTGATGGCCTACTTCGGTGTCCAGTCGAAGGGCGAGGATCAGCACGGCAAGACCTGTTCCGCCTTCCAGACGATCCGCCAAAGCCTCGAGCTCGCCGATGGTCCGGCGCGCCATGACCTCGTGCAGTTCGTCGACGCCGAAGGCTGCCTCAACCTGATCGTCGTCGCCTACTGGAAGGACCCGGAGACGCATCGCAGGTGGAACACCAGTCCTGAAGTTGCCGGATGGTGGGCGTCGGACGACCGGCTGAACGACGGTGTCGGCTATTTCAGGGAAATCCTGAGCCCCCGGATGGAGCAGTTCGAGACGATCTTCACCCATGACTACGGCCCCTTCGAAGGGATGAGCGTCCTCTTCGGCAACATGAGCGAGCCGATCTTCGAGCACGGCTATTGGGGATCGATGCGCGATCGTCTGCCGGTCTCACAGAACGACACCATGGAGCCGTCCGGTCAATTGACGGTCGTCCAGGGCCAGCCGCAAGCCGGCGGGCGCGTCATCATCAGCGGCCACCAGAACTTGACGTTGATCCGATCGGGCGAGGACTGGAGCCGGACGGAAGGCGAAGAGCGCCGCACCTGGTACGAGGACATCGAGCCCGTGCTGAATCAGGGCATGGACTATCTGCGCGACGATGGCCTCGAGGTCGGCTGCTACACCAACCGCTATTGCCACCACATCGATGAGAACGGCAAGCCGGAGGAGAGAGGGTTCGGCGTCAGTCTCTGGAACTCTCTCGCCGCTCTCGAGCACTGGGGCGAATCCCACCCCACGCACCTGCAGATCTTCGTGACCTTCATGCGCAACGTGAAGAAGTTCAAGGAGCTCACGCTCTATCACGAGGTCTCGGTGTTCGACGCGTCGAACCAGTACTTCGAATACATCAACTGTCATCCGAAGACCGGACTTCTGCGCGCCGTGTAGCGTCGAAACGGATGCGGCTGCCCAGCAAGGCGGCCGCATCCCCGTTCACCCAGCGAATACTGGGTTCGTTCCATCCTCCAGGAAGACAACATGAGCAGAGACTCCAAGGTTGCCGTCGTCACCGGAGCGAGCACCGGAATAGGCCGTGCCATTGCCGAAAGGTTTCTGGACAAGGGATACCGGCTTGCCGTCATGGCCAGGTCGGAGCAGAGCCTGCTGGAGATCAAGCAGAGATCGCCGGACAACGTTTTGGTCGTCGCGGGGGACGTGACGAAAGTGGAAGACCTCGATCGCTTGGTGGCCGAGACCGTCAAAGCCTATCGGGCGGTCGACATCGTCATTCCAAACGCCGGCGCCGCCAAGGTCGTACCGTTTACTGAGAGCGACCCGGCGGCGATCGCGGACCAGTTCAACCTCAATTTTGTTGCCGCCACGGAAACCGTGAGAAAGTTCCTGCCGCACTTCGGCGCTGAGGGCAGCGTGATCTTCATCACCACGTTTCTGACGACCGTCGGCTTCCCGGGTCTCGCCATCTATAATTCCAGCAAAGCGGCCCTGAAATCGTTCGCGCAGACGCTCGCGGTCGAGCTCGCGCCCCGCGGCATTCGCGTGAACAGCCTTGCGCCAGGTCCCATAGCGACGCCGCTGTGGAGCAAAGTCGGTCTGCCGGACGACGTGCTGGCGAATGTCGCGCAGCAGGTGAATGCCCGGCTCATGCAGGGCGCCTTTGGCGAACCGAACGACATCGCAGAAGCCGCGCTGTTCCTCGCGTCCTCAGGCGCCAAGAACATCTACGGCCAAGAGATCGTGGTCGACGGCGGCTACACGATCGGCTGAGAAGATCGCTTACCCCCAAGGCACGCGGACCCGTTCGACGCCCTGAGATCGACGACGACGACGCTTGCATTGTCGGGAGCGCCATTGGCAAGCACCGCATCGATGATCGCGTCCGCGGCATCCTGAGCCGATTGCGCTCCCGCAATGATTCGATACGCGTCCTCTGGCGTGAGCACGCCGAACACCCCATCCGAGGCAACGACGAGGAAGAGATCGTCGTCGTGCCGTTCGAGACGCATGACGTCGGGCTCATCGCCGACCGCAGGCTTGAACGCAAAGAGGCCCAGAGCCCGCGACAGCGCAACGCCGCCGCCTTCACTCCCATCTGGAACAAAGACGCGCAACGGTCCCCAGGGAACGGCCTCGCCGCTATCGAGCATCCGTTGTTCCCGCCGGAGCGCGCCTCCATTGGAGGTCACACGGATCGCTTCGTCTTCCCGATCCGGAAGATGAGCGTTGACGAGGGGAATCACGGAAACCTCGCCGTCACCGCCGGCCTTTCGAAAAAGATAGGCCGGCGAATCTCCAAGCCACGCGACGTGCAGATCGACATCGCGCAACAAGACAACCGTTGCCGTGCTTCCGCATTCGAGAAGCGGCGTCATGCGCCGCAGCGTGGCTTCGGTCAGATCGAAGGAATTCCGCAGGGCGGCGTCAGCCTCGCTCGGCGCTTTTGCAAGCGTATCGGCAAGCGTCATGGCGAGGCGCCGCGCCGCAAACGTGCTTGTCCGTGCGCCGCGCAGGCCATCGAACACGCCGGCGATGAGAGCGTCGGGGGTCTTCAACGTGCAAACGGCGTCTTCCATCGTCCGGCGCTGTTTGCCGATGGTGGTGCCAATCCCCACGGCCTCGATGGCACCCAGCCTCGTCTTCTGTCGCCGCTCGTCAGACCGGGGCGATTTGTGCCAGGGCGACCCTGCCCTCAGAGCCTCGAAAATCTCCTGGAACTCCGGCCTTTCGTCCGGATCGGTCGCCCAGCATCTCGACGCGATCTGTTGCAATCTTTCGTCCCCGTGCAGCCATGCGGGACGATACGCCTCGTCGATGACCTTCGAGGAAAACTCCTCGCGGGTATGCGAACCCGGCATCCCGGTCGCAATATTGGAATAGGGCCTTGCCCCGCCGTGAGCGACTTCGAACATGAGGATGCCGAACGCGTAGACATCGACCTTTCTGTCGTAGGGGCGCCTCGCAAGCAGCTCCGGCGCCATATGGAACAGCGACCCGACAGGCTCCGCCAGAAACTCGTCCTTCGACAATTCCACGGCCCGATCGAAGTCGGAAACCTTGGCTCGCACAGTTCTCCAGTCCCGCGCGTTCGCATCCGCATCGAAGACCAGGATGTTTTCCGCCTTGAGATCTCTGTGGACCTGATGGTGAGCATGGAGATGCGCCATCGTTTCCGCGATCTGGGCGATGAGAGAATAGACCAGATCACCATCGATCGAACGGACGTCGCCTTGCGTCGCATCCAGGAGAAACTTGTCGAGCGCCCCCCGGTGAGACCGTTCGACGATCCGGACGAGATGGCTGTCCGTCCCGGAAACTCCCTCCAACTGCACGATGCCCGAGTTATCCGCGAGACCGCGGAGCCGCGCATAAGCCTCGATCTCCGCAAACGCCAACGCAGAGCGATCCCACGGCGAAAACTTGTAAAGCAGAGACGGCCGCGCTTCGTCGGTCACGATCATCGTACCGTTCGGCTGATCCCGGCCGATGGGAGCGGGCAGATCGGGCACGTAGGGATGGACAATCGCCTCGTTCGCGTGCGGGAGCGAGTGAAGGACGAAAAGCGACGACGTCATGCCGATGGCCTGAGGGGGAAATGTGGATTTGAGGAGGTGGTGGGGCGGATGCCCGGCGGCCGCGCGTTCCGCGGCACCCATAGCCGGCCACCCATAGCCGGCAAAGTCACGTCTTCACCCGCCGGCCTTCGAGATCATGACCTCGAATATGTCTGAGTTTCGGAGCTTCGGCCCCCAAAAAAGAGAGCCCGGGCGTTGCGATCACGCCCGGGCGTCGTGGTTGTTAAGCGGCCTTGGCGTAGTACGAGTTCAGACCGCTGAGCACAGCCTGCTTGTCGAACTTCGCGCCTGCTTCGAGCAGCTCGTCCGCGAAGCGGTTCGCGATGTCGGCAATCTGCTCCTGAGACAGCAGGTTGAGGATGCCGATCCGCACCTGCGTCGGCTCGGACAGCGTGGGCCAGATTCCGAACCCTTTCGCCCGGGCGCTGGCGACGATATCCTTCTCCTTGCCCTTGAGCTCGGCAGGCAGGTTGAGAACGACGAGGCTGGTCATGTTGGACGTCACCTCGCACCCCATGGCCTGGACGGCCTGGCGCAGCGCCGCCTCATGGTACACGTAGTCGGAAGCCCTGCGGCGCCGGCCGTAGCCGACGCTGATGCGCAAGGCTTCGTGGAACGCGGCGACCGCATAGCACGAATGGGTCTGGTGATAGGCCGCGTTCGGAACGTCCTTGCCATCGACGATGCCCCAGTGACGGGCATTGAGGATCGGATGGTTGACGTACGTGCGGCAGCCCCGCTTCTTGAGTAGCTCGATGGCCTTGTCGGTAAAGCTCACGGGCGCGTAGGTGAGCGGCAGCGACAGCACGCCCTTCTGGGGACACGACGCCCATGCGACGACGCCCGGATAGTCGTCGATGTTGAAATCCTCGACACCGAGGCTCGACACAGCGTCGACGATCCCCATCACGCCATGCTTCACGCACGCGTCCGAGAAACCCTTGAGGTCGTTGATGCGGCCCGAGCCGGTCTCCCAATGGGCCATGAACGCCCACAACGGCTTCTTCTCCGCAAGCGCCGCCTCGACCACATCGCCGCTCACCGACTGGCCGTGCGGGGTCTCGACGACCGTGACGCTCGCAGCCTTCGGGTTCAGCGAGTTGGCCGCGAGTTCGGCTTCGGTGGCCGCCTTCATGTTGATGGTCAGCGTGTCGATGCCCGAGAACGTACCGTTCGGGAAAGCCACGACTTTATCGCCCGGCAGGATCAGAGAAAGCACCGTGTCGAGACCGGAGAAGCCGGTTCCGGCAACGCCATAGGTATAGACGTTTTTGGTACCCCACAGCTCGCGCAGCATCTCCTTGGCCTCGAGCATGCCCCGGACGACGTCTTTCTGCATGTGGTCGGCGACGCCGGATTTGGTAAAGCGCTCCAGAACACGCGGATCGGTGTTGCCAGGACCGGGGCCCGCAGCGAGCGTATCGGGGATTTCCAAGGGGGGGTATATCGTCATAGCTGTCTCTGCCTCTGTTGGTTTGGCTGAAGGTGGACGCTTGAGCGCCGCGGATCAAGCTCCTTATTGCCGCGAGCGTCAGGGACGTTCACCGCCCACGCCGTCGCACCGAACTGGACCAGCCAAATAAGCGCTCAAGTGGCCGTTTCACATCGTCCAGCACGCGGCTACCGATACTCTAGGTAGATTTTTTTTGACAGGTGCTGGGCGGAAATCTCCCGCAACACCAAGCGCTGCAGGTCGATAGAGAACGGGAAACCTCCATGATCATGCGACGGAGCGCACCTGAAGTCTCGGTTCGGATGGTGCGCAAGCTGCGCGCCGCGCCGCAAGATGTCTATGCCTCATGGACAAACCCGAAGAGGCTCGGCCTTTGGCTGATCGAGGATGGCGAGACCGTCAAGGCCCTCACCCTGGATGTCAGGGCCGGCGGGCGGTTTCGCCTCGAAGGGTTAGATCGCGACGACAACGCATTCTCGTTGAGCGGCACCTATCTCGAAGTGATCGAAAACCGGCATCTGGCCTTTTCCTGGGACTACGAGGGCCCCAACCCGGATCTGAGCTGCGGGCCATCGGTGGTCATGGCCGATTTCCGGCCACTCGCCCCCGGCTGGACCGAGCTTTCGGTAATCCATCATCTGCTCGAAAACCATGGCGAGCAGGTTGGGAGGGCCGTATCGTCTCGCCCTCGCACGCCCCAGCGCCGCATCGTCCAGGATCCTCGCGTGCCGGCGAGCGTGAGCCACCGAGCTTAGGAAGCCGCACACGCTTGGCCATGACACCTCAGACCGACCGTATACAGCTCTCCCCAGAGGATACGGAGCGCTTCGGCCCAGACCCGCGAAGCGCTTTCGAAGCCAACTTTGCCGGCGTCTTGGAACGGATCGCATCCGCTTGCCGGCGCTGCGGCCGCGATCCCGGCTCCGTGAGGCTGCTCCCCATCACGAAGACGGTTCCAGCGCACATCCTGCGGTTGGCCTTCGATGCGGGAATCCGCTCGTTCGGTGAAAACAAGATCCAGGAGGCGAAGAGCAAGCACCAAGCGCTCGCGGCGCTCCCCGTCGAATGGAGCATCGTCGGCCATCTGCAAACCAACAAAGTCAAGTTCCTCACCGGCCTCGCATCCGAGTTTCACGCCCTCGACAGCCTTCGGCTTGCCGATGCGCTCAACAAGCGCCTCGAGAGAGAGGAGCGTTTTTTAAACGTCTACGTTCAAGTCAACACCTCGGGCGAGGAAAGCAAGTTCGGCCTCGAGCCCGAGGCGCTGCAGGCGTTTGTCGACATGCTGCCTCAGTTTCCGCGCCTGCGCCCGAAAGGGTTGATGACCATCGCGCTCTTGAGCAGAGACATGGAAAAGGTCCGGCCCTGCTTCCGCCTTTTGCGCCGCCTGCGCGACGAGGTCGTCAGGCGCAACCCCGAGATCGACGAGCTGTCCATGGGGATGTCGGGAGACTTCGAGGAAGCCATCGAGGAAGGCGCGACCATCGTACGGGTGGGGCAGGCCATCTTCGGCAGGCGCCCGACACCGGACAGCGATTACTGGCCGGGCGCCGCGGCGCGATAAGCACAATGCACCTATCTATGCTGAGCGGAGGTTCGCGACGACCTGCGCCAACAGCTCGACGCCTCTTTCTATTCGGCGCGCGTCCAGGCTCGCATAGCCCATGATGAGGCCTACACGGATGGACTTCCTCTCCTGAAGAGCAGGCGCGTAGAGCGGGGCCACCGAATGGATGCCCACCCCCTTTTCCGCCGCGCGGCCGATCAGCTTCTGCTCCATGGCGAGCGGAATGTCTCGAAACCACACCACGACGTGAAGTCCCGCATCCGCGCCCTCTATGGCGATGGTCTCGCCGAATGCTCGGCGCAGCGCATTGAGCAGCGTGGCGCGGCGCTCCCCGTTTCGCCGCCGAACCTTGCGAACGTGGCTGTCGTACGCGCCACTCTCCAGGAGCGTAGCCAGAGCGGACTGCTCCAAGACGGGAGTGTGCCGATCCACGAGATGCTTGGCGGCGCAAAACACCGTCTCGAGATGGGGCGGAACGACGAGATATCCGATCCGCAATGTGGGCGACAGGGTCTTGGAGACCGTTCCGACATAGATGACGTTCTGGCCGTCCCCCAGCACGTGCAGCGGCGGCACGGGCTTGATGTCGTATCGGTACTCGCTGTCGTAGTCGTCCTCGACGATGTACGCATTGGTCTTGCGCGCCCACTCCAAAAGGCGTTGACGACGGCCGATCGGCATGACGCTACCCAGCGGGAATTGATGCGAGGGGGTGACGTAAGCGAGGCGTGCTTTCGTCTTGGAAAGGAGCGCCGTATTGAGACCGTCCTTGTCGACGGCCACGGAAATTGCCTTGGCCCCGGTTGCCGCAAACGCATGACGGGCGATGGCATAGCACGGGTTCTCCACCACGAACCGATCGCCACGGTCGAGAAGCAGACGCGCGCAGAGGTCGAGCGCTTGCTGGGAGCCGTTGACGACGATGATCTGCTCGGTTTCGCAGCGAAGCATGCGCGCCCGCCAGAGATAACGCTGCAGGGCAACGCGAAGCTCGCGCGTTCCCCGCGCATCGTCGTAGGTGAGCCGGGGCGGCCGTTGCGCAATTGCTGCAACGATCGCCCGCTTCCAGGGCAAGGTCGGAAAATCCGCCGCCGCCAGATCCCCATAGCGAAAATCCGCGATGAGGTTGTGCTGCGGTTCGCCAGTTGGAGCGGGCAGTGTCCTCAACCGCTCTCCATAGCTGGAAAGCCGCGGCGCGCCCGACGATGACTTGGGAACGATGCTGTTCTTGGGGAGGCTCACCGCCGCCGTTCCAACGCGGGGACGCATGCCGTGACGGACTTCGATAAATCCCTCCGCCGCCAGCTGCTCATAGGCAACGGTCACGGTCGTCCGCGACACCCCCAACTCCGTCGCAAGCGCCCGCGAGGAGGGAAGAAGCCCGTCCGCGCCATAAACGCCTTCGGAAATCTGGTCCCTGAGCGCCTGATAGATGTCTCGCGAGCCCACGCGCTCACCGCGCCGCGCTTTAATCTGGAACATCGAAACCCGCATAACTTGGAGACGGCATGTGTTCCAGTTTGCGCGGATTGAAGATCAAAGCCAGGGAAATAGGCAAAAAGCGCCTCAGTCCTTGTTCAAGGTCTTGTTGATGTCGATGCCTTTGCCGGCGTGCTTCTTATCTTCGTCCGGAAGAACGTCCGCGACGGCGTTGAGCTGCTTCCAGGCCGGAACGGGCGGTTCGGCCTCGCCGTCGGGCACGTAGAAGGATTCTTCGACGAGCCGCATTTTGTGGACATAGCGCGGGCAGTTTGAAAACACCGACTCGATCGCGACCCGTACGATGAGCTGCGCCCCCGGATAGCGCGCGAGAAGCGGGTCCCGATCCTCGGCATGCGCTTTCCCGAGAACGCGCATCCGGGCCTGCTGATCGAAATCGACGAACAGCAACCCGATCTTCCCCGTCTCCTGGATATTTCCGACAGAGAGATGCATCCCATTGCCGTTGTAATCGGGGAAGGCGAGCGTGCGCTCGTCGACCACGGTTACGAAACCGCGCGCGCCGCCCTTGTAAGAGCAATTGGGCTGGCCGTAAGCGTCGGCCGTCGCCATGAAGAACATGTTCTGCCGCGCGATGAACGCTGCTTCGGCCGCGCTCAGCCGATCGCGAACGAGAACGGCCTGAAGCCGATCGGCAAGCGCGCGCGTCTTGAACCTTTCCTGCATCTCGCGCTGGCTGTCCGAATAGAAGTCCGTACCCACCTGCTCGTCAGAGCGCGCGGCACTTGAGACGGCCTCCGTCGCCACGCTTTCGAGCTTGCCCACACATTCAGACCAGCTGACACGATAGATCTCGGCGGCATCGCGGCCTTCGAGCTTTTCGTGCGTCAGCGTGAGTTCAGTGAGATTGTTTCCGAGCGGCTTCATATCGGCCACGACGATCGACGATCCGCTCTTCAACGCCGAAATCGGACCGTCGTAGATCCACGACAGCGCAACACGCCTGTCGACGGCGAGTTCGAGATACGTGCCGGAGTAGGAATAGGGCCGGCCGTCGCTGTGACTGCCTTCGATGCGAAAGTTTCCGCCCTCGCGCACGTCCATCGTCACGCACGTCACATCGTCTCCGCCTGGAGACAACCACTTGGCGACGAGCGCGGGATCGGTCCAGGCCGCATACACGGCGCCCGGCCTGGAGGCGAACTTGCGCACCAGCGTGAGAGAGACCGCCTTGTTGTTCTTGCGCGTCGGCATGACGACGTCCTTGCCTATCTGACACCTGCCAGCCGGCCGCGCCACCTCCGAACCGTCCGCAAGCCTCGGCCCAACGGCCGGAACGATCCTGCGGGGAGAGATTGAAGCCGATGCGATCACGTCGCGAACAAGCGGCGCAAACGGCCAGAGGCTTTTGACGCCAGCCGGCCTGTCCAATTCTGGCAAACAAATACGGCAAGTACATTGCCGCTCATGCCCTCAATTAAAGAGAAGAAGTTCAGCGTGTCAACCATACGGTTGAGTAAAACAACCCGGTCGCGCAGCCGGAGCCTGAGCCGACCCGCCGCCTTACTGTCAGGCAGGAAGCAGGGTGGGCGACGTCGCCTCCACTCGCATCAGATTGACAGCAACGCGAGTCGATGTATTTTCAATAAAATGGTTGAAAATAGGAAGTCCGACCTCAGCGAGATTTTCCACGCGCTCTCCGATCCCACTCGGCGAGCCATTCTCGGCATGCTCGTGCGGCGTCCTCATCATATCGGCGAGCTCGTGGCGCCGTTTGATATGTCGTTCAATGCCATATCCAAGCACGTCAAGACACTCGAACGGGCCGGCCTGGTCGAGCGCGAGCTCGTCGGCACTTTCTGCAAGCTGCATCTCAAAACCAAAGGCCTGAGCGATGCCTACCATTGGCTGGGCGCCTACGAGCTGTTCTGGAACGAGCGCCTGAACAAGCTCGAAGCATTGCTGGCCGAGAGCAAGCCGAGCACGAAGCCCAAGCGCCAGAAACCCCGCTCCTGACGGCGCCGCCGCGGCCCGCACGCCCGCACTCCAACAACCGCCAAAACAAAAAGAGCCGGCACATCGCTGTGCCGGCCAAATACTCTCTATCCGCGTGGCAACAAAGGAGGAAGCGCTAGGGCAGAGAGTAGACTGTCAACGCACCGCCAAGGTCCGTGAACTGCTTGAGGCCCGCGTAGTTTCCAACGGCTCCGAGACCGTCGGTCGGCTTGTCGAGGCCTGCAGCGAGACCGATGCCAGCCCAGCCGCCGACGCCGGAATAGACACCGAGATACTGCTTGCCCTTGTGCTCGTAGGTGAACACGTTGCCGATGATGCCGGACGGCAGGCGGTGCTTGAACAGCTCGGTGCCGTCCTTCTGATCACGGCACTTGAGGTAGCCCTCGAGGGTTCCGTGACAGAAGATGCCACCGGCCGTCGTCAAAACGCCTGACCAGACCGAGAAGCGTTCGTCGTGGCTGAACGCGATCTTGCCCTTCGTGGCGTCCCAGGCGATCACATGCCCGGTGTTCGTCGCGCCTTCCGGCGGGAACATCGACACCGTCGCACCGACGTACGGCTGCCCCGGCGTGTACGAAACCTGGAACGGCTCGTAATCCATGCAGACGTTGTTGATCGGCACGTAGTAGAGACCGGTCAACGGCGAGTACGCAGCCGGCTGCATGTCCTTGAAGCCGAGAGCGGCCGGGCAGATGTTCTTGCTGTTGACGTCCGGTCCATTCAGGAACGTCGACTTCTCGGCCACCACCATCGGACGGCCGTAGGTCGCGCTTTCCTTATTGAGATCCACGCCGGTCGCCCAGTTGAGATCCGGATCGTACGGCTGCGCGTCGATGAGATCGCCGTTCGTCCGGTCGAGCAAATACGCGAACCCGTTGCGGTCGAAGTTCACCAGGCCCTTGATCGTCTTTCCGTCGATCTCGTGATCGACGAGGATGTTCTCGTTGACGCCGTCGTAGTCCCACTCGTCGAACGGGGTTTTCTGATACGCCCAGGCTGCAACGCCCGTGTCGACATCGCGTGCGATGATCGACATCGTCCACTTCTGGTCGATCGGCTTGCCGTCAGGCCCGGCACGCTGCGCGGGGTTCCAGGTCGAAGGGTTGGCGCTTCCGTAGTAGACGAGGTTCAACTCGGGATCGTACGAGAACCAGCCCCAAACCGTACCGCCGCCGATCTTCCACTGGTCACCGGTCCAGGTCTTGATCGACGAATCTTTGCCGACCGGCTTGCCGAGCGACAAGGTCTTTTCCGGATCGAACAGGATGTCCTCATCCGGCCCGACGTTGTAGCCGCGCCAGGCCTGCTTGCCCGTTGCAACGTCGTAAGCCGTCACATGACCGCGCACGCCGAACTCGGCACCGGAAATGCCGATGATCACTTTATCCTTCACGACGATCGGCGCCATGGTGCCGGATTCGCCGATCTTGGCGTCGCCGTTCTGCGCCTTCCAGACCTCTTTGCCGGTCTTGGCGTCGAGTGCGACCACGGCGTTGTCGGCCTGATGCAGGAAGATCCGCCCCTCGGCGTAAGCCACGCCGCGATTGACCGTGTCGCAACACATGATCGCGATCACGGACGGATCCTGCTTGGGCGAATACTTCCAAAGGATCTTGTTCTCGTCGTCGAGATCGAGCGCGAACACATTGTTCGGGAACGGCGTATGGATGTACATGGTGTTCCCGACCACGAGCGGAGCACCCTCGTGACCGCGCAGCACGCCGGTCGAGAACTGCCAGGCAACCTTCAGATCGCCGACGTTGGACGTGTTGATCTGCTCGAGCTTCGAAAAGCGCGTGTTCGCATAATCGCCGGTCGGCTGCGCCCACTGTTTCGGATCTGCACTCTGCTTCAGCACATCGTCGTTCGCGTGTGCTTGCAGCGATAGCGCGCCCAGCATCGCCAATGCTGCGCCTTGCGTTCGCAATCTCATACGTTTCCTCCTGTTTTTTAATGGATCCCGCCTTGCAGGCTCCCTGTGGAGAAACCCCCGGGAAAAACCCGACAATTCAACCACGCAGTTGACCTTATAGGCTCACGAAAAGTTGTCAACCGTTTGGTTGACAACTGCCCGATGCGGCAGGGAACCGACGGCACGCATTACCAGGCGGCAGAAAAACCGCGCTGTATCAGCATGTTTCAGGAAAATTCGTCAGATCATCGATCACGCGCGCGTTCTCGGGAACGGCGCCGCGAGAGGATCTCGTGATCAACTATATGGTTCTGGATAAAACTGCGGCGCTGGCGACGTTCACTCGCTGGGGGCAGCCCCTCGACGCCATATCTCGTACCTGAGACGCGCGATCCTGTAGGCATCGGGAATGGACAGCGCCCACACGAACAGACCGCCCGCAGAGCGCCCGACGAATGAATGATCGGGCGTTGTGGTGTGCCAGGAGGCCAGCGCGAGCAACAGCGAAAAAAAAGCGAACCCGAACCCGCGCTGCGGGAGTCCCAGGCTCACGTGTCCCCCGCCCGGCAGCAGAACGGCGAGAGCGAGAACGACGTAGGGGTGCACCGGTCGCCGGTCGGAGCTCATGCGGCCTCCGGCTCCCAGCCCGGCAGGACGGCCGCCCCGCGCAACGCATCCAGATCGCGAAGCACCTGCGCCAACGCCTCGGCCGACACCCCGCCGTTGTCGAACGTGGCTTGGCGAAGCAGAAGATATTCGCCCCGCCGCCCTTCGTCCGCCTGGCGAATGATGCGCAGACCGCGCCGCGTCACCGCGATCTCCTTCACGCGAGCGTCCGCAAGGATCCCGGCAAGTGGCGCGCGAAACAGCTCGAAATCGGCAACCGATCGCGTGGTCTCGCCGCGGACGATCGTTTCGCGCGGAAACGACGGCGGAACGTCGATGACGTGATGGAAGCGAGACGTAAGACTGAAGAACTCATATCCCGATGGCCGGACGAGTATGGCAAACCCGCCAAGACCGTCGAGCGGCGTCAACTCCGTGACCTGAAGCCAAAGCTGCGGCAAGCGCCGGATGGTCATGCCGTCGCTGATCAGGCGCACGTCGATGGCACGTCCACCCCGCAGTCCCTTGAGGCGCGGAAAGCCGTCGCCTTCGCATGTGAGCGTATGGGTCGAGAGCAGCGCCGAGCAGTCGTCGAGAAGCGACCGGCGCGTGACGATTTGGCGGCGATGCTCCCGCACGGCCAGCCACGCGAGCGCTCCGATCAAGACGACGATGACCACGACGCCTGAAAGCGACACCTCTCCAGCCTCCAGCTCCAACACGTGCGTCCCGAAACTCCCGCCTCAATACCCCACGGGCTTGGGCCAGGGCATCGTAAACTGCTCGCCGCGCCGCACGAACTTGTAGCGATGCAGGGCGAACCACAGCGACGCCACGATATAGAACACCATCATCGCAATGAGCTGCGTTCCGTATCCGAGGAACACCGCGAAATAGGTCGCCGCGCACAGGATCAGGAGCACGATCGCGGGCAGCGGGTGAAACGGATAGACATAGCCCCGCTTGATCGATCCCAACGGCCACATCTTCCGAAACATGATCACGTTGATCGCCATGAACGTGTAATCGAGCAAGCCCGACAGGATCGAGAAGGTGATCACCTGATCGAGCGGCGCGAAGTAGGCGAACACCAGCGCCACCGGAACCAGGAATACGATCGAGCGGTATGGCGTGCGGTACTTCGGATGCACGGCACCGAACACCTGCGGAAGGTAATGGTCGCGGCCCATCGAGAACCAGGCGCGGGACGCGTCGTTGATGCAGCAGTTGGCGGAAGCCAGCGCCGAAAAGATCGTGCCGATGAAAAGAAGAACCATCAACACCGTGGAGTTGGTCAGGCGTGCGGCATCGAACAATGGGGTCACCGATTGCCCCAGATACTCCCAGGGCATGAGCCCCGAGCAGACGTACCAGGTCATGGTCGCCGCGATCAGAAGCGTGATGATGCCCGTCATGGTGCCGAGCGGCAGCGCCCGCGCGGGAGAGCGAACCTCCTCCGCCGCCTGCGTCGTTCCTTCGATGCCGAGGTAGAACCACATTCCGAAATGCAATGCTGCCAGCACGCCGAGCCACCCATAGGGAAGCTCGGTCAGCAATTGGTCATGATGCACGTAGGCATCGCTCCAGGGCTGCACGGCGAAGAACAGGACGCAAATCGCGATGAACGCGATGGCCGTAATGACGAGGCTGAACGTCAGGGTCGTGTAGACGCCCCGATAGTTGAGCCACGCGAGCGTCATGATGGTCAGCACGACGAACGGCTTGTCGCTCGAGTTCTCGAAGCCCGCCATGAAGCCGACCGTCTGCACGAGATGCCCGAGCGTGATCGCATTCGCAGCCTCGAGCATCGTATACGCAAACACGAGGAAGAGGCCGACGTTGAAGGCCATCAAAGGCCCGATGATATGCTTCGCCTGCGCGTACTGTCCGCCTGCGGCCGCGACCGTCGACGTCACTTCCGAATCGATGATGGCGACGCAGGTGTAGAGAAGGCCCGCGAACCAGCAGGCGATGAGCGCCGCGATGGCGCCGCCCTTGCCGACCGCAAAGCTCCAGCCCATGTATTCGCCGACGAGAACGATGCCGACGCCCAGCGCCCACACATGGCCAGGCCCGAGCACGCGAAGCAGCGAGATGCGCTTCTGTCGACGGCTGGCGGATGGCTGCACCACTAACGATCTCTTTCCCGCGCCGGATCGACGACGGGCGATTGCTCGATCTCGCCTTCCTTGGACGAGGTCAGAAGATCTTCCTCGTAGGACCTGTCCGTCCGGATCATGTCGACCAGCATCCACAAGCCCAGAAATACGGAAAGGCTCCAGGCCGCATATTCCAAGAGCTCGAACGTGTTCACCCGAGCGCCCCCCTATTCGCTATCGTCGAAATGCTCGTCGATGACCTCGCGGTATTCCTTCCTCGACCAATGAAGGACGATGATGAAGTACGCGATGACGACGAGGGTGCTGATCCCCAGCTCGACGAAACTGAAGTTGTAGTTGAAGCGGGTCGCGATGAGCGGGGCGGCGGGCTGCCTGCCGTCCTTCGCCTCCGTCCCGTCGGTGTAACCGAGCTTCTCCCACTGCGCCTGCATGGTCGCGTTCTGGTTCATGCCGGCCCACGACGTGTCGCTGAGCTCAACCGTATATTTTCCGCTGCCGACAAGGCCGAGGTAGACCGGCGCGAACAGCGACGCCAGCACGAGAGCAAGCAGAAAAAGCGTATCGAAGACCTGGCCGATCCAGGATTGAACAGGCGGCTGATAGGGCTTCCGCGCCATGACTGCACCTCACCCTTTCGCGCGTTTCATCTCGTCCAGATAATAAATATCTAGCTTGTAGATGTGCTCCTTGTCGCGCTTGTAGTGAATGATCATCGCCGCGATCGAAGCGGTGTTGAACAACAGAACGAGCCCGCCACCGATCCCGAGCGCCAACAGCACCCCCGCATCGGCTTTACTGACCATGAGCACCCAATAGGTGAACGCGTACAGGCACCACAGAACGGCGACGGCTCCGATGGCCCATCTTCGGTCGGCAGCAAACATCCGTTCGACGCGCGCGTCCCCCGACTTCTGCTGCGGCATGGATCTCCCCTTTGCGGCATCCCGTGAACCCGGGTTGCGGCCCCGGGGCACACCTTTCATAGCGGGGAATCTTTTGTCATGCGCTGTCGTTTGGCAAGGCATATTCGTGCGCGTTCGGCCTCGCGCGCTCTAGACCATGATCGCTTCAGGCCCTATCAGCCTGAAGCGTGAATCATCGGTCTCACCAAAGAGATAGAGCGTGATCCCGATTCAATCGAAAATGATCACGCGCTAACGATTGGTGGCGTGATCGGCCTCCATGCGTCCATTTCGGCCCTGCGCGATCTCCATGTCGACAGCAGCTCGAACGTCGTTCATCTCCTTGCGGACGAGATCGAGATCGGCTTTCCGCACGACCTCGTCGAACTGCGAGCGAAAGGCATCGAGGTAGCGTTTGGCCTCCCCGGCATAGCGCCCGATCGTGCGCAGCAGAAGAGGGAGATCCTTCGGCCCGACGACCACAAGCGCCACGACGGCCACGATGATGATCTCGCTCCAGCCCACCTCGAACATGTCAGGCTCCGGCGAGCGCTGCGGAACAGGGCGAGGAGAAGACCTACGCGACGCCCGACCGGCGAGGCGCGGCAGGCTTCACGCCCTCCGTGACCACCTCGACCTTCACCGCACCGTCGTCGTCTTCCTGGAGGCCCTTCTTGAAGCTCCGGATGCCCTTGGCGACATCACCCATCAGCTCAGAAATTTTTCCCCGCCCGAACAGGAGAAACGCGACGGCCAGCACGAGAAGAAGGTGCGTGACGCTGAGACCCATGGTGACCTCCACTCCAAATTTGAATGTTCCACGCCGGGCGCATCAACGGCCGGCGTCTTCCTTTCCGTCGAGGATGACGAATTCGGATTTGATGATCGGATGAATCCAGCAGCGGATCACGGCCGGCCCCGCCACGCGGAGCGTGAGGCTGCGCGTCACGCCTGGGACCTGCGTATCGAGATTGTCGACCGTCCCATCGGAATAGGTGAGGTAGAGATTGTGGGCCATATCGGAGCGGTTATCGAACGCCACGACGTCGCCGACACGCATCTCGCCCTCGATCTTGTCGAGCTCCATGTGATGCAGCACCACCGTATGCTCGGCAGCCGACGCCCCGCCTGAAAGAGGCAGCGCCATCGCCATCATGGCCATCATCGCTGCAGTCGTAAGTCTCATGACCGTGTCACCTCTCGTCGCCTTCAGGGTAGCCGTGGCATTGTCACGTCAAGCGGCGCTCCTTGCAACGTCTTGAGGTAGGCGATGAGGTCTGCCCGCTCTTGCGCGCTCAACGTCACGGCCTGCATCTCCGGAGACAGGCTTGGCCGCTTCTTTCCGCCATCCTCGTAATGGTCGATGACCTCGTCGAGGGACGCCATGGACCCATCGTGCATATAGGGTCCGGACAGGCGGAAATCACGTAGCGTCGGCGTCTTGAAGGCATGTTGCATGATCACGACGCTCGGCGGCGCGAACTCGCCCCGTCCGAGATCCTCGCTTTCGAGCCCGATGTCGTGGAAGCTGTCGTCCGTGAACCGCCAGCTTGAATGGCACTTGCTGCACCGGCCAGCCTCGTTGAACACGAGGAACCCGCGCTTGGCCGCCTCCGATATGGCGGCTTCGTCCCCGTCGATCCATCTGTCGAACGGAGCTTCCCCAGACACGAGCGTACGCTGGAAGCTGGCAAGCGCACCCAGCATGGTCTCCGCACGAATTCCCTCACCGGGATAGGCTGCCTCGAACAAGGGCGCATATCCTTTGATCGCCTGGACGTTCGCGACGGCCTCGTCGAGTTCGAGCCCCATCTCGTGTTCAGCGGTAATCGGCAGCACAGCCTGTTGCTCCAGGCTCGCCGCACGCCCGTCCCACATCAATGCGGAGAGCCACGCGGCATTGAGAACCGTCGGCGTCCTCCTGGGAAGCGGCACGCCCGTCACGCCAACCCCGCGCTTGAGTCCGTCGGACCAGTCGAAGCCCGGATGATGACAGCTCGCGCACGACACGCTCCCCGTCCGCGAGAGACGCGGATCGAAAAAGAGCGTCTTTCCAAGTTCGACCTTCTCCGGCGTCAAGGGATTGGAAGGAGGTGCGGGGATCTCATCCGGCCTGCGATACTTCACCTTCAGCTCTTCCGGGACATAAACACCGGGAGAAGCGGACACCGGACCGACGATGGAAGATCCCACCGGAGAACGCGGCGCGACTCCCGCCGCCGTTCCGACGGTCAGCACGATCGCAAAAGCCAAAAGAATGAAGAAGCGGGATTCCGTCATTTCAGATCGCTACGCGCTCACCATTTCCCGCTCGCTGGCGCGGTCTGGATCATGGAAGTAGCCCGCGCGGCGCAGGCTCATGAGCACCAATTCGCGCGCAACGAGATCCGCCAGATTGGCCAAGGCCGTAAGGCCGACGGTTCCATGATAATCGCCGACCTCTCGGCGGGTCGCAACGGTCCCGAGCCCGGACAGCTCCGCCAACAGCGATTGCCGCAATGGCTCGGCCACATCGTACAGCGCGCGTACGGTTCCGTCCTTGAATTCCGGGTGCGTGGAAAGCGTACCGCTCCGCGCCAGCATATCGAAGGTCAGCGCCTGGCCCGCCGCATCCAGATCCGTCCCGTCGAACGGCGCACGCCGGGAGACGGCTGCGTCGAGAATGGCGCCAGCGGCAATCAGGCGCCACGTCGGGCTCGTCGCACTGCGGGCCTCCCGGTAGAGCCGGAGAAGATCGCCCCACGCGGCCGGCAAACTGCCGAGCGCGGGCTCGGACTTGAGCGCGCTCGGCCGAAACGGAACGAACCGCCAGCGCGCGCCGTATTCGACATCGGCGACGCGCCAGCCTGCAATCTCGAAACTGCGCCCATATTGCAGGGCCATTCTGCTGAGCTCTCCGTCGGCATGACGGAAGGCCAGCGCAAGTGCATCCATCGCGCCCGTGGCCGGAACGGCATAGACGATCTCGTGCAGCTTCCCCGCATCGTTCGCCGAAGCGTGAAGAATGCAGGGCGCGCCGTCGATTTCGATATCCCGCTCGCTATCGGCGGCCGAAACGATGAGGTCGGTCTCCCAGGCACGCGTCAAGGTGTTGCAAAGCATGAAGCCCACCACAAACGAGCGCTCGTCCTTGGCCGCCTCGGAGGCCACGACGGTCTCCTTGGGAGTTTCGGCCTTCAGCGGCGACAAAGTATTATGGGGTATCCACACAACCTCACCTCTTCGACGGGATGGACGCGTTCACGCCTTGGGCTTTACCTTGACCCCGCCCTTCATGAAGGGATGCGGCGTGCACACGTAGCTGTAATCGCCCGCTTCGTTGAAACGGATGGCCATCGTCTGGCCGGTGCGCAGCATCGCACCCATGATCTTGGCCGGCGTGCCGATCTGCACATTGTGAGGGACGGCATCGCTGTTCGTCCACTGGACGGTCGTGCCTGCCTCGATCTCGAGCGCGGCCGGAGCGTACTTCATCTTGGCGATATCGACTTTAACCACTTCCGCGGGAAGCGCGTCCTTTGCGACGACCTCAAGAGGGTCGGCGGCACGGGCGACATCGAATCCCGCGGACAAAACAAGTAAAGCGACAGCAACAGCACTGGGTTTTTTCATATAGATCTCATATGTCTCGATCCAAAAAGGGGCAGCAATGATTTTTCATTGCTGCCCAATTTGGACTTGGGAGAGGTTTTAGCTTGCCTTACCGACGATCGGCGAGATCGTGCAGTGGTACGTCATGGCATCATCCTCGGCACCGAAGCACCAGATGATGTCGTTCGCGAACTCCGGACGGTAGACCGGAAGCTCGCCTTCCGTGTTGAGACAGCCGCAGCGTCCGCAAACATTCTTGCCGCAGCAGTCGCGATAGGCGATCAGATAGCTCTGGTTGTCGCCCGGATTGAAGCAGCTCGCGATCCACGAGCTGGGAGACAGACGCGTGCCCGGCGGACAGTTGGTCAGCGAGCCGCCGCAGCAGTCGCAGATGTTGCCGTCGATCGAGCAGTGACGCCAGTAGTCGCACGACTGGACGTCGGTATCCTGCGGCTTCCAGCCCTCGCGGGTTCCGGCAGCAGCATGAGCGCCACGGCTCACACGGCCGCGACGATCAACCGGAAGAAGGGGAACCAGCGCGGCACCCGCGAGCACGGTCCCGACGCGGCCGATGAAACCGCGGCGGCTGGTTCGGCTGGCAACTGTGCGTGAGAGCTTCTCCAGGATTTGATCGAACTTCGTATTCTCTAGCATGGGGTATTCCTCCTCGACATATCCATTTGATTTTTCGGACTCAGTGCTCGGCGTGGAAGC
>ERZ869909.235-NODE-235-length-81945-cov-82.964479_pt1 | contig 81945 bp, 66 predicted proteins | sample MGYA00520892_ERZ869909 | MGnify/ENA primary metagenome ERZ869909 (study PRJEB32215, sample SAMEA104723947) | bioreactor metagenome | biome: bioreactor; feature: anaerobic bioreactor; material: water | place: China | collected 2015-03-12 ...
GGTGGCGTGAAAACGTGCCACAGCGCGGACACGCTGCCGCTGCTTTGGTCGAACGGGAGTGGATCCTGATCGTGTCCCCAACGATTTCGATGTGATCTGCCCTGAGACCTGCGGATAGAAAATCCCGCCGTGAAACTGTGACGCCATCGGTAACCTCCGCTAAGGGTGGCCGAAATATAGTAGCGGGTATGTCATAGATGCACCAAATCTGCGTCAGACCACTTATGCATGCTGATTGACATACGGAATACGACGGATCCATCGACGCGCGCGCCGTGCAGATGAAAAACGCGCTTTGCAAGATCGATCCCGATGATGGTAACCTCGGACATGGATGCTCTCTCCTTCTGTGATGTCTTCAACAAACATCACCTTGGCACATTGTGATGCCGTCGGGAGGGGGCATCCACGCCATCAACAGAGCTATCCTGGCCGATCAACTCCGCGGGTGAAGCGCGCGTGGGTCGTACATTGGTTTCAGGCTGGCTTCGGCAGCGATGCGTCGGCCAGCGATCTCGATGGCATAGGTTGCGGCCAGCATTTCCTCGGTGCTTTCACCCGGATGCGCGCAGGGCACATATCCCAGGCCCACCGCACCGCCCAGTGCATGGCCATAACCGCCAGAAGTCAGGTAGCCAACGATGCTCCCGTCACGCAGCAGCGGTTCGTTATGGTGCAGATGGGCGTCCGGATCGGTCAGGCGGAACTGCATCAACCGGCGCTCAAGCCCCGCCTCGCGCTTGGCGACCACCGCCTCGCGGCCAATGAATTCGCCCTTGTCGGCCTTTACGGCGAAACCAAGGCCAGCCTCCAGCACATGGTCCTCGTCGGTGATGTCGTGGCCGAAGTGGCGGAACGCCTTTTCCAGCCGGCAGGAATTCATGGCATGCAGGCCGCATAGCCTGAGGCCGTGCGGTGCCCCGGCCTCGACCAGTGTCTCGAAGACATGGGCAGCCATGTCGGTGGGAACATAAAGCTCCCAGCCCAGTTCGCCGACATAGGTAACGCGATGGGCGCGGGCCAGCCCCATGCCGATCTCGATTTCCCGCGCCGTGCCGAAGGGGAAGCCGGCGTTCGACAGGTCGTCGGGCGAGCAGGCGGCCAGCACCTCGCGCGCCTTCGGCCCCATCAGCGGGAACACGGCCTCGGCGGCCGAGACATCGGTGATCACCGCAAAGGCATCGCCCAGATGCCGGCGCAGCCAGGCAAGGTCGCGCTGGAGCGTGGCGGCGGGGACGACCAACAGGAAGGCGGTTTCGGACAGGCGCGTGACCGTCAGATCGCTCTCGATCCCGCCGCGCGCGTTAAGCATCTGGGTGTAGACGATCCGTCCTGGCTCCACGTCGATCCGGTTGGCGCAAAGCCGGTCCAGAAAGGCGCAGGCATCCCGCCCCTCGACCCGGATCTTGCCAAAGGATGTCATGTCCAGCAGCCCCACGCCCTCGCGCAGTGCCATGTGTTCGGCGCGCTGGTTGGCGAACCAGTTCTGCCCGGCCCAGTCATAGCGGTATTCCCGCTCCTGACCGGGAGCCGCGAACCAGTTCGCGCGTTCCCAGCCTGCCGTTTCGCCGAAGACGGCACCGGCGGTTTTCAACTGATCATGAATCGGCGAGCGGCGCACGCCGCGTGCCGTAACCGGCTGGCGATTGGGCCAGTGGTCGGCATAGAGCAGGCCCAGCGTCTCGCTGACACGTTCGCGCAGGTAGCGACGGTTGCGCTGGAAGGGCTGGGCACGACGGATATCCACTTCCCACAGGTCGAACGGCGGCTCGCCATCATTCATCCACTGCGCCAGTGCCATGCCCGCACCACCCGACGAGACGATACCGATGGAGTTGTAGCCCGCCGCCACCCAGTAGCCGCCCAGTTCCGGCGCCTCGCCCAGATAGTAGCGGTCATCGGGGGTGAAGCTTTCGGGGCCGTTGAAGAAAGTGTGGATGCCCGCCTCGGCCAGCATCGGCATGCGGGAAACGGCTGCTTCCAGTATCGGCTCGAAATGGTCGAAATCCTCGGGCAACTGGTCAAAGCAGAAATCCTCGGGGATGCCGTTCATGCCCCAGGGCTTTGCCTTTGGCTCGAACGCACCGAGCATCATCTTGCCGGCGTCCTCCTTGTAATAGGCGCATTCATCGGGCACGCGCAGCACCGGCAGTGCGCCAAGGCCGTGGATCGCCTCGGTGACGATGTAGAAGTGTTCGCAGGCATGCAGCGGCAGGCAGACGCCCGAGGCGGCCGCCAGTTCGCGCGCCCACATGCCCGCGCAATTGACCACCAGATCGGCGGAGATATGGCCCTGTTCGCCGCTACTTTCCCAATCCACGCCGGTGACGCGGCCCTGCGTCGTGGTGATACCCCGAACCTTGATCCCCTCGGCAATCCGAACGCCGCGGTTGCGTGCTCCGCGGGCCAGTGCCAGCGCAACATTCGATGGATCAGCCTGTCCGTCACCCGGCAACCAGACCCCGGCGGTGACGCCCTCGATGTTCAGATGTGGATAGCGGTCCTTGACCTCGGCGGGCGACAACTCCTCGACCGCGACGCCGTAGACCCGCGCGACGCCCGCAGAGCGCAGAATTTCCTCCTTGCGATCAGCGGTGAGCGCGACGGTGATCGAGCCGGTCTGGCGAAAGCCGGTAGAAAGCCCGGTTTCGGCCTCCAGTTGGGCGTAAAGATCCGCCGAATACTTTGCCAGCCGCGTCATGTTTTGACTGCCGCGCAACTGCCCCACCAGCCCCGCCGCATGCCATGTGGTGCCGCTGGTCAGTTGCTTGCGCTCCAGCAGCACGATATCGGTCCAGCCAAGCTTGGCGAGGTGATAGGCGACCGAGCAGCCCGAGACGCCGCCCCCAATGATGACAACGCGGGCCGAGGTGGGAAGAGTGGTCATGGCAAAATTGTCCTGTAAGGTGTTTCTATTTGCGGATCGGTGGTGCGGCGGGTTTTCATGGTGGCCGGATCAGGGCTCTCGTCGTCATAGCTGCAACGCATCGATGGTGTGACCGGGCGGTGACGCCGACCGCAGTTATCCGCCGTACGACCACGACATTCAGTGCGTGCGGTCAGTTCATGCTGCGTGATCATTTCGCTTGCTTTTCCAGTGGGCGTTGGCGTGTGCCCGAGGCGACGATGCCGGACAGGAACTCCGAAAACAGCTCTCCCTGCGAACTGATGCGCAGCTTGGCGTAGATGTTGCGGCGATGGATTCGGACAGTGCCGGGTGCAATGCCCAGAATGCTGGCTGTCGCCTCGGCTGAATGGCCGCGCAGGGTGAGCTGGACAACCTCGCGTTCCCGTGGTGTCAGATAGCCTTCGCCGATGCTCTGCAACGCCGCTTCGACCCTATCTTCGACCGTTATCGATTCGACAGAGGGTTGCGTGGCCACGTCCTGCCAGTTTTTTCGGCAAAGCGCATCGATGACAGGCCAGACCGACTTGAGTTGCGCAACCTCACGGTTCGAGAAACGGCGATCGCAGCGCATAAGCGACACGACGATGCGCAGGCGCTCGTTGGCTTCGATCAGAAAGCCGATTTCTTCGGCAAGGCCGGTCTGGCCGTAGTAGTTCCGGTAATACTCGCCTTGGTGAAACCGGTCCGGCGCCAGTTCGCTCAGTCGTTTCAAGCCGGGTTTGAAAGGGGCGCGGCTGGCCAGAAAGAACGGATCGATCAGATAGGGCCCGTCAATGTATTCAACGACATGCAACTGGTGACGGTCGGGTGGGAAATCATCAAACAGAGCCAGCGGCCGATCCGCGCCGACATAGCCGAAGATCACCGTGAAGTCATAGGGCAGGATTGCGCGAAGCCCCTCGGCCAGCAGGCCGGGAAAGCGATCGGTGTGCAGCGCCTCGATCATCCGGCCTGCCTCTTCATACCATTCCACGGCCATCCGCCCCCTCCTTCACCCAGACATCCCACCAAAACAAAATATGCTTTTTGTAGTATTTACAAAAATGCAAAAAACGCGACGCTTGGTCCCATACTGATATATGCCGAGATGTCATGCAACTGTCACCTGATTCATTATCCAAGACCTATTCCAGCGAGCTGGAAAACGCAGAGCAGCGGCCTGTTGCAGAGTTTGTCGGCGTGTCAAAGCAGTTCGGCGATGTGCTCGCCGCACAGGATCTGAACCTGCGGATCGCTCCGGGCGAGTTCCTGTCGTTTCTCGGACCCTCGGGATGTGGAAAGACCACGGCGCTGCGCATGCTCGCCGGGTTCGAGCGACCGACCAGTGGCGACGTGCTGATCGATGGGCAGCAGACCAATCGGCTGGAACCGTTCCAGAGACCGGTCAACATGGTGTTCCAGAGCTATGCGCTGTTTCCGCATCTGAATGTGGCCGACAACATCGCTTATGGTCTGCGGCAGCAACGCCCGCGCATGGACAAAAGGATCATCGACAGCAAGGTCGCGCAAGCGCTTGAGACCGTGCAACTTTCAGGCTTCGAGCGCCGCCAGATCTGGGAGATGTCGGGCGGTCAGCAGCAACGCGTTGCGCTGGCGCGCGCCATTATCAACGGGCCCAAACTGCTTTTGCTGGACGAGCCACTTGCCGCACTCGACCGCAAGCTGCGCAAGGAGATGCAGATCGAACTGCAAAATCTCCAGCGTCAGCTTGGTATCGCATTTGTTCTGGTCACTCATGATCAGGAAGAAGCCTTGTCGCTCAGTGACCGCGTCTGTGTAATGCGTGCGGGGCGGATCGTTCAGATCGGCGCGCCGCAGAAACTCTATGACGATCCCGTGTCACGCTACGTCGCCGATTTCGTCGGCACGTCAAACTTCATCCCTGGCCGGGTCGAGGGGGTGCGGGACGGCCGCGCCACTCTGCTGCACGCGACGGGCCTGCGTTTCGAGGCAAGGGTCGCGCCGGGTGTCGCCAATGGTGCTGAAGGCTGCCTGAGCATTCGGCCCGAGCAGATACGCATGTCCCGCCAGGCGACGGCCGACGGCCATGATGTCGTCGTCAAGAACCGCATCTTTCTGGGTGAGCAGACAGAGTATGTCGTCCGCCACCCGGCGCTGGGGGAACTGATCATCCTGGCTGCAAGGCAGTTCGAAGGAGAAGCACAACAATTCGGTTCCGGTGACCGGGCCTTTATCGGCTGGAACCGGGATGCGGGCCTGATCTTGTTGAATGAATAACGGAATAACCGATAGCCAACTCAGGGAGTACAAGCGATGCAGGACGACAACCATATCTCCAGGCGCAAGTTCATGGAAGAGTTGCGCCGCTACCAGAAAGGGTCGGTTTCGCGCCGCCATTTTCTTGGTGTGACCGGCCTTGGTACGGCGATGGCCGTGATGGCCACGGCTGTTCCCGCGCTCAGGCCGCGTCCAGCGTTCGCTCAGGGCGACATCGGCAACCGGGTCGTGCTGGCGACCTGGCCGAACTATCATGACCCTGAGAACTTCGAGACATTTACCGACGAGACCGGCGCCTTCGTGCAGGTCAATGTGTTCGGTTCAAACGAAGAAATGCTGGCGCGATTGCTTGCTGGCGGCAGCGGCTGGGACGTCTTTGTCCCCACCAACTACACGATCTCGACTTATGTCGATGAGGATCTCATCGAACCGCTCGATCTGTCCTTGCTGCCGAACTATGACCGAAGCGCGTTTGATGCGCGCTTTGCCGATGCAGGGATCATCGATGGCACGGTTTACGCTGTCCCGAAAAACTGGGGGACCACCGGGTTTGCGGTCAATACCTCGTATCTGGGCGGGACACCGATAACAACCTGGCGAGAGTTCTGGGACCGCACGATGACTGACTTTTCCCGTCGGACCATGGTGCATGACTATCAGCTGACCACCATCGGCAACGCGCTGAAATATTTTGGCTATTCCTTCAACTCGGTCGATCCGGCGGAACTGGCCGATGCCGAACGGCTGTTGCTGGACGCCAAGCCGCACCTGTTTGCGATCGTTTCCGACATCCAGCCCGCGATGCGCAGCGGTGACGCCTGGCTGAGCATGGCCTGGACCGGCGATGGCAAGCAGCTCAACACCGACCACCCCGAAATCGCCTATCTGCTTGGGCGCGAGGGGGGAGAACTGTGGAGCGATTATTACGCTATTCCGAAGGACACGCAGCGCCGCGCCGCGGCCTATGCGCTGATCAATCACCTGATCGATCCGGCGGTGAATGCGCGCGAAGTGCTTGCCCACGGCTATCCGACCGCAGATGCCCGTACCAACGCTCTGCTGCCGCCCGAAATGTTGAACGATCCCATCCTCTATCCGGCGCAGGAGCTTCTGGACGCGCTGGAATTCGCCGCTGCCGTCACCCTGACCGATCCGAACCGCGCCGAACTGCTGGCCCGGTTCAAGTCGGCCTGATCGGGCAAGAGGGGCAGTAGCGCGATGACAAGACGCGAACGAACCTGGCTTCTGGTCCTGCCGGCGGCCATCTGGTTCCTGTTTTTTCTGGTTCTGCCCCTCACCGTCGTTCTCGTCTTCAGTTTTGGCGAGCGTGGGACGGCGGGTGGTTACGTGCCCGCCTTCACCTTCGAGCAATATGCCAGCCTGCCGTCACGGCTGACAGCTTTCAAGAACACCCTGATTCTTGCACCGCTGGGAACGCTGGCGGCGCTTGTGATCGCCTATCCGCTGGCATACCAGCTCGCGGTGCGCACCAGCCCCAGATGGAAGACATTCCTTCTGGTGCTGGTGATCCTTCCCTTCTGGACCAGTATTCTGATCCGCAGCTATGCCTGGATCGTGATTCTTGGTGGGCAGGGGTTGCCCGCGATCCTCGCCAGTTTCGGACTGGAGGATGTGCGGCTGATCTATACCCCCACGGCAGTGACCATCGGCATCATCTACGGCTACCTGCCGCTGATGGTGTTTCCGATCTTTGTCAGCCTTGACCGCCTGGACAAACGCCTGCTTGAGGCGTCGTCGGACCTTGGCGCGCGCCCGTTCGCAACCTTCCGCCAGGTCACCCTGCCCCTGTCGGTCCCGGGCATGGCGACGGGTTGTCTGCTGGTGTTCATCCTGCTGATGGGCGAGTTCCTGATCCCCGCGTTGCTGGGCGGCGGCCGGGTGTATTTTGTGGGCAATGCACTTGTCGATCTGTTCATTCAGTCGCGCAACTGGCCCTTCGGATCGGCCATGGCCGTGACGCTGATCGCCGTGATGCTGGTGACCGTCACGCTTTATATGCGCCTTGTCGGCCGACTTTCGGCCCGACAGGACAGCGCGTCCGTCATGTAAGGGCCCGGCATGCGTTTCTACTCCGCTCTCGTCTATCTGTTTCTTTATACCCCGATCGCCATCATCGCGCTGTTCAGCTTCAACGCCGGGCGCAGTGCCATTCAGTTCGAGGGGTTTTCGGTCCGCTGGTATATCCGCGCCTGGAACAACCCCTTCGTGATGGACGCGCTACAGACAAGCCTGCTGGTCGCCTTCGTTTCGGCCTCTCTGGCCAGTATCCTCGGTACGCTTGCCGCTGTTGGTCTGCAAGGCATGCGCGGGCCGTTCCGGGCATTGTTCGACGGGGTGATCTATGTCGCGGTTATGATTCCCGGCATCGTCATCGGCATTGCGACGCTGATCGCGCTGATCACCGTGTTCGACCTGGTCAACCCCGCGCTTGCCGCAATCTGGCCCGAGGGGCACGTGTCTCCGCGGCTGTCGATGGGGGTCGGATCGCTGATTGCCGCGCATACGATGTTCACCATGGCGCTGGTGATCATCATTGTCCGTGCACGGCTGGCGGGTCTGGAACGCGTTCTGGTCGAAGCGTCTGCCGATCTTTATTCCACGCCCTTCGGCACATTCCGTCAGGTCACGCTGCCCCTGATTGCGCCTGCGATCCTGACCGGATTTTTGCTCAGCTTCACCTTCAGCTTCGATGACTTCATCATCGCGTTCTTCGTCGCAGGGTCCGAGACGACCTTGCCGATCTACATCTTCTCGTCGATCCGTCGCGGCGTCACACCTGAGATCAATGCGATCGGGACGATGGTCATGGGGGCCTCGCTGCTGCTTCTGATCATCGCGCAACTGGTGTTTCGCCGGGGGACACGACGCTGACCAATTCCCCGCATCAGGAGATCCGGAATGCTTCTTGAGAACAGGGTCGCTTTCGTGACCGGCGCGGCCTCTGGCATCGGTGCCTCGGGCGCGCGCGCCATGGCCCGAGAAGGCGCGCTCGTCGTGCTGGCCGACCGGAACGGTCCGGGCGTCGAAGAGGTCGCCGCCGGTATCCGCGCCGATGGGGGCCGCGCCGAGGCCCTGGCGCTTGACGTCACCCATTCCACCGCCCTGAGGGCTGCAATCAACGCCACTGCAGAGCGCCACGGGCGCCTTGACGTGCTGCATTCGCATGCCGGCGTTCAGATTGACGGCAAGCTTGAGGCCGTTTCGGTCGAGGACATGGACCTCTCATGGGCGCTGAATGTCCGGGCACATTTCGTAGCCGCGCAGGCAGCCGTTGGCCCGATGCGCCGACAAGGCAAGGGCAGCATCATCATAACCGCCTCCAACTCTGGCATACAATACGATCGCGAGATGATCGCCTATGCCACCACCAAACACGCCGCTGTCGCCATGACACGGCAGATGGCGGCCGATTATGGCCACGAGAACATCCGCTTCAACGTGCTCTGCCCGGGGTTCATAGACACCCCGTTCAACGCCGGGTTCGAGCGCCAGATGGGCGGGCGCGCCGGGTTGGAAACCTATATCTCGGATGCAATCCCGATGCGGCGCTTCGGCACGGTTGACGAGATCGCCAACGGCATCGTCTTTCTCGCCTCCGATCAGTCGTCTTTCATGACCGGCCACGCACTTGTCATCGACGGGGGCGAATGCCTCTGACTCATGGCGATCTGCACCATTGGGTAGCCGAGTCTTGCAGGATGGACAGCGCCACGGAACTGCGGCGGGTCGGCTGATCAATGGCAGGAATGGCAGAGAACGTCGGATACAGATCCCTTTCGCTTCGCTACCATCCGTGTTGCGAACTCGGGCAACCACCCTTCGCGGCGCAGAAAATTTGTGCTTCAAAGGGTTTGGCCTCATCCATGCGAAGCGTTCAGGCTGCGTTTCAGGTCCGTTCCGGGTTCTGAACGACCCGATTTGCCAACTTGCGTTCTTGCCCGTCGCGACGACCTGACTGTGCATGCCGGGCAAAACTTTCATGGGTCGATCCCGGCGCAAGCTCCGCCGTTTTCGGTCCTGAAGCCAAGTTCCGGGACGGCCAGTTGGCTGCGGCGATTGCGCCTGTGCAGGCATCGGTTCGGCTTGTGATCGGAAAACCGGTCGCACGTTCGGTCCGAACGGATCAGCCCCGCGCCTCACGGATGGCGCGGTCGAGCTCATCGCCGCGCAGGGCACCTGGCGGCACGGTGCCGCGCCCCGCCTGATCCGCGCGCAGGACGATGACGCGGGCGCGGCCCTTGTCGACGCGCTCGTACAGGTCGATCACGTCTTGCTGGAACATGCGGATGCAGCCCGAGGAACTCGCCTCGCCTACCGTCCAGGGATAGGGCGTGCCATGGATGCGATAGAGCGTGTCGCGCCCGCCGCGATACAGGTAAAGCGCGCGCGCGCCCAGCGGATTATCGATCCCGCCTTCCATGCCGTGCCGGAAGGGTTCATTTGTTTCGGGGTCGCGCCTGAGCATATTCGCCGTCGGCGTCCAGCGCGGCCATTCGCGCCCGTAGGGGATATGGGCATCGCCCGCGAACTGGCGGCCCTGATCACCCACGCCGACCGTGTAGCGCATGGCCCGGTTGCCACCGAGGACCAGATAAAGCCGCCTGTCCCATGGGTCGACGATAATGGTGCCGGGGCGCTCATTGGTCCAGTAATCGACCTCCTGGCGGATGGTGTTCATCGTCAGGTAGCGCGGATCGACCGGCTCGATCCAGATATCGCCGTCCTGACGGCCCGCATACATTGCCAGCACTTGGGGCGGCAGGCGCCGGGGGGCTTCGGCAACGGGTGCTGCCGATTGCGTGGGGGGCATTGTCGTGGCGCAGGCGGAAAGCAGCGCTGCCAGGGTGATACAAACAAGGGCAGTCTGATATTTCACGAAGTCACCTCAGGGATTGCAGGTGCGACTGAAACGCCGCGCGCGAGATCTCGCCCAGATGCACGTCTGCAAGCGTGCCGTCGGATGAGAAAAAGAGTGTGGCCGGCAGGCCCGGCGTTTCAAAATGTGCCATGGCTTCGCGTCGAGGATCCAGGAGAACGCGCTCGGTGGCAAGGCCTTCGCGCAGCAGGTACTGGCGCACGTCCGGGCCGAACTCGCCCTGATTGAGGAAAACCACCCGCACCTCTGGCTGGGCATCGGCAATTTCCATCATCATCGGCAACTCGCGCCGACAGGGCGGGCACCATGTGGCCCACAGGTTGATCACCACCGGATCACCCGTCGCGCCGGCCAGTGTCGCGGGCGGGCCATCGAGCGCGGCAAAACGGGTGGTGGGCAGCGGCATGTCCGGCGCGGGAGTCATTTGCAGGACGCCTTGCCAGACCAAGAGGCCCGCAAGGCTTGCCGCCACCAGCCCTTCGGCAAGGCGCGTGCGTCGCCGCAGCGCCAGAACGGCAAGCAGCAGCGCCACCGCACCCAGCCCGGCCCAGGCATCGAAGCCGCCTAGCCAGAAGGCAAATGCGGTCAGCGGTTCTTGTGCATAGACATCCAGGTTGCGCGCGACATGGCTCAGCCGCGCGGCGACCACACCACCCAGCAGGGTCAGCGTTCCCCAACTGTCCAACCCCTTGTCTGCACGGCGGCTGCGCCTGACGAGGTTGATCACCAACAGAAAGCTGACGGCCCCGGCGATAAAAGCAAAGCGATCCATCGACAGAACGAGCGGCCCCAGGGTTATTCCGCTCATGGGGCCACCTGCCGCGCCGATTGCAACAGGGGGCCGATGCGGGTTTCACCCACCAGCCGGGTTTCGGGCAGTTCGCGCCGTTCGGTATCAAGGAAGATCATGGTCGGCGGCCCCGCTGCACCAAGATGTGCCAGAAGCGCCTGATCGTCGCTGTCGAACGCGGTCAGGTCAACCTTGATGCGACTCATCGGCGAAAGCGCGGTAACGACATCCGCATCGGTCAGCACACGGCGCTCGATGGTGCGGCAGGTGATGCACCAGTCAGCCGTGAGATAAATCACGGTGGGGCCATGGGTGGCGGCCAGCGCTGCCTCGAACCCGGCGCTGCCAGATACCACGTGCCAGGGCAGGGGGGCGGCTTGGCCGGCAGATACGGTGTCGAAGGGGCGCAACGGATCCTGCGCGCCCCGTGCAGCCATCACGCCCAGCACCAGCGCAGGCACCTGCACCAGCGCCGCCAGCAGCCGCACCGCACCACGCCCCACCTGTGTTCGTGTGTCGGCCAGAGAGGCGCGCAGCAGGAAGATGCCGATTGCCGCCAGCCATAGCGCCCAGAGCGCGACGAACCACGGGCCGGGCGCGACGCGCTCCGCGAACCAGAGCGCGAGGCCCAGAAAGACGAACCCAAAGCCTTGCCTGACGCGCGCCATCCAGGGGCCGGACCGGGGCAGGTAGCGGCCGCCCACTGTGCCAAAGACGATCAGCGGCGCACCTTTGCCGAGGCCAAGCATGAACAGCGCGGCGGACCCCAGCGCCCTATCACCGGTCTGCGCAACATACAGAAGCGCCGCCGCCAACGGTGCCGTCACGCAAGGGCCGACGACCAGCGCCGAGGTGAACCCCAACCCCGCCGCGCCGCCCAATGTGCCACGCCGCGCACCAACCGGGCCTTGCAACCGCGCAAGCCAGGCGCCCGGCAGGCTGACCTCGAACAGGCCGAACATCGACAATGCGAGCAACGCGAACAGGCCAATGATCAGACCCAGCGCGCGGGGCGATTGCAGCACCAACTGCAGGTTCTGTCCCGTTGCCGCCGCCGCCAGCCCCAGCAGGCCGAACGCTGCCGCCATGGCGAAAACATAGGCCGATGACAGCATGAATCCCCGCATCCGCGTCAACCCGGCACCGTCGCGTGCCAGAAGCCCGCCCAGAATCGGCACCATCGGCAGCACGCAGGGCGTGAAGGCCAGCGCCAGCCCAAAGCCGAAGAACGCCGCCAGAAGGATCGGCAGGCCCCGCGCGCCCAGCCTGTCCATCAGTCCCGGTGCGTCGGCCAGCGTCAGTCCGGCTGGTGCCGGGCTTTGGCCGGCAGGCGTGGTTGCGGCGCTGGCAAGGTTGATTTCGGCCGATTGCGGCGGATAGCAGATGCCGTCCTCCTGGCAACCCTGCCATTCGACGGTCAGGAGGCCCTCTTGCGGCGGCAGCATCAACTGGATGTCCTGGCGATAGACCCGTGTTTCGCCAAAGGTCATGTCTTCGGTCAGTTCAGCCTGCGGCAGATCAAGCGCGATCAGCCCGTCGCTGCCACTGACCTTTAGCGAGTCCTGATAGATGTAATACCCTGCGGTCACGTTCCAACTGAGTTGCAGCCTGCCGCCGGGCATCATCGCGTGCTGCCGGGCGTGGACCACTGGATGGTCTGAGCCGTTGCGGCACCGGCAAGGGCCACGATGCCAAGAATGGCAAGGGCAAGGTGCCGAATCTGGTGCAGGGGTGTCTTGGTTATCATGCTGGCCAGATCAGCGGTGTAGCTTAAGGCAGGCTTAAGCTGGATGGGCCACATCTGGCCCCGGTCGAAGAAAGCCGATACGAGACTCCATGAGAATTCTGATCGTAGAAGATGATGAAACGCTGGCAGACGGGCTGGTGGCCGGTCTGCAGTTGAGCGGATTTGTCCCTGAATTGACAGGCACTTGCGCGGATGCCGATTGCGCCTTGCGCGCTGGCGGCTTTGCGGCGGTGGTGCTGGATCTGATGCTGCCGGACGGTTCGGGCCTTGATCTTCTGAAACGCTGGCGACTGGACGGACTTCACATCCCGGTGATCCTGCTGACCGCGCTCGATTCCGTTGCCGACCGCATCGCTGGCCTTGATCGTGGCGCGGATGACTATCTGGGCAAGCCGTTCGATCTGGACGAACTGGCCGCCCGACTACGCGCCATCGCCCGCAGGCAGGAGGGGCGCGCAGAGCCGGTCATGCGGTGTGGTGCGCTGGCGCTGGCGATCTGGCTGAGCGTCGGGCGCGGGTTGCAACCGTTGAACACCTTCGCCAAGGCGCTGGCGGGGCGCGATGATGACAACCTCGCGCCGGTCGCCTCTGGCCCGCTTCCCTCGGAAATCCAGCCGATGGGCACGGCCCTGAACGGGCTGCTGGCGCGGCTGGCCCAAGCGCGGACGCGTGAACGCGATTTCATCGTCTATGCGGCACATGAGCTGAAAACGCCGCTCGCGGGGATCAGGACGCAGGCGCAGGTCGCCAGGGCGGCGCCCGATGACCCGACGAAACAGCACGCGCTGGATCAGCTGGTTGGCGCGGTGGATCGCACGGCGCGGCTGGTTGCACAACTTCTGGATCTGGCGCGGGTGGAGGATGAAAAGAGCCCATTCGGACCGATGAAACCTGTTGAGAACATCATCGAAAAGGTTGTGACCGGTTTGCAGGATCTGGCGTGCAGCCGGGGGGTTGCCGTTCGGATAGAACGCAAGGCCGGGGGCATCGCGGCTGATCCGGTGCACCTGGGCCTTGCCCTGCGCAATGTGATCGAAAATGCCGTTCAGGCCGCCCCCGCCGGTTCGGTGGTGACTGTGGTCCTTTCCGCGAGTGGGATTGAAGTGTGCGATCAGGGACCAGGCATTGACCCGCGTGATCTGCCCCGGGTAACGGAGCGCTTCTTTAACGGTACCGCCAGCAAGGGCAGCGGGCTTGGCCTTGCAATCGCCGAGGCTGCGGTGGCGCGGATCGGCTGGGCGATGAAGTTTCACGCCGCCCATCCGTCAGGACAATGCGTGCACTTTACAGTTCCGCGCCGCACCGGACTCCAAGAGCGCAGCGCAGGTTCGGCTTGATCGAACTGCGCACGGCTCCCCATGGCAATCAGCCCGATGCCTTCAGGCGATGCGCCAGCATGACCAGCACCGCCAGTCCGAGTGCCGCCCCGAACAGCATCATCGATCCGGTCAGATCTTCCATCAACCCGGGCCTCAGTGCCAGCGCTCCCGCCAGTGCAACCATGACCGCTCCGCCCAGAAGCTTGAGCGCGCGGCCATGTTGCTCTCCCATCCGGCCCAGGCTCATGCCGGCGACCGCGACCGCAAAGATGATCAGTTCGACGCTGAGGTAGATCAGCACATAGACCGCCAGAAGCCCCGCGAAACCCCCGCCCCCGACCCCCCGGTCGGCAAGGATTCCTGACCAGACGACCGGGAATCCTGCCGTGCAGGGCAGTTCCACCACCGCAATTCCGGCGGCCATGACTACAGTCGCGCCGATCAGTGCGGGCGTGCTCATGTCCTGCTGCCGCAGCCGGCGCAGGCGCTGATAGATGCCGGGTTTCTGCCCCTCGGGAATCGAGAAAGTGATCCCCCGGCCGTACCAGAAGTAATCCTTGATGCTGACAAGGCCGAAGCCAAGCGCGAAGAGTGCCACTGCCCAGCGAACCCATGGCAGTGCAAAGGCAAAGGCCAGCACGCTGAAAAGCCCGGCGATGAAGGCGCCGTAGATCAGCGCAGTGGTCAGCAGAAAACTGATGCCCACGACGGCCACTCTTTTGCGTGACCCAGAGGCGATGACCATGCCCAGAAGCATGGTCAGCACCCAGACCGAGCAGGGGTTGAACCCGTCGACAAAGGCGATCAGCACGGTCAATCCCAGCACCGAGGCCGCGGTGGGGTCGATCTCGCCCAGCAATGGCAGGCGCAGGCTGTTGTTTGTGTCAGGCGTCAGTTCCTCGCCAGCCAGCATGGAGGCAATCGCGGCCTCGATCCGGGCACGCTGGGCGGGCGTATCCCCGACCCAGGCGCGCGGGCCGAGCATCAGCGTCGGCACGTATGCCGCACTTACGCCGCGCGCATCGGCCATTTCCTGAAACAGCGCGTGAAAACGGTCCGAGTGCGAAAGCTCCATCTCGACCACCCGCAGGCCGGGAAAGCGCGCCTCCAGCCCCTCTGTCCAGGCCTTCTGGCGGATGCAGACCGGACATCCAAGGCTCCAGAACACATGCAGCACCGGGCCATCGGCCGGGGTGTCGGCCTGAGTCGGCGTGAGGCTGGAAAGAACAAGCGCCAGCATCAGCCAGAGTCCGGCCAGAGCTTTCGCAAGGCGGTGCCGCAGGTTGTCGGCGCGGGTAGAATGCAGATCGGCAGTGTTCATAGGCTCCCCGGCTCCTGTAGCGGATGATCAGCGTCGGGTGGAAACGCGGGGTCTGACGCACCAGCATGAGCAATCTCCCGGTGCATGCGCGGTTTGTCAGAGGTCCAGACAGGTCAGGACAAACCGTCATTAACCCCGTGCGCCAAGCCCCTCGGAATGCGCAATCAGCCCAACTGATCCTTCTTTCTGCCCAAAAGTCGTGATTCGGTGCATCATGGAAGGGTGGAGCGTGGCCCTGATACAGATCAATGCGAATTCGCGTTTTCATGTTAAAAACCTTCCAATTCTGGCGTTGGTGGGCGGGCGCTCTGCCAGTATGGCCCCGTCAGCCGCGCCGTGTTTCCAGCGCAACAGGGGGGGGGCATGGAAGACAACGGCGATCAGATAATCCGTTTTGATGAACTTGGGCGGGATGATGTCGCGCGGGTCGGGGGAAAGAATGCCTCGCTTGGCGAGATGGTGCGCCATCTGGGCGCGCGCGGGGTAGAGGTTCCTCCGGGGTTTGCGACGACTTCCAACGCCTATTGGCAGTTCGTTGATGCCGGCGGCCTGCGCGAGATTGTCGCCGGGGCGCTGGAGGCGATGCACGCGGGCAAGGCCACGCTAACGGAAACCGGCCAGAAATTACGCGCGGCCTTTCTCAAGGCTGACTGGCCGGAAGAGACCGCTGCCGCAATCCGTGCGGAATACGGCGCGCTGTGCGAACGTATCGGGCGTGCTGACGCAGATGTTGCGGTTCGTTCTTCCGCCACGGCCGAGGATCTGCCGGATGCCAGTTTCGCGGGTCAGCAGGAGACATTCCTGAATATCCGCGGGGCGGAAGCGCTGCTTGATGCCTGTCGGCGCTGCTATGCCTCGCTCTTCACCGACCGGGCAATCAGCTATCGTGAGGCCAAGGGTTTTGACCACCTGAAGATTGCGCTTTCGGTTGGTGTGCAGGTGATGGTGCGCTCCGACATTGGCGGCTCTGGCGTGATGTTTTCCATCGATACCGAAACCGGGTTCGAGGGTGTGGTGGTGATCGACGCTGCCTGGGGGCTGGGCGAGACTGTCGTGCAGGGCACCGTGGACCCTGATGAATACCAGGTCTTCAAGCCCTTGCTGGCACGCGAAGGGGCGGTGCCGATCGTCGAAAAGCGCCTTGGCGCCAAGGCGCAAAAGATGATCTATGCGCGGGCGGGCGAGGGCAGCACGCGCACCGTGCCGACCTCGAAAGCCGAGCGCGCGGGATATGTGTTGAGCGATGCCGAGATCGTGCAGCTTGCCCGCTGGGCCTGCGTGATCGAGGATCATTACGGCTGCCCGATGGATATCGAATGGGCCAAAGACGGTGAAACCGGCGCGCTGTTCATCGTTCAGGCCCGGCCCGAAACGGTTCAGTCGCGCCGCGAGGCCGGGGCCTATCGCAGCTACAGCGTGACATCCAAGGGGCGCAAGCTGGTCACCGGCCTGAGCATTGGGGATGCGGCGGTAGCGGGGCGGGTCTGCCTGCTGGACAGCCCGCGCGACATTGACAAGTTCGTCGATGGTGGCGTGCTGGTCACCGGCAACACCGACCCCGACTGGGTGCCGATCATGAAGCGCGCCGCCGCCATCGTCACCGACCGGGGCGGGCGCACCAGCCATGCCGCCATTGTCAGCCGCGAACTGGGCCTGCCCGCCATCGTCGGCACCGGCAATGCCACGCATGTCCTGCATGACGAGCAGGAGGTCACCGTTTCCTGTGCCGAGGGCGATCAGGGTTTTGTCTATGAGGGCATGGCCGAGATTGCCGAGGAAATGCTTGACCCCTCGGCAGTGCCCGAAACCCGCACCAAGGTGATGCTGAACCTTGCCAACCCGGCTGCGGCCTTTCGCTGGTGGCGGTTGCCCGCCGATGGCGTGGGGCTGGCGCGTATGGAATTCGTGATCAACAACCATGTGCGCATCCACCCCATGGCGCTGATCCATTTTGACACGCTCAAGGATGACGAGGCCAGGGCCCGGATTGCCGAGATCACGGCGGGCCATGACGACAAGACCGAGTATTTCGTTGAGCGCCTGTCACGCGGGCTGGCGCGTATTGCCGCGGCACTGCACCCGAAGCCGGTCATCATTCGAATGAGCGATTTCAAGACCAACGAATACGCCGACCTGATTGGCGGCGCGCCGTTCGAGCCGCATGAGGAAAACCCGATGCTCGGGTTTCGCGGCGCCTCGCGCTACACGTCGCCGCGCTATCGTGAGGGTTTCGCGCTGGAATGCCGTGCCATCCGCCGCCTGCGCGAGGAGATGGGGTTCGACAATGTCGTGGTGATGATCCCCTTCTGCCGCTCTGTGGCCGAAGCTGACCGGGTGCTGGCAGTCATGGCCGAGGAGGGGCTGGAGCGCGGCAAGAACGGATTGCAGGTCTATGTCATGGCCGAGATTCCCTCCAACATCATCCTCGCCCCGGCCTTTGCCGAGCGTTTCGATGGTTTTTCCATTGGCTCCAACGATCTGACGCAGCTTACCCTTGGCGTGGATCGCGATTCCGAGGCGCTGGCCGAGCTGTTCGATGAGCAGGATCCGGCGGTGAAATGGATGATCGGCCATGTCATCCCGGCGGCGCATGACGCAGGCGCAAAAATCGGCCTCTGCGGGCAGGGGCCCAGCGATCACCCGGAATTTGCGCGCTTCCTGGTTGAATGCGGGATCGATTCGATCTCGGTCACACCGGACAGCTTCATCCGCGTGAAAGAGCAGGTGGCAAAGGCCGAAAGGGGCGGGCCATGAACGATAAACGCAAGTTTCCCATCATCCGCAAGACCGAAACCGAGCGTGCCGCTGCGGCTGACAGCCCAGCGGCACGCGCGGCGTTTTCGTGGGAGGATGCGCGCGCCCGTCTGGCGGGATTGTCCGGCGGTGGGTTGAACATCGCCCATGAAGCCGTTGAACGGCACTTGCCTGAACATGCCGGACAGGTCGCGATCCGCTGGCTGGGCCGCGACGACAGCCGCCAAGAGATCACCTATGGCGCGCTGGCTGCCGATGCGGCGCGTTTCGCCAATGTTCTGACCGCGCATGGCATCGGGCGCGGCGCGCGGCTGTTCACGTTGATGGGGCGCGTGCCGGCGCTTTACACCGCCACGCTGGGCGCGCTCAAGGCGGGGCTGGTTGTCAGCCCGCTTTTTGCCGCCTTTGGTCCCGAACCCGTCCGCGCGCGCATGGAGATCGGCGAGGCGAGCGTGTTGATCACCACCGCCGCGCTTTATCGGCGCAAGGTGGCCGACTGGCACCATGACCTGCCCTCGTTGAAACTGGTTCTGATCGTGGATGATGAGGCACCCGAGGGCTGCGTGGCGCTTGGCCCGGCGATGGCCGGGGCGTCGGACATCTTCGAGACCGTCGCGACCGATACCGAGGAGATGGCGCTTTTGCATTTCACCTCGGGCACCACCGGCAAGCCCAAGGGCGTGGTGCATGTGCATGGCGCGGTGGTCGCACATATCGAGACCGGACGCCTCGCGCTCGATATGCGGCCGGGCGATATCTACTGGTGCACAGCGGACCCGGGCTGGGTGACGGGGATGAGCTATGGCATCATCGCGCCACTCGCCAACCGTGTCACGATGATCGTGGACGAGGCCGAATTCGATCTGGAGCGGTGGTATTCGATCCTGGAGCGCGAGGGTGTGCAGGTCTGGTATACTGCCCCCACTGCCATCCGCATGATGATGCGCGCGGGCAGACAGGCGGCACAGGGGCATGATTTTTCGGCCCTGCGCTTTCTGGCCAGTGTGGGCGAGCCGCTAAACGCCGAATGCGTGGTCTGGGGGCATGAGGTGCTCGGCCATCCGTTCCATGACAACTGGTGGCAGTCGGAAACCGGCGGCATCATGATCGCCAACACACCCGCGATGGACATCAAGCCCGGCTCGATGGGGCAGCCCTTGCCCGGTATCGAGGCTGGCGTGGTGGCGCGCGAGAATGGCGCTCTGCACGAGATGGGCGCGGGCGAGATCGGCGAACTGGCGTTGCGTTCGGGCTGGCCCTCGATGATGCGCGGCTATCTGCACGAAGAAGAGCGCTATGCGAAATGCTTTGCCGATGGCTGGTATCTGACCGGCGATCTGGCGATGCGCGATGGTGACGGTTACTTCTGGTTCATCGGTCGTGCTGACGACCTGATCAAGAGTTCCGGCCACCTGATCGGCCCGTTCGAGGTTGAAAGCGCGCTGATCGAGCATGAGGCCGTGGCCGAGGCGGCTGTTATCGGCATTCCCGATGAAACCGCTGGCGAGGTGGTCAAGGCCTATGTTACGCTCAACGACGGTTTTGAGGCCAATGAGGAAATCGAGCGCGCCATTCGTGGCCATGCCCGCAAGCGCCTTGGCCCCGCCGTCGCCCCGCGCGAGATCGTGTTTCGCGACAGCCTGCCCAAGACCCGGTCAGGCAAGATCATGCGCCGGTTGCTGAAGGCGCGCGAGCTTGGCTTGCCCGAGGGCGATATCTCGACCTTGGAAAGAGATGAGGCATGAGCGACCCGACAAAGCCGAAGCTCGATCACGCCCATATCCGCGACCTGCTGCGCGGGATGCTGCGCATCCGCCGCTTCGAGGGCAAATGCGCCGAGCTTTACACGCAGGAAAAGATCCGCGGTTTCCTGCATCTCTATGATGGCGAAGAAGCAGTGGCGGTGGGTGTGATGGCGGCGCTGGAACCGCGCGACCGCATCGTGTCAACCTATCGCGAGCACGGCCATGCACTGGCGCGCGGTATCTCGATGGAATCCGCTTTGGCCGAGATGTATGGCAAGGCGACCGGCTGCTCGGGCGGGCGCGGCGGGTCGATGCATCTGTTCGACCTAGAGACCAATTTCTACGGCGGCAATGCGATTGTCGGCGGCGGGTTGCCGCTGGCTACCGGCCTGGCGCTGGGCGATGCGATGCAGGGCGAGGACCGGGTGACCGTCTGCTTCTTCGGCGATGGTGCTGTGGCCGAGGGCGAGTTTCACGAGGCGATGAACCTGGCTGCGCTGTGGAAGCTGCCGGTGCTTTTTGTCTGCGAAAACAACCTCTACGCCATGGGCACGGCCCTGAAGCGCGCCCAGGCCGAGACCGATATCGCCATGCGCGCGGCCAGCTATGGCATGGTTTCCGAGGCCGTGGACGGTATGGATGTCACCGCGATGGAGGCCGCGACACGCCGCGCCGTATCCGCAATGCGCGAGGCACCCCATCCGCAGTTCATCGAGGCGCGCACCTACCGCTTCCGCGCCCATTCGATGTTCGATCCCGAGCTTTACCGCGACAAGGCCGAAGTCAGGGAATGGCGCAAGCGCGATCCGATCGAACGCTTCAAGGGCTGGCTTCTGGAAAATGCGCTGATCCACGAGGACGAGATCGCCGCGATCGAAGCCGAGGTGGATGCGCAGATCGCCAATGCCGTCGCGGCCGCCGAACAGGCCCCGTGGGAGCCGGTCGAGGATCTGGAGCGCGATGTCGTCGCCGCCGAGCGCCCCGCGCCTCCCGCGCTCGCCAAGCCGTCGGGCCAGATGGTGCAGACCACCTACCGCGAGGCCGTGCGCGCGGCGATCATGGATGCGATGCTGCGCGATGAGCGGGTGTTTCTGATGGGCGAGGACGTGGGGGCCTATGGCGGCACCTATGCCGTTTCCAAGGGCTTGCTGGCCGAATTCGGCGAGGACCGAATCCGCGACACGCCGCTCAGCGAATCCGGCTTCACCGGGGCCGGGATCGGTGCCGCGATGGTGGGCATGAAACCGATTGTCGAGATCATGACGGTGAATTTCAGCCTTCTGGCGCTCGATCAGATCCTCAACACCGCCGCCACCATCCGGCACATGTCCGGCGGGCAGTTTGCCGCGCCCATCGTGATCCGCATGGCCACGGGCGGCGGACGGCAGCTTGCCGCCCAGCATTCGCACAGCCTTGAGGGGTGGTATGCGCATATTCCGGGGTTGCGTGTGCTTGCGCCCGCCACGCTGGAGGATGCGCGGGGGATGCTGTGGACGGCACTGCACGAGCCTGACCCGGTGCTGATCTTCGAAAACGTGATGCTTTACAACCACGCTGGCGATCTGGCGGCCGATGCAGGTGCGGTCGAGGTTGACCGCGCGGCCATCCGGCGACCGGGGCGCGATATCAGCCTGATCACCTATGGCGGCTCGCTTTACAAGACGCTTGAGGCCGCCGAGGCCCTGGCCGCCGAGGGCATCGAGGCCGAGGTGATCGACCTGCGCGTGCTGCGCCCTTTGGATGATGCGACGATCATGGCCTCGGTGGCGCGCACCCGTCGCACGGTGGTGGTGGACGAGGGCTGGCGCAGCGGCTCGCTTTCCGCCGAGATTTCGGCGCGGATCATGGAGCAGGGCTTCTGGCATCTTGATGCGCCGGTCGGGCGGGTGTGTGCGGCCGAAGTGCCGATCCCCTATCCGAAGCATCTGGAAGATGCCGCGATCCCGCAGGTGGCCGACATCCTTGCCGCCGCACGGGCGGCGCTTGGGGGGCAGCCATGAGCATCTTCAGGATGCCCTCGTTGGGCGCAGATATGGAAGAAGGAAAGTTGGTCGAATGGCTGGTGAAACCCGGCGATACGGTGGCGCATGGCGATGTGGTGGCCGTGGTGGAAACCCAGAAAGGAGCCATTGAGATCGAGATATTCGAGGCGGCGGTGATTGACGAGTTGCTTGCCACGGAAGGGAAAACATTGCCCGTCGGTGCGCCGCTGGCGCGTATCCACGCCCCAGGTGAAGAGCCGGACGCGGGGTCCGGTGTCATTGACGCCAAGGGCAAGGTGGCTCCCCCAGAACCCGCAAGAACGCCCGAACCGGCGAAACCCGCAGCCGTGCGCGCGGCCGGAACGGAAAAAACCCGCAGCCCTGCTGCCACCGATGCGCGGCCGCCCGCTTCGCCGGCTGCGCGGGTGTTGGCAATGGAGGCGGGACTGGATCTGAGCGCGATTGCAGGCAGCGGACCCGGCGGCGCGGTTTTGCTGTCTGATGTCGAGGCGCGACTGGAAGCACTATCCGAGGCCGCGCAGGAGACTGGCGCCAAGGAACAGGTTTCCGAGGCAGAGGGCAAGCCCCAACCCGCGCCGCCGCATCCCACCAAACCCGGCCTGGACATGGCCGCGATGCGTCAGGCCATCGCCGCGGCGATGAGCCGCTCGAAGCGCGAGATCCCGCATTACTACCTTGAGCGCACCATAGACCTTCAGCCCGCCACCGACTGGCTGGCCGCGCGCAATGAAGGCTGTGACCCTGACGCGCGGGTGCTGATGGGGGCGCTGTTCCTCCGTGCCACGGCGTTGGCGGCGACAAAGGTGCCCGAACTGAATGGCCATTACGGGGACGGCGCATTCCAACCGTCAAAAGCTGTCCATGCCGGGCTTGCCGTGTCAATGCGCGGCGGCGGTCTGATCGCCCCCGCGATCCGTGATGCGCAAGGCCTGAAGCTTGATGCCATGATGGCAGCGATCCGTGACATGGTAGCGCGCACGCGCAACGGACGGCTGCGCAATTCCGAGGTCACGCAGGGCACCATCACCGTCTCCAGCATGGGCGAGGGCGGGGCTGATGTGCTCTATGCCGTGATCTACCCGCCGCAGGTGGCAATCCTGGGTTTCGGTGCGCCGGTGCGTCGCCCATGGGTGGTGGAGGATGCGGTTGTACCGCGCACCACGGTCACTGTGACACTGTCAGCCGATCACCGGGTCAGCGACGGCCGGCGCGGTGCGCGCATGCTCGCCGAGATCGAACGCCTGCTGAAGGAGCCAGAAAAACTATGAACGATGCCGAAATCCGCCAGGCTTTTCTTGAAGAACTCACCACCGTCGCCCCTGACCTCGACCCGGCGACAGTGGGCGACGACGATCACCTTCAGGAGGATCTGGAGCTGGACTCGATGGATTTTCTCAATCTTGTTGCGGCGCTGCACAAGCGCCTCGGCGTCTCGGTGCCTGAAGCCGATTACGCACGCATCGCGACGCCCGGAAGTGCTGTGCGCTATCTTGTTGCCGCTCTCGATTGAATTCAAAGGAAAGGAGGTTTATTGTTTTACTATTGGAAACCAAATCGGGCAGATTCTTGCCTGTCGAGTGGGTATGTTTTCTTACAATAAGACTGCGCCAAATATCTAGACGCCATAAATTTAACGAGCGTTCGGCGTAGTTCGATATCGGGGACAGCGGGTTCGAGGTTTCTCATTGCAGCACGATTGTTGCGCATTGGGAAACAGACCGGACAGGACGCACATGAAGGCGGATTCCCCGCCCATTTCGATTTTTCCCGCGCGCAATACGCTTGCCGATGCTGCGCGGTAATTTGGAGTTGAAGCCATGCCACAAGCCCTAAGATCAACCACGAGTCCCGGTGCTGCCGACATGTCTCATGTCCTGTTCGCAGGCACCAATCACCACAAGCCCGTTGTTCTGGCCTGCGTCGATCGTTCGCGCCACGGACGCCGCGTACTGGCGCATGCCGGGGCTCTGGCTGCGGCCATGAATGGCGAACTGGTGCTCATGCGGGTGCTCGATCCTCATACCGGCGACGATCTGCCCCCCGATCCTGTCGACTGGGAGGTCCGCCGCCGTGAGGCAGGCTCTGCGCTTGCCCGGTTGGCCGAGCGCAGCGGTCTGGAAGCCGAGATCGTCCTGGCCCAGGGGCGCCCGGTCGAGGAAATTTTTCACGAGGCCGCAAGGCTTGATGCCGATGTCATCGTCCTTGGCCGTTTCGGCGAGGATGTCGAAGACAAGGAACGTGCGGCCCGGATCGGTGCCACGGCGCGGGCCATACTGGAACGTGCGCATGAAAAGGTGCTTCTGGTGCCAGAGAACGATCAGCAGACGCATGGGTTCCGCCGTATTCTGGTGCCGCTGGACGGGTCTTGCTGGGCCGAAAGCGCCTTGCCGACCGCAATGCACCTCGCGCGGTCAACGGGGGCCGAGATCGTGCTTGCACAGATCGTCACGCCCCCGGAGTTTGTTTGCCCCACACCGCCCGAGCCCGACGATACCGATTTGCTCACGCGGCTCATGGATCGCAACAACCGCGCTGCGCGCAACTATCTTGAGCGCCTGCGCGGCATACTTGCCGAACAGGGCCTCACCGTTGGCGCACGGGTCGTTGCCGGGGCGGATGCGCGCGACAGGCTGCTGGAACTGCTGCGCGAGGATGCTTTCGAACTGGTTGTGCTTTCGTCGCGCGGAAGTGGTTTCCGCCATCTGCCCGGCCATCATTTCGGCAGTGTCGCGGCCCATCTGAGCTTTCACAGCGACATTCCGCTGCTGGTCGTGCGGCCTGAAACGAAAGTAGCGCATCGCCACAGCCGCCGGCGTGCAGTTGCCCTTGCTCCACAGAGCGCAGCATTCCTGGCATGAATGATCTCACCTCGGATCCGGCTTCTCAGCCGCCCGAGGTTCGGGCGGCATGGGTGCTCGCGGGCCTCCATCACCTCCATGACGGACCGCCGCGCCCGCCGCCCGCCCTGGCAGAGCTTGAAGCCATTGGTGACTGGGTGCCGCCTGCGCTGGCAGCGGCGCGCGCGGCTGATCCAGAAAACCTGAGCGCTGCCGAGTGGATGCTCGACAACGACTATCAACTGCTCCGTGCGCTACGCCAGATCCGTGCCGACATGCCCCCCGCCTTCCTGCACCGGTTGCGTGCGCTGCCGCCGCAGGATGTTCCGAACGGGAGAGGGCAGACCGACCGCCGCGCTGGTTCGCCCCGCATTCATGCCATGGCCCATGGCTTGCTTGCCGCGTCTCAGATGCAATTGTCGCTACCGGTCTGCGTGCGTTTCCTACGCGCCTATCAGGACCGCGCGCCGCTCGATATTGCCGAGCTGTGGGCCTTTCCCGCGATGCTGCGGGTCGCGGCGCTGGAGGTGCTGATTGCAGCCGTAAGCCAACGCTTTCCGGCCCTTACCCCGCCATTGTCGCGCGAGCAGATGGTGGAATTGCCAGGCGGGCTTGACGCCTTGGAATGCGTCGCAAGGGCAATTGCAACACTGTCGGTGCTGAAAACGATCGACTGGAAGGTGGTTTTCGATGCCTCCAGCATTGTCGAGGAGATTCTGGCGCGCGACCCTGCCGGGGTGTATCTGCGGATGGAATTCCGCAGCCGCGACGACTACCGCAAGGCGATCGAGGCGATCAGCGGCATGTGCCGCCACAGCGAACGCGACATTGCCGAGGCGCTGATTACCCTTTGTGCCCAGTATCCCCGCGATTCACGCCGCAGCCATGTCGGGTGGTGGCTGGTGGACGAAGGACGGCGGGACTTTGAGGCCCGCCTTGGCGTGCGCCGTCCGATGACGGGGCGTATCCGTCTGGCCGCAGGGCAGCGTGCGGGCGCGCTTTATGGCGGGGCGCTGGGCCTGGCGTGGCTGGGTGCGCTTGCGGTTCCCGCGCTGTATCTCTGGTGGGAGGCCGCCGGGCCACTGGCCTGGACTTTGGGCATCGCCCTGGCGGTGTTGCCTGCCTCGGTTCTCGGGGTCACCCTGGTCAACTGGATGGTCACGCTTCTGTCTGTGCCGCGCCGCCTGCCAAAGCTGGACTTCCGCCGCGCCATCGCCTCCGATTGCCGCACTGCCATCGCGATACCGGCACTGGTGTCGAAACCCGAAGACGCCGCCGAACTGGCGCAGGCGCTGGAGGCGCACCGGCTGTCCAACCCCGATCCGATGCTGCAATTTGTTCTGCTCAGCGATCACGCAGACGCAAAGACCCGCACGCTGCCGCAAGACGCCGAGGTCGAAAAGGCGCTGGTCGCCGCCATCGACGGGCTGAATGCGCGCTATGGCGACGGGCGCGGCGGCGGCCCGTTCCACCTGCTGCACCGCGACCGGCTTCATAACCCGGTTGAAGGCTGCTGGATGGGCTGGGAACGCAAGCGCGGCAAGCTCGAACAATTCAACACCCTGATCCTGCGCGGCGATCGCGATGCTTTTCCTTGCCGCGCTGGCGACACCCGCGCGCTGCGCCGTGTCCGGTTCGTGCTGACCGTTGATGCCGACACGAAGCTGCCGTCGGGCTCGGTCAACCGTTTGGTGGCAACGCTTGCGCATCCGCTGAACACGGCGCGCTTTGACGCTGACACAGGGCGGGTGCGTGGTGGCTATACGATTCTTCAGCCAAGGGTTGAAATCTCGCCTGAAGATTCGACGCAAACGCTCTTCGCGCGCCTTTACACCGGCGACACCGCCATCGACATCTATTCGCGTGCGGTTTCCGATGTTTATCAGGATCTTTTCGGCGACGGCAGCTTTACCGGCAAGGGCCTTTACGAGGTCGCCACCTTCGAGCGCAGCCTCAAGGGGCGCGTGCCCGAGGGGCGTATTCTCAGCCATGATCTGTTCGAAGGTCTGCATGGGCGCGTCGGGCTGACCAGTGACATTATTGTCTACGAGGGGTTCCCGCAGGGCTACCCGGAACAATCCGCGCGGTTGCATCGATGGATTCGTGGCGACTGGCAGCTTCTGCCGTGGCTGGGCCACCGCGTTCCCGGTCCTGACAACACAGAACTGGCGAACCGCTTCTCGCTGTTGGGGCGGTGGAAACTGCTGGACAACCTGCGCCGTTCACTGGTGCCGATCAGCCTGATGGCGCTGGTTCTTGCGGGCTGGGCGTTGCTGCCGGGAAGCCCCTGGGTCTGGACCGGACTGGCGATTCTGGTGCCAGGGGCACATCTGTTTACCGATCTGGTTACCGGTTTTTCGCAGGGCCGCAGGCGGGGGGCGGTGCGCTCCACGTTGTTGCGCGCACGCGAACATGCGGGCCGATGGGCGCTTGCGGTTGCCTTTCTGGTCAACGATGCGGTCAGCGCGCTCGATGCCATTGTGCGCACCCTCTGGCGGCTCAGGCGCGGAGAGCGGCTTCTGGAATGGACACCGGCGGCTCAGGTTGCGGCGCGTCTTGCCCGACGCGGACCCCGGCGTGCCGTCTGGCAGTCGATGTGGCACGCGCCCGCGGTTTCCGTGCTGGCCGGTGCCGGGCTTGCCGTGATCGATCCGGCGGCGCTGCCGGCGGCAGGCGGGCTGCTGGCGTTGTGGTTCGCCGCGCCCGAGATCGCGCTGTTCGTCGGCCGTCCGGCAGAGAAGCCGGAGGTCGAGTTCGATACGCGGGACCGTGCCTTTTTGCGGCGGATAGCCCGGCGTAGCTGGCTGTTTTTCGAAACATTCGTGCGCCCCGAGGACAACTGGCTGCCCCCCGACAATTACCAGGAGGCACCGCAGGCCGGGGTAGCACACAGAACCTCGCCCACGAATATCGGGATGATGCTTCTGTCGTCGCTGACCGCCTGGCGTCTCGGGCATCTGGGCCTGCCTGAGCTGGTCGCACGGACGCGTAACACGCTGAACACCATGGACCAGTTGCCAAGCTGGCGGGGTCATCTGCTCAACTGGTACGAAACCCGACATCTGGCGCCGCTTGAGCCGCGCTATGTCTCTACGGTGGACAGTGGCAATCTGGCGGTCAGCCTGATCACGCTGGGCCAGGCCGCGCAGGCTGCCCGCCTCGAACCCGCCTTCGGCCCCACCCGCTGGGACGGGTTGCATGACACGCTTTCTCTGTTGGCGGAAGCGATCGAGATGAACGAGAATACCCGGATATTCACGTCCGGTTGCCCGCAGGTGCTGCACGACATGCAGGCGCATGCCGAGCGGAGTCGCGATATGCGTGAGCAATGGCTCGACGCCCTGACGCCGTTGTGCGACGAGATGCTGCCCATGCTTGAGGCCTGCGTACGCGATGCCATCGCGCAAAGCGATGTAACGCCGGCGGCGTCGCTGCGCGAAGTGCAGACATGGCTGGGGCGCACGCGCCAACATCTGAACGCGATGCAGCGTGACCTGAACGCACAGCAGGGCTGGCGCGTGGTGCTGGCACGCGCACCCGCCGATTGCGCCGACCGCGCGCAGGCTGTGAGGCAGGCGTTGCCCCATGATCTGCCATTGGCCGCAGCCAGTGCCGCGTTCAGGAAAGCGCGCGACCGGCTTTCCGAACAGGGCACGTTGCTGGAGGCCGAACCGGCGCGGGAATGGATCGATGCGCTGGACCGCGCGCTTGAAGACGCCGCACAGGTGCATGCCGGACTGGAGCGCGCCTTGCGGGCGATCTCGGCGCGGGCGCGGGACTGGGCGCATGGAATGGATTTCCGCATGCTGCTGGATCCAGCCACACGGCTTTTCTTCATCGGTTACGATGTCGGGGTCGGGCGGCTTGATCCCAACCGCTACGATCTGCTCGCCTCGGAAGCGCGGCTGGCAAGCTATTTTGCCATCGCCAAGGGCGATGTGCGCCCGGAGCACTGGTTCCAGCTTGGCAGGCCCGTGACCGGCAAGGGCAGGGGGCTTGCATTGGTGTCCTGGAACGGCTCGATGTTCGAATACCTCATGCCGCGCCTGTTGCAACGCAGCCCGGCCTCGACACTGCTGGGCCAGAGCGACCGCACTGCCGTGGATATGCAACGCGCCTATAGCGCGCGCCTTGGCGTGCCTTGGGGCATCTCGGAATCGGGCTATGCCGCACAGGATCCTGAGGGGAAATTTCGTTACCACGCCTTCGGAGTGCCGGGTCTTGGCGTTCGGCGCGGCTTGACGCGTGATCTGGTGATTGCCCCCTATGCCACGTTTCTGGCACTGCAAATGCGCCCGAAGGCTGCCATGGCCAACCTGCGCAAACTGGCTGAAATGGGGATGGTGGGACGCTACGGGTATTACGAGGCGGCCGATTTCACCGCTGATCGCGTTCCGGTGGGCGAAAACTTCGTGCCCGTGCGCTCGTATATGGCGCATCACCACGGCATGGGACTTGCGGCACTTGGCAATGCGCTCTGTGACGACATGCTGGTGAACTGGTTTCATGCCGATCCCCATATTCGCACGGTGGAACTGCTGCTGAGTGAGCGGATCCCATGGGAACTGCCGGTCGAAGAAGCGCGTGAAGATGAAACCATGCCGCAGCCCGAAGGCTCGACTGATGTGGTTCCGGCACTGCATCCCTGGCTGCCCCCAGCGGATGGTCGCGGTCGCCTGCATCACGCAATCGCCAATGCGGACATGACCGCGCGGCTGGGTGAGGGTGCTGGTGGCAGCCTCTGGTGGCATCGGCACTTGCTCACGCGGGCGATCGGCGGGGATGTGGACGGGTTGGGCGGCCGCAGCCTGTATCTTCGCGACTGCGAGGATGGCGCGCTATGGAGCCTGGGCAGCCCGGCGGCTGACGATGGCGCGGATGACCCGCGGCGGGTGGTATTGCATCAGCATATGGTTGAATACCATCATCGTCAGAACGGCATCGCCATGAGCCTGCTGGTCGGCATCGCACCCGGTGACTCGGTCGAGATTCGCCGGATCGCGATGGTCAACGAGACTGACCGCCCGCGCAAGCTGTCGATCACCAGTTGCGCCGAGGTGGTGCTTTCCCCTGTTGAGGACCACGACCGCCACCCCGCCTTCAGCCGGTTGTTCGTGGCCAGCAGCCATGTGCCGGCAATGGAGGGCCTGATCTTCAGCCGCAGGGGGCGCCGCCCCGAAGAACTCCATCCCGTGCTTTTGCACCGGATGGTTTGCGATGATGGAACCGCCCGCGTCTCGGGCTACGAGACTGATCGTCGGGCCTTTCTTGGCCGTCACGGAGACGGGGCGGCCCCTGCGGCGCTTGTCGGTGGAACACTGGAGGCGCGGACCGGCTGGACACTTGACCCGGTGATGGCGTTGCAGGCCGAGGTCACGCTTCCGCCGCATGGCCACAGCGAGATCGCCTTTGTTACCATCGTTGGCGAGACGCGCTCAGATGCCGAGGAATCAGCACGGCGTTTCGCCACGTTGACCACGCTCGACTGGGCGCTGGAAGCGGCAGGCACGCAAGCGGCACGCAGCGTGCAGGGCTACGGGCTGGCACCATCGGACCTGCCGCAAGCCCAGGTGTTGCTGTCAGAGTTGCTGTGCCCCGGACCGCGCGAAACCGGCTGGTTGCCGGACATCCGGGAACAGTCCCCGGCGCAGCCAGACCTCTGGGCGCACGGGATATCAGGCGATGCGCCGATCCTGGCCTTGCGGGTTGGCGAGGGGCGCGCGCACAGCATTACGACGACGCTGCTTGCCGCGCACAGGCTATGGCGCGACAGCGGTTTGCGCATTGACCTTGTCATCCTTCATGAGGGTGTTCCGGGCTATGTCGAGCCGGTGCGCGAGCGTCTTGTCGCGCAGCTTCGTGACGCCGGAGCGCAGGAACTGTTGGGCCACAGGGGCGGGATTCACCTTGTGGCAGTCGATCCCGGCGCGCCCGGTTCCGTGGTGGCGATCGAGGCGGCGGCGTCGGTCATGCTGGATGTCGGCAACGGCACGCTGGAGGCGCAGCTTGCCAGATTGCACCCGGACCGACCCGAGCCGCCACATTTCGTGCCGTCAGGCCAGCAGGACGCCGTGCCAGAGGTCAGTGTCCCGGTCGCGCTGTCACCGCCAGCGGATCTGATGCTGGAAAACGGCTTTGGCGGGTTCTGCCGCGAGAGCGGCGACTATGTTATCGCGCTCGATCAGGCCGGGCCGCCCCCTGCACCCTGGGCCAATGTCCTTGCCAACCCTGATTTCGGCACCATCGTCACCGAGGCCGGGCTTGGCTGGAGCTGGGCGATCAACAGCGGTGAGAACCGGCTGACGCCCTGGCGCAACGATCCGGTCAGCGACCCACAGGTCGAGGCGCTTTATCTTCGTGATGAAGTGAGCGGGCATATCTGGACGCCGACACCGCTTCCCGCAGGCGGGGGTGCCGAATTCCGGGTGCGCCATGGTGCCGGATTCACGGCATGGCATAGCGCCGCGCAGGGGCTTGAGCAGGAACTGCGGGTCTGCGTTGCAACCCGTGATCCGGTTAAGCTTGTCCAGTTGCGTCTGCACAATCGCGGCACCCAGCCGCGCCGCATTACCGCAACCTATTATGCAGACTGGCTTCTGGGCGCGGTGGCGGGGCGGTCTGATCCGTTCCTGATGGCTGCCTATGACAGTGCGGCCCGCGCGTTGATTGCCCGAAATGCACGCAACCCGGTCTTTGCCGGGCGCGTGGCATTCCTAACTTCCGGCCATGCCGCGCATAGCGTGACATGCTCGCGCCACGACTTCCTTGGCTGGCAGGGCAACATGGCCAGCCCCGAAGCCCTGCGGCGCTGGAATCTGGGCGAGGCCAGCGAGTGCATCGGCGATGTCTGCGCGGCCTATCAGATCCATCTCGACATTCCGTCGGGCGAGAGCGTCGAGGCGCATTTCGTGCTTGGCCAGGGGGAAAACGCCGAGGCTGCGACCGCGCTGGCCGGGCACTGGAGCGATGCCGGGCGGGTGCGCGCCGAATTCGACCGGGTGCGCGACGCCTGGACATCGCGGCTGAATGCGGTGCAGGTACAGACCCCCGATCCGGCGTTTGACATCATGGTCAACCGTTGGCTGCCCTATCAGATCGTCAGCTCGCGGATCGACGCGCGTGCCGGGTTCTACCAGGCCAGCGGCGCCTTCGGGTTTCGCGATCAGCTACAGGACGTTCTGGCGCTGTTGCATGGTGACCCGCAAACGGCGCGCGCCCATATCCTGCGCGCCGCCGCCTACCAGTTCGAGGATGGCGATGTCCTGCACTGGTGGCACCCGCCCGAGGGGCGGGGGGTGCGCACGCGCTGTTCGGATGATCTGCTGTGGCTGCCCTATGCGACCGCCGCCTATGTCGAGGCCACCGGCGATGTCTCGATCCTGGCCGAAGAGGTGCGGTTTCTCACGGCACCGCCCCTGAGCGATCAGGAGCATGACCGCTACGCCCTCTTTGACCGCACGCCCGATGCCTGGCCGCTCATGGAGCATTGCGAGCGGGCGCTTCAACGCGCTTTTGCGCCGGGCGCGGATGGGTTGCCGCTGATCGGAACCGGTGACTGGAATGACGGGATGGACCGCGTCGGTGTCAAGGGGCGCGGCCAGAGTGTTTGGCTCGGCTGGTTCCTGATCACCACGATCCGCGGCTTTCTTGGCCTTTGCCCCGCCGCCGGGCGCGACGATCTGGCGGTGCTCTGGCGCGAGCGATTGGAAAAGCTGAGCCGCACCGTCGAGGAGGCCGGCTGGGATGGCGACTGGTATCTGCGCGCACGCGACGATCACGGCCGCCCCTGGGGTTCGGCAGAAAACAACGAATGCCGGATCGATTCCATCTCGCAATCATGGGCGGTGTTGTCGCGTGCCGGGGAGCCTGAACACGCGCGCCGCGCCATGGATTCCGCTGCCCGCAACCTTATGCGCGACGATGACACCATCGTGCGGCTGCTTGACCCGCCATTCGAGGCCACGCCGCGCGATCCCGGCTATATTCGCGCCTATCCACCGGGCATCCGCGAGAACGGCGGCCAGTACTCGCATGCCGCTGCCTGGCTGGGCATCGCTTTTGCCGAGCTTGGCGACGGTGCCCGCGCCAAGGCCGTATTCGACCGCCTGAGCCCGATATGTCAGTCCGGCACGCCAGCCGATGCCAAGCGCTACATGACCGAGCCTTACGCCATGGCCGCCGATATAGGCGGTGTCGCCCCGCATCTGGGCCGCGGCGGCTGGAGCTGGTATACGGGCGCGGCGGGCTGGGGCTGGCGCCTGGCGGTTGAACATATTCTCGGCTTGCGCCTGCGCGAGGGGGCGCTGGTGTTTCAGCCCTGCCTGCCGCCCGATTGGAAAGGTTTCTCCGCCCGACTGGTGCGCGATGGCGCGGCGATCGAGGTGACATGTGAAAAACCGCCAGGGCTGATGGGCGGAAACATCACACTTTCCGTCGATGGCACGGTGGCAAGCTGTGACAGCGTGGCCTTTCCCGATGAAGGCGAGACCCGGGTAGTTCACCTGCGTATCGAGGCCGGATGAGGCGGCATGAGCCCGGACACCGGTACGTCCGAGGCGGTTGCAACTTGTGCAGCGCGGTTTGAAATCTGTCCACTTGCAAGGGTTTGTGCGGTAATGTCTGTGCTCGTTGACGCAGATCAGTGACGGCGCAAGCTTCAAGGCCTAGCCGAAAAGGAGCATGGTTCCGTCCGTTTCGGGCGTCGTCAGGTGCGATTGATGACAGCAAGGAGAGATGACATGGTTGACCAGGACTTTGATGGAAAGACCGCGATCGTGACCGGGGCCGCATCCGGCATCGGTGCGGCGATCGCAGCGGAACTGGCCGTCCGAGGTGCCATTGTCATTGCCTCGGATGTCGATGCGGCGGCGCTTGACGCGGTGGTGGGGGACATCCGCACCAAGGGCGGCAAGGCCCATGCCAGGACCGGCGATGTCAGCGATGCGGCGGCGATGAAAGCCCTGACCGACTTCGCCATTGAAACCGGCGGCGCGCTGCATCTCGCCGTCAACAACGCCGGTATCGGCGGGCCGATGGAGCCCTGCGGGAACTATCCGCTGGAGGACTGGAAAAAGGTAATCGATATCAACCTGAATGGCGTTTTCTACGGCATGCGCTATCAGATCCCCGCGATGGTGGCAGCGGGTGGGGGGAGCATTGTCAACGTCTCCTCCATTCTGGGCAGCGTCGGTTTTCGCGGTGCCTCGGCCTATGTTGCCGCCAAGCACGGGCTTCTGGGGCTGACCAGGGCCGCCGCGCTGGACCATGCCACTGAAGGAGTGCGGATCAACGCCGTGGGGCCAGCCTTCATTGCCACACCGCTCTTGACCAAGAATCTGGAGCAGGAAATGCTTGACGGACTGGCGGCCGCGCATCCGGTCGGGCGGATCGGCACGGCGGAAGAGGTCTCGGCACTGGTCTGTTTCCTGCTGTCGGACCGTGCGAGCTTCATCACCGGCAGCTATCATCTGGTAGACGGGGGCTACACCGCGCAATGAACACCAGGTCTGACCCGCGGAAGGTATCCGAAGTTGGAGCAGGCGACGGCACGGAGGCGCCGGTTCGCCGTTGGGCGGAACCAGCCAGTGCTGTGCTGGATGCGCTGGAAAGTACGCCCAGGGGGCTGACCGGCGACGAGGCCCGCCGCAGGCAGAAGCAATACGGCCCCAACAGCCTGCCCACGGCACCGCGCGCAGGGCCGGTGCGCCGGTTTTTGCGACAGTTCAACAACCTGCTCATCCTGGTACTGATTGCAGCAGCGGTGATTACGGCGCTGTTGCAGCACTGGGTCGATACCGTCGTGATCCTGGCGGTGGTGGTGATCAATGCGGTGATCGGTTTCGTTCAGGAGGGCAAGGCCGAGGCGGCGCTGGAGAGCCTGCGCGACATGCTGGCCCCGCGCGCCAATGTGCTGCGCGACGGCACCCGCGAGACCGTGCAGGCGTTGGATCTTGTTCCCGGCGACATCGTGCTGCTCAAGGCAGGTGACAAGGTTCCGGCCGATCTGCGGCTGATCGAGACGGCGGGGCTGTCGGTGGAAGAGGCGATCCTGACCGGCGAGTCCGTGCCGGTGCGCAAGAACACTGACCCTGTCGAGGAAGGCGCCGATCTGGGCGACCGGACCTCGATGGTGTTTTCCGGCACGCTGGTGTCCGAGGGCACGGCAACCGGTGTCGTCACCGCGACGGGCGGGGAAAGCGAGATTGGCCGGATCGGGGGGCTGATGGCCTCGGTCGCGGAACTGACCACGCCGTTGATCCGTCAGATGGGCCGCTTTGCCAAGGTGCTGACCGGCTTCATCATGGTGGTGGCGGTGCTGCTGCTGGCCTTTACGGTGATGTGGCGGGGCATGCCGTTCAATGAAGCCTTCATGATCGTTGTCGCCCTGTTCGTCGCCGCGATCCCCGAAGGGTTGCCGGCGGTGCTGACGGTTACACTGGCCATCGGCGTGCAGGCGATGGCAAAACGCAACGCCATTGTGCGGCGGTTGCCGGTGATCGAGACGCTGGGCGCGGTTTCGGTGATCTGCACCGACAAGACCGGCACCCTGACGCGCAACGAAATGGCTGTGACCACGCTGGTGACAGCGGGCGAGGCGCTGGAGGTCACGGGCGACGGATACGCGCCCGAAGGCAGCTTGCAGCGTGACGGGTCCGATGTGACGCCCGATGCCGTGCATGCCGCATTGGCCCGCGTGGCAGCGCTGTGCAACAATGCGCATCTGCGCGAGACTGATAAAGGCTGGCGCGTCGAGGGCGACCCGATGGAGGGCGCGCTTCTGGCGCTTGCCGCCAAGCTTGGTCGCGAACCCGGCGAGCGGCCCCGGTCGCTGGCTGCCATTCCGTTCGATGCGCGCTATCGCTACATGGCGGTGCTGCACGATACCGATGAGGGCCGAAAGGTGCTGCTGAAAGGCGCGCCCGAGGCGGTGCTGGACCGGTGCAGCCACCAGATGACAGAAGCAGGGCGTGAGGCGCTGGATCGCGGCTGGTGGGAGGAACAGGCTGAAGTGGTTGCCAGTAATGGTCAGCGTGTTCTGGCGCTGGCGGAAATGCCTTTTGAGGGCGATTCGATCGACCATGACGACATGGACGGCGGGTTGACCCTGCTGGGATTCACCGGATTGATCGACCCGCCACGACCCGAGGCGGTGACAGCGGTTGCCGACTGTCTGTCGGCGGGCATTGATGTCAAGATGATCACCGGCGATCACAAGGGCACCGCCCGCGCAATTGCGCGCCAGATCGGTCTTTTGCAGACAGATATGGTTCTGACCGGCGCCGAGGTCGAGGCAATGGACGACGCGGCCTTGCAGGAGGCGGCGCTGAAAACCGATGTTTTCGCCCGCACCAGCCCCGAGCACAAGCTGCGGCTGGTGACCGCGTTGCAGGCCCGCGGCCAGGTGGTGGCGATGACCGGCGATGGCGTCAATGACGCCCCCGCGCTGAAACGTGCCGAAGCGGGCATCGCCATGGGGCTGAAGGGGTCAGAGGCGGCGCGCGAAGCGTCGGATTTCGTACTGGCGGACGACAATTTCGCCTCGATCGCAGAAGCTGTCCGGCAGGGGCGCACGGTCTATATCAACCTCAAGAAGGTGATCTCGTTCCTGTTGCCGGTGAATGGCGGCGAGTCTGCGGCGCTGGTCATTGCTGTCCTCTTCGGGCTGATGCTGCCGGTCACGCCGCTTCAGGTGTTGTGGGTGAACATGGTCAGCTCGGTCGTGCTGGCAATGAGCCTGGCGTTCGAGCCGCCAGAGCGCGATGTGATGAGCCGCCCACCGCGTCAGCCGGACGTACCCATTCTGACGCGGTTCATCCTGTGGCGGGTGGGCGTGGTTTCGGCGCTGTTCGCCATCGGCATCTACGGCCAGTTCCAGCTTGCGCTGGCGCAGGGCCAGACGGTCGAGGTTGCGCGCACAATGGCGGTGAACACGCTGGTGGCGATGGAGGTGTTCTACCTGTTCTCGATCCGCTTCCGGCTGCGCAGCGTGCTGACCCTGGAAGGGGTGAAGGGCACCCCGGCAGTGCTCATCGCGGTTGGCATCGTGGTGCTCTTGCAGGCGGCTTTCACCTGGCTGCCGCCGATACAGGCGCTGTTCGACACGAGGTCGCTGGGGCTGCTTGAACTGGCACAATGCGCTGCGGCGGGTGTTCTGGTCCTGCTGGTGCTTGAACTGGACAAGCTGATTGAGCGCACTCGAAAGGCAAGGAAGGCATGAGGTTCAGGTCTCCAGCGCTCCGATCTGAGGCGTCTGGCAAGGCTTGCAGGACGTCGAAAGCCCAGCGCAGGGCCGGGTGATGGCCGAAGTGGCGCTGATTTGCGTCGCGTCGGTGTCCAGCCGCGTGATGGCCCGGGGCGCGACAAGGCAGGTGCCGATCGGCCTGCCTGATGCCGACGCGCCACCATTCCCGGATTGCCTCGTCCCCCACGGATTGGCCGGGCCAGGCTGCGGCCTCGTTCCTGCATCCCCTGTGGTGTGCCGATGAGGGGATTTCGGCTGACAGCCCTTGTCGTGCTCACCGCCCTTGCCGGCGGGGTGATCTGGAAGTGCTTGCCTGCCCGGACCGCGGCTATCCAGGGGCCGAACCCGATTGCGGAACTTCTCGCGGCAGAGATCGGCGGGATGACGCAATGGCTGCTGATCCGGGGGGCGAACCGTGAGGCCCCGATCCTTCTGTGGCTGCATGGCGGGCCGGGCGCGGCCCAGATGCCCACTCACACCGTAACGTCGGCACTGGAGCGCACGTTCGTCGTGGTTCATTGGGACCAACGTGGCGCAGGGAAATCGAACCCGCCAAGCTTTGATCCCGCGACCATGACCTTTGAGCAGTTCCTTTCCGATGCCCGCGCGGTCGCTGCGCTGCTGCGCGACCGGGTGGGCGATCAGCCGATGATCGTGCTTGGTCATTCCTGGGGGACCATGCTGGGAGCGCGTCTGGTGGCGCACTCGCCCGAGGAGTTCGCAGGCTATGTCGGTGTCAGTCAGCAGGTAAACACGATGCGAGGCGTGGCGCTTGCGCTGGACTGGCTGCGCGCGGTTGCGCCGACCTCCGACCTCGCCGGCACAACGCCCGAGGATTTCCGCGACCATGACCGCTATGTGCGCCTCATGCAGGCCGTCGAGGCGCATGGTGGCGGGATGGGCGTTTCACTCGCCTCCATGCTGCCGTATGCGTTGGCCGCACCGGAATACCGGCTGGCAGACTATCTGCGCTGGTTTGACGGTGCGAACCGCGGCAGCGGACCTATGTGGCCGGACTACCGGCGTCGCGACCTGTTCGCCGAGGTAGAGCGAATGCCCGTGCCGATGCTGCTGATCTCGGGCGCCGGGGACATGAACACGCCGGTCGCGCTGGTGCAGGAGTGGTTCGATCAGGTCGAGGCGCCGAACGGCAAGCAGATGGTGGTATTCGCTTCCTCGGGCCACGCGCCCTTCCTGACCGAAACGACGCGCTTCGTAGAAACGGTGCAGGATTTCGGCGCGGGAATCGTGGCAGAAAGAGGTGAATAACCGCACTCCGGATCATTGTCCGTGGCGTGGTGCCGACCGCCCTGGCGGCAAGTGCCGCTGCCTCCGCCCGCCGCATCGCCATGGAGAGGGTCGGGAAATCACGTTACCCGCGTGCATTCACCTTGGTGCCTGAGGAAAACGGATATCCCTGACATCGGCGATGAAGAAGGGAAAATAATCCTGTGTGCCGAACATGTTGCCTGCTTCGACATGGAACGGCAGGCGATAGCCGCCGACGTCACGAAAGTCCGACATGGTTGCCCCGAAAGGCTGCAATCGGTGTGTCTTTTCGGGGTTGGCATCGCTCCAGCGCTGGAACGAGGCGACAATGGGTCTGCCCTCGCTGTCGACCGTGATATCAATGGCCTGACTCAGGTCACCATGGGTGACGATCACGCGCGCGGTGTCTGCGTCGATCGCCTCCCATGAGATACCCGGCGCGGGCAGAAGGGCGGCAGGTGACCAGATCACGGCCTCGCCCGCATGGCGACCGAAAGCCGAACGGGTGTGGTCATAATTGCCACCCAGCCGCGCGACAGGGATCAGCCACAAGATGCGAAACCGTGTCCAGGATCCCGAATCCGAACCCGAAACCGGCATCCTCCCGCGGGTTCGCATCGCCCAGACGAAACCCTCGGGCACGGCGAGGATCTGGCGCGCTTCCATAGGTTGATAGGCGGGGTTGTCCTTGGTCCCGAGGCTGAACTGGCCGGACATGTCGATTTCTGTCACTGGAAAAAGCGGTGTTCCGGGCTGGATCGTGTAGGTGAAATACCGGCGGGCCGGCTCTGGCAGGTCGGCAACCAATTCCGATGAGAAACGAACGGGATCGGAAGGTTGCAACGCAGCCAGCCTGTTCCATTCGATGCGATCCGCGCGACGATCCAGCACCAGCAGAACCGCCAGAGCCAGAAGGCCAAGCAGCAGCACGCAAGCAATTCCGACAATGATCTTCATGTCAACCGGCTTCTTTTCCTGAAGCTTTCCTGAAGGGCGAAGCTGCAACACGGGCGACGATTTCAATTAATGATAACATAGTTTTAAAGGATTCTGATGCTCAAAGTGCTGACAGCGTGATCCGAATACCCTGCAAGGTTTGGTCGCGCATCATGGCGGGGCATGCGCGCTGATGCGACGGTGGCGCGTGTTCGCAAGAAATGAGATCCTGCGGCGTGAGACATCGCCGCAGCTTTCACAGCCGCTTTGCCAGTCGCGGCAGCCAGTGAGGTCATATTTTCCGCGCCACGATGAACGGGCGGGCGTCCTTGCCTTTGGTCGCGTGCGCCTCGGTGGCGACGATCTCGAACCCTGCCTCTGTCATCAGCGTCGCCAACCGCGGTGTATCCAGGACAGTGACATGCGGCGCCAGCCCGACCAGCTGCATGACGGGAAGCAGAACGCTGCGAATGAAGGCGTTCATCTCGCCAAGGCAGGGGGTCTTGGAAATGAACAGACCGCCGGGCCTGAGCAGATGATGGATGCGGTGCAGCGTATCCTGCGGGTTCCGGACAAGGTGAAGATAGTTGAAACCGAGAATGGCGTCGAACCCGGCTTCTTCGGCGGCAATGTTTTCTGCCGTCGCGATGCGGAACGTGAGGCCCGAAACCGCGCCAGACGCGGCCTTTTCCTGGGCGATGGCGATCATCTTCGTGGAAATGTCCGTCGCAAGGTAGCTTGCCGCATCCGGTGCCAGCCGCAAGGCGGTCGATCCCGTTCCGCATCCCAGTTCCAGCACCCGCGCGTTCGTGCCAAGCAGTGCGCGCGTTCGCTCCAGCGTGCGCTCATACCCGCCCTCATCCGAAATCTTCGCTCTGGCATAGCGTTGTGAAACCCTGTCCCAGAACCTGGCATCGCTTTCTGTTGTCATGGTGAGCCGTCCTTTCGGTACTCGGCATAACATATGCATGGAACCTGACAATTGTCGAAATATGGAACCATGATATACGCAAATGCATGAGGGAGATGGATTGGAATCAGCTGCGCGCCTTTCACGCGACTGCAACGACCGGGTCGCTCTCGGCTGCGGCGCGCCAGCTTGGCCTGACGCAACCCACGATGTCACGACAGATCGCGGCACTTGAGGCGCGGCTGGGTGTGGATCTGTTCGATCGGGTGGGCCGCAAGCTTGTGCTGACCGTGATCGGCGCGGAGTTGCGTGATCGTATCGGCATGATGGCCGATGCCGCTGAATCCGTGGCGCTGGTGGCCAGCGGCCGAAAGGAAGAGATCCGTGGCAGGGTCTGCATCTCGGCGACGGATACCTATGCGGCGCATATCCTTCCCGGGATTGTGCAGCAGATCAGGGACGAGGCGCCGGAGATCACCATTGCGATCACGGCGTCGAATGATCTGAGCGACCTGCACCGGCATGAGGCCGATATCGCGATCCGGCATCTGCCGCCATCGCGAACCGGTCTGGTCGGGGATCACCTGCGCGACACGCAGGCATATTTCTATGCCTCAGAAGAATGGATCGCCAGGAACGGGCTTCCGGAAAGTCCTGCCGACTTGGCAGGCGCGGCCATGATCGGCATTGACGACGCCACGCGCTTTGCCAGCTATCTGTGCAACGTGGGCATTCCGATGAAGGTTGCCGATTTCCGGCTGATATCTGACTCGTCGGTGGCGATCTGGGAGATGGTCAGGCGCGGCATGGGCGTGGCACCCATGTTGCGCGAAGTGGCGGACCGGACGCCGGGGGTGGTGCGACTTTTGCCAGACATGCCACCCATCACCGTGCCGATCTGGCTTGTAACGCATGAGGATCTGCAACTCAGCCCGCGGATCCAGGTGGTGCATGGAATACTGGCGGAAGGGCTGGCGCGGATGTAGCGGTGCGGCTGTGGCCTATTCCGCAGCCACAGTCTCGTGGCTTCCAATGCCCGCCGCGCCCTCTAACGCGCGCCTGCGTGGCGGTAGCGATTGCCCGCCTGCGACCCAATGATCCGTGGCGACGGGTTCAAGCGATTGCGGCGCCACGACCCCGCCTGCTGGGAGCAGCAGGTTGACCCGCGGCACCGGCGCGCACTGGACCCGCGCGTGGTTCCGGCGCGCGGGGTCGGGGACGGGAACGGCATTGAGCAACTGACGGGTATAGGCGTGGCAGGGGTTGCCCAGAACCTGATCGGTGCGCCCGGTTTCGACAATCTGACCGGCATACATCACCGCAATCCGGTGGCTGACGCGTTCGACCACGGCAATGTCATGCGAGATGAAGAGAAACGAGATCCCCTCTTCGTGCTGCAACCGGGCCATCAGGTCGGTGATCTGCTGTGCCACCGAGACATCGAGCGCCGACACCGCCTCGTCGGCAACGATCAGCGCCGGGCGCACGGACAAGGCCCGCGCGATGCATAGGCGTTGGCGCTGCCCCCCCGAGAACTGGTGCGGATACCGCTGCGCCGCCGCGCGTTCCAACCCGACCTTGTCCAGAAGTTCCTCGGCCAGTGACAACGCCTTATCGGGGCGGATATGCCCGGCGATCAGCGCCGGTTCGGTAATCAGATCGCGCACCGGCAGGCGCGGATTGAGGCTGGCGTAGGGGTCTTGAAACACCATCTGCGCGCGGGCACGATGGCGCCGCATCTGAGCGGCAGAGAGGTCGGTTATATCGGTGCCCTCAAGGCGGATGCGCCCGGCAACGGGTTCGATCAGCTTGAGAGCGGCGCGGGCCAGCGTCGATTTTCCGCAACCGGACTCGCCGACCAGACCCAGTGTTTCGCCGCGCCCAATCCTGAGCGACACGCCGTTGACCGCGTGATACTGCATTGCCGGGCCGAACATCCGCTGCCGTTTGACCGGAAAGCGCACTGCGATGTCTTCCAGTTCCAGCACTGGCGGCGTTTCCGGCAGGGGGGCCGGGCTGCCCGCGCCCAGCCGGGGCGAGGCGGCCATCAGCACCTGCGTATAGGATGCCTTGGGGGAGGCAAAAACCTCGGTGGCTGAGCCTTCCTCGGCCTTCTCGCCGTGGCGCAGGACCACAACGCGATCAGCGATTTCGGCGACCACGCCCATGTCATGCGTGATGAACAGAACGGCCATGCCGATCTCGGCCTGTAGGTTGCGGATCAGCGCCAGGATCTCGGCCTGTGTGGTGACGTCCAGCGCGGTTGTCGGCTCGTCGGCGATCAGAAGGTCCGGGCGGCAGGCAAGGGCCATGGCGATCATCACCCGCTGGCGCAAACCGCCCGACAACTCGTGCGGGAACTGGTTGAGCCGCTGTTCGGGGGCCGGTATGCGGACCTTTCCGAAAGCTTCGAGGGCGGCAACGCGGGCGGTGGCGCGGTCCAGCCCCTGATGCAGGATCAGCGCCTCCATCACCTGATCGCCCAGCCGCATCACCGGATTGAGCGCGGTCATGGGTTCTTGAAAGATCATCGAAATCCGGTTTCCTCGGACCTCTTGCATCTGACGGTCGGACAGGGCGGTCAAATCCAGCGGCGGGGTGCCGTCCAGCGTGATCCGGCCGCCCCTGATGCTGCCGCCCTCGCGTTCGATCAGGCGCAGGATGGCCAGCGCTGTCGCCGATTTGCCAGAGCCGGACTCGCCTACCAGCGCGACGGTCTCGCCGCGGCCGACGTGAAACGACAGCCCCTTGACCGCCGCATGCGATCCGAAGCCCAGGTGAAGATCGTCGATTGTCAGAAGGGCTGTCATGGCGTTACTCCGCAGCGCGCGCGTGATGGGCGCGGATTTCAGGATGGGTGCTGAACTCGGGCAAGGGCGGGGTCCAGCGGCGGCCATCGGGGCGGAAGGCGAAGGTGAAGGGGTCTTCGCCCGCCACCTCCCAGCGCAGGGTATCGCCCAACTCCAGCACAGCCATCGCGCCCGCCGGCTCGCCGCCAGTTGTGAAACTTTCGGTCAGCGATTGCTGGGTCAGATGGGTGATGCCGTCGACCGTGGTCACGGTGTTCCAGTGCACATGCCCGGCCAGGCAGACAACCGGCACACGCGCCAGTGCCAGCGCCGCGCGGGCGCGTTCGGCCATCGGATAGGTGGCGCTGCCGGGGTTGTTCTGGAAGTAATAGTTGCCGGTCTGCGCATGGCCGGAAACCGGCACATGGCTGATCACCAGGGTGGGCCGGTCGGCGGCCTGCATGGTGCGCGCAAGCCATACCAGATCGGTTTCGCGCAACACGAAACCGCGATGCAGCGGGCCGCGCTGGATCTTGCTGTCCGCGCGCCAGAGCACGATGCGCCATCCGCCGATATCATGAACCTCATGGCCCAGCGACTGGCCCAGGATATCCTCGTTCTCTGCCACGCTCAGGTGGTCTCGGTCATGGTTGCCGTTCAGATGCCAGATCGGCGTGGTGACGGCGCGAAAGGCATCGGCGACCTCGGCCTGAAGCCGCAGATCGGTTTCGCGGTCCACGTCCGAGATGCGGTCGCCCATGTCCAGCACATGGCTGGCGCCGGAGGCTTTGACGAAGCGCGCGAACTCCTCCATCAGGGGCAGCGCCGCATCGCCGCGCTTGGCGGTCGAGGGCGCGCCGTGATGGATGTCGGTGACGATGGCAAGGCGAAGGGTCATGGTGAAATCCTTTGAGGGATAGCCCGCCGCCGGAAAGCGGCGGGCCATTTGCGTCAGTTCGAGGGGAACGAGATGGCACCGGCGCGAAAATCCAGCACATAGGGGATATGGCCGGGCTGTGGCGCCCATTCGATGCCGTTGCGCAGTGCCCAGGCCTCATAGGGGCGGTAGAGCGGCAGAACCGGCGGATTCGCGGCAATGCGTTCCATCAGCTCTGCAAAGGCGGCACGACGGCCGGCCACGTCGGGCGAGAAGCGGAAGCGGTCCCAGATCTCGGCATAGTCGGCGTCGGTGTTGAAGCGCCCTTCCGATTCCGACGGACCGCCCGGCGCCCACATCACCCCGAAACTGCCGAAGGGATCGGCGAAATACATCGGGTTCGACCAGTTGCGGGTCATCATCTCGGGGTCATTGCCCGTCCAGCGCGGGATGTCGCGGATCGAGGCGTTGATGCCGATTTCGCCCCACATCTCGGTGATGGCCTGCGCTGCCAGATAGCCGTTGGTGTAATAGGAACCCATCGTGTCGAAGGTGATCTCTTCGCCGTTATAGCCCGCCTCGGCCAGCAGTTCGCGGGCGCGCTCGGGGTCGTAACGGAAGGTCTCCAGTTCCGGCATGTAAAGCGCGCCATACTCTTCCATTGTATGGGTCGAGGGCACATGCGCCATGCCCAGCCACAGCGCCTCGTTCAGCAGGTCGCGGTCGATGGCCAGGCTCAGCGCCTGACGGATGCGCGGGTCTTCAAGGCGCGGGTGGTTCATGTTCATGATCATCACATGAAACAGCGCCGTCTGGCCGCCGACCGCGTGCATGTTCGCGTCCCCTTCGATCAGCGCCAGCTGGTCAGGGGCGATGTTGGTGGCGATATCGGCCTCCCCGGTGCGCAGCGCGGTCAGGCGCGAGGCGGTTTCGGGCACATGGATCACATTCACGCGCTCCAGCGGGGCGGCATCGCCCCAAAAGGCATCATGGCGTTCCCAGACAATGCGTTGGCCGGGCACGAATTCGGCCACGCGGTAGGGGCCGGTGCCGACAGGGGCCATCGAGAAGGCCTCGTAATCGTCATGCTCCAGCGCCTCGGGGTCGCCCGCCAGCGACATCACATAGGTCTGCGGGATGACGAAGGTCTGTTGCAGGTTCAGAAGGGTTTCGAACAGGGGTTCGGGGCGGTGGACATGCACGCGCACCGTCAGGTCATCGACCTTTTCGACATGACTGAAGTTCGCCAGACGGTCGCGCATGCGCACCTGATAGGGCGGAAAATCGGCCTGGAACATGCGGTTGAGCGAGAACACCACGTCATTGGCACTCATTTCCGAGCCATCATGGAACACCACGCCTTCGCGCAGTTTCAACTCCATGATCGTGGGTTCGACCATCTGCCATTCGGTGGCCAGACCGGGCAGGAAAACCTGCTCCGTAGTGCTGTAATCGCGGTGGATCAGCGGATCGAAGCTGTTGAAATAGAACTGCGAACCGACATTGGAATGGTCGCGGCCCGGGTCGAGGTAGTTCGACACATTGGTGGCGGCGACCGTCAGTTCCTGCGCCTGGGCCATGCCCGCAAGGGCAGAGACAAGCGCGGTGGCGGCAAGAAGGCGTTTCATGGATAGGCTCCTTGGGTGGGGTTGAGGGTGGTCTGGTCAGCGGCTGCGCAGGCGCACATCGGCGCGGTCACGCAGCCAGTCGCCGAGGATCTGCACGGCAAATGTCACGGCGAGGATGAGAAAGGCGGGCACCAGCACGATCCAGGGGGCGGTGGGCATGTAGTCGCGCCCCACACCCACCATGGCGCCCAGCGTGGCGGTGGGGGGCTGCACGCCAAGGCCGAGGAACGAAAGCGTGCTTTCGAGCAGGATGATGTTGGACAGCGACAGCGTGAACTGCACCACCAGCGGCGAGACCAGATTGGGCAGCAGGTGTCGCGCGGCAATGCGCAGCGGAGAGGCACCGGCGCAGCGTGCGGCCTCGATGAACGGCAGGGCCATCAGCCGGCGCACCTCGGCGCGCATGATCCGCGCGTATTGCTCCCAGCCTGCAAGGCCGAGAACCAGCACCATCACGCTGAGCGAGTTGCCAAGAATGGTCAGCAGGAACAGCGCGATCAGTGTGAAGGGCACCGCGATCTGGGCATCCACCGCGCCCATCACCGAAGCCTCGACGCGGCCACGGGCGACACCCGCCAACACACCCAGCGCGCCGCCGATCAAGAGGCCCAGCGTGGCCCCCAGCAGTGCCAGGGTCAGGGTGAGCCGCAGCCCGTGGAGCGACCGCGAGAGAATGTCGCGCCCCAACTCATCCGTGCCCAGAAGGTAGCCGGGCCGCGCCCCCTCAAAGCCCAGCGGCGGGCGCAGGCGGGCCAGCAGGCTTTGCGCTGTGGGCTCGAACGGCGCGATGAGGGGGGCCAACAGTGCCAGCATCAGCATCACGGCCCCGACAACAAGCGCAAGCTTCTGCACGAAATCGGCATCAATCCACATTTCGATCGCGGGATGACGTGGAGTGCGGGGGGCGGGAAGGCTTACCATGGCTCAGGCTCCCTGACGCATGCGCGGATCTGCCCAGGCATAGGCAAGGTCGATCACGGCGTTGATGAGGATGACGGCGCCGGCAACGGTAATCACACCGAACTGAAGCACCGGATAGTCCCGGCGGATGGCCGAATTCACCAGCAACTCGCCGATGCCCGGCCAGGCAAAGATCGACTCGACCACCACCGACCCCGCCGCCGCCAGCCCGGCAACCTGAAGCCCGATGACCGAGAGCACAGTGATGCCCGCATTGCGCAGCCCGTGCCGCATGATGACAGCGCGTTCGGGCAGGCCCTTGGCGCGGGCGGTGCGCATGAAATCCTGACCCAGGACATCCAGCATCGCATTGCGGGTAAAGCGGGTGAGCGCTGCAATCAGGACCGCAGACAGCACCACCGTGGGCATGATGAAATGCGCAGGCGTCGCATTGCCAACCACCGGTAGCCAGTTGAGCCAGTAGGCAAAGACCAGCACCAGCAGCACCGCCAGCACGAAATTGGGCACAGCGTAGCCGACAAAGACCACCGTCATCACCGCGCTGCCGATCCAGTGCTTGCGATAGAGCGCGGCAATGACGCCCAGCGGGATCGCAACCGCAAGCGTAACAGCCATTGCTGCAAGCAGCAGTTGCGCCGAGGGCAAGAGGCGTTCCAGCACGATCTCGGCCACCGGGCGGCGCTGGATGAACGAGAGGCCGAATTGTCCGTCCCAGAAGCCGCGCAGAAAGGCGAAGTATTGCTGCCAGAGCGAGCGGTCGAGCTCATAGTAGCGGATCAGGATCTCGCGATCCTCGCGGGTCAGGCCGTCCGCCAGCACAAAGTCGATAGGGTTGCCAGACAACCGTGTGGCGAAAAAGACCAGCGAGACGATGACAAGGAAGGTCAGCGCCATGCGAAAAAGGGTGCGGGCGGCATGGGTCAGCATCCGACGGCTCCTGATTTGAGGGCGATTTCCGCGCCCGGGCGGCGCAGCAGGACAAAATCGATACCCGCGGCCCGGGCGGCGGCGCCGTCGGTGGCCGCGGTGTCGCCGATAAAAACCGCTGCACCCGGCAAAACCCCTGCGCGCGCCAATGCCCGGCGCAGCATGTCGGGTGCGGGCTTGCCGATGCATTCATGCACCGCGCCTGGCACCGCACAGGTCAGCGCCGCCCAAAGCGCGCCGGTTTCGGGCACCGGCGTGCCATCGGCGGCGGGGTGAACCGGGTCGGGGTTGCTCAGCCGGACCGGCACGCCGCGATGGGCAAGGGCGACAAGCTGCGCCAGGTCGTCAAAACAAAACCCGGTGTCGCGCGCCAGAAAAACGATCTCCGGGGATGTCCGATCCGGGCGCAACGCCAGATCCAGCGCCAGATCACGCAGGGCAGGGGTGCAGAACATTGCCACCCGCGCCCTCGGGCAGTCCCGGGCGATGGCGCGCAGGGTTTCTTCGCCTGCAAGCAGGATCTGCGCTGCCGGTATGTCGATCCCCAGCGATGCCAGCCGCGACGAAAGCCCCGCCGCGGTATCGGTGGAATTGTTCGAAACGATCCACACCCGCCCATCACAATGCGCCATCAGCGACGCAACATGCGGCAACACCGTCTCGCCGGAGATCAGGCAGCCGTCCAGATCGGCCAGCACCGCTGCGCGTCGTGCAAGTGGTCCGTGCAGGAATTCGTCAAGGCCGATGGCGTGTTGCATGTGCGTCCTTCAGGGTTCGCGGGCTCCGAAGGCATGGCCTTGCGGGTCTCGGGGAACAGATGTCGCGCCATTCTGTGACCGGGGTGTTACAAATGACGGCTAAACCGTGGTTCCATGAAAGCTGACCTTTCAGATGCCGGAAAACTGCTGTCGCTCGCGCGGCTGCGCGCGCTCAATGCTGTTGCCGAAGCCGGTTCATTTTCGGGCGCTGCGCGGCGGCTGGGCCTGTCGCATTCGGCTGTGTCGCAACAGATCCGCGAGTTCGAGGCGGCGCAGGGAATCACCTTGTTTGAACGGGTGCGCGGAACCCTCCATCCCACGCCGCTGTGCCAGGAACTGACCGAGATAGGCGCCCGCGTCATCGAGGCCGAGCGTGATGCCGCGCGCATCCTTCAGCGCCGCGATGCCAGCGGCAAGCATCGGCTGCGGGTGGGTCTGGGCAATTCGATGCCGGGAATCGCCATTGCCGGCCGCATGGCGCAAAACCATCCCACCGTGTCGATCACCGTCGAAAGCGGCTCGCATCAGGACATCATGGCCGCGGTTCTGCGCCGAGAGGTGGATGTGGCGGTGCTTCCCGATGTTCCCGGCGATCCCCGGTTTCGCCGGTTCAGCGTGCTGGAACAGGTGGTGGTTGCCATCGTCGGCCCCAACAGCCTGCATGCCAGCCGCAGCGAGGCCCGTCTGGCCGAGCTGGCCCGCGAACCCCTGATCTTTCGTTCGCGCGGCTCGTCCACGCAGAAAGTGGTGGACCGGGCGTTTCGCCAGGCCAACCTGCATCCCGAGCCGCGCCTGACCGCCGATACCCGCGATGCTGTCTATGAAGCGGTGGCGGTGGGGTTGGGTGTGGGGTTCATGTGGCGCCATGGCACCTGTCGGGCGGATCTGGTGCACCGCATTGCACTGCCCGAGATACGCTCAGCCGCCGAAGAGGTGGTCTTTGCCCTTGCCGATGAGCGCAACAGCCTTGTCGATCTCTTCTTTGTCGCTGCCGAGGATATCCGCAAGAACCTGACGTGAGGGCCCACGCATTCTTGTCAGATCATGGCGGCAACCTCTCGGGCGTTCGCGGTGCGGATATCCGCCCGCAGGCTGCGCTCACCCGATACCCTGACTGTGCCAGTTGGTGCGCAACATGCATTCGCTTTTACCTGAAGAAAAAGCTACACTTGATACCGATGCGAGCGAGACGGAGCGAAAGGATGCCGTGGACGCGTGCAATTTTACGACCTTTACGCCTGTGTCTGGGTGCGCTTGCGTTTGTCGTCGGCGCACTTGGGTTGGTCGCGCAAGAGCCGGTGGGCCGGATCGCGCATCTGCTGGAGCTTGACGGTGCGGTAGGCCCGGCGACCGCCGATTACCTGATCGGCGGGATCGACGCGGCGCAGCAAGCAGGCGCGGCGCTGGTGATCATCCGCATGGACACGCCCGGCGGGCTGGAAACCTCGATGCGGGCGATCAACCGCGCGATCCTGTCGGCGCCGGTGCCGGTTGTGGTGCATGTCGCGCCCTCCGGTGCACGGGCCGCGAGTGCGGGCACGTTCATAGCTTATGCCGCTCATGTCGCGGCGATGGCGCCCGGCACAAGCATCGGCGCGGCGACGCCGGTGGCGATGGGTGGTTTTCCCGGCATTGGCGGCGATCAGCAGGATGACCGCCGCCCCGCCGAGCGCACGCGGGACGACGATGCGGCCAATGGCGAAGCGAGCGACACTCCCGAAAACGACCGGCCCGCGCCGCGATCGCCGACCAACACCTCGGAAGCAAAGGCGATCAACGACGCGGTTGCGCATATCCGCAGTATGGCAGAACTGCGCGGGCGCAACGCCGACTGGGCCGAGCGAGCGGTGCGCGAGGCTGTGACCGCGACAGCAAGCCAGGCGCTTGCATTGAACGTGATCGATATCATCGCGCTGACCACAGACGACCTCTTGCGTCAGGCGCATGGCCGCACGGTCGATCTGGCTGGCTCGGATCATGTGCTGGACACCGAGGGGCTGGAGGTGCTGCCGCAATCGCCGGGCTGGCGCACGCAGCTTCTGGCGACGATCACCAACCCCTCGGTTGCTATCCTGCTGATGGTGCTGGGCTTTTACGGAATCCTGTTCGAGTTGTTCAATCCCGGCGCACTGGTTCCCGGCACCGTGGGCGCGATCAGCCTCCTGACGGGGCTTTACGCTCTGTCGATCCTGCCCTTTTCGATCGCCGGGTTGGCGTTGATCCTGCTGGGCCTGGCCTTGATCCTTGCCGAAGCCTTTTCTCCATCGTTCGGCATTCTCGGTATCGGCGGGACGATTGCGGTGGTTCTTGGCGCGATGCTGATCTTTGACAGTGATGTTCCGGGGCTGGAAGTCTCATGGCCTGCGCTGGCCGCATTGGCGGTGGCGAGCCTTGCCTTCTCGCTGATCGTGGCACGTCTTGCATTTGTCTCGCATCGTCGCCGGGTGACTACCGGTGTGGAAGAAATGGTGGGCCTTTCGGTCAAAGTGATCGAATGGTCCGGCGAAGAGGGGCATGTCATGGCCCATGGCGAGCGCTGGCATGCGCGCGCGGCGACACCACTTGCACCGGGCCAGACGGTGCGTGTCACCGCGATGAAGGGGCTTACGCTGGACGTCGCGCCCCTGGATGAAGAAAACACCACCTGACCCGGCACCGTTCCGGGCGAATGGAGGACCAAATGGATCTGTTCTTTCTCGATCTCGGTTTCTATCTCGTCCTGATCTTCCTTGTCGTTGCGTTCCTCGCCTCGGCGATCAAGATCTTGCGCGAATATGAGCGCGGCGTGGTTTTCACGCTCGGTCGCTTCACCTCGGTCAAGGGGCCGGGGCTGATCATCATCATCCCCTTCATCCAGCAAATCGTCCGCGTTGATCTGCGCGTTCGCGTGCTTGATGTTCCCAGCCAGGACGTGATCAGCCACGACAACGTCTCGGTGCGGGTCAACGCGGTGATCTATTTCCGCGTCGTCGACCCCGAGCGCGCCACGATCCAGGTGGAGAACTTCATGCAGGCCACGTCGGAACTGTCGCAGACAACGCTACGCTCGGTCCTCGGCAAGCACGAACTCGACGAGATGCTGGCCGAACGCGACAAGCTCAACAACGACATCCAGGAACTGCTCGACAAGCAGACCGACGCCTGGGGCATCAAGGTCGCCAATGTCGAGATCAAGCATGTCGACATCAACGAATCGATGATCCGCGCCATCGCCCGGCAGGCCGAGGCCGAACGCGAGCGCCGCGCCCGTGTCATCAACGCCGAGGGTGAACAGCAGGCAGCGGCGAAACTGCTTGAAGCCGCCGAGATTCTCGGTCGGCGGCCCGAGGCGATGCAACTGCGCTACCTCAATACGCTGGCCACGATTGGCAACGAGAAGAATTCGACCATCGTTTTCCCCTTCCCGATGGAACTGCAGAAAATGCTCGGCTCGCTGGGCGCCGGGCGGTCCGACCAGCCCGAGGGCTGAGCGCAGCCGGGGAACGACCCCGGCGCCTTTCCATACTGCCGTGGTCCTGTTCCCGGGGGTGTTTCCCGTGTGCATGAATTCAAGCTCCGGCGCTCTGGCACCGGTGACCGGAAACCTGTTTCAGCGTCTTTTTTCGACATCACCGCGACCCGGAAACAATGCGCCGATCCGGCGTATGTGCGGAGAATTGCCACTGCCAAAAACGTGATGGCTGGCCCCGTTGCGGTCGGGCAACGGTTCGGCGCAATAGGGGGCAGAGTATGGCAGGTGCCGGAACCGGAACGGTGACCCGCGCATTTCCCACTCACAGATGAAGTGGCCTTGAAGTGAGGCCAGTCCGAAAGGAGAAGACTGATGAAAAAACTTATCGCCATCGCGCTGCTTACAGGCTTCACCACGCCTGCATTCGCAGGCAGCCTCGCTGAACCGGTCGTCGAGGCCCCGGTGATGGCTCCTGCGCCTGCCCCGGCTCGCGTAAACTGGACCGGCGCCTATGCCGGTGCGACCCTCGGGTTTGGCCGTGCCACCTGGGATACACCGACCGGCACCGGCCGGACCACCGGTGGCGGCGCTGCGCTGCACGGCGGCTACAACATGGATCTGGGCGATTGGGTCGCCGGTGCCGAACTGGCAATCGCACCGGGGTTCGACCAGACTGTTGGCAACCGTGAAATCAGCTGGGCCGCTTCGGCACGTCTGCGGGCAGGCCCGAAGTTCGGTGAAGAAGGCCGCTTCTGGGGCTTCGGTACGCTCGGTGCAACCCATGTGCGTCACGATGCCATCGGCGGCGGTGACGCCCGCAGCAACAACGGCTGGGTCGCAGGTGTCGGCGTTTCGCACCTGATGCGGAACAACATGATCCTGACCGGCGAACTGCTGCACGGTCGCAGCCGCGGCGCTGCCAGTGTCAATGGCACGGGCGTTGCGCTGGGCGCGTCGTTCCGCTTCTGATCGGCCAACGACACATTCGAAGTTCGACGGGGCGGTGAAAACCGCCCCGTTTGCTTTTCCAGCCAGGTTCGAGAGTGCCTTTTACCGCCGCTGGCCGCGCGATCAGTTCGACGCGGCTTCGCGTATACCGAGCGAGGCCAGCACCCAGCGCGCCAGATCCTGCATCAACGGCTCGACCGCCGTGTTGAAGCTTTCGACAAGCGCCAGTGTTTCGACACTTTCGGCCGGCGCGCTGGACGAGAATGTGCGCATGGCGATGATCGAGGCGTCGGATTCGCGCACGATCCGGGCGATCATGCGCATGCGGATCATCGCCTCGTCTGTCTTGGGTATCAGTTCGGCGTGGAAGTCGGTCAGTTCCGCAATCAGCGCAAAATCGCCCGCGCCCCCCAGCGGCCGGCGCCCGACAAATCGCAGCGCGTTGGTGTTCTCGATGCTGCGCAGCATGAGGGTTTGCAGCATGACCGGCGCGGGGTCGCTCCAGCGGGCGCGGGGCAGATACTGGGCCTGAAGGGGGTTGGGGCGAATCATGATGCGGTCGGTATCAAGCGCACCGCTGGCGTTAGGAATCTCGATGACGAGATCGCGCTGCAACGGACGGCCCCGCGCCACCGGCCCCTCGCCGGGCGCGCGCAACTCGTAGGCATCAAGCGGGGTTGTGGCCTCGCCGATGGCCGAGATCGCACCGCAGCCCGAGAGCAGGGCAGCGAGCATCGCGAAAAGAAACATTCGGGACATGGCGGGCCTCATCTTCTGAATTCGGGGGTTTGACGGTCCAGAAAGAACCGCGCCGGTTCACGCTCGATCTGGCGGGTGAGCCGCTCAAGGCTGGAAATCAGTGTTCGGGTTTCCGTGGCGAGCCTGGTGTATTCACTCAGCCCGGTGGTGGCGAAGCTGGTAACCGAACCGCCCGCCGTGCGGACGATCTCGCCCAGCTGTGCGAAGGCGGTGTTCGCCGTTTCGGCGGCCGAGCGCAACTCGGCGGTTACTGAGGGGATATCGTCAGAAACCTGCGCGATGGCGGTATTGAGCCGTGACATCGTCTCGCGCAACTGGCCGGTGATGCCCGAGATATCCTCGTTGATCACCCGGTCGGCCCCGGTAAAGGCGCGCTCCGCCGCGGCCAGCGTGCGCTCGCCCGAAGCCAGCGCCTCGTTGATGGCGGCAAGGGTTTCGTTGGCGTTGCCGAAGGTTTCACCGACCGAGGCCAGCGCGGCTTCGGCGCCGTCGGCCAATCCGTCGATCCGCCCCGATGCCGTTGAAAGATCGCCGCCGACCTGGGCGACAACCCGGTTTGCGGTGGCGGTGGCGGTCCGGATATCGGCAAGGATGGCGGGAAGGTCGGTTTCGGCGATATTGCTGATCAGGGTGATGGCGTTGTTTGCACCGGTGATGGCCGCGCGGGCCTCGGCGACAAGGGCTGCGCCGTCCTCTTCCAGAAGGGCGTCGACCCGCCCTGCGGCACTGCCCACGGTGGCCAGCGTCTCGTCCAGCCGTGCGATCATGGCGTCGGTTGCGATCAGGGTTGCCTCGGCCTCATTGAGCCGCGCCGTGGCAGCCGCTCCGGTGGCCGTGTATTCCGTGATCAGACCGCGCGCATCGGTCGTCAGGCTGGACAGATCGGCGCGCAAGGCCTCCGTGGTCTCGGTCAATTGCGTGACCAGCACCGGCATATCCCTGTCCAGGAATTGCCGCGCCGAATCGGATGTTGCCGTGACACTTGCCAGCGCCGCATCGCCCTGGTCCAGCGTGCCCTGCGCGCGTACCGCCAGCGCGGACAGATTGGTCAGCGCCGCATTGGCGGTTTCCATGGTCCGGGTGCCGACCTCCGTGATCTCATCCAGCCGGTCGGCGAACTCGGCAATGCCTGTCGCCGCCACGGATACGCTGTCGGCGACTGAAGAGAAGTCATCGAGCGTTGCAGACAGGTTGCCCGAAGACGATTCCAGATTGGCCAGAATGGCGTTGACCCGCGCCTGATTTTCCGGGCCCAACAAGTCGGTCAGCTGTTCCAGCACCTCCAGAACGCTGCCCAGCACCTCGGGCGCGTCCTCGGTCAGGGTTTGCAACACCGAGCGCCCCGCTTCGATCATCGGCGGCGAGCGATCCGAAACAGCGGCGAGGAGCGGTTGATCCGGGCTTCCCGCGCTGATCGCCAGATAGGATACGCCGGTGACGCCCTGCGCCTCGATGGTGGCGACGGAATCGGCGCGCACCGGGGTGCCCGCGTCGATCTCGACGCGGACCAGGACACTGCCATCACCCTCGGGCGACAGCCCCACATGCACAACCTGGCCAACCGGCAGACCGCTGAAGCGCACATCCGATGCCCGGCTAAGCCCCGATACCGAGGTGAAGTTGACATCGTAATAGGCAAACTGCCGGTCCAGTTCGAAACGCGCGAACCACATGAAGAACGCCAGCAGGCCCAGAAAGCCGGCAAGGGTAAAGACCCCGATGATGATGAAATTGGCCCGCGTTTCCATGCCTCGCCTAATCCGCTTCGTGCCCCGGCCGCGATGCTGCGATTGCAGCGCGCGCGCGGGGGCCGTGAAAGTATTCGTTAACCCAAGGGTGATCAACGTCGAGCATTTCCTGCATGGTGCCGGTCACCAGCACCCTGCGTTCCGCCAGAACCGCGATACGGTCACAGGTTGCGTGCAGGGTATCAAGGTCATGCGTGACAAGAAACACGGTCAGGCCCATTGAACGGCTTAGCCCGCGGATCAGTTCGTCAAAGGCCGAGGCGCCGATAGGGTCCAGCCCGGCTGTGGGTTCGTCCAGAAACACGATCTCGGGATCGCGGGCCAGTGCGCGGGCAAGCCCGGCGCGCTTGCGCATGCCGCCCGAAAGCTCTGAAGGGTAGTTGTCTCCCGCGCGATAGGGCAGGCCGGCCATGGATATCTTCAGATCCGCCAGCGCGCTGCGGATGCGCGGGTCAAGCCCTTCCACGGCGCCCAGCGGCACCTCGACATTCTCGCGCACGGTGAGCGACGAAAACAGCGCGCCGTCCTGAAACATCACGCCCCAGCGCGCCTCGATCGCGCGGCGCGCGGCATCATCGGCGCGCAACATGTCCGTGCCGAGCACTTTCACACTGCCGCTCGCGGGCCGCAACAGCCCGCAGATGGTGCGCAACAGCACCGATTTACCGGTGCCCGAGCCGCCAACCACACCCAGAACCTCGCCGCGATACACATCAAGGTCGAGCCCGTCATGTACAACCGTGGCGCCGAACTGCGTGCGGATGTTGCGCAGTTCGATCACCGTTTCCTGCGTCGCCGCGTTCATAGCCCCACCTGAGCGAAAAACACCGAGAACAGCGCATCGGCCACGATCACCGCAAAGATCGCCGCCACCACCGCCGAGGATGTCATCGCGCCCAGCGATTCGGCGTTGGACTTTACCATCATACCGGCGTGACAGCCGATGATGCCGATAATCAGCGCGAATACCGGTGCCTTGACCATGCCGACGATCAGATGCGACACATCGGTGTTCTCGACCAGCCGAATGCGGAACATGGCAGGGCTGATACCCAGCTCGACCCAGGACATCAGCGCGCCACCGACCAGACCCGCGACATTGGCGATCAGCCCCAGTATGGGTAACATCAGAAGCAGCGCCAGTATGCGCGGCACGATCAGCGCCGCCGCCGGGTCAATACCCAGCGTGCGCATGGCGTCGATCTCCTCGCGCATCTTCATCGAGCCGATGGCGGCGGTAAAGGCGGAAGCGGTGCGCCCGGCGACGATGATCGCGGTCAGAAGGATGCCCAGTTCCCGCAGGATCGATACCGCAATCAGATCGACCACGAAAACCTCGGCCCCGAACTGGCGCAGTTGCGCCGAACCCTGAAACGCCAGTACCACACCGATCAGGAAGGCCATGACCGACACGATCGGCACCGCTTTCAGTCCGACCTCCTGGCAATGGTGGACCAGCGCGGTCAGCCGGAACCTGCGCGGATGGAACACGGCCTGCGCAAGCCCCGCCACAAAAAGCCCCAGATAGTTGGTCAGCGCAACAAGGTAACCTGCACCGCTCGCGACCCCGCGGCCAAGGGCTTCAAGGCGGTCGGCCAGCGACAGGTGCCGGGTTTTGCGCTCTTGCGCCTCGGGCAGCGCCATCGCGACGGTTTCAACCACATCGGCCGCGCGTGCATCCAGCCCGACCAGCTCGACATGTTGCCCCGCCGCCTCGATGCGCTGACGCAGCGTGCACAACGCCCAGGCACCGGCCGTGTCAAGATGCGTGACCTGGGCCAGATCGATGCGCAAGGGGCGGTCATCCGGCAGGGCCACGAGCTGCGCGTGCACCCTTGAGACGCTTTCAAACCCAAGCGACCCGGAAATTTCGGCATGCACCAGCGGACCGGCCAGATCCACCTTTATCCGGGCAACGCTGCGCGGACTGTTCTGCATCAACACGAGCCCTTTCCGCACCGAGGATCATGCACGAGTCAATCCGGATTCTCTTTGAACGACCCGTGCTTGGCGATAATACGAAGTTGAGTAGAAAGATACCAGCAAAGGCGGGGTGCAGTTTGCGGCCTTGGGTCATGGCCGTTTCGGCGCGTTTATGATAGGCACAGACTATCGGACAACGGGACAACGATATTGATTTGCGTGGTTTTGGCGCGCTAGATTCAGTATTCCAGATCGAGCAAAGGCCAGCCATGCAAACGTCACCGCCAGCCCCGACAGATACCGAAATCAGCGCGCTGATCGACCGGCACCTTCATCTGGAAGGACCGCTTCTGCCGATCCTGCATGCGATACAGGCCGCTTTCGGGCATGTGCCGGCCAATGCGGTGCCGATGATCGCTTCGGCGCTCAACATCGGCCGGGCCGAAGTGCATGGTGTCTTGTCTTTTTATCATGATTTCCGCGAAGTTCCGGCAGGACGGCATGTGGTCAAGATATGCCGGTCCGAAGCCTGTCAGGCGGTTGGGGCTGCGGCGCTGGCCGAGGAAACATTGGCGCGTCTTGGCATCGCCTGGCACGGCACCACCGCCAATGGCGCGGTGACGATCGAGCCGGTCTATTGCCTGGGTCTTTGTGCCTGCGGTCCGGCGGCGATGGTGGATGACAAGGTGGTCGGTCGCGTGGACCGCGCGCGCATGGATGCGCTGTTGCGGGAGGTGGGCGCATGAAGATCTTTGTTCCCCTCGACAGCGCCGCAAAGGCCCTGGGCGCCGATGAGGTGGCCGATGCGATTGCCGCCGAGGCAGCGCGCCGGGGCATGGCGGTGGAACTGGTGCGCAACGGCACGCGTGGGATGATCTGGCTGGAGCCACTGGTCGAGATTGACAGCGGGGCAGGGCGGCAGGCTTTTGGCCCGGTGACGCCCGCCGATGTGCCCGCCCTTCTGGATGGCACGCTGCCGGGGCTGGGGCCGGTCGCGGATATCCCGTTCTTCGCCCGCCAGACTCGCCTGACCTTCGCGCGCTGCGGTCTGATCGACCCGCTGGACCTGCGCGATTATGCGGCGCATGGCGGGCTGGTGGGGCTGAAACGCGCCCTCGGTATGAGCAGTGACGCGATTGTCAAGGAAGTGACCGATAGCGGGCTGCGCGGGCGCGGCGGCGCAGGTTTTCCTACAGGCATCAAGTGGAACACGGTGCTGGGCGCGCAGGCCGACCAGAAATACATCGTCTGCAATGCCGATGAGGGCGACAGCGGCACATTCGCCGACCGGATGATCATGGAAGGCGATCCGTTCAGCCTGATCGAAGGCATGATTATTGCCGGTGTCGGCGTGGGCGCCACAAGGGGCTATGTCTATCTGCGCTCGGAATATCCCGATGCAATCAAGGTGATGAACAAGGCCGTGCAGGTTGCGCGTGATGCCGGGGTTCTGGGGGCGGATGTGCTGGGTTCAGGCCGGGCGTTCGACATGGAAATCAGGGTCGGCGCCGGCGCATATGTCTGCGGCGAGGAAACATCCTTGCTGAATTCGCTTGAAGGCAAGCGCGGCGTGGTCCGGGCCAAGCCGCCCTTGCCCGCCATCGAGGGGTTTCTGGGCAAGCCCACGGTGGTCAACAATGTGATCAGTCTGGCCACGGTGCCGGTGATCTTCGAAAAGGGCGCGGCATTCTACGCCGATTTCGGCCTGGGCCGGTCACGCGGCACGGTGACCTTGCAGATCGCGGGCAACGTGGCGCGGGGCGGCTTGTTTGAAACCGCGTTCGGCATGACGCTGGGTGAGTTGGTGAATGATGTGGCCGGCGGTACGGCCTCGGGCCGGCCGGTGAAGGCCGTGCAGGTGGGCGGGCCGCTGGGCGCCTATATGCCGGTGTCGAAATTCGACACGCCCCTGGGGTACGAGGATTTCGACGCGGCAGGCGGGCTGATCGGTCATGCCGGGCTGGTGGTGTTCGACGATACCGCCGACATGCTGGGGCTGGCGCGTTTTGCCATGGAGTTCTGCGCGGTGGAATCCTGCGGCAAGTGCACGCCCTGTCGGATTGGTGCCGTGCGCGGGGTGGAAACCATCGACCGCATCAGGCACGGTGACGCTGCGGCCATCCCCCTCCTGACCGATCTGTGCGAAACGATGAAGGACGGCTCGCTTTGCGCGCTGGGCGGCTTCACGCCGTTCCCGGTAATGTCCGCGCTCACGCATTTCCCCGACGAATTCGCCACCGCGAAGGAGGCCGCCGAATGAAGGATTTCATCATCCCCCCGATGGATTGGAAAGACGACCGCGACATGGGCACGCCCGCGAAATCCGGCACGCCTGTGACGCTTACCATTGATGGCTTTTCGGTGACGGTGCCCGAAGGTACCAGCGTTATGCGGGCTGCCGCTGAAGCCGGCATTCAGGTGCCGAAGCTTTGCGCGACCGACAGTGTCGAGGCGTTCGGTTCGTGCCGGTTGTGCGTGGTCGAGATTGAAGGGCGGCGCGGCACACCCGCCTCCTGCACCACGCCGGTGGCCGAGGGGATGGAAGTGCGCACCCAGTCCGCCAAGGTCAGGAAGATCCGCAAGGGCGTGATGGAGCTGTATATCTCTGACCATCCGCTCGATTGCCTGACCTGCGCCGCCAATGGCGATTGCGAGTTGCAGGACATGGCCGGCATGGTCGGCCTGCGTGATGTGCGCTATGAGGCGGGTGTCAACCATTACGACGCCACCGGCAATGGCACCTTGGCACCGCGCGATGCCCGTGCCCGCGCGCCTCAGGGCGATCTGGGCAACCCCAACTACATCCCAAAGGATGAATCCAACCCCTATTTCACCTATGATCCGTCCAAATGTATCGTCTGCTCGCGCTGCGTGCGCGCTTGCGAAGAGGTGCAGGGCACCTTCGCACTGACGATTGAGGGGCGCGGGTTTGACAGCCGCGTGTCGTTCGGGGCGAAGTCTGACAATGCCATGGCATCCGATTGCGTCAGCTGCGGCGCCTGTGTGCAGGCCTGCCCGACAGCGACGCTTCAGGAAAAATCCGTTATCGAGATGGGCACGCCTGAACGATCCGTCATCACCACCTGCGCCTATTGTGGGGTGGGCTGTTCGTTCAAAGCCGAACTGAACGGCGACGAACTGGTGCGCATGGTGCCCTACAAGCACGGCAAGGCCAATCGCGGCCATTCCTGTGTCAAGGGCCGGTTCGCCTATGGCTACGCCGCGCATCAGGACCGCATCCTGAAGCCGATGATCCGTGATCGGATTGATGAGCCGTGGCAGGAGGTGAGCTGGGACGAGGCCCTGACCTTCGCCGCCGACCGTATGCGCGGGTTGCAGGAGAAGTATGGCCGCCGCTCGATCGGGGTCATCACCTCAAGCCGCTGCACGAACGAGGAAACCTATCTGGTGCAGAAACTGGCGCGGGGGGTGTTCATGAACAACAATACCGACACCTGCGCGCGGGTCTGCCATTCGCCCACCGGCTATGGCCTTGGCCAGACCTTCGGCACCTCGGCGGGGACGCAGGATTTCGACTCGGTCGAGCATACCGATGTGGTGATCGTGATCGGCGCCAACCCGACGGACGGGCACCCGGTCTTTGCCTCGCGCCTCAAGAAGCGGCTGCGCGCGGGGGCAAAGCTGATCGTGATCGACCCGCGGCGCATCGATCTGGTGAAGTCGGCGCATGTCGAGGCATCGTATCATCTGCCGCTGCGGCCGGGCACCAATGTGGCGGTGGTTTCAGCCATGGCGCATGTGATCGTCACCGAAGGGCTGATGGATGAAGCTTTCATCCGCGAGCGTTGCGACTGGGACGAGTTCCAGGAATACGCTGCCTTCATCTCGGACCCGCGCCATTCGCCCGAGGCAAGCGAGATGCTGACCGGCGTGCCCGCCGCAGACCTGCGCGCGGCAGCAAGGCTTTTCGCCACCGGCGGCAATGGCGCGATCTATTACGGCCTTGGCGTGACCGAGCATTCCCAGGGCTCCACCACCGTGATCGGCATCGCCAACCTTGCCATGCTGACCGGCAATGTGGGCCGCAAGGGCGTGGGCGTGAACCCGCTGCGCGGCCAGAACAACGTGCAGGGCTCGTGCGACATGGGCTCGTTCCCACACGAGTTGCCCGGCTACCGCCATGTGAAGGGCGCGGAGGTGCGCGCGGTGTTCGAGCAAGCCTGGGGCGTGACGATCGACCCGGAACCGGGGCTGCGCATTCCCAACATGCTGGATGCGGCGGTGGATGGCACCTTCAAGGGGCTTTATTGCCAGGGCGAGGATATCCTGCAATCCGACCCCGACACCAAGCATGTCGCCGCAGGGCTTGCGGCGATGGAATGCGTCATCGTGCATGACCTGTTCCTGAACGAGACCGCGAATTACGCCCATGTCTTTCTGCCCGGATCGACCTTTCTGGAGAAAGACGGCACCTTCACCAATGCAGAACGCCGCATCAACCGCGTGCGCAAGGTCATGGCACCGCGCAACGGTTATGCCGACTGGGAGGTGACGCAGCTTCTGGCGCGGGCAATGGGCGCGGACTGGAACTATACCCACCCCGCGCAGATCATGGATGAGATTGCGGCAACGACCCCCAGTTTTGCCGGGGTGAATTACGCGATGCTGGAAGAGAAAGGCTCGGTCCAGTGGCCCTGCAATGAGGCCAACCCCGACGGGACGCCCCTGATGCATGTCGATGGTTTCGTGCGCGGCAAGGGGCGGTTCATCGTCACCGAATACGTGGCGACCGAGGAACGGACCGGCCCGCGTTTTCCGCTGCTGCTGACGACCGGGCGCATCCTGTCGCAATACAACGTCGGCGCCCAGACCCGGCGCACCGCGAATGTGGTCTGGCATGATCAGGACGTGCTTGAAATCCATCCGCATGACGCTGAGCTGCGCGGCGTGAAGGATGGTGATTTCGTCAAGCTTGCCTCGCGTTCAGGCGAAACCACGCTGCGCGCCAGCCTCACCGACCGGGTGTCGCCCGGCGTCGTCTATACGACGTTCCATCACCCGGACACGCAGGCCAATGTCATCACCACAGATTTCTCGGACTGGGCCACCAACTGCCCCGAATACAAGGTGACAGCGGTGCAGGTTTCACCCTCAAACGGGCCGACGGACTGGCAGGAGGAATACAGCGCCCAGGCCGCCTTGTCACGCCGTATCCTGCCAGCAGCGGAATAGCCATGGTCATGCCCTCCACCCACAGCATGCCCGGCCTTTCGGTCCAGCGCGAAAACGCCCGCGACGTGATGCGCCGCCTGCCCGAGGAAACACCCGTCGCGCTGGTGTTCAACGGCACGACGGCGGCGGTGATGATGGTCACGCCCGCCGATCTGAGGGATTTCGCCTTCGGTTTCGCGCTGAGCGAAGGGTTCATCGAACGGCTTGATCAGGTCATCTCCTTCGAGATCGTCTCGCACAAGGCCGGAGCCGAGGCGCGCTTCTGGATTGCCGAAGAGCAGGCGCAAACCATTCAGGCCCGCAGACGCAACATGCTTGGCCCTATGGGTTGCGGGTTGTGTGGGATCGACAGCCTTGAACAGGCGATCCGCCCGTTGCCGGTGCTAACGGCTGCAGGGCCGGCGCTGTCGCGCCAAGAGGTGGCACGCGCTACCGACGCGCTGCGCGATCATCAGCCGCTGCATGACCAGACCCACGCGGTTCACGCTGCCGGTTTCCTGATGCCCGGCAAGGGTATCGTGCTGGCGCGCGAGGATGTCGGGCGCCACAATGCGCTGGACAAGCTGATCGGCGCGATGGCGCTTTGTGGGTTGGATGCGTCACAGGGCGCGATCGTGCTGACATCGCGGGTATCGGTCGAGATGGTGCAGAAGACAGTTTTTGCCAACTGCCCCGTCCTGATCGCCGTCTCTGCCCCCACCGCCCATGCCCTGCGCCTGGCGAGCGAGGCGAACCTCACCCTGGTCGCCTTTGCCCGAGGGGGTGGCTTTGATATCTATGCCCATCCTGATCGTATCGCGACCGGAGCTACCGATGCAGCCTGAAAAGATGGTCATGATGGCCAACCAGATCGCCACCTTCTTCCAGACCCAGCCCGGCGATGACCGGGCTGAACGCGTCGCCGCGCATATTAACGATTTCTGGGAGCCCCGCATGCGCGCGCAACTGCTTGAACATGCCGGTGCGGGGGGCGAGGGGTTGTCGCCACTGGCGCTGGAAGCCTGCAACCACGTCCGCGCGCCAGTGGACTGAACGGTGCCGACCGCGCCGGATCAGTCAAGCGCAAACACCGTCAGCGTAGCAAGCTGGGTCAGTGGCAGGCCAAGGGCACGCAGGGCGGCAAGCGAGATCTGGCTGCCCGACCCGGCCTCGCGCCCCGAGGGGCGCAGCTCCAGCGCCACGCCGGCGCCATCGGCTGTTTCCACGCGGCCCGCGCGCGCGTCGCTGACAAGCCCCGTGCGCAGCCAGAAGCCACCCTCGGCAGGCGAGCCAAGCCCGGCCAGCGTCTCGCCCAGTTCGCGCCCGCCTGCTGAGGAACTGGTGGCAGCGGCGCGCTCGGCAGCGCTGGTGGTGTCCAGCGCATCGGCAGTGCGGGCTTGCGGGCGCAGGGTGGCGGTCCTTCCGGCGTCAGGGCGCGGGGCGGGGCGCAATACATCCGCGTCCGGTTCAATGGTCACAGGTACCGGGATCTCGGGTTCTTGCGGGGTGGGGCGCAACGAAAAACCCCCGGCGCAACCGGCAAGGACGAGGACAACCAGGGCAAGAAGCACGCGCATGAGTTAAAGCCTAGCCCCGAGACACCAAAGTGGCAACGCCTTCCCTTGCCAGCCCCCCGCCCAGTCACTAGCTTGTCACCCAATGGAGGAGATCTGACCCATGCAAGCCCCCTTGATCGACCCGTTCCACCGCCCGATCAGCTATTTGCGGGTTTCGGTCACTGACCGCTGTGATTTCCGCTGCACCTATTGCATGGCAGAACATATGACCTTTCTTCCAAAGAAAGATCTGCTGACGCTGGAAGAACTCGACCGCCTCTGCTCAACCTTCGTCGGGCTGGGGGTGGAGAAGCTGCGGATCACCGGCGGCGAGCCGCTGGTGCGCAAGGGGATCATGACGTTCTTCAAGGCCATGGCCCGGCATCTGGACAGCGGCGCGCTGAAGGAACTGACGCTGACCACCAACGGCTCGCAACTGGAACGGTTCGCGCCGGAACTGGCGGCGCTGGGGGTGCGGCGGGTCAATGTGTCAATTGATACGCTGGACGAGAAGAAATTCGCCGAGATCACCCGCTGGGGACGGCTGCCGCAGGTGCTGAAAGGCATTGACGCGGCGCGCGCGGCGGGGATGCGGGTAAAGATCAACGCCGTCGCGCTCAAGGGGTTCAATGAGGATGAGCTGTTCTCGATGACCGAATGGTGCGCACGTGAGGGGCATGACCTGACCTTCATCGAGGTGATGCCGATGGGCGAGATGGGCGAGGAAACGCGGCTGGATCAGTACTGGCCCCTCAAGGATCTGCGCGCCCGACTGGCGGAACGCTACACGCTCACCGATCTGGCCGAGCGCACTGGCGGACCTGCACGCTATGTCAGGCTGGAAGAAACCGGCTCGAAGGTCGGATTCATCACACCGCTCACGCATAATTTCTGCGAAAGCTGCAACAGGGTGCGGCTGACTTGTACAGGCGAGCTTTACATGTGCCTGGGGCAGGAAGACATGGCCGATTTGCGCGCACCGCTGCGGGCCAGCGCAGACGACACAGTGCTGACGACTGCGATCCGAAACGCCATCGCCCGCAAGCCCAAGGGCCATGACTTTGACTATTCGCGCCAGCGAGTCGCCGGTCAGGTCAGCCGCCACATGAGCCACACAGGCGGCTGAACCGCCCCAGCCGCACTGTCTTGTCGCCGTAATTGATCGGCGGGGCGGGCCTCGCCCCTTTCGAGCGGGTATAGCCCCCTTCAGCGGAGCGCCCGTGACGCTATTTCCCTTCTGGCGGTTCTCAGAGCGCGCGAAAATGCTTCGAGAGTTTCAGTCCCTGTCCCTGATAGTTCGAGGCGATTCCCGCGCCATACAGTGTCTCCGGCCGTTCGCGCATGCGCTCATAGACCAGCCGTCCGACGATCTGGCCGTGCTCAAGGGCGAAGGGCGCCTCATGACAGCGCACCTCAAGCACACCGCGCGCGCCGGTACCGCCTGCGGCGTCATGGCCAAAACCCGGATCGAAGAAGCCCGCGTAATGCACACGGAACTCGCCCACCATGGCCAGATAGGGTGCCATTTCGGCGGCATAATCGGGTGGGATATGCACCGCCTCGCGGCTGACGAGGATATAGAACGCACCGGGATCGAGGATCAACTGACCGCGTTCGCTGCTCAGCGCCTCCCAGAAATCGGCCGGTTCATAGGCGCCGATGCGATCAAGGTCGATCACCCCGCTGTGCGGTTTGGCGCGATAGCCGACCAGGCCGCTCTTCGCCGGATGCAGATCGACCGAAAAGCCCAGCCCTTCGGAGATATGCGCAGCACCGCTGACCAACCGCTCACGCGCATGCAGATCGGCCAATTCATTGTCATCGAGCACCGACTGGCCGATGCGAAAGCGGATCTGGTTCAGCCGCATTCCCGGCCGCACCAGCACAGAGAACGAGCGCGGGCAGATCTCGGCATAAAGAGGCCCTGAATAACCCGGCGCGATACGGTCGAATTCCACCCCCTCATCGGTGATCACCCGCGTCAGCAGATCCAGCCGCCCGGTAGAGCTTTTGGCGTTTGCCACCGCCTGCACATGGCCGGGCAGATCCAGCCGCTCCATTAGCGGAATCAGATAGACGCAGCCTTTTTCCAGCACCACGCCGCCGCCGATATCCATCCGGTGCATTTCGAACTCGGCCATTCGTTCCGAGACCCGGCGCCCCTTGCCTGCAAGAAACGAGGCGCGCATCCGCCAGGCGTGGCCACCCAGACGCAGATCAAGACTGGCGGGTTGCAGCTGATCTGGCTGAACGCCACCGGGCGCAGAGATTTCGCCGCGTGCGATCATGGCGCGCAGGTCCTGCATCGGCAGAAGGCCCATTTTTGCCGGTTTTTCAGCGTCTTGCGGCATGGCCTTGCGTCCCCTTCAAGCGAAAGCCAACGGCCCGCGGCAGGGATGCTGCCGCGGGCCGATGAAAATGGTCGGGCTGGCGAGATTCGAACTCACGACCTTCCGTCCCCCAGACGGACGCGCTAACCAAGCTGCGCCACAGCCCGACGAGGCGCTTTTGACAAGTTTTCGCGGCGGGGGCAAGCGTCAAATGTGCGGCTTGGACGGGAAAATGCGTCGCAACAATCATCGGTCGGGCGAGGGTCACCAGCGCCCGGCGCCGGAGGCGTCGGACATCCGGTCAAGCAGCGCATCAATACGCCGGGCGAGTATGGCGGCCGTGTCATGCTTGGCGGCGAGCGCGTCGCGCGGCAGGCCGCGGAGAACCCGGGCAGGGCGTTCAGAATAGGCGATCTCGGACAGGTTCAACGCCTGATCGCTCAGGTCGGGCGCGGGAGTTACCGGCTGACGCTTCGTGGCGGCCGGTTCGGAAGTAGGCAGGCTGGATGAGTCCTGTTCGGATAGCGGCTGCCCTGTGCCGGTCTGCTCGGGCGCCATGTCTCCCTCTTTGGCCTCGTCGGACTGGGGCGTCGGGGATAGCGGCGGAGCGGGGAAAGTGGTTTCATCGGACTCCGCTGCCACAGGCTCGGTGCGGTCATCGGCATGCTTTTGTCCGGGCGCTTCCGGAACACTTGACGGTGACCGCATGGCGGCGGCGCTTCGGGGCGCTTCGGGTGCTGTTTCTGATGCTTCAGGCAGCAACGGCATGGGCGGCACGGGCCGCGCAGTCGCAGCAGGGCGTGGCGGGGGGGCTACAAGGTCATCAGGCCGGTTCCTGCGGCTCTCGGCTGAGTCTTTCGTGGGGCCGGTTTCATTGGCGGCGGTGTCGCTGCCCGCCTCATGGATCTCATCGGCGACAAGATCGGGAGCAAGTGAGGCGACATGGCGAACGCCTTGTTCTTGCAACACTTTCTGCACGCCCCGAATGGTCATGCCCTGATCTTGCAACAACAGCCGTATCCCGGCCAGAAGCGCCAGATCATCCGGCCGGTAGTAACGCCGTCCGCCCGCGCGCTTGACTGGTCGGATCTGGTAGAACTTGCTCTCCCAGAAACGCAGAACATGCGCCGGGGTGTCGAGAATGTCCGACACTTCGCTGATGGTGCGAAAAGCCTCGGGCGCTTTTTTCATGCCTTATCCCTTGGAATCGCCGAGATTCCCGCGCGATACGCGCTGTTTCATCAGATGCGAGGGCCGGAAAGACAGCACCCGGCGGGGGCTTATCGGCACTTCCTCGCCGGTTTTGGGGTTGCGCCCAAGCCTTGCGGATTTTGAGCGCAGCGAGAAGGTGCCAAAGGATGAAATCTTGACCTGTTCGCCGCGCACCAGCGCATCCGACATATGCTGGATTACTGATTCCACCAATTGCGCGGATTCGTTGCGCGACAGGCCCACCTCGCGAAATACGGCCTCGCTCAGATCCATTCGAGTCAGGGTCTTTCCGGACATGTTCTTTCCCCCTTGCCGCATGTCGACTGGCCGACAGGATGCGGCAATGCAATTTCCGAGTCAATATCAGGCACTTGCAGTGCGCTCTTTGCATGACATGGAAAGCTGGAAACTGCCAATGAAAACGCTCACCAGCGCAGAACCACCGCACCCCATGCCAGACCGCCGCCGATCGCCTCGGTCACGATCAGATCGCCCGGTTTGATCTTGCCTTCAGCCACCCCTACCGACAGCGCCAGGGGGATCGAGGCGGCGGAGGTGTTGCCGTGGTCAGAGACGGTAACGATGACCTTGTCCATCGTCAGGCCAAGCTTCTGCGCGGTGCCCTTGATGATCCGCAGATTGGCCTGATGCGGCACGATCCAGTCAATATCGCTGGCTTCAAGCCCGGCTTTGTGCAATGCGTTCTCTGCCGTTTTAGCAAGTTTTTCAATGGCATGGCGGAAAACTTCCTTGCCCTGCATGCGCAGATGGCCCGCCGTGCCCGTGGTTGAAACCCCGCCATCGACATAGAGCGCATCCTTGTAGCGACCGTCGGAATTGAGATCGATCGACAGGATGCCGCGGTCGTCCGTGCTGCCGGTGCCGGGCTGGCCCTCCAGAATGATCGCGCCGGCACCGTCGCCAAAAAGCACACAGGTGGAGCGGTCGGTCCAGTCCATGATCCGGCTGAAGGTTTCAGCGCCGATCACCATGACGCGGTTCGCGGTGCCCGCATGGATCAGCGCGTTGGCATTGGCCAGCGCATAGATGAAACCCGCGCAAACCGCCTGCACATCAAAGGCAAAGCCGTGGTTCATGCCAAGCTCTGCCTGGACCATCGTGGCGACCGAGGGAAAGGTCAGATCCGGGGTCGAGGTGGCAACAATGATGGCATCCAGCGTCTCGACACCGATTCCCGCCTGGGCAAGCGCTGCGCGCGCCGCATGCGTGGCAAGATGCGAGGTGGCCTCGCCCTCGGCAGCAAAATGCCGCCGTTCGATGCCTGAGCGCGACACGATCCATTCATCCGATGTGTCGAGCGTCGCGGTAAATTCCACATTGGGGACCACGCGGGCGGGAAGATAGTGGCCGGCGCCGATCACGACAGCACGGGTCACCAGGTTCTGCGTCATTCCGATTCTCCTTCAGGCTCAGACTCCTGCGCTCCTTGCGCGGCAATCACAAGCCTTTCCGCCATCCGGCCGCGATAGCCAGATTGCGCCAGTTTTGCTGCCAGTCTTACGGCGGCGGCGACGCCCGTCTCATCGGCCGAGCCATGAGATTTGACGACCGTGCCATTCAGCCCCAGAAACACACCACCATTCACGCGCCGCGGATCAATCCGCGCGCCCAGTTGCTCCAACGAGCGTTTGGCCAGAAGCGCACCAAGCATCGACACCAGGTTAGACCGCAGAGCGATGCGCAGTGAGTCACTCACTAGCTTGGCTGTCCCCTCGCCGGTTTTCAATGCGATATTGCCGGTAAATCCATCGGTTACGATAACGTCAACGCGCGCGGAGGGAATGTCGCTGCCCTCGACAAAACCCACGAATTCATACCGCCCGGTTTCCTGATGCTGCGCGATCAACTCATGGGCGGCCTTGATCTCGGCGCGGCCCTTGTGTTCCTCGACGCCCACGTTCAGCAGGCCGACACGCGGTCTCGCCTCGTTGAACCCGTTGCGGAAGTAGGTTGCGCCCATGATCGCATAGGCCAGCAGGTCCTGCGCATCGGCTTTCACATCGGCGCCGACATCAAGCATGGTGTTGAAACCGTGCTTTCCGCGCGAGGGCCAGAGGCAGGCAATCGCCGGTCGGGTGACCCCCTCCATCCGGCGCAGCTGTAACATCGACACCGCCATCAGCGCGCCGGTATTGCCGCACGATACCGCTGCCTGCGCCTCGCCCTGGCGCAGCGCATCGATGGCAGACCACATCGAGGTGTCCTTGCCGTGACGCATGATATGGCTGGGCTTGTCTTCCATTGTCACGGCGCGATCGGCATGGCGCAGCACACAGCGGCCCGTCAGCGCAGGCTGGCGGGCGACAAGCGGCTCAAGCAGGCTGGTGTCGCCGTGCAGAAGGATATGCAGCTCCGGGTTTTCACCCACAGCGCGCGCACAACCGGCGACCACGACCGAGGGGCCATGATCGCCGCCCATTGCATCCACGGATATCTGGAACGGGCCCGTATCGGGGCTTGCCCCGGGGCCTCCGGCGTGGGCGGGATGATCCTGCTCGGATATCATCGGAACCGCGCCGGATGCGGACGTCAGGCCGCGTCGTCGTCCATGTCGACGTCAGCAGCACGCGCGATAACCTCGCGGCTGTCATAATGCCCGCAGGACGGGCAGACATGGTGCGGCCGCTTCAACTCGCCGCAGCTTGGGCATTCATTGGGGTTGCCGGCAACCAGCGCATCATGTGCGCGGCGCATGTTGCGGCGGGAGCGGGTTACGCGGTTCTGCTGAACGGCCATGGGTCAACCTCTGGTCTCTTCGGGGGCGCTCATCCGGGCGACCCTTACAGTTTGAATTTCCGGGGCAGGAGCCGAGCCTTTACACCGGCTGTGCGGTGCATCCAAGCCCTGAACTGCATGAGGCGCGGAAAATACGGACTTTTCGACGCGGTGCAAGGGGAAATATTTGCGCCTTTTCCACCGGCGGCGCACCGGGGGGTGCGGTTACCTGCAAGTGTGTGATCAACCTTCCTCGCTGTCTTTGGTTTTTTTCAGCTTGGCCAGAACGGCAAAGGGGTTGGGGCGTGCATCGTCGATTGTGGCCGCGCCAGGGGGCGCGAATTCCTCCGCATCCAAGGTGGCGCCGGGCGCGCGCGGATAGTCGGGCAGTGCGATTGTCAGCGCCTCGATCATAACCGTGCCGGGGTCGATGACGGCACCAAGCGGCTCAAGGGTGTCATCTTCGGGCATTTCGACCTCGGTGGCGTCAGGCTGGGGCATGTTGCGCAGGAAGCGGCGCACCACATCAATGTCGATCCGGGTGCTGACCGGCTCGGCAGTTATCACGCAGGGTTGAACCACCGTCGCGCCCAACCGCCCCTCCAGCCGCCAGTCGTGCTTGCCTTCGGCCTGAAGCGTTCCGCGGAAATCGAGCTTGCGCACGGCACTGATTCCCATTTCCTGGGCGATTCTCGCGCGTTCGTCGGCCTCGGGGCGCAGGTGGAAAGGCTGCGGGCGGCGGGTGGGCAGATCGGTCACACGCAACGGCAGGCTGGCGGCGGCCAGCGGTTGCCTGGGTGATCTGTTGGCGGGTGTGTCGGTCATGAAGCCTCCGGGCTTTGGCGCGGGTCGCCGCTTCCTTCCTTGAACAGCGGGCATTCCTTCTGTAATCCATGTCGGGTGCGGGGTGCCAGACCCCGTGGCAGGAATGCACATCAGGCGGGCAAGAGGCAGGCATGACACTGAAAGCGGTCGGAATGGACAATACGCTGATGCGGATGGTTCTGGCGGTCATGGCGGTTGGCCTGGTGCTGGCCGCCTGTTCGCCGATCATGCGTTACCATGGCTATGCCCCCAGCGACGAGACGCTGTCCCAGATCGAGGTGGGCCGCGACAACCGCCAGTCCGTTGCCGAGAAGATCGGCATGCCCGGCATGGGCGGGGTGATCGAAGGCTCGGGCTGGTATTACGTGCAGTCGGACTGGCGCCAGATGGGGCCGCGCGCCCCGGTTGAGGTGGATCGCCAGGTCGTCGCCATTACCTTTGACGGGCGTGATGTGGTTTCCAATGTCGAACGCTTCGGCCTTGCGGATGGCGAGATTGTCGCGCTTTCGCGTCGCGTTACCGATACCGGGCCGCGGGGCCTGACGGTGCTGCAATCGATCTTCGGGGTGCTGGGCCGCTTCTCGCCGCAGATGCTGACCACCCAGTAAGCGTATCATGATGATGAAACGCAAAACGGGGGCTCTGCGCCCCCGTCATGCTTTGTGCAGTAAAAACGCTGCGCCGCCCGCCCGCTCAGCCCTTTTCATCTGGCTCGAAACGCAGCGCCACGCCATTGATGCAATAGCGCAGCCCGGTGGGTTCCGGACCATCCGGGAAGACATGACCCAGATGCGCATCGCAACGGTCGCAGCGCACCTCGGTGCGGCGCATGAAAAGGCTGTTGTCCTCCTGTGTGGCGATCGGCGCGTCATCGCGCGGCGCCCAGAACGACGGCCAGCCAGAGCCCGAATCGTATTTGCGCGCCTGCTCGAACAGCGGCGCATCGCAACAGACGCAGCGAAAGGTGCCAGGGTCCTTGGGGAAATCGTCATGCGTAAAGGCGCGCTCGGTGCCGTGCTTTCGCGTGACCTTGTAAGCAAGGGGCGAAAGCTGGGCCTGCCATTCGGCGTCAGATTTGCTAATCTTTGCGTTCATCGTCATCCTCCGTTCCGGACTGTTCGATAGCTAGGGATTGCTTGCGCCATGTCCAGCCCTTTCACCGTTCGTCATGGCGTAACCGATGCCTTTGGTGCGCCGATCCGTCAGTGCGGCTGGGAGGTGCGCGCCGCACGGGCTGCAGAGATGACCGCGCTGGCGGCGCTGCGCGGTCTGGCTTTTCGGGGCGGTGGCAAGGACGGTGACGCCTATGATGCGCGCTGCTTGCATCTGTGGGTCGAGGACCGGGACGCGTATCCGGGCGTGCCGCTGGCAACGGCGCGGATACAGGTCCACCGCGAGGGTGATCTGGGGCGGGGCTATGCTGCGCAGTTCTTCGATCTGGACGCGCTGGCGCGTGCGTCGGGTCCGGTGCTGGAGCTGGGCAGGCTCTGCGTGCATCCCGATCACCAGACCCCGGATACGATGCGGTTGATCTGGGCGGGGCTGACGCGGATCGCCGACAGGACCGGCGCGGCGCGGCTGATCGGCTGCACCTCATTCACCGGCACCGAAGCCGAGACATTCTCGGCAGCGTTGACGCTTCTTGCCGCACGCCATTTGGGGCCAGCAGCATTGCGGCCGCGCGCTCATGCGGGCGGCTCGGTCGATTTTTCCAGCCGCGCGGGCAATTTGCCGGGGCCACAGGCCCTCGCGCAACTGCCGCCCCTGTTGCGCGCCTATCTGTCGCTGGGCGGCTGGGTGGGCGGCGATCTGGTGATCGATCACGATCTTGGCACGTGCCACGTGTTCACCTGCGTCGAGATCGCCAACATGCCCGAGCCGCGCAAGAAGCTTCTGCGCAGGCTTGCTGGCACGGCATAGGCTGGGCGCGCGGTGGACAGAAGCGCAGGCAAGGATTTTCGAAAATCCTTGCAGCGACCAGCTTCGATCACGCGCTGCCGTCTTCCAGACCGGCACAGCCTGTCACCCCTTTGGTGCGCCCGGCACATAGGCCGCGTCAGGAGCCCGGGTTGATCGGTGCGCCAGCAAGGATTTTCGAAAATCCTTGCACCACGCTCGCGAAGGTCTTTCGCGCCACATCCAATGACGTGCCCCTGCTCATCCCCCCTTGACCATATGCCTGTCGCCCGCTAGCCCGCGCCCATGGCACAGGCACCCCTTCTTCAGTTATCCGACATCGCGCTCACCTTCGGCGGCGCGCCGGTTTTCGACGGCCTCGATCTGGTGGTTCAGCCCGGCGACCGGCTGGCGCTGGTGGGGCGCAACGGTTCGGGCAAATCGACGCTGATGAAGGTCATGGCCGGTCTGGTCGAGCCCGATCGTGGCGCGCGGGTTCTCAGCCCCGGTGTAACCGTCGGCTATATGGAGCAGGATCCGGATTTCACCGGCTTCGCCACATTGGGCGACTATGCCCTGCACAACCTGGATCCGGCCGAATTCTACCGCGTCGAGATTGTCGCCGAGGGACTGGGTTTTGATCCCGCACTTGCCGTTGATACCGCATCAGGCGGCGAGCGCCGCCGCGCGGCGCTGGCGCGGCTGCTGGCTGACGCACCTGAGCTGATGTTGCTGGATGAGCCGACCAACCATCTGGACATCCAGGCCATCACCTGGCTTGAAAACCGTCTGCGTGAAACCCGTGCGGCCTTTGTGCTGATCAGCCATGACCGCGCCTTTCTGACAGCGCTCAGCCGGGGTATGCTCTGGATTGACCGGGGCCGCGTGCGCCGCCTGGAAAAGGGTTTCGCCGCGTTCGAGGACTGGCGAGATACGATCTGGGCCGAGGAGGACGAGGCACGCCACAAACTTGATCGCAAGATCAAGTCCGAGGCCCGTTGGGCTGTCGAGGGCATCAGCGCGCGGCGAAAGCGCAATCAGGGCCGGGTGCGGGCGCTGGCCGACCTGCGGGCGCAACGCGCCGGGCAGATCCGCCGTCAGGGCACTGCTGCGATGGCACTGGATGCGGGCACCCTTTCGGGCAAGCTGGTGGTCGAGGCCGAGAATATCTCGAAATCCTTTGGCGATACGGTGATCGTGCGCGATTTCTCCTTGAGGGTGCAGCGCGGCGACCGGGTAGCGCTGGTCGGCCCCAATGGCGCGGGCAAGACCACGCTTCTCAAACTGCTTACCGGCGAACTGGCGCCGGACAGCGGCACCATCCGGCTGGGCACCAATCTGGAGATGGCGGTGTTCGATCAGGCCCGCGCCCGGCTGGACCCTGACGCAACCTTGTGGGAGAACCTGACCGGCGACCCCCTGATGTGTGTTTCGGGGCAGGCCGATCAGGTCATGGTGCGCGGGCGGCCCAAGCATGTCGTCGGCTATCTCAAGGAGTTCCTGTTCGATGAAGCGCAGGCCCGTGCCCCGGTGCGTGCACTGTCGGGCGGTGAGCGGGCGCGGTTGCTTCTGGCGCGGATCATGGCGCGCGAATCGAACCTGCTGGTGCTGGACGAGCCGACGAACGATCTGGATGTCGAAACGTTGGACCTTTTGCAGGATCTGTTGGGCGAATATCCCGGCACCGTGCTTCTGGTCAGCCATGACCGCGATTTCATCGACCGGGTTGCCACCACCACAATTGCGATGGAAGGGCAGGGCAGGGTCACGGCCTATCCCGGTGGCTGGTCGGATTATCAGGCGCAAAAGCCCGCCGCGCCCGAGCCCGACGCGCCGCGTGGCGGCGCCGCGAAGCCCGCCAGGACGGCGCCGAGAACAGGCGGCAAACCGGCTACGAAAGCTCCCGGTGCGCTCAGCTTCAACGAACGCCACCGGCTGGAGGCCCTTCCCGACGAGATTGCCCGCCTTGAAGCCGAGATTGCCAAACTGGGCACGCTTCTGGCCGATCCCGAGCTTTACACCCGCGACCCGGCGAAGTTTGCCAAGGCCACGGCCGCGATGAGCGCGCGCCAGTTGGCGCTTTCGGCTGCCGAAGAGGAATGGCTTGCCCTGGCGGAGCGTGCCGAAGGCTGACACGGACCCAAGTTGTGCCGTTTTCTGTCAACAAAGGTGGCGTGGAGATATTACTGGACACAACTGCACTTCGGGGGCAGCATGTCGCTGCTTTAGGGGGCATGCACTGGCCGGGCTGAGGCGCCAGTACAGTATTGCTGTAATTTGGAGACGATCATGAAAAGGTATCTGAAGTATGCGCTGGCAGCCGCGCTGACCCTTCCCTTTGCCACAACGCTTGCAACGGCACAGAATTATAACCTGCGTCCTTCATATGGCTCGGTGACGCTGCAAGCCGGGTTCATGCCCGATCCCCGGACCCGCACGATGCGCGCGGGGGGCGACCATTATTTCTCGGGTGGTGGCGGCTGCCCCGGTGGCGCTTGGTTCGCGAATGCGCCGGACTACCGCGTTCACTATCGCGCCGGCGGCTATGCGTTGAGCTTCTATGTGCGCGCGCCCGGCGATACCGCGATGCTGATCAATGACCCTTCGGGCACCTGGTTTTGCAATGACGATTATCAGGGTTTGAACCCGGCGCTGGTGTTCAACAATCCGCGTTCGGGCCAGTATGATGTCTGGTTGGGCACCTATAATCGCTCAAGGGTGAACAACGCGGTGCTTTATATCACCGAACTGGGTGCGTTCAGCCGCTGATCACGTGCTGTCGATGGCGGTGGACGAGGCCGGGCGGCGCTGCCCGGCCTTTTGCGTGACTGTGGACCGCAGGGAGTGCCCGCAATCAGGGTTGCTTTGACAGCAGAGGCATGAGGCGCGCGGCCTCGGTTGCTGGCGGCGTCAGCGCTCCGCGGTCCTCGCCGGGGAAGAAACGCGCCCGCGTGGCTGTCGGCATCGGTGCGGGTGTGTCGATGATCACGCGCGGCGCGCGTCCGGGGCCAAGCGCCGTGCATTCCGCGGCCCAGGATTGTGCAAGCGCTATCTGCCCGGCCTTGGCGGCCCCATAGGCGCCGAAGAACTTGCGCGGCGTGCCGTCGTCATTCAACCGCGCCGGATCGTCGAAAAACAGGGCCGTGCCCCGGGGGCTGGCGCGCAACAAGGGTTCGATCATCGGGATCAGCGTGCCGGTGGCGCGCAGCGTGGTGGCCAGCGTCTTGTCCCAGTCCTTGATGGCGACATGGCCGGCGGGCGACAGCGGCGGCACATGCACAGCCGTATGCACCCACAGATCCAGTCGCCCCCACCGGTCGTGAACCGAACGGCAGAGATGGCGCATCGCATCGTCCTGGGTGATGTCCAGCGGGGCCAGCGTGGCGCTGCCGCCCACGGCCTGGATGCGGTCGTCAAGCTCTTCCAGTGCGCCGGTGGTGCGGGCCAGTGCGATCACGTGCCAGCCGTCGGCGGCCAGCGCCTCGGCCAGTGCCGCCCCCAGGCCGCGCGAGGCGCCGGTGACTAGGGCAATCCGCTCTGCGCGCGGTTCGTCGGTCGATGCGGGGCGTGGTGCTGTCTCGGTCATGATGCGCTCATGCCATTGGATCCGCGCCTGCGCAAGCCCGCCCGCGCGTTGGGGCCACTTGTCGCAGGGCGGCCGGCATGCAAGATACGCGGCGGGAAACCGGAGAACCGCCATGACCGACACGCCATCACTGATCCGCCGCACCCCCTGGCCGCAAGGCGCCTCGCGGCCCGTCGGCACCCCGATCCAGCCCTCGGTGGTCTATGCGTCGCCCGATCCCGATACGCTCGATGCCCAGTATGGCGGCACGATGCCGGGCTATACTTATGCGCGCGAAGGGCACCCCAATGCCGATGTGCTCGCGCAGAAAATTGACGGGCTGGAAGGCGCGCAGGGCGGGCTGGTGACGGGATCGGGGATGGCGGCGGTGACGGCGGCGCTGATGGGCGTTTTGAAGGCGGGCGATCATGTGCTGGGGGGCGATCAGCTTTACGGCCGTTCGCTGAGGCTGTTGACACAGGATTTGCCGCGCTTCGGCATTTCGGCCTCGATGGCAGATCCGACCGATCCCGCCGCATTCGAGGCCGCGATCCGGCCCGAGACGAAGATGATCCTGCTGGAAGTGGTATCGAACCCCACGCTGCGGGTGGCTGACCTGCCCGCAATCGCGGCGATGGCCAAGGCACGCGGCATCCTGCTGGCGGTGGACAACACCTTCACCACGCCACGCGGGTTGCGGCCGTTCGAGCATGGCGCCGATATCGTGATCCATTCGGTGACGAAAATACTCGCCGGGCATTCCGATGCCACGCTGGGCTATGTCGCCGCAAAGGATACAGCCGTTCGCAAGGCGATCTACGATTTCGCCGTAACCACCGGCATGACGCCTAGCCCCTTCGATTGCTGGCTGGCCGAGCGGGGGCTCTATTCCTTTGAGCTGCGCTATGACCGCTCGGAATCGAATGCCGAGGCACTGGCGGCTTTCATCGCCATGCAGCCGGGGGTGAAGCGCGTCCTTTATCCGACCCGCAGCGACCACCCTGATCACAACCGCGCCATAGCCCTGCTGGGCGCGCGCGGCGGGCATATGGTTTCATTTGAGCTGGAAGGCGGGCGCGCGGCGGCCAATGCCCTGACCCGCGCCGCGCCGGATATCGCCTTCGCGCCGACGCTGGGCGATATCGGCACCACGCTGTCGCACCCGGCGTCCAGCTCGCACCGCGCCCTGACGCCCGAAGCCCGCGCGGCGCTGGGGATATCGGAAGGGTTTTTCCGCATCTCGGTTGGTATTGAGGATATCGGGTTGCTGACCCGTGATTTCGGCGCCGCCATCGCCGCCGCGCATGCCACCACCCAAGGCTGAAGTCGGACAGGGCCGGAACCGCTCCTGCCCGTCTTCGCATCGCGGCCGGCACCGCAACGCTCATCCCGCTTGGTGGGGCGGGGGCTCTGCCTCCATCACGACGTTACTCGCGGGGTAATGCGGCGGCAGTGCGGGCGAGGCGGGTAATGGCGTCCCAGTCGCCGGCCCTGACCAGCTTCGCGGGCGCGACCCAACTGCCGCCGACACAGGCGACATTCTGAAGATTCAGATAGTCGGGTGCGTTTGTCGCGGTAATGCCGCCGGTCGGGCAGAAACTGGCCTGCGGCAGCGGTCCGCGCAGCGCCTGCAGCATTGCCACACCGCCCGCGACCTCGGCCGGGAAGAATTTGAGGGTGCGATAGCCGGTTTCCATCAATGACATCACCTCGGTGGCTGTTGCCGCGCCCGGCAGAAGCGGCAACGACTGTGCCACGCATGCCGAGATGAGCGCCGGAGTAACCCCCGGTGACACCGCGAATTCGGCCCCGGCAGCCTTTGCGCGGGCGGCATCATGCGCGCTGAGTACCGTTCCCGCGCCGATCCTTGCGCCCGGGACGCGGGCCATTTCCGCGATGGCTTCCAGCGCGAAAGGCGTTCGCAGCGTTACCTCCAGCACCGGCAGTCCGCCAGCTACCAGTGCCTGTGCCAGTCTTGCCGCGTCGCGCGGGGCGTCGATCACCAGCACGGGAATCACCGGGGCGAGGCGGCAGAGGGCGAGGGTTGCGTGGCTTTGCAGGGCAGGGGTCATGGGCAGAGCGCTTCCGGTATGGGTAACAATCAGGGTGATGGTGCGTCGCCGCGCACAGAAAGGCAACGGCAAACGCCGGCTGTGTCCATCAGACAACCGTGTCGCGCGCGATCTCGGTCAGGAGCCAGTCACGGAACTGGGAAACGGCGCGTTTCGGCGGGTTGCCGGGCGCTGGTTCTGGCTCGACGAAGTAGTAGCCAAACCCGCTGGGGAGTTCCTCTCCCAATACGGTAAGAGTGCCGCTGTCCAGTTCTGGCCGGATGAGGAAGGCGGGCATCAGCGCCACGCCCATTCCGGCAGCGGCGGCCTGGGCGAGGGTCGCGACCTGCTCAAACCGCATCAGCGGTGCGGGGCCGGAGCCCGCCAGACCCATTTGTGCGCGCCAGTCTGTCCAGGCTTGGGGGCGCGAGGCCAGCGCCAACACCGGCAGATCGCTCAACGCGCGGCCTGCCCCAAGCTGCGCGGCCAGCGCAGGCGCGCCCACCGGCACCACGCGTTCATGCATCAGCAGTGTGGCGCGGGCGCCCGGCCAGTCTCCCCGGCCGGAATGGATGGCGGCATCCATCCCCTCGGCGCGCAGGTCGAACTGGCCGATCCGTGTGGCAAACTGAAGCGTGACCTCGGGGTGGCGGCGCACGAAGCCGGGGATGCGTGGCATCAGCCAGCGGGTGCCGAAGGTGGGCAATATCGCCAGCTTCAACCCCTTTTCGGGTGCCTGGCCCAGTGCCTCCAGCGCGCCCTGTCCCAGCAATTCAAGCGCTGCGCGGGCGCGTGTGGCATAGGCCCGCCCGGCCTCTGTCAGCGCCGCGCGGCGGGCGGTCCGGTCGATCAGCCGCGCGCCCAACTGCTCCTCCATGGAGGCCACCTGGCGCGAGATGGCGCCCTGCGTGAGCGACAGATCACGCGCGGCATCGGTGAACGACCCGGTGCGCGCGACGGCGTCGAAAGCCAGGAGTGCGGACATGGATGGCAGAAGGCGGCGTTGCATGACATTCCAATTGGTAATGATTATATGCCGTTTTATCGGTTTTTCGCGCTTATGTCTCATGTTATTGCAGCGCATAAGCTTTGGATTTGAAGTAATCGATGAAAGGATGCCCCGATGAGCGAACGCCCCACCCTGAAAGCCAAGGATGCCCCGGATCTGAGCACGTTCCAGTGGGATGATGCGCTGCGCCTTGAGAGCCAGCTCAGCGAAGACGAGCGCATGTTGCGCGATGCGGCGCATGAATTCGCCCAGTCCACGCTGCAACCCCGCGTGATCGCTGCCTACCGCGAAGAAAAGAGCGATCCCGAAGTGTTCCGCCTGATGGGTGAGGCCGGGCTTCTGGGCACCACGATCCCCGAGGAATACGGCGGGCTGGGCGCGGGTTATGTCACCTATGGGCTGGTCGCGCGCGAGATCGAGCGCGTGGATTCGGGCTATCGCTCGATGATGTCGGTGCAGTCGTCGCTGGTGATGTATCCGATCTATGCCTATGGCAGCGAGGAACAGCGCAAGAAGTATCTGCCCAAGCTGGCCTCGGGCGAGTTCATCGGCTGTTTCGGTCTGACCGAGCCGGATGCCGGATCGGACCCTGCCGGGATGAAGACCCGCGCCGAGAAAACCGCCAGTGGCTACAAGCTGACCGGTTCGAAGATGTGGATCTCGAACAGCCCGTTTGCGGATGTGTTCGTTGTCTGGGCCAAGTCGGATGCGCATGGCGGTCGGATCCGGGGCTTTGTGCTGGAAAAGGGCATGAAGGGGCTGTCGGCGCCGAAGATCGAGGGCAAGCTTTCCTTGCGCGCCTCGACCACCGGCGAGATTGTGATGGACGGGGTTGACGTGGGCGAAGACGCACTTTTGCCGCATGTCGAAGGGCTGAAAGGGCCGTTCGGTTGCCTCAACCGCGCGCGCTACGGGATCGCCTGGGGCGTGATGGGGGCGGCGGAGTTCTGCTGGCACGGCGCGCGCCAGTACGGGCTGGACCGCAAGCAGTTCGACAAGCCGCTGGCGCAGACCCAGCTGTTCCAGAAGAAACTTGCCGATATGCAGACCGAGATCACCCTGGGCCTGCAAGCCGCCTTGCAGGTGGGCCGGTTGATGGACGAGGCCAAGGCCGCGCCCGAAATGATCAGCCTGATCAAGCGCAACAACTGCGGCAAGGCGCTGGATATCGCCCGCCAGTCGCGCGACATGCACGGCGGCAACGGGATTTCCGAGGAATTCCAGGTGATCCGCCATATGGTGAACCTGGAGACGGTGAACACCTATGAGGGCACGCATGACGTGCACGCGCTGATTCTGGGCCGTGCGCAGACGGGACTGCAGGCGTTTTTCTGAGGGCGCTGGCCAGACCTGATATGGAAACTCCCGAAGAGCGATCTTCGGGAGTTTTTTTGTCGATCGTCAGGGCGTCAGCCGCAGGAAAGCATTCTCGAACGGAAGGCCCTCATCGTCTTCCGCGCGGCGCGAAACTTCCTTGAAGCCGAGCGCGTTGTAGAACCGGACGGCTTGTTTGTTCCGGCTATAGACCTCCAGTGACAGCTCGCCCTTGCGGGCAAGGGCGTGGGCAATCAGCTTGCGGCCGATGCCCAGACCCTGCCGTTTTGGCGTCACGAACAGCGCGCCGATATACGTATCGAGCAGGCTGATGAAGCCCACCGGATCATACCCAAAGGAGGCAACCCAGGTTTCTGCCACCGGGAGGTATTTCTCCCGCACAAGTTGCTGATGTTCGACAAGCCGTTGCTCGCCGATGAAGGGATGCGCGATGCGTGAGGCTTCGAGCCACAGGGTCGCCAGCGCTTCGGTGTCCGCCGCCGCATCGAACGGCCGGATCACCAGTGTCGGATTATTCATGAGAACTCCGGAGTGATGGAAATGCAAAGAGGTTCGGCACCGTCAGCGTGCCGGGCGATACCGCTTTCCGCGGTTCAACAAGATCCTCTGCGCATCAATCTCCTTCTGCTGATCGCTCTTGGTTATCGCGACCATGTTCAAACGTCAACGCCGGTGCGTCAAATTCCACGCGCCAGCGCCGCCACCCCCGTCCGGGCGATCTCGATCAGGCCGAGGGGACGCATCAGGTCGGCGAAAGCGTCGATCTTTTCGGGGGCACCGGTCATCTCGAAGACGAAGCTTTCCAGCGTCGAATCAACCACATTGGCGCGGAAGATCTCGGCCAGACGCAGCGCCTCGATCCGGGCATCGCCTTTGCCGGCGACCTTCAGAAGCGCCAGTTCGCGCTGCACCGAAGCGCCCTCGACAGTCAGGTCGTTGACGGTATGCACTGGCACCATCCGGCCCAGCTGCGCCTTGATCTGGTCGATCACCTGCGGCGTGCCCGTCGTCACCACGGTGATGCGCGAGCGATGGCCCTTGTGGTCGGTCTCGGCCACGGTGAGGCTGTCGATGTTATAGCCGCGCCCCGAGAAAAGGCCGATCACCCGCGCCAGAACCCCGGGCTCGTTATCGACAAGAACCGCCAGCGTATGGGTTTCAAGCACTTCCGAATAGGGATCGCGCAGGTCATAGGCCGAGTGTTTGGAGGAACCTTGCTGGATATTGAGGGCTGACATGTTTCTCTCCTTACACCAAGACCGCGCCCGAGGCACCGATCACGCCCTGGGTGTCGGCCTCACCCAGCAGCATCTGGTTATGCGCGTTGCCCGAGGGGATCATGGGGAAGCAGTTCTCGTGCTTTTCCACGCGGCAATCGAAAATCACTGGCCCGTCATAGTCCAGCATTTCCTTGATCGCTGCATCCAGATCATCCGGATGATCGCAGCGGATGCCCTTGCAGCCGAAGGCCTCGGCCAGCTTGACGAAATCAGGCAGCGCCTCGGACCAGGAATGCGAATAGCGCTCGCCGTGCAGCAGTTCCTGCCACTGGCGCACCATCCCCAGCCGCTCGTTGTTGAGGATGAACTGCTTGACCGGGGCGCGGTACTGCAC
>ERZ869909.236-NODE-236-length-81689-cov-7.233311_pt1 | contig 81689 bp, 85 predicted proteins | sample MGYA00520892_ERZ869909 | MGnify/ENA primary metagenome ERZ869909 (study PRJEB32215, sample SAMEA104723947) | bioreactor metagenome | biome: bioreactor; feature: anaerobic bioreactor; material: water | place: China | collected 2015-03-12 ...
AACGACCGAGGCCGCGGGGTTGAATCCGCGGCCTGGTTGCCGTTCACTGTCCGGTCGCCCGGTTCGTGAGGGTCTTGGAAGCTCGGCAATCGTGCACTTGAGCGAACCCACCGCCGGAGAATTGCCTGGAGAATTCTCCGGCGGTCAAGAGAATTCTCTTGTGGGAGGCTGGAGAATTCTCTGGAGAACGGGCAAGAGAATGGACTTCGGAACGGACACCTGCCGAGCCCGTCTTCAACTCAAGCCATGACAGATGATTCCGAACATCGAACGTCGACGGACAACCCGGACACGACGTTCCGTACGCTGCAGCCACCCGGGCCGCTGCGGCGTTGGGTGGAAGCCTACTGGTACTTCCATGACCCGCGGCCGACCTCGGGCATCGACCGGGTACTCCCTGTGCCCGGGCTGCAGTTGATCTTTCCCGTCGGAGAGGGTGTGGCACCCCCACGTCCTCCCCGACAGCACGAAGACTTGAAGGCGCACCCCGCCACCAACGCTCAGGGCACCCGAAGCACGGGCCGAGAAGGGGAGGTCCGCCAGCCCGGGCGGGGTGATCACCGGGGCGCCGATCGGTCGCCCGAAGCAGCGCGACGTCCCGTCCTCGAGCTCCCCGCAACCCCTCGTCCCGACAGCCTTCATCAACGCCGGCCCCAAGCCCTCCAGCTGCCCTTCTATGGCACTCATCACGTGTCCACTCCTGTCGCATGTGATCACCCTTCCATGAACCGGAAGGGTCAGCAAGACAACCACTTTTCGCGTATCCGATCAGCATTTGGCTATGGGGTTTAGCGGCAACCTTCCTGACACAGGGTTTCTATCTTGACGTCTACTATCTCCGATCGTAGGTTATCGCTCCGGCTGTCGACCCGCCGGAGCGATTGCACGTGGATGAATCTATGAAAGGTATCCGAATTCGACCCGAACAAGATGGACTGCGCACGTCGCTCTTCGATCTCGAGGCCGAGATCATGGAGATCGTGTGGGAGCAGGGCTGGGACGAGTTCTCCGTCACGGACGTCCACGAGCTGCTCGAGGCCCAACGAGAGATCGCCTACACGACGGTGATGACGACAGTCAGCCGGCTCTACGACAAGGAGCTTCTGACCAGGCGCAAGGAAGGCCGACGCTACCTCTATCAATCGACTATGGGTCGGCCCGAGTTCATCGAGGCGATGACTCGGGAGGTGCTCGGGAGTCTGCCACCCGTGGGTCAAGAGGCTGCGGTTGCGCTCCTGGTCGAGCGGGTCGCGGAGGCTGACGAGGCGGAGCTGGATCGCCTTGAGGCGCTGATCCGCAAGCGAAGACGAGGCGAGCATGGATGAGCTCCTCTTTCCGCTGGCTGCGGTAGCTACCACCTTCTTCCTCGTGATCCCGTTGCTCACGCTGGTGAGCCGCGGCGTGCTCTCGATGACGCGACGGCGCACATCGTCGTGGGCGAGCTTCGGCTCCGAGGTGACGTTCGCCTGGCTCGTTGCGCCCACGCTATTGCCGGTTCTGTGGCTGACGTCTTCGGCGCTGCACCAGAGCGAGCCGATGCGCACGGCCGAGTCTTGCTTCATCGACCACGTCGAGGCGACTACCTGCATCGACACGCTCATGTTGCTTGGGTTGATGATCGTCGGGGTCGCCGCTTCGGTGGGGATTCGGCTCTGGCGGGAGCGACCTCAGGTCGTGCTCCACCGACTCGGCAGCGATCACCCGCTCGTTCGACGGGTGGAACACATCATCCGAGACGACGCTCACCTCCGCGCGCTGCGAGTCGTCGTCGTCCGCGAGTCCCCGGAGCCCATCTACACCCTCGGCCTGCTTCGCCCGATCGTTGTCGTCGACGCCTGCTTCATTCGTGAGGCGGACGAGCAGATGCTTCGGGCTGCGCTGCTGCACGAGCACGCGCACATCGCAGGGTTCGACACGCTGCGGAGCTTCGTCGTTCGTCTGTGCCTCGGCGCCAACCCGGTGGGCAGCCTGCTCGCCGCCGACTTCGAGCGGTGGCGCAACGCCCGCGAGGCTGTCTGTGACGGCGAAGCCGTCCACCGTGGTGGAGAACCTCTGGCCTTGGCCGAGGGGATCCTCAGAGCGGCGCGGTTTCGCTGCGGTGGCCTCGTCCCCGGTGCGGCGCTGTGTGGGCACGGTGGCGCCGCCCTCAAGCTGCGGCTCGCGCTCCTCATGCAGGGTCCTCCCGCGCCAGTGAGGACCATCGGCCACATCGTCCTGGCCGTTGGGGTTTTCGCCGCGCTCACCGTGCCGCACATCGACAGCCTCGGGCTGCTCGAGCACTTCCATTTCGAAGTGGAGCGCCTGCTCCACTCCCTGCTCTAGGTCGAGGTCCGCAATGCGCTGCACATTCCTCGGTCGGCTAGCACTTCTAACAACTATCGCGGGTAGTAGTTGTGTGACTGCGTGTGCGTCGACCCACGCTACGAGCACCCTGCCGGAGCCAGGCGTCTACGCTCCCGCGGAGGTCGTCCAGCCCTACGTCCCGTCGGGAGATCCGGTTGACCCGTCGAGCACGTCCACGCTGACGCTCGAGCAGCTGCTGGTCTACGCCGACTCGCACTCTCCGGCGATTCAGACGGCCCGTGCCCGCGTCGGGCTGGCTGAGGCCGAGATCATTGGCGCCGACATCGTGTTTCCTGCAAACCCGCAGCTGAGCTTCGGCGCCGGCGGGCGAACCATCGAGGGCACAACCGGCTTCGTGTTCGAGGTCGCTGTTCAGCAGCAGCTCGAGATCGCGGGCGAGCGTGGGCTCCGGCTCGCCGCGGCGGTGGATCAGCGGCGGCTCAGCGAAGCCGCTGTCAACGAAGTACGCTGGAGCGTGCACGTAGAGGTGCATCGGCTATTCATCGACATCCTGCTGGTCCGCGAGCGACTCGCGCAAGCGGAGCGCTTCGTGGCGTTCGCGCAGTCCGTACGTGACATTGCTGCCCGCCAGGTTGCTGCTGGTGAGTCGTCTCCGCTCGTCCTGCTTGTGGCCGACGCGGACCTGGCGCAGACCCGCGAGGCGGTTGTTGCAGCGCAACAGTCAGCGGACTCACTAGCAGTCAGGCTGGCCGCGGTCATCGGCTGGCCGGACAACACACTGCTGCCGGCTGTGCAAGGTACGCTGCCCGATGTCCGGCGTGCCCCGGATACAGCCGCGCTCCTGGTCTTGATGGCCGAGCATCACCCTTCTCTCCACGCCCGTGAGCTCGCTGTGGTGGCTGGCCATAGTCGCCTTGCGCTCGAGGACCGGGAGGCGTGGCCCAAGCCCACAGTCGGTTTCTCTTATGGCCGTGAAGCAGCCCTCGGTCCAGAAGCGGTGGCTGACACTTGGCTCTTCATCCTTACGATCCCAGTCCCAATCTGGCGGACCAACCAAGAGGGACGCGCCCGCGCCGAGTCCGAGCTGCTGGTCGCCGACAGGCAGCGAGAATCGACGGCAACGAGGCTTCGGAGCGAGTTGTTGGAGGCCTCGATCGCGCTCAATTCGGCCGTCGAGCGCATCGTTCTCTACGAGACGGGGGTCATCCCGCAGTTCGAGTCGAGTCTCTCGCTGCTTCAGCGGGCATATGAGCTGGGCGAGGTCGATGTGCACCAAGTATCGCAGACGCGCGAGCGGCTGTTGACGGCGACCGGGCAGTATATCGATGCGCGCATCGCATACTACGAAATCGCCGCGGCCCTAAAAGGCCTCGTCGGCACGGAGCTGTGGCCTGAGGCGGAGGACACCCCATGAAGATGAAACGCATCGCGCTACTCATCCTGTCTTGTGTTCTGGCGATGGTGCCAGGGTGCCAAGACTCGCACGACCATGGCCACCGTGAGGAAGGACACCACGACCACGGCCACCGTGAGGAAGGACACCACGACCACGGCCACCGTGAGGAAGGACACCACGACCACGGCCACCGTGAAGATCGCGGCGAAGAACGGGTCGTGCGGATCTCACCAGAGGCGCTGCGTCGGAGCGGCATCCGCCTTGGGACCGCCGAGGCTGGCTCTCTCACCGGTGCAATCGAAGTCCCAGCCGAGGTCCAGCTCAACCCGGATCAGGTGGCCCATATCAGCCCCCTCGTCGCAGGGCAGCTGCTCAGCGTCGACGTGACGTTGGGCGACCAGGTCGAAGTAGATGCCCAGCTCGCGCGGCTGCGGAGCGTCGAGCTAGGACAAGCCCGAGCGGAGCTCCGCCGCACCACGTCGTTGCGACGAGCGGCGGAGCTGAACCGGGACAGGCAGCGGCGCCTGCGCGCGGAAGGCATCAGCTCGGAGCGCAGCTTACTCGAAGCGGTGCTGGCCTACGAGCAAGCCAGCGCCGCTCGGGACGCAGCCGTTTCGCACCTGCAAGTCTTCGGCCTCTTTGACGGCAGCGGCCCGGACATGGACCTCAAGAGCCCAATCGCTGGCGTAGTATTGGAACGCCACGCCACGCGGGGCGAGAGCGTCTCGCCCAACGATACGCTCTTCATTGTCGCCGACCTCGCGCGCGTTTGGGTTGTCGGCCGTGTCTACGAGCAGCAGATATCTCAGGTTGCCCTTGGCATGGCCGCAATGTTGACCCTCAACGCATACCCCGGACGCTCCTGGAGCGGAACCGTCGACTTCGTTGGCGCGAGGCTCGACGAGTCCACACGTACGCTCGCAATCCGGGTCCAGGTCGACAATCCAAACGGACTGCTCCGCCCAGGGCTCTTCGGCACGCTACAACTGACGTCTGCAGAGCCTGCTGGCTCGGTGGTACTCGTCCCGCTCACAGCGGTTCAGATTGTCGAGAACCGGGCGGTCGTCTTCGTGCCGGGTGAAGAACACGGTGAGTTCGCAGCTCATCCAGTGACGATCGGACTAGAGAGCAGCCGGCATGCAGAGGTATTGGCGGGGCTCGAGCCAGGCGATCGAGTCGTCGTCGGGGGAGCCTTTCTCCTCAAGTCTGAGTTGATGCGGGGCGAACTCGGCCACGGTCACGCGCACTGAGGAGTGGAGATGGACAGCTTCGTCGCGTGTTGCATCCAGCATCGGTTCCTGGTCATTTTTGGGGTCCTCCTCATCGGGGTCCTCGGAGTGCGCTCCGCGCAGCTGCTCCCCATCGACGCTGTCCCCGACGTTACGAACGTCCAGGTCCAGATCCTCACCAACGCACCAGCACTGGGGCCCGTTGAGGTTGAGCAGTACATCACTGTCCCCGTTGAGATGGCGATGAGTGGGTTGCCGCACCTCGAAGAGGTCCGCAGCCTTTCGCGCTTCGGGCTGTCGGCAGTGACGGTGGTCTTCGACGACAATACCGACATCTACTTCGCTCGGCAGATGGTGTCGGAGCGGCTTTCCGAAGCACGCGCGTCGATTCCAGAGGGCTACGGTTCACCGGAGATGGGGCCCATCTCGACCGGACTTGGCGAGATATATCAGTTCGAAGTCCGCGGCCACCCCATGTGCTCAGCTGAAGGCCCTGACACCGACAAATGCTACACACTCATGGAGCTGCGCACCATCCTCGACTGGTATGTTGCGTTCCAGCTTCGTCCGATTCCCGGCGTGGTCGAGGTCAACCCGTATGGCGGAGAACTGAAGACCTACGAGGTTCAAGTGGACCCGGCGCGCTTGCACGGGCTGGGGCTGAGCCTGGGTGAGGTGTTCGCAGCGCTAGAAGCCAACAACGCCAATGCGGGTGGTGGCTACATCGTCCGCGGTGGGGAGCAGCGAGTCATCCGGGGAGAGGGGCTCATCGGCAGCCTCGAGGACGTGCGCAACGTTCGGGTGGCGACCCGCAACGACGGCTTCCCCATCTTCGTCCGCGATGTGGCCAACGTCGCGTTCGCCCCAATGGTCCGACAGGGGGCGGTCACTCGAGACGGGCGTGGCGAGGTCGTCACGGCCTCTGTCATGATGCTGATGGGTGCCAACTCTGGCGAAGTCTCACGGGCGGTTCGCGAGCGCCTCAACGAGCTCGCCCCTGGGTTGCCGCCGGGAGTATCGATCGAGACGTATTACGACCGCTCCGTGCTGGTGGACCGCACCATCCGTACCGTAGCCGTCAACCTCATCGAGGGCGGGATCCTCGTCATCGTTGTGCTCTTACTATTGCTGGGGAACTTGCGCGGTGGGCTGCTGGTCGCCGCCATCATCCCCTTGTCGCTGCTGTTCACGTTCATCTCGATGCGCTTCTTCGGCGTATCGGGAAACCTGATGAGCTTGGGGGCGCTAGACTTTGGCCTGATCGTCGACGGCGCGATAGTGGTCGTCGACAATATCTCGCGGCGGCTCTCCGAGACCGGAGCGAACGGGCGCGCAGTCAAGGGTGTCGTCCGCCGCGCGACCACCCAAGTGTTGCGGCCGGTCCTCTTCGGAACCGCGATTATCATGATTGTTTACGTGCCGATCCTCTCGCTACACGGGATTGAGGGGAAGATGTTCCAGCCGATGGCGATCGCCGTGCTCTCGGCGCTTGCGGCGGGACTCGTCTTGGCCGTCACGCTGGTGCCGGCGGCGTCCACCTGGCTCTTCAGAGGCGGAGTCTCCGAGAAGGAGCCCATCGTCGCTCGAACAACGAGGCGCCTGTACGAGCCAGCGTTGAAGGTCGCGCTACGCTTCCGACCGTTGGTCGTTGCTATCGCTATCGCGGCGATGGCCGGTGGCACGTGGTTGGCATCGACGATGGGGGCAGAGTTCATCCCGACACTCGACGAGGGCGCCATCGCAATGCAGGCCGTGCGACCTCCTTCGGTGTCTCTCGAGGAGTCGGTAGCTTCCACGAGTCGCATCGAGCAGACGCTCATCGAAGCGTTCCCCGACGAGATCGAGACGATCATCTCTCGAACGGGGCGGGCCGAGATCGCCACCGACCCGATGGGCGTCGAGATCTCCGACATCTACATCATGCTCCACCCCATCGAGACGTGGACGCGGGCGGAGTCGAAGGCCGAGCTTGTCGAGGCCATCGAGCAGACGCTGGAGCGGGAGGTGCCGGGCCAGAACTACGCGTTCTCACAGCCTATCGAGCTACGAACGAACGAGCTGCTCAGCGGTGTACGCTCCGATGTCGCGGTCAATCTCTACGGGCCAGACTTCGAGGAGTTGGAACGTACAGGATCCCGCATCATGCAGGTGCTGGGGTCGATCGAAGGTGCGGCGGATGTCAGCGCCGATCAGGTCGCCGGCCTGCCGTCGCTCCGGATCGTCTTCGACCGCCACGCCGCCGCCCGCTACGGAATCAATGCCTCGGTGGTCCTCGACGCTATAGGATCCATGGGGGGCCGGCAGGTGGGTGTCGTTTTCGAAGGGCAACAGCGCTTTGCCCTTCAAGTACGCCTGCAGGAGGCCGCTCGGGCCAACCTCGAAGCCCTACGCGGGCTGCTCATCTCCGCTCCCGGCGGCGAACCTGTTCCGCTGGGACAGGTCGCACAGCTCCTGTTGGACGAGGGGCCGGCGGTCGTGAGTCGCGAGAGCGCGCAGCGGCGCGTGACCGTTCAGGTCAATGTGCGAGGGCGCGACCTCGCTGGGTTTGTCGCAGAGGCCCAGGAGCGAGTGCGCGCAGATGGCGAACTTCCTACCGGATACTTCGTCACCTGGGGTGGTCAGTTCGAGCACCTTCAGGCCGCGACCGCCCGTCTGGTGGTGGCTGTGCCAGCGGCGCTGCTTCTGATCTTTCTGCTCCTCTACACGATGTTCGGTTCGGCTCGGCCAGCGCTGATCATCTACCTGAACATCCCAATGGCTGCAGTCGGTGGCGTCTTGGCGCTCTGGCTGCGAGGGATGCCGTTCTCCATCTCCGCCGCGGTGGGCTTCATCGCACTGTCAGGAATTGCAGTTCTCAACGGCGTCGTGATGGTCTCGTACATTCGAGATCTCCAGCGCGAAGGGCTGTCTCTGATGGACGCGACCGAAAAGGGGGCGCGTCTTCGCCTTCGGGCGGTTTTGATGACCGCACTGACGGACGGTATCGGCTTTCTTCCCATGGCGATCTCGACCACGGCGGGAGCGGAGGTGCAGCGGCCGCTCGCGACGGTCGTAATCGGGGGCTTGGTGACGGCCACGCTGTTGACGCTCCTGGTGCTACCAGCGGTGTACAGCTGGCTGGGGGGGGCTCCGGCCGATGAGGACGACGAGGAAGAACTCTCCATTGCGGAGCTTGAGGAGGCAGGGGCATGAGTGAAGCACATACATGGGACCGACTCGCGGGCCGATACGATAACGTTGTGCGCCTCTTCGATACGAGCTACGATAAGGTAGGCGAACTGCTTGCTCGCGACTTGCCGTCGGGCGGACGCATGTTGGAGATAGAGGCGGGGACGGGTCAGTTCACGGCTGTATTGGCGCGCCATGCCGACAATCTTCAGACGACCGACATCTCGCCAGAGATGGTGGCCCGGCTCCGTGAGAGAGTGGAGGAGGCAGGGCTTCTGGACGTCGAATGCGCCGTCATGAGCGCCTACGAGCTGAACGCGCCGGATGAGAGCTTCGACGTGGTGTTCTGCGCCAACGCGCTTCACGTGATGGACAGTCCAACGTTGGCGCTCTCTGAGTTTCGACGCGTGTTGAAGCAGGAAGGAATGCTCGTGGCGCCGACATTCCTGCATGGCGTGGACGGCGTGCGGCGCGGTCTCTCCCGAGCGCTGAACCTCGTGTCCCCGTTCGTCGCTCGCACGCGCTTCGACCTCGCGGAACTCGAGAAGACCATCGCAAAATCAGGCTTTCGCGGGGTTCGTGCGGCGCGGCTGCCCGGGCTCTTTCCACTGGGCTACGTTGTCGGGCGGCCAGTGAATCTCGCGGAGGAGCGATGAGCTGTCGGAGCCACCAAAGCGCCCTGACAGCAGCGCGTGCACTTCGGGTAGCCACCGGCCCAAGCTCGTCCTCTCTCATCGTTCGGTGCCACGCGGAGACCACCGATGCCCCATGATCACGCAGGCCACGCCCATCTCGATCCCGACAGCGGCGACCGCCGAGTCGCCATCGCCATGTGGGCAAACGCGCTGCTGACCGCAGCCCAGATCGCCGGTGGCATACTGTCTGGGAGCCTCGCGCTCATCGCCGACGCGCTACATAACTTTTCGGACTTGGCGGCGCTCTTCATCGCCTTCGCCGCCCGTAAAATAGCGCGGCGCCCCGCGGACGAGCGGATGACCTTCGGGTATGGGCGGATTGAGATCGTCGCGGCGCTGATCAACTACACGACGCTGATCCTCGTCGGCTTCTACCTGATCTACGAGGGCGGCATGCGGATGATCAACCCGCCCGAAGTTGCAGGCTGGATCGTCGTCGTGCTCGGCGGCGTAGCCCTGATGGTGGACACGCTGACGGCGCTGCTGACCTATTCGATGCAAAAAGACAGCGTGAATATCCGCGCCCTCTTCCTTCACAACCTGAGCGATGCACTCGCCTCCGTTGCAGTGATCGTCGGCGGTGCCCTCATCATACTCTACGACATGCGGTGGGTCGATCCGGCGATCACCATAGGCATCGCGCTCTACATCCTCTGGCTCGCCTTCACTGAAGTTGGCAACCCGATCCGAATCCTGATGCTCGGGAGCCCGCCGGATATGGACAGCGCCGCCGTGCTCGCGGCGATGCGCAGCGTCGAGGGGGTGGTGGACGTGCACCATCTGCATCTATGGCAATTGCAGGAGCACGTGGCCGCGCTCGACTGCCATGTCGTCGTTGCCGCGGGCAGTTGGTCGCGGATCGAGGCCATCAAGGGCGACATCAAGGAGCGCCTGAACGACTGCTTCGGAATCGCCCACTCCAGCCTCGAGTTCGAAGACGAGGACAACGCGCACGAGTACGCCGACGCCTACGGTCACGGCAGTTCTGCGCCGTAGGAAGACGTGGCCTGCTGATCCACCAGGACGATGGCGACCACTCGTGCAAAGCCGTCATCCAGTTCTTCACCGGCGGTGTTCGCCACTTCAACCCCATCGGCCGACTTTCCGCCTGCTCGCTCACCGGACTCGCGCCTTGGACCAGTCCCAACGGGACACCCGCCCGATGCCGAACACCGTCTTTCGGACATCGGCTTTCCCGAGGTCCCTCTCCACGCGAACCACGCCCTGGCGAAGGCGGCGACCTTCGGGGTCCATGCCCGTCGCGTTGCCCTCGAGCGTGCCGAGCACGCACCCATCCCAGGTCTCGACGAGCGCGATGTGGTGGGCTCCATCGACTCGCCCCTGATGGTTGATGAGCACAACATCGCCGGCGGCGATGGTGACCTCGTTCAGCGGCATCGCGTGGAGCTTCGTGCCCTCGACCCACCGCCTGGTCTGGCGCAGGCACCGGTGCCACGCTTCGATTCCGACCCAGGAGTCGCGCAGCAGATTCACTTCGGTTGCCGTGCGGTGATGGATCCGGCCGGCGGTGCCGTAGGAGAAGAAGGAGCGCACGTTGGCGGTCGCCCAGAAGCTCCTGCGATGCAACGGGTTCATGCCAGCCCGGAAGAACCAGGCGGCGACCGCCATGCCGCACCAGTCCTTCGGGCGGCCAGTGTTCGGGTTCATGTCGACCCTGGGAGACCAGCCGCTGTCACGGAAGATGGCAGCCAGGCGGCCGCTCGGGCTTGTGTCGGCAGCCGAGGTCCGCGCCATCCAGTCCTTGCGCGCCTCGTCCAAGGCGGCGGCGACCAGGTCATTGGACGACGGGATCCGATGCGCGGCATCATCGCTCATGGCGCCCTCCGTCTGTGCCATGTTCCTGGGAGCACCCATTGGCGGCACGCCTCGGCTTCTCGTCGGCACGGCCGCGGGGCGAGGCCTCCAGCGCAGCGAGCCGCCGGTCCGTGGAGGCCCGCCACTCGATGAGGGCGGTGTTGCGTTGCTCGACGCCAGAGATGCGCCGCTCGAGCTCGTCGAGCGCGGTGTTCGTGGCGAAGTCCTTCGTCACGAGGAGGCGCAGGTCCATGATGGAGCGCTCGATGCTCGCCAGCCTGGCGGTGAGCCAGAGGGTCGCGAGGATGACGCTCGACATGCCGCCGAGCACGAGCAAGATCGGGACGCTGAGGTCCACGGCGTTGATGCTCTCATTCATCGCTGGACCTCCACGGATGCTGGCTGCAGGAGGCGAGGAGCCCCCGGATGCCGCCGCACCATCGCAGGCCATCACGGCTGTCGACCTCGAGGGAGACATCGCCCTTCAGACGACGCCATTCGAAGTGCCCGACTCCGAAGACCCTGAGCTGCCAGTCCAGCGAGAGCAGCGCGTCGAGCACCTCCTCCGGCGTGCCGGCATCGGGAGCAACCTGTGCGAGCAGCTCAAGGAGCGCAGGCCGGAGGGTCGAATCGGTTTCCAGGCGCAGGTCGAACTCCGCCTCCCCAATTTGGGCAGTGACGCCGGCCTCGGCTCCCAGAAATCGAATGTCGTCGCGGCTGGTGCTCTGTGAGCTCGCGCAGCCCATCGTGAACCACGGCAGCACGAGGACCAGCCCCAGCAAGGAGCTTCGGCCCAGCGCGCGGGAGACGCGGCTCTTGTACTCCCCCGCGCTCTCCCCCGGCAGGGTGTCGCCACCACCGATGCGCAGCCCCCAGAAGCGTGCGAGCCACCGGTCGATGAAGTCCGGCCGCCCATTGCGATCGATGTCCGGCGCAGAGCGCCAGATCAGGCCGGCCACGGTGGCCAGGAGCGAAGCGACGGTCATCACCGCGCTCTCGCTGTACCAGACAACGGTACCGGTGCCGGCGAAGGCCGCACTGAGGGCAGCCAGATCAAGGGTACGACGATGCATGACGAGTGCCTCCTCGGGCCAGGGTAGGAAGAGGCGCAGGAGACAGAGCTCCCACGCCGGCCTGGACACGGCAAAGGCACTCGCGGGTTCACTCCGGGTGACTTTCGGACCTGCTCGGCACGAACCAGCTGAAGGAGAGGAGCTCCCCGAGACGCGCTTCGAACTGCTCAACCTCACGCACTCGCAGTTCGGGGTCGGCTCCTGTCTGCCGGGCCTCAGCGCTCAGGGTGCTCGACCACGCTTCCGGCCAGGACTCGGGGGGCTCCAGTGAGGCGACCAGCCGCTGCACACCGATCGGCAGGCGCGGTGCGGCCTCAACAACAGCGGACCAGAGTTCATCGTCCTCCCGCGCGAGATGCACGAAGAGGAAGATCGGGCGAACATCCCCGGCAACAACGAGCGCCTCGAAGGCGCGCAAGCGCTCCGGCGCGATCGGGAAGGCCTCGATGAAGCGCTCGAAGATCGCGCCCCAGCACGGCACGGGGGCATCGCCGGAGGCCGCTTCCTCGCCCTGGATGAAGCGCGCGTAGGGCTGCGCGTCTTCTCCGAGGCATGCCTCGAGACTGCGGGCCAGGCGCTCGCGTACATCGGACATCGGGATCGTCATCGGGCTACTCTCGGGCAAAGGCAGCCACGGTCACGTAGAGCTGCACAGACGAGGTGTTGTGGACCGACACGGCGTAGGTCTTGGACGAACCCGAGCCTTGCTTCGTAACCCAGGTACGCAGCTGCCAGGAGCGCTGGCCCATGACCCAGGTCGTGGGGCTGGGCAGGCCCGAGGGCTCCATCTCGTTGTAGGCGACGATGACCAGGTCGGGCCGGGTCGAGAGCGCCGTCATCTGGAACTCTTCGCCCGCGTTGAAGATGCGAGACTGCTGGTAGGTCCGTCGCAGGTAGCGGCTGTCGTGGAGATGGCCGGCGAGCGCGAACTCGTCTGCAGCAAGCCCTCCGACCGTGCCGGCGTCGCCGACCTGCTGGCCGATTCGGTAGTAGCGAGCGTCGTGGTCGCCGCCGGCGACGTGCTGGTTCAGCCGATTCACGAGAGCGACGAGTTGGCTGCGCAGGGTTCCATTGGTCAGGCCGAACACCGTACCGGCGGCGATCGAGGCGCTGCCGATCAGCGAGACGCCCTGGGAGACGATGTTCGACTTGTAGTCGGCGACGATCTCCTGGAGCTGCGTCTGGACGTTCGTCGCGGAGATGTGTTCGTGGGGTGTGGCAGAAATGGCGACAGCGACATGCGCACCACCGGTGGCCGCAAGGTGGGAGTTCAGCCAGCTCAGAAGGCTCGCGAGCTGACTGCGAACCGAGCCTGCCGTCAGGCTGTTCGGGAGCCCTGGAAGCGAGCCGTTGCGGACGAAGCCGGCACCGGCGTTTCCTACGGTGCTCACCAACTTCGATACGAGATCGGTCAGTGCGGTCTGCACGTTGTCCCCCTGGATATCGGCGGGCGCTTCGAAGTCCACGTCTGTCGCCGGATGCCGAAGGCGCTCGCCACGCAGATGCCCTCCGAGGTCCGCATCGACCTGGTCGAGCACCGACTGCACCGTCGGTACGACCGGATCGAGGTAGCTCCAGAATCCTGGCTGCACGGCCACGGACGAGCCGCTCGCGAAGATGAACGCCTGGCGGCGCGAGACATCGATGTGTTCGGCCAGAATCTGGGTCTGCCCGAAGGGCCGGCGCACCTCGCACACGAGCAGCTCGTCCTCGGGCATGGGCAGGCGCGTCGCACTCCCCACCGCTGCATCAGGACCCTGGCGAACGACCACTTCGAAGCCCTCGTCGCGCCGGAAGTAGACCAACTGGCCGTTCCCATCCGTGCGCGGGTCGGAGAGCTGACGGTCGAACTTGAGGAACACGCCGACCCAGCGCTCGTTGCCGGGCGTCAGCACCTCGGTAGGCACACCCGCAAGGTCCACGGAGCAGTCGACACGCTGACCGGTGCCGTAGGCAATACGACGTCCGGCTCGGTCATAGGCACGCGCAGGTGCCGTGAGGTCAATGGTCAGATCGGCAATGGGTGCGTGAGGCGTCGGCTCCGCCCCCGACACAATGCCGAAGACACCGATGTCGGCCGCCAGATTGCGGTCGGCGCGCTCGAGGAGTTCGAAGGCCAGGTCGAGCTCCGCCTCGGTCACTCGCTGTCGGAAGAAGAAGTCGGTACGATCCGCCATGGTCCATCACGCATCGGGGGGTGAGGGCACTCACGGTGGGTGCAAAGCCCGACTCATCACCGCCGAGCGGGAACGGGCCCTTGATGATCATGCGTTGGCGGAACAGGAGGCAGAGATGACGAGTGATGAGAAGGAGACTGTGGTCGGACACCTTGAAGGTCTGGCGCGCATCATCGGGATCGCGGCCAGTCGTGGCCGGCAAGAGGACATGGCGAACCTCGCGGTGCTCGCCAATGCGCTCGATGTCTTGGGGGATGCCTGCGACTACGCTGAGGCACGCACCTCCATCGGCAGAGCCACCGAGATGTTCCGCGCCGGGCCCCTCACAAGGCTCTGAGCGCGCATCACACCCGCCCTCCGCTCCTCAGTGAAGGACGCTCTCGGTGCCGAGCTCTGACACGCCAAGCTCCCAGTGGTCGATGAAGATGGGCAGCGAGGGCTCGACCAAGTCGACGAAGTGCGTGTGCGCTGGCTTCAGGTAGTCGATGATCTGGCGCAGCTGGTGTCGTTCACTGGCCGTCAGCCGGCGCGAGACGCGTACATCGAATGCGTAGCGAGCGAAGCGGCCATCAGGACCCAGAACCCAGTCCACGCCGAGTTCAGACTCGCCGAGTACCAGGGCATCTGCCGCAAAGGGAGTGATGGCCTCGACCTCCAGTCCGACGAAAAAGCGCACCGCATTACGGATGCCGACCGCGGTTCCCTTCTGCTGGTACATCTCGATGAGGACGCTGGCCAGCCGGCGCGCAGCGCGGTCGTCCAGCTCGAAGGCGAAGGGGTTGCCGAGATCCCTCAGCATCGCTTCGACGAATGCCGAAGGCGCGCGGTCCAGGTCGACGAGGTCCACGAATCGGTCGACATCCGCGAGCTGAAGGTCGAGCACGTCCTGCAAGCAGGCAATGAAGCCACGGAGATCGCCCGTCAGGTCCTGACGTCTGTTGAAGAGGGGCAGCATCTCCCACAGCGAGAAGCGACGAGACAGAGGTCCACCGGCCGGCCGGGCCGGAAGGAGCACGCTCGCGTGAGCCGGGTCAACGACGTTGCCGGCGAGGTCGCGCACGTCATGCGCACGCACTCGGTAGCCGACACCGCTGGACACGTCGTCGTCGAGGTCGAGCTGGATGAGCCCGTCTTCCAGGTGATACACATCGCGCACGACCGGAGAAAACGCTGGTCTGCCGAGCGGCTCAACCGCCCATGAACCCTCTCCGGCAGCGAGTGGCTCCGAAGCCTCGACGACCACGCTGCGCGTGCCGCGCCACATCCCAGCGATCAGCACCGGGGCGGTGCGGTCTTCGGCGCGGAAGGCCCACTCTTCGTCGAGCGCGGATCCGGAGTGCGCCGCCACGCGGACGCGAAGCCGGTGCTCGAAGTCGCTGGTGAGCGAACGATTCAGCCGCCACCGCACGTCCAGGCGATGCGGCTCTTCGGTCACCGCGACCGTGCCAGGGTCGACGGGTTCGCTCGGCACTCCGGCGATGAAGATCGGTACGCCATCGAGCCAGACGTCGAGCGTTGCCACGTCGGCCTGCTCTGCGTGCAGTCCCAGGACGGAGAACGCGAACGCAGCATGGAGAGGCACATCGCTTTCGCCTGGCGCTGGCTCTCGGCCGCATAGGACCAATGCTGCATCCACGGCGCCGGCGACGACACTGTCGAGCTCGCACCTCGGAAGGACCACAGGGGTCATGACTCGCCCCCCACGAACACCAGCCGGAGCGCCACAAGCACCTCACCGTCCAATCGAGACACGTCCGCCACGAGGTCGTCCAGCGGAATGCGCCTGGGCTCACGGAGCGTCCGTGCCGCTGCCACACTCTCGCCAATGCGCAGTTCCACTCGCCAGACCCCCGCAGCCAGGCCACCTGCCTGGATGCTCCCCGACACGCGAACTACATCGTCGGTGGTCACGTCCGCGAGCTGGCTGACTTCCACCCAGTCCCCGGCGATGAGGTCGAGCGTAGCGGCCGGTACGCTCGATCCCAGCACCAGGCTGCTTCCTGCATCGGTCGGGAGCCGGCCTTGATGACGGCCCCATGCCTCGTCGAGCGCCGTAGCCTCATCGGAAGGAGAAGGGAACGGCACGTCGGCCGCGGGAGGCAGCGCATCGACTGCCCGGCCGGCGAGCGTGACCCGAGAGGCCGTCGGAGCGAACGCCAGCGGCCAGTGGCTCATAGCTGTCGCCAGAGCTCGATGTGATCGAAGAAGGCTCGCCGGGTGACCTCGCGCGAAGAGAAGCCGAAGCCGGCGCGACCTGCCGTCAGGGGTGCTGAGCCGGAGTTGATCGAGAGCGCGTCGTCGATGAACAGGACCATGCCGGGGACGGGCTGCCAGTTCGGAGGGCCTGCAACGGGGTGGTTCTCCAAGTCACTGCGCAACACCCGAAGCACGACGTCGCCATTGTCGTTCACGATCACGTCGAGACGAAGGTGCAGCCAAGTGCCCTGACGAAAGCTCTCGGATGACTGGAGCAGCACGCCAGGGCCGCCCTCTCCGGGGATGCCGGTTGCGATCTGCCCCTTGCGCAGGACGATGCGGTGCGGGTCGTCGTCGGAGAGACCCAGGAGGTAGGCTCGGTCGGTCACCTCCGTGCCCTGCGCGCACAGGAAGAAGAATGGGGAGAAGCCTGTCGCACCGCCTCCTGGTCCGCGCTGCACGCAGCCACGAATCGAAGCGCCGCGGACCAGTGGCGCAAAGTTGTCCTGCGTGGCTTGCAGCGCAACGCTGCCCGCTGCGTTCGTGAGGGAGTGGAAGCCGAAGACGAAGTCTCCACCGCCAGGTGGAGCGGCAACGCCCGCAGTCACCCCACGCGCAACGGTCGCCACATCAAGCCCGCCGCCGAGAAAGGTCCAGTCTGTTGCCGCCATGCGTCTCCTCGTGGGGAGGTGCCATCAGGGCCAGGCATCGGGGGCAAAGACCTCGACGGTCAGGCCCTCTTCGAAGACCGCGGGTTGCCCGGTTGCCTCCGACCACGTCCAGACAAAGGACGCGACAGGCCAGCCGGCGGTGAACGCCTCGACGCTCTCTGCATCGCCCCACCCTGCCGGCAGCGCGGCGAACTGCTCGAAGGCCGTAGCGAATCCGGCGACAGGCCAGCCTTCGGCGAAGTCCTCCTGCTGCGCCGTACCGAAGGAGGCCCGCTCTGCAAGCGTGGGCCAATCAAGCCGCCATGTGTCGTTCAGCCAGCGACCTTCGAAGTCCTCCGCGCCCGCGACCTGAGAGAAGCGAGCACGTGCAGAGGGAGTCTGGTCGAAATCAGCTCTCCACTCGATATCGGGCTGAAATCGGGCGTGTGCTCGATGGGGCTCCCGGCCGAGCAGCGCCGCGATCCATCCTGATGCGAAACTTCTGCGAGACCAGTGCAAGGCGTCGCCGGCGCGCTCGCCCGCTTCCTCGAAGCGCGGGTTGCGAATCGGCATCAGAGCACCTCACCCGAGACGCCGTCCAGGAGGAGGACGTCGCCGAGCACTGGAAACGCCCGCAACGGAACCCGGACGTCAGCAGGCAGCCCAGCAAGGAGCAGGTCCTCGCGGCGGTCCCCCATCTTGCGCACGCCTGGCGTATCGCGGATCACGTTGAACACATCAGACCACGCGACTTCAGCCGCGCCGCTGTCGTCCCGAAGTGCGAGGTAGTAGCCGAAGTCGACGTCCGGGTTCGGTGTGCCATCCGGGTTGGAGATGCGGAAGAAGGCGATGAGCCGCTCTCGAACCTGGTCCCGAACCCGTGCCCGGTTGGCCCCGCTCTGGACGAAGAGCCGGCAGCGAACGTCTACCCGCAGGTACTGCGGATCCATGACCCGCACCTGGAAGGTGAGGGTGCAGGGGTAGACCTCCGTGACCTGACGCAGCACGGCTTCCTTGAGGGCCGGTGTCGGGAGACCACCGCCAACAGGCACGACCACCAGGTCTCCCGTGTTCTCCTCGATGCTCCCGTCCTCGTTGGAGGTGAGCATGAGGGCGCGTGCGACCGCGGGAAGCTCCCGTGCGTGAATCTCGAAGTCCTCGCGACAGACCGAGCGCGTGTTCGCACGCAGTCGCTCAGGGATGAGCAGCTTGGCAGCCGCGACACTTTGGCGACTGGCTCCGCCTGAGGCCGGCTCGGGATTGAACATCTGCAACCGGACCGGAAACCCCATCTCGTCGATGATGGCGCGCTCAAGAACCGTCAGGCGCTCGGCCTCGACGTTGCCTTCGGGTCCACCACCGGTCTTGTAGAAGAAGCGCAGGCTGCCCGACGGAACCGCACCCGCGATACCATCGCCGAAGCGCACGCGAGCCCGGTCGCGCTCATCGACATCCACCACGAAGTGCCGGTCCAGCGCCGTGGACCCCAGGAAGCTCTCAACCTCACGCCAGGACGCTCCGCTCTGCTCGATGCGAAGGGAGCCGTCCAGGTAGGGCGTCTGCTCCAGGTACACCTCCAACGCCGGCTCGCCCGTCACCTGTACGAGCCGCTCGTGCCAGCGGGCCTGCTCGGCGTCTGCGAGCACCAGGTCATTGCTCCCTGCCGGGATGTGGACCGCCTCCAGGAGCACGAAGCGCACCGGGTCCACCACCTCCTGCGTTCGCACGACCGTCCCGGCTGGAATCCGCACATCGGCCCGTGGAGGTGCGAGCGCACGAAACGCGACTCTCGCCGTAGCGGCCGATGCACCGGGGAGCCTGTAGCCGAGCATCTTGGCGAGCGCGATCACGCTTCGGCGCTGGGTCGCCGTGGTCAGGCGCGTCTCCCGAGCCTGAGCGTCCTGGTAGTGAGCGAGTACGTCCCCCACGAAGGCGAACATCTCGATGAGCACGTTCCCGAAGCTGGCGAGCTCAAAGTCCGTCCACTGCGGAAACGCGGAGCGAGCGAGCGCAATGAGGCGCGCTCGGAGCGCATCGAAGTCCCGGTCCGTGTAGTCGAGATCGCGCCCCCGGTCCGTCATGGGGACACCTCGACGTCGACAGACGGCCCGCCAGCCCGACCGCGCACCTGAACGCGCAGCACCAGCTGCTCCCCGTCCGAGTGCGCGGACACCGAGCGCAGCTCCACGGATGGCACCCAAAGCGCGAGGGCATCGCGGATCAGCACCCGCGCAAGCTCCCGGGTCACCTCGTCGGCAGGACGATGGCGCAGGCGACCGAGCCCTGCGCCGAAGCGCGTGCGCCAGGGCAACTCGCCGGCCCCGAGCTGCGACGCTCCCTCGGTCGCAAGCGCCTGCATCACCCAATGGCGGATCAGCTCCTCGCCTGCGGCGTTGGCGAAGTCACGCTGCTGGTCTCGCCGAAACGGAAGGGTCAATCCTCGTGCTTCCATGGCGCCTCACGGCAGGGGCACCGCGTCGCGTGCCGTCTGCATGGTCCGAATCAGGTCGTTCAGCGGCCCGATGACCTCATCGAGCGGCGTACCAGCAAGACCCGTCAGGCTCGGCACCTCGGGGAGACCGAGCATGCCGAGGAAGAGGTTGATGAGCCCGATGAGCCGGCCCAGCGAGGCCAGGCTCTGACCGACGTTCGCAGCCTCCTGCGCGATGTTGGCCTGCGTGCACTGGATGATGGCCATGAGACCTGCATCCTGCAGGTTCGTCGCGCGGTCGATGGCGCTCGTGAGCTGCCGCATCTGGGCCTGAAGATGAATCAGCTGGCTTCGCGCCGCCCGCAGCGTCTCGATGACCAGGTCTAGGAGCTGGACCACAGTGTAGGGCAAGGACAGCAGCGGGATCAGCCGCACCAGCACCGCGATCTTCTCGGCGAGGTCGGGCAGGCATGCCGACAGCGCTGCAGGGTTCGGAGGGGGCCCGAGGCTATCGGGAATCGCCTGGATGCAATTGAACACCGCCACGACCGCATCGACGATCTGGAAGATCGGCACCAGCGGGGTCAGCGCCGGCTGGACGATCTCGGCCAGATTGATCGCCTCCATCGTCACCCCGCCCGGCAGCGTGAGCTGGAGGATGGGAGGCAGGGGTGGGAGCTCGAGGCAAATCGGGAGGGCGCTCATGCCTGGGGCAAGAGACTATCCCTGATCCACGAAAGGGGACTTTGCCGTCTCCGTCAGTCGCAGCTGATCGCTCTGGAAGCTACAGCGCGCTCCCCCTTTGTCGGATCGTGAAAGCCCCAAACATTGAACTTCCTCGCTGTCCGGAATGTGTCGGCACTGAGATCTTGCCACCCAAGATGGTCAGCAATGTGGGCAGCCACCTCCGCGCGAGTCTTGTTCGTCGAGTTCCGACGCCAGCCGTTCAGGACGGCTCCAAGAAGAAGGTCGCACACTTGAATGGCAGGCGTTTTCGCGGAGTCGTGCTCGAACAACTTGATGTGAACCTTGCCATTCGTTTGTCGTGCCGCACGCTGCGTAATGATTTCAACAGTTTCACCAGCTCTACTGTACCGAGACGCTATGGGATCAGCCCAGATCCGGAACTCGTGCTCGTCCTCCGGATATCGCTTGAGGACACGTTGGATCTTGTTGCTGAGGAGCATCGTGAAGTGCTTTCGGCGAGCAAGGTCGTAGTCACCTCCGTGTAAACTCTTATCCACGTCGGCCTTCCGAATCACAAGTGCATGAAACTGAATCCATTTACGCTCGAAGAACCAATCAATGACAGCCTTGTGAAACGGAAGATGCAAGCGTTCCTTCGCATTGGTCCACTTCAGCTCCCGGTTGAAGTCATGCTCTTGTCGAAGTCGCCGAAATTCCGCTTGGAAGTCACCGCGACGCTCCCAAGACATCCAGAGCGAACCGAATCCGTAGAAGGGCGCGCCATCCATGCCTGACTCATCTGCCGCGACAAGCCAGTTCCGTCGCTTGTTCTTTTCCGAATCCACGGCTGCGGAACCCTTGGTTCGAGAGTCGCTCATTCACTTTGAGTTGACGCGAAAACAGGCGTTGGGCCGAATTCAAGACGTGCCGACCCTTGATTGTATTCACTCACGAGTGAGGCCATCGGTCCCATCACGCCTGCAGAGTACCTGAATCCACGACACTTGGGCACTCAGATCCCCTCCACCACCGGCCTGACCACCCTCCCGGCGATCGTCACTTGCGGAGCGTCGAGCACGATCGCGCCGACAGCGCGCAACGTGATGGAGGTGGTGCCTTCGAGGGTTATGGTGTTCGCCTCGGCGTCGAAGAGGAGGTGGTCGCCGGTCTTGCGGTTGGTCAGCTTCATCTTCCGGGCGCCGTCGCTCTCATCGAGCTCGACGCGGAAGGTTGGGGTGGCCAGGACGCGGTTGTCAGGTGGAGAGATCTGCGCCTCTTCAGGGACCTCGCCCCGGCCCCACTGCGCGCAGAGGTAGTACGGGGCCGCTGGATTGCCCTGGCGAAAGAGCACGCCGACTTCCGCACCGTCGGGCGGAACAGCGAAGAGGCCGTGGTCGGCTGCGCCGCCGCCGCCCGTGCCCAGGGGCCAGGCCCAGGGCGATTGGGGCTCCATGAGACCCGGGATGCAGACACGGACGCGACCAAGCCCCTCGGGGTCATCGCGCGCGACCACATAGCCGATGAAGAGGCCGACCAGCTTCTCGTCCGACGGGGCATCTGCGAAGTGCGTCGACATGGTCATCCTCTCTGTTGGGCTTCGGGGTCTGCGGACCCGCGCCCACCGCGGTACTCAATGCGGGTTCGACCCGTCTCCGGGTCCACGACCTCGATCTGACGAACGGCGTCGGGCGGCCGAACACGGGCATCGTTGCGGGTGCCCCCCTGGGGGCGCTGCTCGCTCTCGCGACCCACTGCGGTCCTTCGGCTGAAGGCGTCGCGCGAGAGGGAGAGCTCGCAGACGTAGCCTGCGCCGCTCAGGTTGTGCCGGCACGTCGCGACGTAGTACTTGCCCGAGAGCCAGGTCGAGATCCCGTCCACCTCGACGACGCGCTTGGCGGCCAGGCTCGGGTCACCGACCACGGTCAGTTTCAGGCGCACGGTCTCCCGCTCTGCGCGTCGCACACCGTCCTCGGCAGCGCGTTGCGCAGCATCTGCCGAGACGGTGTCCACCGACCGTTCCGTGCGGCTCGCGAGCCGCTGCTGGCGAACAGTCTCCCCTGTCTCCGGATCCACCACTTCGATGACGTCACCGAGGGTAGCCCGCTCCGCGCTCTCAGCCGAAGCGCGGCCACGGACGGTAGAGCGGGTCAGCGGGTCGCGCGTCACGGTCTCGACCACCCCCACGCGGGGAGTGAACTCGGACTCGACCTGGACCTGCAGCACGCTGCCGGCCCCAGCTTCCGCACGCCAGACGAAGCGGTGGGTGGGGGCAGCGTCTGTGCGCCGACGATGAAAGTGCAGGCCACCCGGGTCCACGAAGAACTCAAACCCCTCTCGCTCGGCCAGCCGCCGAAGGAAGCGCGCATCGGTCTCCGCCACCTGGTTGATCGACGGGAGCACGATGTCCGTCGCCTCCACCTCCACCAGCCGGGACGAGAACCCCGCACCCCGAGCCACCTCCCGGACCAGCTCCCCCAGCGGGACATCGTCCCAGGAGCGGGTGCGGGTCTCCCTGTTCAGCAACACGTCCGTAGACTGCCCCTCGACGATGAGCTGCTCGAAGCCCTTGACCGAGGTCAGCACGACCCGCTGCGGAGCGGACATGCGGCCGGGATAGCCCCAGGACACGTCCAGCAGCACGCCGGCGGCAACGTCCTCACGCTCGAAGAAGCGCAGGTCATGGTTGTCGAGGGTGAGGATGACCCGGTCGGTCTGGCGCTCATGGTCCTCGAACACGAAGCCAAGGAGCCGGTCTCCAAGGTCGACGGGCGCGGTCTGGCCGGCGTCGGGATCGGGCACCCGAACAATGCGCACTCCAGGTGCGCTGCGGTCGAGCGCTGTCATGCGTGTGCCCTCCGACCAGGCTCGCCCAGGATGACATCGGTCAGCACGCGCAGCGACGGCACCACGAGGCGACGACCGGGTTCGAGCTGCAGCGTCGCATCCACGATCGGCTCAGGCTGAAAGTCCGCGATGACCCACCAGAAGCCACACGCCCGTGGGAGCGGCTCGAAGTAGAGTCCGGCCAGCCCCCACAAGGAGTCGCCGGTGGATACGACGTGTGTGCGATTGTCGGGGAAGGCCTGGTAGCCGAAGGGTACACGCTCATTGAGCGTCCAGCGGCCGTCGTCGTCCTGCACAGCCGAGCAGAAGAGATAGCGGGAGCCTGGTCTGGGCGGCATCAGCGTCGCTCCTCATCGAGTTCCGGGGCCGTGCGGCGCACGTCCAGTATCTCCTCAAAGGACACCGAGGCGCTGTACGTGAGGACGCGGCCATCGCCCCCGAAGGAGCGGTACGCGAACTCCACATCCGTCAGGACGGCCTCCATCGTCAGGACCGCAGGCCAGACCAGAAGAACACGAGGAGGCGCGGTAGGCTGGCCGGCCACGAGGACCGGCAGCGTGAGCGCGCGCAGGAAGCGCCGGAAAGCGAGTATATCTGGGGCGTCGGCCTGGTCGGCGACGAGTCGGTCCAGGTAGAACTCCACGCCATCGACCCGCCGGTTCCCGGTGTTCTGAAACTGGAGCACCTGGTGAGTCAGCCCGGGCACGCTGAGGCGGTTGTAGCCCACCTGCACCTTCTCTGCGAAGGCCGTGGGGTTGAGCAGGCAGACGTGCTGCTCAGTCGTCACCAGGTTCACGAGAGTGACCCGCGGCGCACTTCGGATGGCATCGCGCATGGGTGACCTCAGTAGCTCGGGATGGGAGCGAACGAGCGCTCGGCAGCGCGACGTGTCGCCTCGTGGCCAACCCGCGCCAGCGTCTCACCATCGACCTCCAGTCGAATCTCCATGGGGCGATCACGGGAGCCGCTCTCGCTCGTCGCCCGTTCCACCGAGGTGCGCAGTTGACGCATCGCGCTTGAGCGCTCGGCGGCCTCCGTCACGGCGGGTGCTGCGGTACCGGCGCGCAAGGGAGCCTCGAAGCCCGTCGGAGGCGTTGGCGACGCACGGCCCGGAGCTGGCGCACCGAACGCCGGCGGCGAACTCACGAACTCGCGCAGGTCTGCCGGGAGAAGCCGGCTCGGAATGCGACGCGCGAGGTTCAGCACGAAATCCAACACCCCTTGGAGCGCCGCATGAAGCTGGCTCGCAAGCGCACCGAAGAAGTCGCCGACCGGCAAGAGAAACGCCCGGATTCCTTCGGCGAGCCGCTGGAAGAGCCCAAGCATGCGCTCGACGGCCCCGTCGAGAAGCGCCGACAGACTCCCGAAGATCGATGAGATCCAGGCCACGGCACGCCGAATCCCGCCCGGCAGCGTCTCCGTGAACCACAGGTAGAGCTGCGCGGCGCTCTCGCCAATCCAGGTACCCGCCACGATGAAGGCTTCACGCAGCACCCCGAGCGCCTGCACGGTCAGCGTGGTGACGCGAACGAGCATCGCGAAGAGGTCGATGACGACACCAAGGGCTGCACCGAGGACGCCGCCGAGGACGTACCCAAGAGCGTGCATGACGCCCTCGAGGGTCATGCCGGCGTCGCCGAAGTGCCCCGTGTTCTGCAGGAGCACGGAAAGCGCCCGCCCGAGCTCCGCGAAGGCCTCCCGCAAGCCTTCCCCCACAGGGGCCACCGCGCTCCAGACGGCGCGGAAGCCGGCGATGAAGCCCGCAGCGAATCGCACGACAGCCGTCACCGCACGGACCAGCACGCCGAACACGCCCACCAGGACCTCACCGACCAACGCACCGAAGTGCGCAAAGCGATTCGAGGGAAGCATCGAAGCCCCACGTCCAAGGCCGCCGACGAGGCCGCTGACCTCGCTTACGACGCGGCCCAGCGCCTCACGCAAGCGCACGAACACCGGCGCGAGGGCCTGCAGGCCGCCGCGCACCCCATCGGTGAACCCCTCCCATGCCCGCCGCAGCCGATGCAGCAGCTGCCAGGTCCGGATCACAAAGGAGCGCACGCCCTGGTTCTCCGCGCGTCCCAGCTCCTCCATCACCGAGCCCGAGAAGCCGCCGTCACTGAAGAGCTGCGAGAGTGCGCGGAAGAAGAGCCGCACGCGTCCCACGAGCCCGTCGATGAAGTCTGCGAGTCCTCCGAGGTTGCGCCGGTAGAGGAACACCATCGAAGCCACGGCGAGGCCCGCAAGCGCCATCGCGCCGGCCACCGGGAGGAGCGAGGCCAGCACGCTGCCGAGCGTCAGCCCGAAGGCGGCCATCCCGACCTTGAGCAGCACAAGGGCGCCCTTGAGGGCGATGGCACCTCCCACGAAGATGAGGAAGACGGAAGCGCCGAGAACGAGGCTTGCGACCAGACGCTTGAGCGGCATCGGGATGCCCTCGAGCGCGGCGACCACCTGGGCCACAGCGTCCACCAGGCCGGTCACGAGCGGGCGCATCGCCTGCACCAGCGGCTCGCCCAGCAGGACCCCGATGGTCTCGAGCGAGCCGCGCAGCAGGGTCCGCTGGCCGGCGAAGGTGTCGGCGAGGCGCCTACGGAAATCGTCTGCGGTCCCCGAGCTCGCATCGAGCTCTTGCCGTAGCGCCGCGAGCGCGTCGCGTCCCTCGAGCGTCACCTGCACGCCGTCGCGCATGGTCGTGAACGAGGCGTTCATGATAGCGTTGTAGGCCAGCATGCCACGCGCGCCGAAGGCGAGCCCGATCGACCGGCTGCGCTCGGCCTCGCTCATGTCGCGTGTTGCGTCCCCGAAGTCGAGCATGATGTCGACGATGGAGCGCATCTGTCCGCTCTGGGCATCGAAGACCTCGACGCCGGCCTCGGTGAGTGCCGTCAGCGCGCGGGTCTCTCCGCCGACGCGACGCACGGCTTCGCTCAGGGCTGTGCCAGCCGAGGAGGCGTCGATGTTCCGGTTGCGCAGAAGTCCGAGCGACAGAAGCACATCGTCCATGCTCTGGTTGAAGATGGCTCCGGTGGCCGCGGCCTTCGACAAGCCGGCCTCGAAGTCCCGCGCCTGGAAGTTCGAGAGCTGGGTCACGCGCAGCAGCCGGTCCGTGACGTCTGCGGCCTCGTCGGCTGCGAGGCTGTAGGCGTTCAGGGTACCGACGATGGCGTTCGATGCCTGCTCGACGGTGAGCTGGCCCATCGCGCCCGCCGCAAGATCAAGGGCCGGCACGAGGGTCTGCGCGGCCTGGGCGGCTGTTTGGCCGGCGCTGGTCAGGGAGGCCAGCCCCTGCGCCGCCTCGAGGGGCGAGAACTGAGTGGCGATGCCCGCGTTGATCGCCGCGCGGCGCAGGAGCTCAAGGTCAGCGGTTGTGGCCTGCGTGATGGCACCGATGGCAGCCATCTGCTGCTCGAAAGCACCGGCGGCCTCGGCTAGCCGCAAGGCTCCCATGGCGAGCGATGCGCCGGCGGCCATCACACCGAGCCCGATGGTGACCTCCCGAAAGGCAGCACTCATGCGGGACGCGCCGCCCGTGACCTGGTCATCCAGAGAGCGAAACTGGCGGTCGAGCCGGCTGATCGTCCCCGTCGCAAGGTCGCGAGCCGTGAACACGAAGCCGAGCCCCATGGAGTTCAGCGACATGGTTCACCTTCTCTTCCCGGCTTGCTCCAAGGCCCGTACCTCGGCGCCGCGCTGCTCAGAGACGCGCTCCAGGAGCCAGCTTCGGTCCGAGACGCTGAGCGCGAGCGCCTCCGACCACGACAGGCGCAGCCCAGAGCCGCCATGCTGGGTCCAGCAGAGCTGGAAGACGGACTCACGCCACGCATCATCGTCTACCGCCGGGAAGAGGCCTGCGGCCGGTTCGTCCTCGTCGGCAGGAAGAAGCTCTGGTCGAAAGGGAGCTCGACCCGCTGCACGGTGAAGCACTCCGGGCACTCGATCTCGATCGAGGTCTCGACCCCGCAGTCGGCATCCTCGAAGGCGTCGAGCAGGAAGCGAGCGTCGGCCATCGCGAGATCCTCCACCCACTTGCGCAGATGGCGGGACTCGACACCCTCGGCCTCCACCAACCGAAAGGCGATGAGCGAGGAGAGCACCTGCTCCTGGTTCGCCTTGCGCAGCCGATGCAGCTTGCGCTCGTCAGCGCCGGTCATGAGCCGGAACGCCACCCGGGTCTGCGCGTCTGGCAGCACCGTCTCGAAGCGGTTACCGGCCAGGAAGCGCTCTCGGTTCTCCCCCTCGAGCGGCTTCACGTGGAGCGCGCCGAGGTCAAACTCCCACTCGATGCGCGCCCGGCACGTCTGGCTCTGACAGGGCACGGTGAACGCGTAGAGGGGCCCGTAGGTCTGCGCACGGATGCGCATCAGGATGAAGAAGCGATCCCCTTGCAGCACCTGGTCCCATGAGAGCCCAGTGGGTCCCTCCGGGTAGGGCCCGAAGTCGATCGTCTCCTCCCAGCACGCTCGGATGAGCGCGTCGAGTTGCCCCCCATCCTTGGCGAGACGCCGGTCAGCAAGGATGCGCTCCTCGGCGACCTTCATCCCGCGGATGCGGCCTGTGAGCCCCGAGGGGCAGGTGATGACTTCCGACATGATGCTCTGGCCTCCGCGCGTGGGGTGAGGAACGCGCGAGGGCAAGAGACATCGATGTCAGATGTGGAGGGACGCGATGCGTCCGCTCCTTGCGCTCAGCTACTTGCCCTTGGCTGGGGCGTTGCCGCGCCCGCCTCCGGAGGGCTTACCGGTCGTGCTTGGCGCATTTGGCACGCCGCCCTTACCGCCACCGCTCTTTCCGCCGCCGCCTTTTCCGCCTGCCATAGAGACCTCCACCGAAGCTGCCGTTGATTCAGCGCGCCACAATGGCGTGCTGCGTACCCAAACATTGGGTGCAGGGAGAGCCTAAAGCGGCGATCACTTTGCGTCCAGGGGATCGACAGGCGCGCGAGGCCATGATCTGATCGGTGGGTCTTTTCCCCTCACCGGAGCAGAACCGATGTCGAATGTGCCGAGCTGGACCCCAACCGTCGCCGTGAGCCCCGAGGAAGACGCGCTCCTGAGGCGCATGACGCGGGTACGAAAGCTGTTCCGCTTCCTTCGCGAGCACCGTCATGAGCTCTTCGACGCTGCGTTCCAGGACGAGTTGGCGTCGATGTACAGGGACACGGGTGCTGGCAGGCCGCCGCTTCCACCGGCGATGCTCTGCATGGTCACGCTGCTGCAGGCCTACATGCAGGTATCCGACGCAGAGGCCGTCGAGCTGACGGTCGTGGATCGGCGGTGGCAGATGGTCCTGGATTGCCATGGGGCGACGACGCCTCTGTTTTCGCAGGGGGCTTTGGCAGCATTCCGCAGTAGACTGATCAAGCACGGACTGGACGCACGACTGTTCGAGCAAACGATAGCGTTGGCGACGCGCACGGGCGCCTTCGACCCCAAGGCACTGTCCCGCCTCCGTATTGCTGTGGATTCCGCCCCTTTTGAGGGTGCGGGTCGCGTGGAGGATACGCTCAACATGCTGGGACACGCGGCCCGCAACCTGCTGAGTCTGTGCTGCTTCTACCTGGATGTTCCCCGAACAGCGATGACGCAGAAGCTCGCGCTGAATCTGCTCGCCGGCAGCAGTGTAAAGGCGCAGATGGACATTGACTGGACCAATGAAGCACAGCGCCAGCGCGGCCTGGCGAAGCTCTACGATGAGGTTCAACGGGTCGTGAAGTTCGCTCGAGAGTCCTCGGTTCCGGAACTCGGGCAGGAGTCCGCAGCCTCCGCGCAGGTGATCGAGCAGATCGTGGCTCAGAACCTCGATCTTGCGGCGGGCATTCGAATCCGCCGAGGTGTAGCCAAGGACCGTCGTGTCTCGGTGGAAGACAGCGCGATGCGCCATGGACGCAAGAGTAGTGCGCGACGCTTCGACGGCTACAAGCGTCACCTCGGGGTAGACCTGGACTCCGGGTTGGTGCTTCACTGCGGGGTCAGCGCCGCGAACAGCCACGACTCCGAACACATGGAACAGTTCCGGGAGGCCATGGAGGCCGGAGGCTGGATGCTGGACGAGTTGCACATCGACCGCGGCTACCTGCCGGCCGGCCTGGTCGAGGAACTCTACGATTGCGGGACGACGATCGTCGCAAAACCATGGTCGGGGGGCCACCGTGGGCGCTTCGGGAAGGCGGACTTCCGCTACAACCTCAAGACCCGAACACTCACGTGTCCGGCTGGCCAGAGAACCTCCTGGCAACCCGGTGCACAGGCGGTCTTCCCCGCAGCTACCTGCTCCGCATGCGTGCTGCGTGAACGATGCACGTCGTCCGTGAGCGCCGGTCGCTCGGTATCGATGCATCGCAGCGAAGTCATGCACGAGAAACTCCGGCGTCAACTCCGCACCAGGGCTGGACGACAGCGGCTCCGCGAGAGAGTGGCCGTCGAACACGCGCAAGCTCACCTTGTCGCGCGCCAAGGCCGCAAGGCCAGATACTGCGGTCAACGCAAGAACCTCTTCGACGTACGCCGCTGTGCCGCCATTCTGAACCTGCACACCAGCCTGCGTCACTGCGATGCCCTCGAGATGGAGTCGACCCTACTGGCTGCTTGACCCTGCAAAGTGTTCGGTGCTCTAAGGCCCCGCATGGCCACGTCAACTGAGCTTCTGAGCCAGGCCCGCCTCCACGATCGCATCGATGAAGGACGCTGCGAGCTCATCATCCGTGTCGCCGCTCACCTCGAGGTCAACACCCTGGAAGGTGCGGGCCTGCTCGACGCAGTAGAGGATGTAGCCGCTCAGCGAGAGCGACGGGTCGACGAAGGCGATCGAGCGCATGAACGAGACGATCTGGACGGGCGTGCCGTCGATGTAGCGGCCGTCGGGCATCTGGATCTTCATGGAGTCCTCATGGTGGAGCGGACAGGCCAACGGCCGTCCGAGATGGTCGGGTGTCCGAGCACCTGCCCGGGCTGCATCGTGTAGGTCAGCGCAACGTGTCCATCCTCGAGGCTTGCCTCGATGCGGTCGTAGTAGTCTGGGTAGCCTTCCAGCCGGTCGAGTCGGGTGAGGATGGTGGCATCCACCTCGTAGACCTCACCCTCCACCGCCGTCACGCCCTCCGCCACCATCGCCGGGTAGGCGCCCAGGTCGTAGAGCGTGAACGCGGGTGCGGTGCGGGTCACACTCACGCACCGGGCGTGCTCCAGGAGCCGATGATTGTGCCCTCCGCGCCGAAGCGTTCCGTAGACGAAGACGAGGGTCATGCGCTCTCTCCCATCCAGGGCGCCAGCGGCGCCAGGTCGAAGCCGTAGCGATGATACGCCGAGACGATCACGTTGAGATAGGTCTCCGAGGGATGGGACGCCGGATCGGCCTCGCGGATGTAGACTAGGGCCATGTGCAGCCGGCCGGCGCGAGATTGAACGCGCCTCCGCATGCGCCGGTAGACCACCGGACAGCCTTCGAAGCGGTCGAGTCGCTGCAGGTCCGCGTCCTCCAGCTCGTAGAGCACACCGGGAGTCTGGACCCCGGCTGCCGGGACGAGCGTGGCGACGGCTCCGCCCCAGCCGAGGCTGTGGCCGGCGAAGACAAGCCGGGAGTTGGGCAGCATCGCCGTTCCGATACGCACCGACCCGGGGCACCGAGCGCGCATCTGCCGAGGGTCCAGGTTAGAGCCGTAGGCGAAGTAGATCATTGCGTCCTCCTTGGCGGTGCGCTTCCGCGCTCTCTACTCTTCCCGATGCCCTTCGAGTAGGTCACTGAGCAGTTCCTTCATCCGGCCGAGGTCCCCGGCGAACCCCCAGTCCCGAGGCCGCTTGGCCTGCGCCTGCGCGTGGTCCTCGAGGACCGACTCGAGCTCGGCGATGAGTTCCCGGACCTCTGCGAGCCGGGTCTGGTAGAGGGCGTCTGCGCTGCGGGGGGGGGTCTGGGCGATCGTCATTTTGTGATCCTTTGGCTGTTGGCGAGGGCGCTCCCTCGTCGTCGTCGACGTGTCACATCGCTTCGTTTCGAGAGGCTATCCAGTTGTTTTCGCATACACTTTCGACCCTGTCGGGATATTTCTCGCGCCTGCTCACGATGCTGGAGCGCAGCCTCGCAAACCCATGGAAGGCATCGAAGAGCGGCCCCCCTGCGGGCGCTCACGCCGCAGTGTCGCCGTCCGGTCGCCCATGCTTCCAGGCTGCGGAGCCCCGGAGGCCGCTCAGCAGGTGCAGCCGAGCGGTCTTGTACTCGTCGCCGATCATCCCGAGCTTCAGGAGGAAGACCCGGAAGTCGTACTTGGCGGTGCCCGGGTTGAGGGTGCGGCGCTTGCTGCTCGCCGAGGCGCTCGTGCGCGCCCGCTCGCAGAGCAGGTGGATGAACTGCAGGTAGGCCTTGACCTTGCCAGCGTGCAGCGTGGCCTCGAAGAGCCGGAACTCGACCGTGCCCCGGTAGAAGATGTTGTGGAGGTTGAGGCTCCGGTAGCGCGTCATGTCGTAGTGGCTCGGGCTCTGGTTGCGGTACCCGTACCAGGCCTCGTTGAGCTCCAGGAAGGTCCGCGGCCGGCGGCGCTCGATGCGCGCGAGGAAGGCCGGGTCGATCGGCCGGCACCACCGGGCGAGGCGCTCATCGCTCACACCGAGGGCGTGGTGGATCAGCTCCTCCTGCTTGTGCATCATCTTCACGAGGTTGATGACCCCGCGCACCCCGAGCTCCTGGCTGCCGACGTGGATGTGCAGGCCGCAGGAGGCGTCGACCTTGGCGCCCGAGCGGCGCACCGCCCGCACCACCTTCTGGACCGTCTCGATGTCGGCGATCGTGAGGATCGGGCTCACCACCTCGGCCTGGCGGTCCCGGCTCGCGCTCAGGCTCGAGTCGGCCATCACCCGCCAGACCCGACCGTCCTCCGCCGTGACCTCGTAGGGGTCGTAGCAGTAGGGCGAGCCGATGTGCCGGATGGTCCCGCCGACGACCGCCTGGATGGCCTGGGCGACCACCGCGCGCGTCTGGCCGATCGTCTCGATCTCGATTCCCAGGGTCAGGTTGCTCATGCTGCGCTCTCGTTGCGGTGGTGTGTTTCGTTTGGCCTCTCCGGCCTTGCAGGAGCACACATCGCTTCGTTCGCGGCACACATCCACTCCAAGAACACCGCATTGAGCGCTGAATTCGCTATTGTTTCGCTTCTGTATGGGAATCAGCACCGAAGTGGGGGCAGCGCTGGATCATCCAGATCCTGAGCCCCTTCAGCCTGCGCCGGTCGTGACCTGCGCCGCGGCCGCCTCTTCGCCATTCGCGCTCAAGTAGGCCGCCACCGCCAATCGGAAGAACTCCGTGCGGCTCGGCACCCCGAGGCGCTGCCAGGCGGTGTCCAGCGCTTCGATCGAGGCCAACGGAAGGCGGAGCGGGATGACCTTGTGCTCGATCCCGCTGCCCACGCTTCCGCGACGGCTCGGTCCGACCGGGACCGCACCTCGCTGCGCCTGGCGAATCTTCCACATCAAGTAGCCGCGGTGCTCGGACTTGGTTGGCCGTCCCACCACCTCGACGTAGAGCGCCCGAAGCTCCTCCACGCTGAGCTTGGTGAGCTTCTCGGCTCCGGGCTCGGGCTCGCTATCGTTGACGGCGACCGTGGCGTCCGTCTCTTCGCTGGTGCTCTGGGGCTCGGTCTCGCTCATGGGTTCCTCCGTTGTCTCGGGCGTGGGGTGCCCGCTCTCGGCGGGCTGGCGGGTGATCTCCTGCTCCTCGGCCTGCGCCTGGGCGTCGGGCTGGCTCGCCAGGATGGTGCGCATCAGGTAGGCGCGATTCGGAGCGCGCGTCGGCTGGCCGGTCACGGCCTCGAATGCCTGCTGCAGCTCGGGGAGGCGCAGCTGTTCCAGGGTCTCGGGGGTGTAGGTCATCGTTTCCTCGCGGGTGGGTGGAAGTCGGGCCGGGTCTCGGCCTCGTGACGTTGGCCATACACGCTTCGTTTGGATGGCCTATCAAGTCGATTCGCGATTGTTTCGAAACAGTGGGGTCGGGCTGCGCCGACCGAGGCGCGGGCCGCTCAGGCCGCTCAGGCCGCGCGCTGCTCCGGCCGGCCGTTGCGCCAGGCTGCCGAGCCTTCGAGCCGGCTCAGGAGGTGGAGTCGGGCGGTCTTGAACTCGTCGCCGATCAGACCGAGGCCGAGGAGGAAGACCCGGAAGTCGTACTTGGCGCTGGCGGGGTTGAGGGTGCGCGGGCTAGCGCTCGCGCTGCGCGCATCGCGCGCCTTCATGCAGAGGGCGTAGGCCAGCTGGACGTAGGCCTTCACCTTGCCAGCGTGCAGGGAGGCCTCGAAGTGGCGGAATTCGATCGTGCCCCGGTACCAGACGTTGTGGAGGTTCAGCCCGTGGTAGCGCGACCCATCGTAGTGCTGCGGGTTGGTGTTCCGGTAGCCGTACCAGGCTTCGTTCAGCTCCTCGAGGGTGCGCGGGCGCCGCGCTTCGAGGCGGTTGATGAAGCTCGTCGGGACCGGCCGGCACCAGCGATCGAGCCGTGCAGCCTGGATGCCCAGCGCGGCGTGCATCAGCGCCTGCTGCTTGTGGACCGTCTTGGCGAGGTTGACCAGGCCGCTCACCCCGAGCTCTGCGCTGCCGATGTGGATGTGCAGGCCGCAGGAGGCGTCGACCTTCGCGCCCGAGCGGCGCACCGCCCGCACCACCTGCTGGAGCATCTCGATGTCCTCGTAGCGCAGGATGGGGCTCACCACCTCGGCCTGGCGATCCCGGCTCGCGCTCAGGCTCGAGTCGGCCATCACCCGCCAGACCCGACCGTCGGCTGCACGCACCTCGTAGGGGTCGTAGCAGTAGGGCGTCCCGATGTGGTGGACCGTGCCGCCGACCACCGTCTGGATCGCCCGGGCGACCGTCTCGCGCGTCTGGCCGATGGTTTCGATCTCGATCCCGATGGTGAGGTTGCGGTTGCCGTTCATCTTGGTGCCTCGTTGTGTGGTTCGCTGGGGCGCCCCTGCGTCCCCGTTTGGTAAGGCACACATCGCTTTGAACCGGGTGTGTATCCAGTCAAAGAACCTCGATAAAGCATTGTTACGCATGCATTTCGCCGATTTCTCTCCCGGCTCGCGCACTGGCGATATCCTTATTCGGCGATAGCGCTATCGCACAGGAGGATCGGGAGATTCGTGCTGCCCAGACGCGCTTGCGGGCGCCCCCATTGTGCTGCCGCGAGAGCCCTTTGCGCCGTTCGGGGTCAGTCCTGGGCGGAGGCCGGATGCAGGGATGCCGGAAAGCGATATCGACCCGCGAATAGCGCGTGCAATCACTTGATAGGCAGGCCCGAACCAAGCGTATGTGTGTACAACACGGAGCGGGAGCGGCCCGCTCACACCACCACGGAGAAGACCATGGGCGTCCAAGAACTGATCGACCTCCTCAGCGACCTCGACCCCGATGCGGAGGTGTACGTGATGTCGCAAGAGACCTACCCCTTCGAGAACGCCCTGGCCGGCGTCGCGGTCCGCGAGGACTTCATCGACGCAGAGGACGAGGATGAGGAGAGCGAAGACGCCGACGAGGGCCCGGTCTCCAGCCACGAACGCTGGAGCGCGTCGGATCGGCAGCTGCCTCGCAACGACGTCTTCCTCCTCGAAGGCCGCCAGCTTCGCTACGGAAGCCGGGAGGCCTGGAACGTGCGCCGATAGCGCTGCGCGCCCAGGCGGGCGAGAGCCGCAAGGGCTCCGGCGCGAAGAGCGGTGCGCTCACCGCCGAGAACGACCTGCCGATGCACAAACAACTGGATGCACGCCGGGTAACCAAGCGTATGTGCTCACACCACGGAGCGGCAGCGCCGCGCAACCAGGAGCGAGAACCATGAGCACCGAAACCCGCCAGATCCCCCGCCACACCCGAAGGAACTGGACCGGCTGGATCCTTGAGATCGAGCCGGCCGACCTCCCCACCTTCTCCGCCATGCCGGAAGCCGACCGGGAGAGCCTGCTGCTCCTGCACACCCCGGGCGGGGTGCGTGTCGAAGCGACCTTCCATCCCGGCCAGACCCTCGCCCAGCACAGCAGCTGGACCCGCGCCTACGTCGCCTCCTGCCCCGACCTGAGCATCGCCATGGCACGACGCGCCGCCACGGGCGAGAGCTGCGGCTGCCCCTGGACCGACTGCATCGGCGACGGCTTCCGAAACGACATCCTGCGCCTGCTCGGGCCGGAGGCGCTCGGTTAGCCCGTCTACTGCACCAGCTCGAAGAAGTCGTACGTCAGGGTCACCGACTCGATGACATTCTCGTCGCTCTCGTTGTCCCACTCGCCGGCGACGAACTTCACCGGCCAGGCCCGCGACAGCGACCAACGGCGCAGGGTCGTGCCGTCGCGGTCGAGCTGCACGATGTCGAGGTTCCGCTTGTAGTTCGGGTCCGCCTGCCCGAATCCGCTCGACGTGATGGCCACCTCCTGGAACCAGTCGAAGAGGTCGCGGTCCTGGGTCGCGCCGCGTTCGAGCGTCACATCGGTGAAGCTCATGCGCCCGGGGCTCTTGTTCGGGATCAGGGAGCCGCCCTCGAAGTACTCGACGTTCGCGATCTCGACGGCGAGCTCGCTGCACTTCTGAAAGCCTGCGTGACCGACACCGTCGATCTCAACGCGGAACTTGAACTTCTTGTGGAAGCTGCGGGGGTTTCCGATGACCGCCATGGCGACTCCTTAGAGGCCCGCCAGCTCGGCATCGAGCGCGCGGGTGTCCTGCGAGATGCGAAGGATGATGAACTCGGCTGGCTTGTTCGTGGCCAGACCGATGCGGGCGATGAGCTGGCCGGCCATGATGACCGAGGGTGGGTTCAGCGTGTCCGAGACGTCCACGAAGAAGGCCTTCGAGGCCTCCTCGCTGCGGAAGGCTCCGTTGCGCATCTGCTGGAGCAGGAACGCCGTGATTGTCCGTCGGACCTGCGCCCGCAGCGCCTCGGTGTTGTTGCGGTGCCTGGCGAACTGAAGCCCCAGGCGCAGGCTCCGCGCGATGAACGACACACCCCGGCGCTCGGCGACGAAGGGGAAGTTGCCATCGCCCTTGAGGGTGCGTGAACCGTCGATGAAGCGCGGGAGCCCCGGTCCGGTCATCAGCGGATTGACGCGCCGAGGATAGACGAGGTCGCGCTTGCGCTCCTCAAGGACCTCGTCGGTCTCGAAGCCGACTACCCCGAAGAGCCGACCGGACTCGGTGCCCGCCGGTGGGACGTAGACGCCGCCCGGACGAGAGGCGTCGTTTCGGGCGAACGCGCCAGCGATGTGCCCCGACGGGCAGACCACGACGCTCGCTGCGCTGCCGTACACGGCCCGCGCTGGATTGAGGACACGGATCCGCGGCCAGTACAGCGCGCCGTGTTCGCTGAGCCCGAGCAGCCCACCGCTCGTCACGTGCCCGACGATGTCCATGGCGCTCGAACCAGGCGGCGGGTCGAGTACCGCGAACACCTCCCCGTCGCGCACGTTCTCACACCAGGCCACCAGGGCAGCCTGCAGCGCAGCGCTCGTCCTCCCCGGCACCGTCACCAGACTCAGGTCCTGGATGGTGTCGAGCGCGCGCAGGCCATTCCGCGCCGCGTCCGTCCCGAGAATGTCGCTGTCCGACAAGCCCTCAAGGCCATCCTCACCACCTTCCAGGGGCGCCCGCAGCACCTCGTCCGGTGGCTCGAACGCTGGGAAGCGCTCCAGCGCTGCAAAGCGGACCAGGCTGGAGCCTACCCGTTCGTCGTCGACGATACGCGGCGCGTAGCGCTCGTCCTCCGGCTGGGTCGACAGGTCCGTGAAGCGCTCCCGGAACACGCCACCCTCGATGATGGTCATGTCGAAGCGCTGCGCGTCTCCCGAGGCCGCTGGAGCCACCTCTACCTCGAGGCGGTTTCCCCAACTGCCAGGGGAGCGGGCCAGCAGTACAGGCACCTCATCGGGCCAATCGAGCCCGTACTCCCAGCCGCGGTTCTCGCCCACGAGGAAGCCCAGCCAGGAGGCTGCGGTCGAGTCAGGGAGCACCGTCAGGACGGCATCGCTGCCCTCGGCCAGGGTTCGAAGGCGCAGCGCGCCGAAGGGGCCTCGGTCTGCGATGACCGAGGGCTGGAGCACCGACAGCGCTGCGACGACATCGGCGAGCATCACCCGGCCCAGGTTCGGCAGGTTGCCCGTGCCCCAGGACGTCGCCTCGGGAAAGCCGAGCGTGCTCGCAGCCGGGCCACGCGCAGCGATGCCGACCCGAAAGCCTGCGTTGCTGGTCCGCACCACAAGCGAGCCGGCTTCCTCCTGCACGCTCACGTCGACGAGGTCGCGCTCCAGCACGCTGCGAACTTCGGACCAGGTCGCCGCGGTGATGTCCGCGAAATCGGCGGCGGCGAACGTCACGAGCTGCTCCGCTCCGCCGACGTCGATTGCGAGCGTCTCGCCGTCGGTGAGCGTGATGGGCTCGAGGGCAGTCGCACGCAGCTCCGCAGGGTGAGCCTCGAAGCGAAGTCGCTGCTCTGGTCCGGCGCCGACCCGCAGCACGAGCTCGGTATCCGGGTTCGGCAGCAGCGGCTCCCGAAATCCCGTTACACGCGCCGGGGCCCGTCCCGACTCGCCTCCGCCGCCCTGCGCATAGGTCTCAGGCGCAAAGAACATGCCCGAACCGAGAACCTCGATGGCTTCGATGCTCGCGAACTCGCCCTGCAGTCGCGTCGAGATGGCCACCGTGTTCGAAGTGGTCACCTCGGCTTCCAGTTCTGGATAGAACGCCGTCAGCAACTCGGCGAGGTGCGCCGCAGTGAGGGGTTCCCGCACATCCACAGGCCAGGAGGCAAGCCGCCGAGCGGGGCCTGCCCCGAGAGCCATGCGCGCCGACCCGCCGACAAGCGCCACCGTGCTCGGCTCCAGGGTGTCCGACGGTCGCACGCTGACTCGCCCCGAAGCATCCGCGCTCGCAGCCAGGCCAGGGATGGTCCCAAGCAGCGTCACGAGCTCACCAGGCAGCACGCGCCGAAGGTCGGCCACCGCGCCGGCGTCGATGACGAGAGTGTGCTCGACGCCGCCCACCTCGATCACGAGGGTCGCCCCATCGTCCACCGCGAAGGGGCCGGGCAGCGTGAGTGGAGACCACGCCCCACCGTCCGAGAACACCACCTCGCGCCGATGGGCACCATTGACGGAGAGCGCGAAGCCGGTGCCTTCGGCCACCGCGAAGGGAGCCGGGAGCGACTCCATGCGCGCCGGCTCGACGCTCAGGTCCGGATCACCATCGTAGACAGCCCCGCGAATCATCGCCGTCCGAGCCAGCGCAGTCGATGCGTCCGTCGGGTCGGCGTAGTGGCACGTGCGCACCACCCAGAGCGTCGCGCCCCCATTCTCGAAGAAGCCTGCCACGGCGTTCGGCAGGTCCGACTCTCGCAGGTATCCCCCGAAGACGCGCGCGAACTCTTCGAAGGACTGACAAAGCACCGGCACACCGACGGGGCCTCGCTCGGTCACGCCAACCATGCCCGCGACCGACGTCGAGACCGAGGGGATGCCACGAACGGAGGGCTCCTCCTCAACGACAACGACTTTGGACGACAGAAGCTCGGCCATGGGGGCACTCCAGAGGCTTACGACAGAAGAAGGTTCACCGAGGGCCCACCCTTGGGAGCCAGCTCGAGGGGCAGACCGTCGTCGAGGTCAAAGCCCACCACGGTCAGTTCCGAGGTGAACACGCGGACCTCTTCGCCGAGCTGTGTGCGCACCTCCCGGTCGACTTCGAGCTCCCATCGCACGCTTCCGAGTGCAGGGCGTTCCGGGTCGCGCATGAGCTCAAGCCAGGGCGAGCGGTTGGAGAAGGCGCTCCATGCAGCGAGCATCGCCAGCAGCTCGGCAGTGGAGCGGCTCGCGCCGGTCACCGTGAACACGAGATCCACCGTGCGGCTCGGCGCTCTCGACACCACGCCCGCCGAATCCACCAGCTCGTCCTTCGCCGTGTTCTGGTGATGAAAGCGGTTCACTCGAATCGTCGGTCCCGCCAGCGCCAGCGAGGGCAGCTTGGCCAGGGCGATCAGCGTCACCCCGTGGTCGTCCACCTCGACGTGGTCCACCGACACCGCCAAGGAGACATCGTCGATGAGCCGCTCGCGCAGGAGCTGAAGGAGTCGGCGAATCACACGATGGAGCGTCGACTCCTGGCCGAGGTCAGGGCGTAGCACCAGAAGCGGCGCGCTGGCGGTGGCTTCCCCCGCACGAACACTGAGGGTCTGCTCGCCGGCTGCGAGGGGTGGGACCGAGACCACGAGTGCTGCAGCAGCCCCAGGCACAGGCCAGCTTCGCACAGGCCGTTCACCGACACGCGCCTCGAGAGGAACGCCCGCCGGTGAGTCGGCGAGCTCAACGCGGAGCAGCGCCCCACCGAGCGTGCTGACGACGCCCGGCTCCACCGAGAGAACGCGGAACGTCATTCGGTCCTCCCAAGGCCCGCGCGTCTGGCGACACCCGCGAGCAGGCGCTTGTCGAGCCCCTTTCGGAAAGCCTCAAAGGCCGGCCGCAAGAAGGGCCGCGCAGGGACTTGCACAACGACCACCCCGCGACCTGATCCCCCGCCCTCACCAGGCGTGCGCCCCGCGCGGCGCAGCAGCAGGAAGAGGAAGCGCCTCATGGCAGGCGTCATGGGGATGACCGTCGGATTCGTACCGAACTCGTGGACGCGCGCGATCTGCACCAGGCCTATGCCATCCGCTCCCCTGGCCTGGCGAGGCACCCCGATGAAGGCGTCGGTGCCTCGCATCACCACCACTACGGAGTTCCGAAGATCGGCCCGCACCAGCAGGGACTTCGAGCCACCGCGCCGCAGAAGACGCCGACGGGCCAGGGTCAACTCCGATGGGGGCGTGATGGCGCTTCCGCCCGGCGCCTGACGGGTCAGCCCCTGCACGATCTCTCGTCTCAGCCCCTCGGCTTGCTGCCGCACCTCAGCTGCAACGGCCCGCTCGAAGCGGCTCGCCGCCTGCGAGAGCATCGCACGCGCCTTGCTCCAATCGCCGATTCTCTCGATGCCCATGGTCAGCTCCGCGGTGCCTGGCGTCGGTCTTCGAAGGAAACGAGCAGGAGATTGCGGCGCGAAGCCCCCCGGCCAAGGCCGAACCCGATGGGACGCACCTCGGTGGCGAAGAGCCCGGGAGGGTTTCGGAAGCGCTGCACCAGGGTGCCATCACGCTGCTTCAGGGCATCCAGTCGGTCGCCAGTCCGCAGCAGCGCCTCGCCCGTCTGGGGATGCACGAGCCCCGCGCGTTCGAGGTCGGCGAAGTGCAGCACGAGGCTCAGCCGGCTGTCGGGGGTGTTCCCCGTCGGGCCCATGCGGAGCTCGTCCTGGCGGCCGTTCTCTACCTGGCAGAGGACCTCCAGCGGTCCCCGTTCGTGTCGCGGCCCACGCGCCGGCTCCCGGAAGTCCGGGTCCTGGGCCGTCTCCGCATCGAGCTGCCAGAGCACCGCGATGAACGGGAAGATGAGTCTGCCTCGCACGGTGAAGCCTCTTGCCGACAGGGCCGCGACACACCCGTGCAACACGCAGCCACAGCACCCTCACGAGGGAAGGCGTCAGGCCGCTCCCGGCAGACGCGGCCTCCGCCAGCGCGTGAGGATATCGTCCACCTCCGGGTCTCCGCTCACGGGCGCAGCTTCAGCAGCAGGCCCGAACTGCACGGCCTGGTCACGGGTGCGCTCGCTCAGGATGCGCCATCGGCTGCGCGCGTCCTCTGCGTCTGCCGTAGCCAGCCCGTCGGCAGCGCGGAGCGCCAGGAGCAGGCAGGCGCGGCGGATCTCCAGCGGCACACGACCAAAGCGGGTGCCGTCGGCCTCGGTGCAGCCGAAGCGACCGCGCAGCTCGATGTTGCGCTGGCCTCGTGGGAAGGCCCCGCCCTGGAGCACGACACGGGGCGAGATGAAGTCCGGCTGCAGGGGCGCGCCCTCCAGTACAAGGCGCGTGGCGATGCCGGGCCACAGCGCACCATCGAGCCAGACCGCGTCGATGCGAATCGGCGGCACCACCAGGTCAAGGACCGGCCGACCCGTGCCGCTCACACGCAAGCGTTCGCTTCGCACCCCGAACCACCAGCCCGTCAGCCGGTCGATGGTCGCGCTCGCCTCACGAAGCAGCCGCGCTGCGCGCTCATCGTCGACCCGGGACTCGGTGAGCCCCTCGTCACGAAGGTCCTGGAGGGTGGCGTACACGACCTACCCGCCGCGCCCTCGACGGCCACGTCCGCCCGTCGACGTGTCGCTTGCCTCGCCGCCGGCGTCGCCTCCCTCCGACTGCTCCGACGCGCTTCCCGTGTCGATCGGGTCCTCGGCGCTCTGCGCTTCCGAACTCTTCTCGGCCGCATCGAGGCGCTTGGCCTCGGCCTCGGTGCAGACGTCGAAGGCCAGTGGCGCGTGCGGATTGTCGGGGGTCTGGCGCACCTTCTCCAGGTGCTTGGCGACCTCCTCTTTCACACGATACCAGCCGCGGCCGGCCACGAAGCGAATCCCCATGTAGGTGAATCGCCGGAGCAGATTTCCGCGACGCGGGTCGAAGGGCTTGAGGCGCACGAGGCGGGTGTCGGTGCTCATCCGGGTCTCCTGAGGGCTGAGTACAGGTTACGCGAGTCCGACGGCGATGGCCTTCGCCACACCGGACTCGTCAGCGAACTTCACGTCGAAGCGCATCGTCGCGACGATCTTGAGGCTGCCCTCGGAGATGTCGCGCGCCGTCTCCACCCGGATGTTGCGCCAGATGCCGACGTGGATGTTCTTCGGGTCGCAGAGCAGGATGCTCGTCTGGTCGGAGTCCGGCCCGAGGTTCTCGGGGAAGAGCGGCACAGGCTGCAGGGGCACGCCCGAGTAGAGCACCGGCGTGTCGCCCTCGAGCAAACGGTCTCCGACCGCCGTGGCGCGCTCGGCGAGCGTGTTCCGGTAGTCGAGGTCAGAATCCACGCTCGTCAGAAAGCGCATCGCGCGCTTGTCCCGCAAATGCTCCGACGGAATCGTCTTCAGCATGTCCCGCAGCAGCTCCTTCGAGAGCTGGGCGCCGGCGGCGTCGACGACGTTGCTCGTGGCCTGCTTCAGGACGCCGTCCATGGTCGCCATCAGCGGATCTGCGCTCGCCGTGTCGCCCTGGATGAGCAGCTCCTCCATGTCGCGCGAGATGGCATCCGCCATCAGCTCCATGATCGTCTGGCGAAGCTCGCCCCGCTCGATGCTGTCCTCCAGCACCTCGTCGGAGAGTCGGACCTCGGCCTTGAAGAGCTTGGCGTCCAGCTCAACGCTCGACATGTCCGGGCGTGCCCGGTCCGCCGGCGCGACGGCGGTGGCCTCCGCACCGGGGCGAAGGATTCGGCTGCCGAACTTGATCTTCGACACCTGCTGCTTCGGCGACGCCATCGGCATCACCGTCACCAGGCGCATGAGGACCGAGTCCTTGATGAGCAGGCGCATGAACTTCTGTGCTTGTTCGGGCTTCAGGAGCCCCCCGCCGGCAGTCAGGTCTGCGAGCGCAAGGTCTGCCTTCTCCAGCAGGCTTCGGTTGGACAGGTTCGACATGGGCGTCTCCTACGGTACGCAGTGGCCGGAGCCAGGGGGTTAGATGTCGTGGAAGGAGACGGCCTTGTCGACGTGCTCCCGGTCCAGTGGGCGGTTGAGGTCAAGTGGCCATCCGACATCCACCGGAGGCTTCGGCGACTCCGGCTCGACCGGCTGGCTGTTCGGCTGCCCGACGTTCTTCTCGACCCGCGCCAGGCGCTGCCCCTGCTCGGTGACCGTGCGCTGGAGCACTCCGAGCACGCCGCTCACCTGCTGCAGCGCCTGCTCAACCCCACTGAGGTCCACCGCGGGCGCCGCCGGCGTCTCGGCTGCCGGAGAGGACTCATCCGCTCCGGGCGTCGGCTGCGGAGCGGGAGCGCTCGGCGCACGCAGCTGGGCGGTGAAGGCCTCCAGTCGTCCAAGCGCGGCTCCGAGACTCTCGGCGAGGTTTCCAGGAGGCGCGGGTGGTGCCTCTGGCGCAGAACCGCCCAGGGCCTGTGCCGCGGCCCGCAGCTTCTCCGCGACCGTAGCGCCGTTCTCTACCAGGCCACCGCGCTGGAGGACCTCCACGACGTTGGCGAGCTCGCCGAGGGCATCCAGTGCAGCCTGGGGCACCGTCGACGACGCACCGGCTTCAGGGGCATCCGCACCCGCCGGGTCCTTCCCGAAGTCGATGTTCTCGGGCGGCAGGTTCGCCAGGTCTTCCGCCTCCGCGGTCGAACCCTCCGGGGTCGGCGCGTCCGTGCCGCTCTGCTCGTTCGTTTCCATCGGTTCGCTCCTCTTGATCAGCAGAAAGCGGTGCTGGTTGGCAGCCCGGTCGACCAGCGAGACCTCCTCGACGACCATGTCGAAGAGGCGGTGGATGTTCTTGGGCTTGCTCACGACGGCACCTCCTCCTCGGAAGCAGAAGGCGGGGGTGGTGGACCTTCCGGGGAGCGTCTGGCGCTCCCGCCGATCGAAAACCCGGTCAGCTCACCTGCGCGCACGCGCTGCCAGAGCTCGTCCGAGAGCACGCGCACCGCCATCAGCCAGGTTCCCTTGCGGACGTCGGTCTCGCCGAGCTTGAGGTCCGAGGGCGCGATGTAGCTCTCCAGAATCTTCACCTGGTCATTCACCCGGAGCTGATGCTGCAGCCCCAGGCCCCCGTACTCGGCCATGAAGCGATGCGCGGCCTGCCGCACCTCGTCGGCCGAATAGATGTCGCCCTGCGCATCCACGACCTCCGGCTCGAGCACGATGCCGAGCACGAAGCGCTCCTCTGCGTCCTCGCTCGTCTTCAGCAGCGAGCGCTCCACCCGGAACACGTCCGGCGCGCTCGCCGAGTCCCAATCCTCCAGCCACCCATCCGCGTCCGCCGACTTCTCAACGAAGTCGAAGTTCGCGACCAGCAGCTGGGTGAGCACCGAAGGGCCACCCGCCCCGGTCATCGCCCGAATCGTCCGAGGCGTTCGGATTCGCTTGATGGTCCATTTCGTGGTCTTCAGCAGTCCGGGGAGCTTGCCCCGGATGCCGTAGGTCATGAGCCACTTCGACTTCAGCGCCTTCAGGTCCGCGAAGAATCGCTCCTCATCGAACTTCGACTCCCCGACGTTCACGTCGTAGCCAGGGTACGGCGGGTCGAGGAACATCACGGTGCCCGAGCCATCGTACTGACGGATCACCTTCTGGTAGTCGCCCGAGTAGACCTTCACCTTGGCGATCCGCGGCGCGTTCTTGCGCAGGCGATCCATGGTGCGCGCCTCGATGCCCTGGACGTTGGCCGAGAAGCTCCGCCCGCGCATCTTCCCGTACGAGAAGTGCGTCAGGTAGAGGAAGCGATGCAGCTTCTCGACGTCGGAGCCTGGTTTGGCGTCGTAGAGCCGGCGGTAGGTGGCCTCGTCCCCCACCCAGCTCATCTTCTCGAGCCTGGCGAAGTCCTGCTCGCGCAGCTTCTGAATCAGCCGGTAGGCCTCTGCGATGTCGGGGTCGGCGTCGTTGATGACCTCGACCTCCGAGGGCTCCTTGGCGAAGAGCACCGCGGCCGAGCCGGCGAAGGGCTCCACGTAGGTCCGGTGACTGGGGAGGAGCTTCGCCAGCCGGTCCGCGATGCGCTTCTTGCCCGCCGGCGAACCCCAAAAGGTCTTCTCCAGGGGCTCGCTCGGTCGAACAGGGGTGAGGAGCGCGCGAGCGCGCTCGATGAGAGGGGACGCGTCAGCCATGCCGCAGCCCCTTCGGGTCCTCACCCCAGACCCTCGGCGTCTCCGAGCTCGCAGCGAGGTCCTTGGGCCAGCCGGACTTGGTAGCCCGCTGCTTCGTGGCCGCATCGGCCACATCTCGGAGGCTCGCCACGACCTCCTGGATTGCGGCCGCGGCTCCGTCCGGCAGGTCATCGCCGTCGAGGCCCTCGATGAGCGCATCGAGCCGGGTCCTTGCCGCGCTCAGCTTCGTTCGGTAGTCGTTCGCCTTGGTCGCCATGGGGCACCTCCTTCGTCGGAGGTGGCAATAGGCGGGAGGGACAAGAGTCGCGGGGGAACGTCAGGCGGCTCATCCACGGAGATGACACAGGATCCGCGGAAGCTAGACGTTGATGCAGAGTTGAACGAAGACTGCATTCATTCTTGGCCACCTTGGCGGTTGCAGGCTAGGTCCTCAGGCATGGGGTTTCCTAGCGACACCTGGTGGCGGCTGTGAACGATGCCCCCGCAGGATTATCCTCACCAGACTCATAATGCGGTGAGAGGACTGCGCGTGCTTCACCCGTGGTTCGGAAAGTGCAGGAGCAGAATCATGAGCAGACATCCCGGTCGGTCCAGTGCCAAGACACGACGGCAGATTCCCCACCAGCTGCTGGGGGTGTGTGCTGTAGTTGCGGCGGATAGGGAAACGCATGCCACGCTCGACAGCCTCTTTACCCATGCAGGTGCTGTCGGCGAGCCACCGAATGAGTCCAAGGAAGCGAAGGCACTTAAGTGGCTGAGGTCCTCGAACAGCGATCCGGCCGTCACGGATCCACTCTCCATCGCAGAGCACCTACTTGCGCACTGGATCGAGGTCGTTCAGCCGGAGAGGATACAGAAGTACGATGAGCATCGAGAACTACTACTTGGAGCGGCGCAGGCAGCAGGACTTCGCTTCCACCGAGGGAAGCTCTCAACCGGCGCCAGCTTGCCCTCCGAAAGCCTGGCGAACCTCATTCAGAGCCGAAACCTATCTGCGATTGAACACGAGTTCAGTCGAGCGCTTGAGAAGGTCGAAACTGAACCACGAGAGGCTGTCTCTGCCGCGTGCAATCTCCTGGAAGACGTGTTCAAGGAGGTCATCACCGAGGCCGGACATGCGTTGCCTCGCAAGAAGGACGTCCGCTCACTGTGGGACACGGTTCGGACGCTGCTCGGCTTTGATCCCGGTCAACTAGCCGACGATGATCTGAAGATGATCCTGAGCGGCCTGAGCAGCGTCGTGCAGGGAACGGGTGCACTTCGCACCCACGCCAGTTCTGCTCACGGGCATGCCCGTTGGCGGTACAATCTACGTGCCCGACACGCACGACTTGCGGTGCATGGCGCCCACACCGTTGCTCTCTTCGTGCTGGAGACCTGGTTCGAGAAGGTTGAATGAGCAGGGCCGGGGCGGAGCTATACTGCTCCCATCAGTTCGCTACACGCGAGGACTCATGGTTCGACTCGAACTCACTCATCAAGGATTCGAGGCTGCACTGCTCGAGCGGCTCACTTGGCAGTTTCGGCCACCGCTCTTTCGGGTTGAGGGAACCCGCGATGGTCAACGGCACTACCACTTGTCCCGTAGCGGTCTATCTCGCCAACTCGATGTGGCCGTCTACCGTGACGACAGGCTTGTTTTGGTGGCCGATGCCAAGGCGCATCAGTCTCGGCGCCTCCCCGTAGGGTACATTGACCAATTCATTGGGCTAATGGACGATCTCGATTGCACACTCGGGCTCCTTGCAAGCCCATGCGGCTTTACCAAAGGCGCTTACCGGCGAGCCGAGGTATCGGAGATCGAACTCCGGCTTATGACCAACGACGAGGCGCTTGTGGCGGAACTCATTCCAGTGGCCCGCCACATCTTTCCACACGACTGGGCATACCATCCAGAGCTAGCCTCTGCGGTCTTGGCCATGAAGTGCGGGCGTCCGTGGGAAGAGGTCGCCGATAGGCTTCACGACGTTCCCTTCGATGAGTGGCTGGAGTTCGCGCGTTACGCGATGGATGAGCACCCTGCGGAAGCACTCTCTCTTCTCGAGGCTATAGCGCGAAACCACCACGATGCCTCCTGGCGGTACAATGCTGCCAGACTGCTGCTCGAGGGAGACCTCCTGGCTGCGCCGCTCCATGCGGAGCTAACACAGTCCGAAGCCAGCGATGAGGAGCTCATCGAGCTCCTCGCCCAATGGCGCCCCATGCGTTCATGAGCCATGGGTCAAGGGAGCTGTCGCGAGCAGGGCCTTCAAGGGTTCGCCACCGTCCCCGTCCGACACAACCCATGATACGGCGGAAAGCTGACCCCGAGCTCCATGAGCTCTCGGTTCGTCCGCGCGCCGGCGTACGCCCCGGCATCGTCCGACATCCCGACCCCAGAGCGCGTCACCTCCGCGATGGGCGAGCGCGCGTCTCCCCGCTGCACGAACATCCCCAGCCGGCCCGTCTCGGAGTCCCGTGCCTCACGCACCCAGGGCTGCAGCGTCTTGACCTCCTCCGGATCGTCGAGGGCCTCGATGCGCTCGAAGCGCCGGAGCGCGTCGCCGACCTCGAAGACCTTGCCGTGGAGGAATCGGCAGATGTTCGTGGTGCGCTCGTCGAGCACCGCCTCGATCTGATAGCGCTCGATGCCGGCCTCAGCGTAGCTGCTCAGCTGACCGTAGCTGCGCGACGTGCCCACGAATGATCCGGCGACGACCTCCCAGTAGGCGGGCGCACGGTCCACCAGGTGCGAGCCGGCTGCGCTCTGAAGCGCTGCCGCCAGATCATCCCGGCCGAGCCCGGACTCCAGTCCATCGGCGACGATGCGCCGCGCTCTTTCGCCGAAGGCGTCCAGGCGCGCACCGGCGGCGTTGGTCACGAAGTTGACCTGGGACCGGACCATGAAGTCCGCCACCCGCCGATCGAAAGCATTGAGTTCGAGGGCGACGCCCAGCCCCTGGCTTCGTCGTACGCCCCGGCGCGCGCCCAACAGCAGCTCCGTGATGGCGCCGGCGAAGACGCCGCGGACAGGGGCTGCTGCTCGACTCGATGATCGGCCAGCAGCCCGAAGTGCGCGGTCGATCGCTGACGCGCGACGTGCAGGACCGGCCGAGCGCCAGTCGATGTCTAGCGCGGCCACCGCGGCCCGAACGGCCTCGAGGTTGCTCGCGTCGGTTGCCGCGCGAAGCTCCGCAGCAAGAGAGGCCACCGCTCGGTCGAACCCACGTGCGGCGCCGAGGTTCAGCGCCTTGTGCACAGGAAGTCGGAGCGCGCCGAGCACGTCGTCGGTCACGAGCCGTGCTTTCCGGAGCACGAGAAGCTCATCGGACACCTCACACATCGCCGGCCTCCATAGCGACGTTGCGACGAAGGTCGATGTTGCGGCGACAGAAGCAGCACCGCGCGGGCGAGCTCAGCGTGAACCGACCCTCGGCGTCTTCCTCTACGCGCCGGCCCTCCGACCCCTGGAACACCAGGGTCACGAAGCCGCACCACGGACAGCAGATGTTGAGCCCCAGAAGCTTGAGGTCGTTCCTCACCGGGAAGCGCCGCAACTCGCCTGGGCTCAGCCGACACACTCGGCGCTGGGTGCTGCTCATCTGAACGGTTGCGCCTGGTTCACTCCTCATCAGGTGCCCCTCCGTCGGCGGACTGGAACCAACCAACGAACTCGTCGGTGGGCACCGTGACGCGCTCGGCGTCCTGCGCGTAGCGCCGCGCGAGGTCCATCCGGCGCGTAGCGACGGCTTCCTCTTCGTCCTCGAGCTCCTTCCGAAGCCGCAGGAGCTGCTTTGCACTTTCGACCACGCCGGTCCCTCCGCCACTGCGGAGGTCTTCTACTCCCGTCTGGATCCCCGCCAGCGTGAGGGTGATGGGGCGCTTGGTCCAGTCATCCCCGATCTTGCGGAACTCCCGGTTGAAGATGTCGCCGGCCAGGCTTCGTCCCTCCTCTGGGGTGAGCACACCCACCCGCACCAGGCGCTCGACCATCGCGCTCATGCGCTCCGGGTCGCGGGTCACCGGTGTCTGCGAGCGAAAGCGCCAGAAGCGGATGCCCATCTGCACCAGCAGCCGTCGGTTCATCTGGTAGTCGAACTCGTCGCGCTCTGGCTGAAACACCTGGTCCTCGGCGAAGCGAAGCTGCGCCTCGGCCACGGCCCGGTTGAAGTCGCGGCTGTCACCACGAAGGAGCCGAGGAAGCCGAAAGGCGCTCCCCACCTTGTCGATGTTCCGCTCGTCGTACTGCTGAAAGAGCGCGTCCTGCTGCTGGGCATCGGTGAGCGGGCGCAGCTCAATCTTCGCTCGGTTGTCCCCTCGTCCCTCGCCCTCGGCTTCGAGGATCAGGATCTTGTGGAAGGCCTGCTTCCCCTTGAGGTTCTCCTCGATGAATCGCTCGATGCGCGGAACCGCGGACTCGGCGAGCCGGCCCCCAGACACCAGGAGCGCCAGAGGCGGAACCGACTTGTTCTCGAAGTAGAGGAAGTTCACCTCCTCCATGTTCCGCGACCCGAGCACCGCCAGCAGCGTGCCGACCCACCTCGGGATACCGTAGGGAGACCGAGGAGAGTGGATCGCGAAGTGAAGCAGCTCCGTTGCGGCGCCATCTCCATCCGCGAGCCGCTGTCCAGCCTCGACGATCACCCCTGTTCGCCGGGAAACGGTCCGCGGATCGCCGAAGGCCTTGAAGTAGACACGGGTCTGCCCGTGGATCTGGACGAAGCGGCGCAACCGCCGGCGCATCTGGACCCGCTCCACGGAGACGACGGAGACCCGCACATGCTCCTCGAGGTCAGTTGGCTCTACATCCAGGGGCAGGAGCCGCACGGTGTGCGCGGGCACATAGACCAGACGCGCGATGTCGCCCCGGCCGTCTCGAAGCACCTCCCAGTAGGCGTTGCCCGTGGTCTCCAGATCCTGACGTGTCCGGCGCCGCAGCTCGACGAAGGAGTGGTCAAAGCAGGCTGAGTCGAAGAACGCCTCGAGGCGCGCACGCTCCACCTGAGCGATGTGGCGCAGCTCGGCCACGCGCTCCTTCACGTCCTCAGCGCTCGGCTGAAGCGGTGTTCCCTCCGCAAGCTCGCCCCGCTCGCGCGCTGTCCAGCGCTCGACGAAGAGGCTCGTTGCGACACGTTCCTCCACATCATCCGCGTCGAAGTCGATCGCTGGCTCCAGGCGATGTCCGAACCCGTCGATGTTCGTCGCGTAGGCGTCGATGTTCTGCCGAAGCGCATTGGAGTGTTCGACGAGCCGGCACAGCGCCTCTGGGTCGTATGGTGGTTGCAGGGCTCCCGTGGCCTGGAAGCCCACCTCATCGTCGCCGACCGCCTGGCTCGCAGGGTCCTGCACGCGGCCGCCCAGGACGACGGCCTTGAGGATGGTCTGAACCCGCTCGTCTGCCGCAGCGTCAGGCAGCACACTCATGGGCGCGCCTCCACGTAGGCCAGCAGCCCGGTCTGCGTGAAGTTGAGCGCACGGACACGCAGCCCGCGCTCCTCAATGGCCTCGGCGGCCTTCACGAAGAGGTGTTCCCTGTCTGGAGCCTCCACCTCGATGGCAGGAGCAGGCTCGGGGGCTGCGCCCGGACTGCCGGACTGAGAGCAGACGAACATCTCGACCTTCGCACGAACCATCGACTCCTCCAGACGAGAAGGGCACACCCCGCACAACAGGCGATCGGGACGCCGGCGGGGGTGAACGGGCAGCTCACCCGAGAATCCGAACCCGGACCTCACTTGCGCGCTGCACGGCGACGCGCTCCGTCTGGCAGGCCAGCGCCACGGCCCAGAAGCGGTCTGCGTGCCCCTCGCCAGTTCGGTCCGCATCGAAGCTCACGTTGCCCGAAGGCAGCACGCGCTTCTTGATGCTGTGGATCTGGCCGACCAGTTCCCGGTCTCGTGGAAGCTCCACCATCCGACGCTGAAGCAGGATCTTGAAGTCCGTCGCCCAGCGCTCCTTCGCAGGTCCGGTGAAATTCTCAGGCACCACCATCGGGTAGTCCCGCGCGAGGTTCTCGGCGAGGTTCATCCCGATGCCGCTGTTGTCGATGGAGAGTCGTGCGATGGGCAGCGTCTCGAGCAGGTGCCGCAGGTCTTCCTCTTGATCGGCGAAGGGCGTCTGGTGGTAGGTCCGGAGCAGACGGCACACGAAGCGGCCTTCGGTCTCCTCGAAGAGCGCGAGCTCGGAGCGGTCGTGCCGGCGGCCGACATCAAAGCCCGCCACCAGGCGTCCCTCCGGCACAGGGATGCGGTCGAACTCCGGCGCTGGTACCACGTTCTCGTGGGTGTTCGGCAGGATGAGGTCGTAGGGGTAAAAGCTGTAGGACTCGTCGACGAAGGCCGTCTCGAACTCCTGCTGGAAGTCCTCCAGGGGCAGCGAGTCGAACTGCTGCACGATGGCCTCGCTGCCGAACTGACGAACGCGGTCCTCCGTCGCCATGGCGCTGGCTTCTCCCGCCGCCCGCCGGACGTCGTTGCAGAAGAAGCGGCACAGCCACCACGGAACGGTCTGGCGCGTGTGGTGCGGGTACTTGCGCAGCTCCTCGTTGGCGATCTCCCAGAACACGCCGCGCCGGCCCAGGGGAGTCGAGCAGCCGGTGAGCTGACCGTGAGAGCGCAGGATGAGCGCGGTCGAGCCCGTGTAGACCGCCCGGTCGTCGAGGTAGTGCGCGAGCTCGTCGAGCGCGATGTCTCCCTTCTTTCCGCGGGGTGCCTTGGAGGGAACGGAGATGATGCGGCTGACACGCCGACCAGGAGCGCTGGACTCGAAGGCCAGCTCGGTCTTCGAGTCGACCACCAGCCGCTTCTGGAGGCCGAGCGGCAGTTCCTCGAAGAAGTGCCGCGCCATCTGGATCTTCTCGGTGGCGTCCGAGAGGTTGTAGCTGACGAAGATGCTCGTGTGCCCATCGCGCAGGTGGCACCGCACCAGCGCCTCAAGAGCCAGCGTCCAGGAGAAGCCAACCTGCCGCGACTTCGTGACCCACCGGTAGCGCGACGGGTTCTGCAGGAAAGCCACCTGGAAGGGCTCCAGCACAATCGGCTCCCCCTCGAAGCCGCAGAAGGTCGTGATGAAGCCCACCTCGGTACCGACCCAGGCCGAGAGGTCTGATGCTGTCACGCGCGAGATGATGGAGGGCATGGCGTGCGCATGGGTGATGGCGCTGAAAGCACTTGATACGCCCCCGGAAGGAAGCGTGTGTCCCTTGTGGCAACAGGCTCTCACACCCCCGCCGGAGGCCCCTCATGAGCTACGTGAACCGAACGACCCGAGCCCCCAAGACCCTCACCGAAGCAGAGCAGCGCGCACTCCTGCGCGTCACCGGCGAGCGCCGAGGCGGACTGCGTGACCACGTCATCTTCAGCCTCGCGCTGGGAACGGGACTGCGCGAGCATGAGATCCTGGCGCTCAACATCGGCGACGTGCTCGAAGGCGGTCGCGCTCGCCGGCGGCTGCAGCTCAAGGTCTTCAAGCGCTCGAACCCGAACCCGGAACTCCAGGAGGTCATCCTCCCGGACAGCGTGCGTCGGAAGCTCGACCAGCTCATGCACGCCAAGCGCGCCGACGGGCACCCCATCGACAAGGACGCCCCCGTGTTCCTCTCCCGGAATGCTCGCCGGCTCTCTGCCCGCCAGCTGCGCGACAGCTTCCGCGCCTGGCAAGAGCGCGCCGGCTTCGAGCGCACCTTCACCTTCCACGCGCTTCGCCACACGGCCTGCACCAACCTCTATCGGCAGACGCAGGACATCCGGCTCACCCAGCGCTTCGCGCGCCACCTCTCCATCCTCTCGACCGCCGTCTACACCCACCCGACCGACGAGGACCTCGTCCGCTCGGTCCAGAACCTGACCTGCTGACCCCCGCGAAGGGTCGAAAGTGGGTGCCAGACCTACTTGCACACCGAAAATGAACGACCCCTCCGCGGAGGGTCCCTGTTCATTTTCTCCGCGCGTCCCCGATGCAAAACGAGACCGGGTACCGGCCCCTCCTGAGCGCCCCTTCCGAAGCGCGACCCTCCCCCCCCGGGGGGCCGCCCTGGAGGCGCGTCAGGGCCAGCAACGGCGGCATCTTCGGGCCGTGGTGCCCCAGGGGCGCCGGCCCCACGCCCTGGCCGTACAGGCGGCCGCAGGGGCGCGCAGACGCAAGACGACGAAGGGCCCGGTCTTTCGACCGAGCCCTGAAGACTCTCAACCTGCTGTTCCGCCTGAACTCTACGACGCCAGAACCGAGAAAAGCGGCGGTTCGCCTACGGCAATCCAGGCGCCTTTGCCACCGCTAAGCTGCCGGAATCTCGTACCGGGCACGACCACGAACCGCCGCTATTGTACGGAAGCGGCGGTTGGCGCGGACCCGTCGCGGCAGTGGAAGAGAACCGAAAGTGCGGGAACACTCACCTGGTTCGGTCCGCTGGCTTCACCGGCAGGCTCCTCCCCCGCACAACCCTGCGTGCATCGTTCCAACGGAGTCCCACCGGCGTCGCCTCTTCAGTTGTCAAAGAACGGCCGGTCGTGACCGGCACCAGAGGCAAAGGCAGCCAGGGAGGAGAGCTGGGGAACACGCACGAGAAATCGTGCCTGCGGCACGCTACGGCGGCGTCGACGGCCGCAACGGCCGCCGATTTGCGTTCATTTGCGGGGTGTCGCCGACGGTCGATTCGGCGCGGGGGACTGGGGCTGCAGACGAACGAACGGTGGTTCGAAAGGTTCGCTCGTCAGCGCACGGTAGCGAAGAGCTCCTGCGAGTGCCGCTCCCGGGCCTCCATGGCCTCTTCGCACACCGGCGCATCGCCGCCGTAGAGCACGGTGACGCGGCCGTCCTCGCTCAACGCTCCGATCTCCTGAAAGAAGCGCAGCTTCTCCTTCGGAGTCTTCGCGTTGAAGATGGCCACGCCTCGCTCGAAGGCTTCTGTCAGCGTTTCTCGTTTTGGTGGTGTTGCGCTCATGGGGCCTCCGGTCCTCGCGGTACAAAGTAGCCGATGATGCAGCTCGGATCACGCACCGCCACTTGAATATGGGACTTCTTCTGAATTTCGCCACCAGGAAATGCCGAGCCGCCCTCGTAGAAGCAGCCTCGTACCGACTGAACTGGCCGACCGGACTCCTCAAGTACGCGGGCCGCAGTGTTCACGACCAGACAATCCCGATGGCGCAAGAGCACGTCGCCGGAGTTGCTGGCCGGACTGTTTTCCGGAAGCGAACCGTCAGCGAAAGCATAGAGGGCTCGAGCGTACGTCCACGCATCTTCAAGGAGCGCAGTTGCCTCCGTATCCAGAAAGTCCAGACAGTGCCCGAGCTGGATGATCGCCCCCAGCACCCGGGCGTCCTCCAGGGGTCTTCCTTCGCGGCGTGCCTTGGCTTCGGCCCACTCTTTCGCGCGGCGCGGGCCGTGCTCCCAGAAGTAGATTCCGCGTCCAAGCCAGTCGAAGGGTTCATCGCTCTGCGGCGGGTCCTGGCCTTCGAGCAACACGGCATCGAAGCGCTCGCGCAAGCAGCCGTGGTACGCAATGATTTGACGTTGATAGAGCATGACACCAGGGGGTCAGGGACGCCGCAACCGGCGTTGTTCTGCCGTACCACAGGTACGGGTCGAAGGCGAGCAGATGGGCCTCATGGCAGGCTGGATGGGTCATCGGCGGCGCCGTTCGCTGCGGGGGCTTCGGCACGCTCCAGTCCGGCTTCCAAGGCCTTCCGTGTCTGCGGTGACAGGACCTCGTGCTGCACCCCCGCCATCTCCGGCGTCACATCGACAATCCCCTGCTGAAACTCCCGATGCCGCTGCTGGATCAGCTCCAGGGAGAAGTGGTGGTGGGTTTCCTTGCGGCTGTCGGCACCACCCATCAGGAACTCCTTGAGGCGCACGACGGTGTTCAGGTCGGTGATGGAGTCGTGGCGGACCCGTCCTTCTTCGAGGGCCTGCTTGAACTGCGCGAGGAAGCCGTCCAGGAGCAGGAGCACGTCTTCTTTGGAGAGCGCGATGGCCTCGGCCTGGGCCTCGATCATCTTCTCCTCGATGCGAGCCTCCAGCCGTAGCCGCGCACGTTCCCGCCTCTTCTGGACGTTCGCCTGGCGGGCGTAGCTGCCGATCAGGGACTTTGCGACACCGTAGCGGTCCGCGATCTCCTGGTAGGTCGGATAGACGGTGTCGATGGCCTTACCGTCCTCGCTGACCACCTGCTCGCCGAACACAAGGAGCCGGTCAACCTCATCGCGCGGGAAGGCGGGTTGGTCGGCAGTCCGTGGTCGGCCGCGACCGCGTCTCAGCTGCTCCTCCGTCTCCTCGTGTTCGTCGAGCTCTTCGTTCATGCCATCGCTCCGGCCTCGGCCTCCTCCGGAGGCAAGAGTCCTGCGGCCACGAAGAGCGGGCCCAGCTCGTCGTGCTCCAGGTCCACCTCAGCCATCCGCTTCTGCGCCCGGCGAAGCGCCTTGTAGTGCCGCTTCTTGTAGCGCTGGTATACGGTACCGGGCGTGTCGAGGGTGTGGCCGACGAGGTCCTCGACAGCGGCCTTGATGGTCTTCCCGTAGAGGGTCGTGGAGACCACGATCTCGAAGTCGTCGTTTCGCAGATCTCCATCCAGCAGGACGGCCAGACGCCGGGCAGCGGAGCGGAGGATGGCCTGATCCTCGACCTCTGCGAGCGCGGCCTCGGCTTCAGGATCGGCGCAGTCCTGAAGCACGTCGACCGACTCCCGACAGAGAGGCTTCTGCCGTTGCACCCGGCCGAGCTGCATGAAGAGGATCCGGGCGGTTCCCTGGCGAATGCGGAGCGCCGTCCGGTCGGGCCAGCGCTCGAGCCGGAAGCCGTTCGTGAACTGCAGGAAGGCCATCAGCACGAGCTGGTCCAGGTCCTCGGCCGGCATCGGGTTACCCCAGATGCGATGCCTCAGGCGGCTGAGCATCGGAAAGTAGGCCACCATCAGCACCGAGGACCACTGGGTGCTCCCGGTCTTCTGGCGCGCTCCGATGACCGCTCGGGTCAGCGCCTCGCGGATGGGGTAGGTCTCGGCCCGTTGGTCGGCGAAGGCGTCCAAGATGGCGCCGGCGTCCGCGAAGTCCTCGAGGAAGGGTTCCAGCGGACGCGCGCGGGCGAGTTCGCGCTGCAGCCCGCTCTCTCGAAGCGCGGACTCCATCTGCCGAATCAGGGTGCGAAGGCGGCTGCTCATGACTGCCTCCCGCGCCACCACTCGGCGACGAACTCCAGGAAGTCATCGAGGTCGAGCGCCACGAACGCAGGCTTGCGATCGTCGCGGATGACGGCCAGCGGAACACGCCCCTTCGGAGCCGCCGCGCGGGCCTGCTCGAGGGCGGCTCGGATGTTCGGCTTCTTCCCGTGCTTGCTCTCGAGCCAGAACACCGGGCAGTCCACGTCCGGGACCTCTTCGCCGCGCGACTGCAAGCCGCGTCGAATCTCAGCGCCAGGCATGGCCTCACGGAAGCGATGCACGAGCTCGCGCTCGGCACGGGCGCCCTTGTTGCGGGAACGCGCGCCGCTCATGCCTTCCTCCGGGGTCGGCGGCCGGAGTCAGGCGGAGCAGGTGCAGCAACGGCCTCCAGGTCGCGCGACGGCCCACCGTAGGGGATGGGCTCAGGCGGACGGGATGCGGGCGCGGTGGGCGTACCTCCGAGCACGCGCTCCCGGAGTCGCCGCGCGACGAGGATGGTGGCCTTGACGTCTGCGAGGGCTCGGTGGGGAGAGGGCCGCGGGATCCCGAAGTACGTGCAGAGCGAATCGAGGGAGAGCGAGCGCAGCTCGCCGCTGGAGAGCAGTGGCCAGGCGAGGCTCGCCGTGTCGAGCCGGTGGTAGTCCACCATCGGAAGCGGCAGGCCGCGGCGGCGATAGTTGCGCTCGAGGAAGCGCCAATCGAAGCCCACGTTGTGGCCGGCGACGAGGGCACCCGCGAGCAGCGGCGCGGCCTCGCGCAAGGCATGGTCGAGCGGGCGCGACAGTCGCCAGGCGGCCGGCTCGAAGCCGGCGACACGGAGCGCCACCGGATCGGCGGTCTCCAGATGCTCCGGGTGGACCTTCATGTTGAGCGTGCGAAGGGGATGCAGCGTCACCGGGTCGACCCGCTGCACGGCGATCTCGATGATCTCGTGGCGCTCGGGGTCGAGGCCGGTGGTCTCGATGTCGAGGAAAGCGATCGGCGTCATGACTTGTGCTCCTGAGCGATGAGTCTCTGGCTGGTGACGACCTCGGCCAGGGAATCGACCTCCGCACGCAGCAGTCGCTGGCGCGCCGGAGACAGGTCCCGCCCGAGGTCGGCGAGGAGGTTGTCGAGGGCGCCCTGCTCGATGACGCAGAGCCGCTCGACGAGTTCGCGCTCAGGGCGTCCGGTGAGTCGTTGCAGGTGAGGCAGGAGGGCTGTGGCCGGGTAGCGGTGTTCGCGCACGGGCAGCAGTCGAAAGCTGCGCGCGTCGGTCTCCAGCACATCGTGCTGCTTCAGGTAGGGCATCAGGGAGCGTTCCAGCTCACGCTTGCGTCCGTAGAGGATGCGCGCAGCCGAGGAGACCTCGTGCCACTGAACGGCCATCTCAGCCGGCTCGGTCGCCAGCTCGGCGGGAGGGGCCACAGCCCCTTCGAGCACGCCCTGGTAGGTCGGGCAGTGGGCGCGATGGTCGCAGTAGCCGCAGTTCGGGTTCAGGCGCGGCGGGAAGTCGGTTGCGGCCTCCATCCGCTCGCCCATCGCCTCGATGTACGCGCGGGCAGCCTCGAGCTGCTCGGGCGTGCGGCGGGTCGTCTGGCGAACGCCGTGACGGAGCATGACGAAGGCCATCTCCACGCGCTCGATCCAGGGCCAAATCTCCCGGACGGCGAGCTCGTAGAGCGACATCTGCAGGCTCGTGTGCAGCTCCTCCTCGGTGAAGAGCAGCCGGTTGGTCTTGTAGTCGAGGATGTGCGCTGTGCGGCCCTCGCCGAGGTCGACCCGGTCGATGAAGCCCAGCACGGTGAAGCGGCCGATGGCGAGGCGAAACTCCTGCTCGACGGCGAGCAGGTTGCGATGGTCGAGCGCGCCTTCCTCGCGGACGAAGCGACGCACCATCTCCCAGCCTTCCTCGAAGATGCCGGGGTCCGACAAGCTCCCGCGGGAGAAGTGGGCCCCGTAGAGCGCCCTTGCGCGCTCAAGGCAGAGGGCACCCCTGCGCTCCTCTTCCATGTGCTCTCGCACGAGGTCTTCGAGTACCGCGTGGACCAGCGTCCCGAGGCCGAGGGCCGCTCCGGGCATACCTCTGCGGCGGTCGAGGTAGTGGAAGCGGTACGCGAGGGGGCACTGCGCGAAGCGGCTGATGCGGGAGTAGCTGAGGTGGGTGTTGCGCATCAGGCCTCCGGCTCTTCGCCGGCGGAGCGCCGATGCATGTTCGTGATGGTGGCGCCCGGGAAGGCGCTGACCACGGCCGTGATCGTGATGGCGTCACGAATGGAGAGCTCGAGGCGTTCGTTCTTTCGCTCGGTGTACTCCGGCACGAGCCAGACGGGCTCGTGGCCTGGTACGCCCATCTCGACCTCGACACCGAGGGCGGCAAAGGAGGCGACGTCTTCGTCCGAGAGGCGGTGGAGCAGGAGCGTTCGTTCGGCCGGCGGGGTGTCGTCCTCCGGAGGCGGCGTCACATCGGTGGTCGTGTTCTTTCTCGGGCGCTGCGGCGGCGTCACATCGGTCGGCCGAGGTGCCTGCTCTGCGGGCGGCGCGGTCGTTGTTCTGAGCGCTGGCCCCTGGCGCTGTGCGTGCTGACGAGCGAGGAGCTCTTCGGCGAGCTGCACCTGGCCGTTCTTCCGGAGCCACTCGACGCACCGGAACTCCGACTCCAGGGCGCAGAGTCCGCCCTCCATGTAGTGCCGGCAGCGCTTGGAGCCTTCGGCCGGCTCGAAGCGCAGGCAGGCGATGCCTGGGGCGGAGGTGTGCGGGCGGATGCGGTCACTGAGCGCCATGGGGGCGTGGCCTGGAAGAAGCACAAGGCACGGGAGTCGGGCCTCTTCCTTGGAAACGCGCCTTCGGCGTTCGGACTTTGACGAGGAATTCGCAGGAGCCGGTCGAATTCATCCCGCTTCGCGGGCTTACGCATCACGGCCAGGTTGGCTTGGAGCCCCTTCGCAAGCGAGCGAACGAACCTCGCCAGTGTCCGTTGCGCCATCTTCCGTCCCGATTTCCGCCCTTGCGTCCCAAGACGAGAGGGTCCTGTCCCACACTGTCCCAGTGCAGAACGCTCGAAATTTCCCCTTATATTAGATATATATCATATCTTATATAGTTACTACGGGACAGTGGGACAGGAAATTCGCGCTGCAGATTCACGAGGAGGGAAATTTCCTCAGAACCCGAATTCACCCCTTAAGGGGGGTCTCGGAAATTTTTTCTCTCGCTTACTCACTCTCCAGCGCCAAAAGCTGTCCCACGGTCCCATGACCCGTTATCGCACCGCAAGCTGTTGATTTTACTGAATCCGACTTCGGACATCCTGGGCCAAGACCGGACCCCCAGGTTCTGTCCCAATGGGTGTGACACGCTCCCGGGCGCTCCGCATCCTGCCCAGGGGTGGGGGTTGGGCGCCGAAACCCGGGGGCACTTCCCACTTCTCCCCTCCTGCACCCCCACCCCCTGACCCGCGGACACTGACCTCGCTTTCCGGGGGCTCCCTGTCGGAGTCCTCTTCACCACCGAAGCGAGGTCAGCCATGAGAACCCGAACCCGAGACATCCGCTGCAAGGCCTGCGGCACCCTGCTGTGCCGTGACGAGCCCGACGGCCTCACGCTCGTGCGAGGCGGCCTGCAGGCCACCGTGACGGGGCAGTACCACCTCTCGCTGGTCTGCTACCGGCCGGGCTGCCGCACCCTGAACGTCGTCACACCCGGCCGGGGCACACCAGAACCCCACGCGCGCATGGCCTCCTGAGCCGCGCCTGGCGACCGATCCCGTCGCCGCCGGCGACGCCCCTCCATCAAACCCCCTTGAGCGCATGACGCCACGAACTCGGCCCCGAGCCCCTGAGGCCCGGCCACGAGGTCCTGGCCCATGCATGTTGCTTCCTTCACGCAGATCCGTCGTGTTCTCCGTCACCACCTCTCCACCCTCCGCGCCGAGCGTGCCTACGAAGCGCTCGGAGCCGAGCAGTCTGCGCTGCGTGCCTTCGCGGGGCCCGAAGCCTTCCTCGCGTGGCTGAACGCCAGCGCCCCTGAGCAGCGCGACGCGAAGGACGCGCTCTACCGTTGGCTCATCGAGCATCATCAGCGCGCTGCGTGCTCGCTCTGTGCCCACCTGGTGCTGCTCGGCCTCTGGCCCGGACTCGAGCAGCGCTACCGCCAGATCCTGCGCACGAGCGCGTTCGACCCGGACGAGGTCGCTCAGGAGCTGGTGCGCTCGTTGCTCTGGCGCATCGGTCGCAAGTCGCTGGCGGGCGTGAACCGCGTCGCGGCCTCGACCGTGCTGAGCGCGGCCCGAGATGCGCGGGCGGCCCTCGACCGTCAGCACGCCCAAGGGTGTGACGAGTCGCTGGACGCGATGCTCTCGGCTGCGCCTGGGTCGCCAGAGCGCGTGCCGGCGGCGCTCATGCAGCCTGCCAGCGAGGCCTTCAGCGGGCCGGCGGCAGCGGAGCTCGTTCACCTGCTTCGCGCGCGCTTCGGCTTTGCTGCTGAGGTGGTGATCTGCCGCGTGCTCATCGGCCTGTCGCGGGCTGAGACCGCCGAGCGGCTGCGCTGCCCCCTGCACCAGGTGGACCGCAGCCTGGCGCGGGTGCTGGCCACGCTGCGGGAGCCTCAGGAGCTCGATGCGCTTTTCCCGTCAAAGTCCGTCCACGCCGGGCGCGTTTGATCAGCAAGGGCCACCCGAGCCGGGTTCGCCCCTCACCCTTTGCCGGAGACAGCGCATGGCCACCGACGCACCGACACCGCCCCCGGACTTTCCGACCGACGACTTCGTCCGCGTCCCCGGACTCTTCCAGCGCTGGGAGGTCGAGGAGCTGCTCGACGCCCACCACGACCTGCTCATGACGCCGGTCGGCCGCACCGGCGACGGCGCTCAGCTCTTTCACGCCTACCGGCGCAGCATCCGCAAGCCCGAGCCCCCGATGGCTCACCTCACCGAGCCCTCGGCTCACATCATGGAGAATGTCCAATGAGCACCGCGACCAACATGTGGGAACAGACCGAGTCCATCGCCTCTCGCCACGAAGGCGGCAACAGCACCTGGATCCGCCTGCAGAACGACGGAGACCGCGAGGTCGTCGTGTTCCTCGGCGAGCCCTATCCCCGCGAGGTGGTCTTCGTGGACGGCAAGTACGAGCTCTTCTCCGAGGAGCACAAGGCGGCTGGCCTGAAGTCTTCGCTGCGCGTGGCCATCAACGCGGCCGTCGCCGAGACCCGCGAGGTCAAGGTACTGGAGATGGGCGTGCTGCTCTTCAAGGAGCTGGCGGCGATGCGGGCCAAGCGCCCGCTCCACAAGTGGAGCTTCGAGGTGCAGCGCCACGGCGCGGCCAAGGATCCGAAGACCCGCTATTCGCTGCTGCCCGAGGAGCAGCTCTCGGCCGAGGACCAGGCGGCCTTCGGCGCCCTCGACCTGATCGACCTCGCGGCCCTCTACGGCGACAGCGAGGCCGACGGCGATGACCCCATCCTCGGCTCCTACGATGCGCCGAAGAGCACGGCTGCCAAGGGCAAGAGCAAGCCGGCGGCGGAGGGCCCCATCGACGAGGCCACGGCCAAGCGCATCGTGACGGCGCTCAAGGCGCGACCGCGCGAGGACGTGGAGGCCTTCACCGCGCACTTCGGGGTCCAACGCATCAAGGACCTGTCGAAGTCGAAGGTGGACGAGGCGCTCGCATACGTCGAGCGGCTCACTCAGCCCGAGGAAGTGGACCCCTTTGCCTGACACTCGCGCCGGCGGGCGCGAACCCTGGCCATGGGAGGCCATGCATGACGGACAATGTTTCAGCTGTCTTCGGGCCGGCCGGCGCTCTCGCCGAGCGCTTCGAGGGATACACCCCGCGCCCGGGGCAGCTCGCTCTGGCAGAGTTGATCGAGCGAGCCCTGGCCTCAGAAGAACACGCCCTTGGCGAAGGTCCCTGTGGCACGGGCAAGGGGCTGGCGTACGGTGTGCCCTTGGCGCAGCACTGCCTGCGCACGGGCGCGACAGCGGTGGTCGCCACGGCGAACATCGCGCTGCAGGAGCAGCTCTTCCACAAGGACTTTCCGCAGATCGCCGATGTCGTCGGCGGCGGATTGCGGGTGGAGCAGCTCAAGGGCCGACGAAACTACGCGTGCCTGCTGCGATGCGAGGAGGTCCTCGGCGGCGCTCTACTGAGCGAATGGGAAGACGAGGCCCCGGTGCTCCGCGCCTGGCTAGAGATGAGCGCGACGGGCGACCTCTCGGAGGCGCCCCTGGCGGTGCCGTCAGAGCTGGGCCAACGCATCACGGTTGGGCCCGAGGACTGCAGCGGGGAGGAGTGCCCCTTCTTCGAGGCGTGCTTTGCGGAGCGGGCGAAGGCCCGGGCGGCAGAGGCGCACATCGTGGTCACGAACATGGCGCTGCTCTGCGCGCACCTCGCGGTGCGTGAGCAGGCCGGCCTCGACTGCGTGCTGCCTCCCTTCGATGTGGTCGTGATCGACGAGGCGCATGAAGCGGCGGACATCGCGCGCAGCTTCTTCGGTTTCTCGCTCTCGCTCACTGCGGTGGAGCGGGTGGCGAAGGTCACGGCCCAGCTTGCCTCACCTGCGGTTGCGAACCGCATCCGGCAGGAGGCGCCGCGCTTCTTCCAGAAGCTGAAGGCCTACTTCGAGAGCCCGGCCTACCGGGTGCGGATTCGCCAGCCTGGCGTCGCGGATGCCAGCCGGCTCCTGCTGGCCCTCGCCGAGGCGGAGGATGGGCTGAGCAAGGCCTCGCAGGACGACACCCTCGTGCGGGAGATGCAGCGGCGTGCCGCGCGCGGGGCCCGCACCTGTGGCTCGCTCGCCGAACGAATCCACGCGGTCACGACGCTGGAGGATGACAACCAGGTCATCTGGCTCGCTCCGGATCGCGATGGCGTGAAGGTCGAGTCCAGACTCGTCGACGTCTCGGAGGTGCTGGCGAGTGCGCTCTTTGCCCCAGCGGATTCGGTCATCCTTGTCTCGGCGACGATGACCACAGGCGGCACCTTCGGCTTTCTGCGCAGTGAGCTGGGTGTGCCGGCCGAGGCGCGAGAACTCTGTGTTGAGAGCCCCTTCGACTTCGCGGAGCAGGCGCTCCTGGTGGTACCTGAGGGCATGCCTGAGCCGAACGACCCGGCATACGCCGAGCGAAGTGCCCAGGCGCTGCGGGAGGTGATCGCGCGATGCGAGGGCCGGACGCTGGGGTTGTTCACCTCGTATCGCAGCCTCGAGGCCGCGACCGAGGCCGTGGCTGGTTGCGGGTTCCCGATTCTGCGGCAGGGTGAGCTGCCTCGCTCAGAGCTCGTCGCGCGCTTTCGAGAGGTGCCCGAGAGTGTGCTTCTGGGCGTGGACTCCTTCTGGACAGGCGTCGACGTCCCCGGCGAGAGCCTGACGGCGGTCGTCATCGACCGGCTTCCCTTTCCGCATCCAGAAGACCCCTTGATGGATGCGCTGGCGGCGCGGGACCGACAAGCCTTCGGCAAGCACATGCTGCCGCGGGCCATCATGAAGTTCCGCCAGGGTGTGGGCCGTCTGATTCGACGGTCCTCGGACGTGGGCGTGGTGGTAGTTCTCGACCCGCGCATCGCCACGAAGGCCTACGGCCGTCACTTCCTGCGGAGCCTGCCGCGGATGCCCTCATCGCGCCGGTTGGACGCCATCTCTCGCTTTCTGACGGAGGTCTGCCATGCAGCTGCGAGTTGACGGCGGCATCTGGCTGCCGCTGGACGCCCCGGCGCGGCTCGTGGAGCGCTTTCGCAGGACGCTGAGCTTCGACAATCCTGCATACGTACAAGCGTTGCGGATGCGGCGCTCGACCTTCGGGCTCTCGCCCGTGCTCTGCCTCCTGCACGAAGGGCCAGAAGGGTATCGCGCCCCGCGGGGCAGCGTCGGGCTCCTTCGGCGCCTGGCGGGTGAGGAGAAAGTGCGCCTCGAGGTCGAAGACCGGCGGGTCGCTCCGGCGCTCCAGCCGCCCCTGGTCCCGATGCGGGGTCTCCGAGACTACCAGAACGAGGGCATCCGCCGGCTCGCACGGCTCACCCAGGGGCTCGCGCTGATTGTCTGCGGCGGCGGCAAGACCCGGCTCGGCGTAGGGGCCATTGGTGCTCTGGGCATGCGAACGCTCGTGTTGGTGGGCTCCATTGATCTCGCCGAACAGTGGCGGGAGAACATCCGTATGCTGCTCGACATCGAGGCGGGGTTCGTGGGCGACGGGGAGCAGCGACCCGGCCAGGTGACAGTCGCCGTGGTGCAGGCCCTCATGAACTGGCCGAAGCAGGACCTTGACCGTTGGCTCGCAGGCTTCGGCATGGTCATCCTCGACGAGGCGCACCACGTAGCCGCTCGCGTGTTCTCCGAGGTCGTCGACCGTGCGCCGGCGAAGTACCGGTTGGGGCTTACGGCCACGCCGGAGCGAGAGGACGGGCTGACGCCGCTGCTCGAGTGCCACTTCGGGCCGGTGCTCGTGGACATCGGACACGGCGAGCTGATCGAGCGAGGACTCCTGGTGCGACCCACGATCGCGACCGTGCCCACCGCCTTTCGCTTCTCCTACGAGAAGCCACGTGACTACGCGCCCATGATGGCGGCGCTGATCGCAGATGAGGAGCGCAACCAGGTGATCGTGGACGTGGTGGCTCGGGACGCCAGCGAGGGGCACAGCTGCCTGGTGCTGACCGGCCGGCTGGAGCACTGCCGCACGCTCGAGGAGCTGCTGCGAGAACGGGGTGTCGGGGCGAGAGCGCTGACCGGTCAGCTCAAGCGCGGGGAGCGCACCCGCATCCTCGAGGACGCGCGCTCAGGTGCGCTCGCTGTGCTCATCGCGACCAGCATCGCAGACGAGGGACTGGACTTGCCGCGACTGAGCCGCGTGGTGCTCGCCTACCCGGCCAAGGCCAAGGGCCGCACTGAGCAGCGCCTCGGCCGGCTGATGCGTCCACACCCGGGCAAGGTCGGCGCGGTGCTCTACGACATCGCAGACCTCGAGGTGCCGCTCCTTCGCCATCACCACCTCAGCCGACGCGCCGTCTACGCCGACGTGCTCGGCGTTCCCGCCTCTGCGCTTCCCTCGCTGAAGGATCTCCAAGGCGCCGACAATAGAACACCATCGATGGAGCTACGTGCATGAAGACCCTGCTGACGGCCTCTGGGCTCGAACCAGACCCGGAGTCTCTTCGCGGCGTCTACCGGTGGCTTCAGCACGAACCTCTCGGCGTCACGGAAGTACGGGTCATCGAGGGAGGTCGCGGTGTGGTGGGCATGGGCTTCTTCGACAACGAGGAGGCCTTCGTCCGGGCCTGCGTCCACGGGAACCAGGGTGGGAACGTCTACGTCGGCATCCAGCCACGGGCCCGATACCTCTTTGAGCGTGCTCCGAACTCGCTGCGTCGCCTGGGGGCCGGCGCCGCCAAGGGAGACGTCGCGGCAATCGTCGGCACGGTGATCGACCTCGACCCGGATCGCCCCAAGGGGGCACCGAGCACGGAGGGAGAACTCGCGCTCACGCTGGAGGTGGCCGAGCGAGCCTGCGCCTGGTTTGTCGCGCAGGGCCTGCAGCGGCCGCTGCGCATGCTGAGCGGCAACGGGATTCAGCTCTGGTGCGCCATCGACCCGCTGGTCATCGGAACCGACGTGCACCAGGCGGACGTCGAGACGCGGATGCGGGAGCTGGAGGCCGAGCTGCGCAAGGAGGTGCAGAGCGCGAAGGTGCGGGTGGACTCCATCTTCGACTCGCCGCGCATCATCAAGGCCATCGGCAGCGTCTCGGTGAAGGGAGAGCACAGCATCGAGCGGCCTCATCGGGTGAGCGCTCCCCTCGATGGATTCGAACGCGTGAACGACAGCGCGCTGCGGGAACGTCTCCTGGCGCCAGCGCAGCCGGCGCTCCAGCTGGCGGCACCCGAGGACGGCCCGGCCTGGACCGCTCCGCAGCGCACCGCGCCGGCTGTGAGCGCCACGGGGGCGGTCGAGCGCGATGAAGCAGGCGAGATCCGCTGGTCCGAGCCCGTGCCCATGTGTGGGCCCGTGCGGCGGCTGTGGCAGGAGGGCTACACGGCGGATCGCAGCGTCGCGATCTTCACCATGGTCCGCTTCCTGATGAGCAAGGCGCTGCCGCTCGGCGACATCATCACGCTGGTAACCGAGTGGGACCGCCGCGGCCTGGGCAAGCTCGTGGGACGCGACGCCGCCGCCGAGATCACGCGCTGCTACGAGAAGGTCCAGGCGTCTCTCCCGGCGGACGGGCTCGTCGCGCCTCCCTGCCACGCGATCCAGAAGATGGGCTACTGCCTGGTCAACACGGACCCCGAGGTGCGCTGCGAGCTCTACGACAGCCACTTCGACCTGGACGCAGCCATCGACGCGATCCCGAAATCCGTACCTGCGGCCGACGTGCCCGCGCTCCTGGAGAAGCTCTTCGAGGTGCTGCGCTTCAAGCCAAAAGTCGTGCACAGCATGTACTACGGCCGCATCGCCTCGAGCCTCGGCCTGCGGAAGAAGGAGGTGGAGCGGGCCTTCCATCGCTCCTGGCCGGAGAAGACGGTTCGCCTCGAGCATGACGAGGCCGGCAGCGCGGGAACGGCCCCGGGCGCCATCCCGCCCATCGACGGGGAGGTCTACGAGGACCTGGGCTGCTACTACGTGCCCGACGGGGAGAGCCGGCGCATCATCTCCTCCTTCTCCCTGACGGTGACGCATCGCCAGCGGACCCCGGCCGGGACCACCTTCTTCTGCAAGGCCACGACGGACGCCGGCGACGTCGTAGAAGACGTGCGGCTGCCGGCCCAGGCCTTCTACACCAAGCGGGACCTCGTGCGAGCCTTGCGCGTCTACGACCTGCAGTGGACGGGCTCGGACAACAACGTCCAGGGCCTCCTCCGCGCTCTCGTCACGCAGCACGCGCCGGCGATCACGGCGACCTCACAGGTCGGTGAGCACGTCGTCGAGGGCGAGCGGCTGTGGTTGGCCCCTGGCGTGGCGATGAACGCCCGTGGCCTCGTCGCCCAGGGCAACGGCGTCTTCATCCAGGATGGCGCATCCCTCCATGAGCGCGTCGCGTACCGAGAAGCCTCCGACGAGGACTTCGAGAGGGTCGCCTCGACCGTGTTCCGCTGGCTTCCTGTGCTGAACACGCCCGACGTCGTGCTCCCGATGCTGGGCTGGTTCTTCGCCACGCCGATGAAGCCGCGGCTCATGGAGGAGCTGCGATGCTTCCCGCTGCTCTTTCTCGCCGGCTCGTCGGGCTCCGGCAAGACGACCATGGTGACGTCGGCCTTCTGGCCGCTCTTCGGGTTCGTGGAAACCTACCCCTTCAGTGCCACCGAGACGGCCTTCACGCTCACGAAGCTGCTGAGCAGCACGAACGCCGCCCCGGTCTTCATCGACGAGTACAAGCCCTACGACATGCCCAGGCGCAGCCTCGATCTGCTGCATCGCTTCCTGCGGCGCATCTACCGCGGGGAGACGGAGGAACGAGGCCATCAGAACCTGACGACCACCACCTACCGCCTGGATGCACCGGTCTGTGTCGCCGGAGAGTCCCGGCCTGCCGAGACAGCGCTGCTGGAGCGCATGCTGCCGGTCTCGCCCGACAAGACCAAGACACGGAGCGATCCTGCGCATGCTGAGGCGCTCGCAACGCTTCAGGCGACCGACCTCGGTGCCTTCACGACGCGCTACCTCCGCTGGTGCCTGGGCCGTGACCTCGGGCCCGACCTCGAGGTCGCGCGAGCGGTGTGGTCGTCCATCCGCGGCGATCGGGAGGTGCCGAGCCGCATCGCGGACAACCTGGTCGTGATGCTGCTCGGCATCCACCTCTTCGAGCAGTTCGCGCTCGCCTGTGGCTACCAGGACCTCCCCGAAGATCTCGGTGTCGACGTGGCCATCGAGGCCATCCTGGATGACCTCCTCGAATCCGGAGACTCCGTGAAGACAGCGCTCGACCAGTTCCTGGAGATGCTCGGCGTCATGGCCGTCCAGGGCGAGCTCCGCCATCGCGTCCACTACGTGTTCCGCGACGGCCAGCTCTGCATTCATCTGCCGAGTGCCTACGACGCGTTCCGCGGGCACTGCCGGCGGGTGGACTTCGACGGCGAGGTCATCGACCAGCGCTCGCTGAAGCGCATGGTGAAGGAGAACCTGCAGCGGGATGGGTACGTGGTCGCCGACGGCGAGCGAGTGTACTTCCAGAAGGGCTGCGACCGCCGGCGCGCTGTCGTCATTGACCTGGCCCGAACGGAGCTGATCTCGGCAGATGACTTCCCGGCGCGGGATGAGGGCGGGGAGGAAGTGGGGTGGGCGGGGTATTGAGGGCTCCGCGCCGGACCTGCCGCCAAGAACAAGGTCGACCTGCTCAGGGCGTCCACTCCCGCCTCCTTGGCGGGCACTTCGCATGGCGGTTGACAAGGGCTGCGCGTCGTTGCGATGTCGGGTTCGGGTACGTCTTGACAGCGAAACGTTTTCGTCCCTCAGCCCAGAGTAGGACCATGCAATCGATAGCTCTCTCCATGCCACGAGCCCGGATCGGCGCGTTCTTGTGGGTCGTCCTGGCCCTGGTGGTCGGCCTTGCCGCGTGCGGCGAGGACGATACGTCGCCGGGCGGATTCATCTGCGGCGAGGGAACGACCGTGCGTGATGGGCAATGCATTGCCGGTGACGCAGCCACGTGCGGGGAAGGTACGCGCCTCGAGGCAGGACGGTGCGTGGCCGCGGAGACGGCACGATGCGGGAACGGGACGCGGGAGCTCGATGGGCGGTGTATTCCGGACACCGAGGCCTGCGGAGCGGGTACGCGCCTCGTTGACGGCCGCTGCGAGCCGACGACGTCCGGCGTCGCGTGCGGCACGGGAACCGTCGAGGAGGATGGCCGCTGTGTTCCGGCCTCGGGCGGCGATGACCTGGTGTGCGGACCCGGGACAACCGCCGAGAGCGGCCAGTGCGTTCCTGCATGGCCCACCCTCTGCGGCCCAGGGACGGAGCGCCAGGGTGACGTCTGCGTTCCGAGCAGCTCAGGCATCGTCTGCGGCCCCGGCACAGAGCTGGTCGGCAGCGAGTGCCGTGCGGCGGATGGAACGGTCGCCTGCGGCGAGGGAACGCGCGAAGAAAGCGGCTTGTGCGTGGTGGATGAGCCTGTGACCTGCGGGCCCGGGACCGAACGACAGGGCGGCCAGTGCGTACCCAGCGCAGATCCCATCGCGTGCGGCGAGGGCACGGAACAGGTCGGGGATCGCTGTTTGCCCACAGGCGAGCCCGTGACCTGCGGCCCGGGGACCACGCTCGAGCCAGGAACCAACCGCTGCGTCGTGGACGACCCAGTCACCTGCGGGCCCGGGACGGTGCGCGACGGAGGCGCATGCGTGCCGTCGGACGGCGCCATCGTCTGTGGGGAGGGTACGATCGAGATCGAGGGTCGTTGCGAAGTCGACAGTCCGGAGCTGCGGTGCGGACCGGGTACGGTCTTCGAAGCGGGACGCTGCGTGGTGGAGGATCCTGTCGATTGCGGTCCTGGAACGGAGCGCGTGCTGGGGCGCTGCTACCCGGAAGGCTACCCGGTGCCCGAAGAGGGAGACGAGCTGGTATGGTTCATCGGGGACGGCTCGCTTGGATACATCTACCAGACCGGTCCTACTGTGGAGGTCAACGAGCGCGGGCTGCTGACCTCCGTCGGTGTTCTCCTGGTCCGCGCAGATGGCGAGCAGCTTGATGTGACCCCGTGGGTCGATACGTCCTTCACCGGTGCTGGCGGCTTCGCATGGTCGCGCGACGGGCTCCTGGTCGCAGGCGAAGGCACCGGCGGGGTGCGTGCGAGACTCGGCGAATTGCAGACGGTCTCGCTCGCGCTGCGCAGCGTGCTCACGGGCACCGGTACGATCACGCTGCTCCCCTCGCAGACCGATGTGCGGCTGGAGTTCGAACTCGACCTGCAGCGCCTCGATGTCTTTGCACGCTGGGAGAACGGCGTCACCCGTCGCGTCACCGACGAGGTGAGCTGGACAGGGGACACCTCGCGGGCAACGATCCGCCGCATTGGTGGCGACCTCTTCGTCGTGGGAGTCGCCGGAGGCGATACGGTCCTGACGCTCACCTGGACTGGACCCTCAGGCACGTCTCATGAAGCGGATGTTCGCGTCGTGGCGACACCCCTTCTCGAGTCGCCCGCGCTGGTGTCCCCATTGACAGGGGCGCTCGTGGTAGACCCTGCAAGCGATGCCCGCATCTACATTCCGCCGGGCGCACTGCTTGCGGAGGCCTTGATCGAGGTCCGCGAGATTGACGACGGCGTGGTGCAGTTCGGGCCGAGTGGGCTGCGCTTCGTCCTGCCTACCCAAGCCGAGATTCGGCTGGATACCCCCCAGGCGCCTGGTTCGCCCTGGGACCTTGAGCGCTACGACGACGAGCTGGAAAGGTGGGTATCGCTGGGCGCGGCGGCGAGCGTTGGACGTGACGGGCGAACGATCCGCTTCGACCTTCAGGGCTTCTCGACCTATCGCCCAGTGACGCCGAACACGGCCACCTACCGTGGTCTCTGCGAGGCGCACGCGCCTGCGCTCCACTTTGCGGCCAACGACAGCTGGCCGATGCGCATCGAGGATTTTGCTGCGCGCTCTCGACTGGTGACCACCGGGCCGGGAGGCACGAGCGTCGAACGACCGACGTTGGCGCAGATCCTCGCAACCGCCACTGGCAACTTCACCGCCCGTCGTCTCGAGCTTCTGCCGGCCTATCGGTCAGCTTGTGCTAAGCTCTCGACAGGCTCGTCCTGGGTGGACGCCTGTCGGACGTGGGAGGGAACAACCGCCGAGCCGACGCTCTACTGTCGAGTCGGCAGCGTCACGGTTCCCGGTGGCCGCGTCTTCGATGTCGAGACGCGTCTGACGGTACTCCAGTACTGGATGCTCTACGACGCCTCGGGCCTCCCTGCGGGAACCACGGGAGCGGGCCGACTGTGGCATGAGGGCGATTGGGAGCTGGTGCAGGTGCTCCTGGATCCCCGCGGCGAGCGGGTCGCTGTGACCGGTGCCCAGCACTGGTACGGGGAGACACGCTGGGGTGCGGAGATTCCCGAGGTGGACGGGCGTCCAGCCATCTCTGTGGCTGCCTTTGCGCACGCGAACCTGCACCACGATCTGCGCAACGTCACCACCGGGGAGCGCAATACCGGCTTCCTGAACCGTTTTCGAACACCGGCCACAACTCGACCCGAGGATATCGGAGGGACGGGACGGTTGCCCAGCGCGAGTGTTCAAGTTGAGCTTGTCACGGGCGATGTGGCGCGCGCATTGAACTGGAACGGAATCTGGGGTCGCAACAATAGCCTGACGCCGAACAGTTGGGGTCGTGGAGGCGTACCTTCTCCCGCGTTGCGGCAGCCTCCCGAGAGCGCTGGACCGGACCCATGGTCGCAGCCCTGGTCCTTTGCCATGGCCTACTATCACCCGACCGAGGCCAGCCTGGTGCCGCCGCGCCTGTTCCTGGGCGACAAGGCGCTCTGGTTTACCGCTGCCGATGTGTCGATGCTCGTCACGGGCGGCCAGCGCTACGCGCGCTTCAGTCTGCTGGCGAGTCGGTGCGAGCCGGGCACGGACCTGCGCTCGACCCTGTGGGCGGCACTCCCCCCTGCTCAGCTCTTCGACCTGTTCCGGGGTGCTGCGTCACCGGCCGCTACGCTGCAAAGTGCCGGGGACGGCTGCGAAGGAGGCGAACCCGCCGGGGCGTCGTGTCTGGATGCCTGCCCCTCCGAGGGATCGCGCCGCTGCGCCGCCGACGGCGTGCAAGCCTGCCAGCGCACCCCTGCCGGCTGTCTCAACTGGGGTGCCATCAGCGCATGTCCCTTTGGAGACGCCTGCACATCAGGCTTCTGTCGCCCGACGGCTGCGAGCGCTGGCGCGGTGTGCGACCCTGGAACGCTACGTTGCGACGAGAATGCCAACCTCGCGCTGACCTGCGCGTCCGATGGCTCCCGATGGAGCGCGCGCGACTGTGGCTCCCTGACATGCGCCGGTGGCGTCTGCTACGACCTGACCTCGGGCTGTACCGCCGGCCAGACACCGCGCACGTGGTACATCGACCGCGACGGAGACGGGTTTGGCGACCCGAACACGCGGCTGCTTTCCTGCAACCAGCCTCCCGGGTACGTGGCCAACGCGGCCGACTGCAATGACTACAACCCGCAGAGCTATCCCGGCGCCACCGAGGTCTGCGACGGCCGCGATACGAACTGCGACGGCCTGGTGGACAATGACTGCGTCGGTGGAACGCCCGCTCCTGAAGGTTTCGTCCTGATCTCACCGGGCACGTTCCTGATGGGATCCCCCGCAGGCGAGCCCGGTCGTTCAAGCGGAAATATCGAGCTTCAGCACCAGGTGACCATCACACAGGCGTTCTGGATGCAGGCCACGGAGGTCACCCAGGGCGAGTGGTTCGACGTCGTCGGCAACCGTCCATCCAACTTCGGGTCCTGTGGAGACGATTGCCCTGTCGAACGCGTCAACTGGTTCGAGGCCGTGACCTATGCCAATCTCCTGAGCGCTCGGGACGGAGTGGCGCCCTGCTATACGCTCAGCAATTGTACGGGAATTCTCGGGGGAGGTACCACTGGTACGACCGACGGATACTCCTGCTCAGGAGTCTCCTGGACCCTTGGGTGCACTGGCTACCGTCTTCCGACCGAGGCGGAGTGGGAGTACGCTTACCGCGCGGGAACCACCACGGCCTACTACAGCGGTCCCGGCGATGCGTTGAACGTGAACCTGGACCGCATCGCATGGTTCTCCAGCAACAGCGGGAGTCGCACGCATCCAGTCGCCCGCAAGGAGCCGAACGCGTTCGGATTGTACGACATGTCAGGAAACGTCTGGGAGTGGGTGTGGGACTGGTCCAGCGGCACGTACTACGCCAGCTCGCCGGCGAATGATCCACGGGGTCCAGGCACGGGCTCGTACCGGGTGTACCGCGGCGGCTCGTGGAACAACGACGCGGGCAACGCTCGCGCGGCGACCCGCAGCGGCTGGCCCCCCGACACCCGCACCGGCTACCTCGGCTTTCGCCTCGCCAGGTCCGCGCCGTAGGCGCGGGGCATGTCCCTTGACTCTTGATCCCTTGTTCCCTTGTCCAGACTTCCTGCCGTATCCTCGTCAAGCGAAGCCCCCCAGGGAAGGCCCGACGCGCAGCCGGGCCTCCTGGGGTGCGTAGCGTGCCTCGGTCGGGCGTTGTTCGGGCCAGGGCCTGGGGGCGGCGAGCCCCCAGGGGGATGGGTGCAGGGCGTAGCCCTGCTCGCCGCAACTTGGCGATCATGCCGCACTGCGTCATGGATGTATCGGGTTGTCGTCAGGGCGTGGGTCTGCGGGTCGTGGTGTCCGGGTTCTGCGTGGCCCGCTTTCCAGAGGAGGCCGTGTCTTCCACCGGAGACTTGTGGAGGAGCGCCATGCATGTTCGCGTGTTGACCCTGTCGTTGGGGCCGGATGGGGTCGGATTCGACGACGTTCCGTGGGCATCCAGTGCTAAACGCGCCGGAGATGGTGAAGGAAAACCTGCAGCGGGGAGGATACGTGGTCGCGGACGGCGAGCGGGTGTACTTCCAGAAGGGCTGCGACCGCCGGCGCGCGGTGGTCATTGACCTGGCCCGAACAGAGCTGATTTCGGCGGATGACTTCCCGGCGCGGGAGGATGGGGAGGAGGACGTGGGGTGGGCGGGGTATTGAGGGGGGCATGCACCTTGCCCATGGATCCATCGTTCGACGACGCAGCTCGCCCTTGCGACTTGTCCATCTTGTCAGCATGCTGCCGCGCGGGGCGGTCCGACAACGAGCGTGCGCCTCGGCACGATGCGAGACGGGGAGTTCACATGATGAGAGCACAAGGCATTCTCTTCGCGGGTGTGCTGGCCTTGACGCTGGGCGGATGTACTTTGTTCACGGACACTTCGCTGATCAGCCCGGTAGATGCGCTGGACGATACGGATCTGAGCGGCCCCGACCTACCTGACACGGACGAGTCGGACACGGACGCGTCGGAGGTGGGGGATGGCAGTCCGATCTCGCGCAACTTCTGCGGTGGACGCGGCGTGCTCCTCTTCGAGGGTGCGGAGGTGGAGCCTGGCGCAGCTTGTGGCGCCTTCGGTGAGGGGACGTTGGTCTGCGCGAGTCTCGACACCCTGGTCTGCGTCGGTCAGGCTGACCAGAACGCGTGCGGCGGCTATGGCGACCTGCCTGCGGAGCTGGGCGCCGCTTGCGGTCTCTGCGAGGACGGGGTCTGGGCGTGCAACGAGGCGGGGGGCGCCTCCTGTCTTGGGGCCGGTGAGCCTAACGGCTGCGGGGGTTGCGCGTCGCTCTCAGGTCGGCCAGGCTCGCGCTGTACGCCTGGTGCCGAGGCGAGCACGTGGGTGTGCACCACGCGCGAGTCGCTGACCTGTCTCTCTGCCAGCGTGAACGCCTGCGGTGGGGAGGGGTCGTTGACGTGGGAGGGTGCGCCTGCGGGCCCTGGCCGGCCCTGCGACACGCGCTGTGGCGCGGGAGACGGGGTGCTGGTCTGTGGAGGCGCGGACACTTTGGAGTGCGTGCCAACCGCTCGGGCTTTGCCAGCGAACGCTTGCGGTGGCTGCGGTCCTCTGCCCGGCGCGGTGGGTCAGCCTTGCGGTGCATGCGGGGGTGGCACGTGGCGTTGCGCTTCGGGAGGCAGCGGAGCGATGATCTGTGGTGGCGCCTCGCCGATGGACGCGTGTGGCGGTTGCAGCGGGGAAGCGGGACGCCCGGGCGAGGGCTGCGGGGAGGGTCGGACGTGGCTTTGTGCGGGTACGACCTTGGTGTGCGCTGCACCGACAGACGATGCCTTGAGCAACGCCTGTGGCGGAACGTCTCGCCTACAGGGAGCCCCGGGCGATGCTTGCGGGCCTTGTCGGCGAGGGCGTCTGGTGTGCGAGACACAGAATCGCCTGGCCTGTGCTGGTGACACTCCCGGCAACGTGTGCGGTGGTTGCGAGGTGGTGGCTGGTCGGGAGGGCGATGCCTGCGGGGATTGTGGCTCGGGCCGCCTGGAGTGCCGCAGCCAGCGCTTGCGTTGCATCGGCGACCAAGGCGTAGCCGCCCGGAACGCCTGCGGCGGCTGTGGCCCCCTTGGGGCATCGCCTGGCGAGACGTGTGGAGCCTGCTTGAACTGGGCCTGCACGAACAAGGGAGGCCTTCTTTGCGAGGCGGACGCGAGCCAGGAGGGCTGCGGTGATCTCCTGACCTGTGCCGATCTGGATTGCGAGGAGGAGGGGCGGCTCTGCGAGGCGTCAGACGGCGTCGAGGACGCCCGCTGTGCTGGCTGTCTGGCGGGTCTTGAGGAGGTTGGCGGCCGCTGTGTGACCCCTACGCCCACGGTGCGGAGCTGCGCTCAGGCGGGCTGCGCGGGGCAGAACCGGGTGTGCGTGCAGCCGAACGCGCAGACGGACGCGACGTGTGGCGGGTGCCAGCCGGGTGCCGAGGAATGGGAAGGCGTGTGCCGCATCCGCAAGTTGCTGGGACAACCGTGTGCAACCGACGATGAATGTGTCGCTGGCGCGTGGTGCCCTAGCGAGACATCGGAGCGCCGCTGCTCCCCCAGACTAGCGATCGGGGGCGAGATTTTTGCGTTTCAGTGGACACCCGCCGGTTCCTTCCGGATGGGCTCTTTGGGGACGGAACTAGGTCGGCACTCGAACGAAGGTACGTCGACGCAGGTGATTAGTTCCAACCTATTCTTTATGCGAACCCCAGTCACCCAAGGTCAATGGTCCGCGCTTGCCGCCCAGGAACCACCATCCAGTTTCCGATCGTGTGGGACTGATTGCCCAGTGGAGCAGGTGACGTGGTGGAGTGCACTGATGTTCTCGAACGCTCTGAGCCGAGCGGATGGTCTGGAGGAGTGTTACAACGTCCCGGAAGCGTCCTGCCAAGGCACGTGGGAATCCGGATTCCTGATGTGCCCGTCTTCCATGGTTTCGGACGTATTCGTGGATCCGTGTTCAGGATATCGCCTACCGACCGAGGTCGAGTGGGAGTACGCAGCTAGGGCGGGGACTCTGACACCAACATACTCCGTTGGAACTGATACACGTTCCAGAGAATGCGGCCCGAATGCCCAAGCGTCTGAACTCGCAACGATTGCGTTGCACTGTCGCCCGCCTCCGTACGGGCCGAGGCCGGTTGCCGAGAGACGACCGAATGCCTGGGGACTTCATGACATGCTCGGCAGCGTTCACGAGTGGACTACGTCCGCTACCGAGACCAGAGGTGCGGCTGCTGCGCTCGAGTACCACGAGCCGACAAACGAAGCACTCCTGGTGGTACGCGGAGGCAGTTGGTCCGACCCTCCGGCGTGGATTCGTTCCGCGGCAAGACTTGGAGTTCCAGTCCATCACGAGGAGTATGATGTGTGCGTGCCGCGAGTTGAGACTCCTTCGCTTACATTGTGCCCAAATGGAATCTGTGCGGACGGAACCCCTGGATGTGACGCAACGGTCACGTTGGTTCGACTGACCTTCATGGCAGATGGGGGATCTTCAGCGAGCGGGGTCATTGGAGTCAACGCAGTGTATCATGTGAACGGCGTTTTCCCTGTGCGAGTCCAGGGTTTATCATCCTGTCGGATCGCCGGAGGGGACGTGATTGCTAGGGGAGAGGTTTCAATCGTTCCGGATCCCGTGTCCGGTCGTGCCATCGTCTCGCTTCAGGAGGATCCGCTGGATGTGATGTCCACGACGTCCCGTTGGGAGAACAGCGGTATTCAACCATGCCCAATAAGTACCCTTAGTGATGGTGGGCTGCTTCGGGAGCTGATGGGTGCTCTCCTGCCTCCAGCCCAGCTGGCCTCGACAGGATTCCGGCTAGTACGCGCAGCTCCATAGCGACACCCTTCATTACCAACGCCTACAGGGCTTATCGGAAGGGGTTAGTCGAAATCTATGTAGGCTATCTGCTCATCGTTGCGTCTGGTCACGTCGTCGGAAATGGGTCACGAGTTCCCGGGCATGTAAGTCGCTGCTTTCTCAAGCTGAAGGCGAAGACGGAGCCGCACCCGGCTTCTAAGCTGACTCAGCCTCACCATCCCCGCCCCCCGGTCGATGACCAGCAAGGCTTTCAGTTCCTCGCCACGGTAACCGGCAACGTCTGTTTTCGCGAGGTACTTTCGGAGGTCACTCAGCCCCCGGTACTTCTCGTCGATGCCCAGGTCCAGGACATGAACCCACCCATCGTTCTCGCCTGAGCGCAGGGCCTGCGCGAGCTGCATGAGCTGGCCGAAGCGCTTGTCGCTCCCGCAGAGGTTCGGCACATCACGGCCGTTGATTCTGCAGAAGCGCCTGCCAGCGTCCTCGCCGATCTCGAAGACGAGGTCGTCGAAGATGAAGCCGGTGTCTTCCTTGAGCTGCGAGACACGCCGAGCCCGGTAGCCCGGCTCCATGGCGTCGAGCGCGAGGTGGAGAGGAAGAAGCCCGAAGTCATCCATGGCATCGCTGAGCAGCGCGCCATCGCCTCCAAGCCGCTCCACAGCCTCCACACGACCATGACGCGGGTGCAGGACGACCGCCGGCGCGCGGAAGACCCGTTGGGCCCCTTCACGACGGACACGCTCCACGCTCAAGGGACTGTTCGCCCATACGACGACAGGCTCCGGCGCCCTCCATGTGACCCGCCCCAGGGTCTCGAAGCCGGGGTAGGACTCGTCGACCTCGGCGAGCCCGTTGTGCCGCGCAACCTCGGGGAAGAGGAAGTCGCGGTTCGCCTCGAAGCGGTCCAGAAGGCTACGGTCGTAGGGCCCCAGGCGGTCGGAGCATGCAGGCAGCATCGGGCACCGGTACATGAAGTGCTCGGGCCTGTCGGCCGGTAGCGGTCGAAGCTCACAACCGTGCTCGCACTCCACGGGCTCTGGAGGCGGCAGCCGGCGGCCCCACTTCCTCCTGCAGAGCGCCTGGGCGTCGATGCCCAGGTCGTCGCGCAGCGTGCGGAGCATCTCAGAGGAGGCTCGCCTGTCCGAGACTGCGACGGACCAGAGCCTGGAAATCTCCTGATCGCTGAGAGCCATCGATACCCCACTCCTGAAGATGTGCACGGATGATGCGGTCCACTTCCGTGTCGTTGAGCGTCGAGCGATTCGGACGCTTCAGCTCCACGGTGCGGGTTCGAGAGCGGTCGTTCTCGTCCACCAGGTGGAAGCGCAGCTTCACGCCCCGGATGTCGCAGGTGGCCAAGCATACGGAGTGTTCCGCCGCCGCGCGGTGAAGGTCCCGCATCGACCGCAGGCTCCGAAAATCCATCTTCAGGTGCCGCAGCTCTCTGGAGGGAGCGATGAACTCAATCGTCAGGATGTCGATCCGCTGGACTCCGGTGCCCGGAATCGCCGTCAGCCATCCGTCCGGGTTCCGGAAGATGTCGAAGTCGAACATCTCGCGATCACGGCTGGCGAAGTAGGCCTGCGGGCGACCCAGGGCGACCTCGGCGAACTGCTCGACCAGGAAGCGGCGGTCGGTCTCCCGGCGTGCGCGCACCATGATCCGGTTCTCATCGGGCAGGTAGACCAAGCTCGCAAAGTCGACCGGGCGGCGGACATCGTACTCCACCGACTCGGCGGAGATGCTCGGCACCGGGCGGAGGCTCTCCTCGTGGAAGTAGCGCACGATGAAGCGTCCGTCTGCCTCGTAGGGCTCCAGCACGCAGCGGACGGCTCCCCACCGGCTCCGGAGGTACTGGGCGAACATCTGCTGCATGTGCTCGATGCTCCCAAGGCTGAGGTCGGGCAGCGGCCCTGGAGCGGGATCATCGGAGACGAACTCGTGGTTCGCCTTCATGGAGTCGATGCTCATGGCGGCGTCGACGGTGGCGAGCGCATCCGGGCAGTAGAGGAAGAGGATCATGGCGAGATCGTAATGGCTCGCGCTCAGCAGATCGTCCTCATCGAAGGGGATCACGTCCCGGCGCTTCATGGCCTCGTTGAGCAGATCATCGCGCGCGTCCTTCTTGCAGAGCGCGTTGACGGGGACGAGCTCGCGGCCGAGCCTGTCTCTGACCTCTGCTGGGAGATGCGCCCAGGCCGTCTCGAAACGCAGCCGCCCCGTCGACGTATGCTTCGTCGGCATGGGCAACGCGTTGCGGTTCCAGTACTCCGTCAGTAGGGTGTCGTGGACCTTCTTGAAGAAGGTGTCGGCCTTCCAGATTCTTCGACTCATGACATGGCTCTCGGGCTCAAGACTTGTTGCTCGGTGGGGGCTCCCGCGCGTGACTCGTTTAGGAACCGGGATACAGTGTGAACGCGCGCTATCGGACGGTCAACACCGATCCGCTGGCGCGATTCACATTTCCGGCAACCTGTGAACGCGCAGCAACTTACACGCCTGGAAGCCGCCCCGTGGCGTTCGGTAGCTGGAAGATGCGGAGGTCGTGCAGGCGGCGCCTCATGGCTTCATTCGAGACGTTCGTGATGCCCGAAACCCGCATGAACTCATCGGCCACGGACTCCAGCCTGCCGCTATCGGGCGTCTGGCCGTGGACGGCCTCCAGGACATCCTCCACCTCGACTCGCTCGCCGGCGAGGATCTTCGCAGCAGCGGCTCGAAGGGTGTCCTCGGGCATCAGGAACGCCGAGGCGAAGCGGTCCGCCTGGTACTCGTAGGGATCCCGTCGCGTGCGGGCCTGCTGCGGCAGACAGATCAGGGTTCCCAGAGGCACATCCTCGTTGTCCGGAACATCGACCTCGAAGTTCAGGACGCCGTTGGCACGGTGCTGCTCCCAGAGCGGCCGGTGCAGGACCCAGTGCCCGATCTCGTGCGCCACCGTGAAGTTCCGTCGCCCCTCGTGAGCATCGAGCCGCTCGTCGACGGCGATGCGGTTCTCCTCGAACCAGGCGGCTCCCAGGACACCCTCGTCGAGTCCGAAACGCCGCTGCAGGTCACCGATGACCAGCTCCACCCCGAGCACGAACTCCGCGATGGGCTCGGGATCGATGGCCCCTTCGCCGGACCAGAGGCCCGCACGGCGCGCCTTCAGACGCAACGCGCTGGCATGTCGCTCAAACGCTTCGTTTGAGACGAATGGCGGGCCGCTACGGCGCATTACCCCTCCGCAGGTTCCTTCTTCATGATGCGCATGGCTTCCTTCGCGCTCAGGTTGCGCTCACGCATCTGACGCAAGAACTGAGGCAGCGCAGGATCCTTACGGAACATCTCCTGGAACTCGTCGCCCACCCGGCCGGCCAGGCGCATTAGCTCATCGAAGTCACCCTCGAAGAGCTCGGCCATCCGCCGGAGAACCTCCTCGGAGGGCGGCCGGCACTCGTCTTCAGTTTCCAGGCGCGAAAGGTAGCTCGGCGAGATGTCGAGCATCGATGCCGCCTGCCGGACACCCAGCTGCTTCTTCTGGCGCAGCTGCCGAATCAAGGGCCCGAGTCGCTTCTTCATGTTCGTTGTGCTCCAGAGGCTCGAAGACGCATGAGCGTCTCCCGGTCACTAAACGGAACTTTCGTCGGTTTCAAGTTCTACCCACAGGCAATCCACAGCCAGCCCTGTCAAAGTCTCCCGCTCCAGAGCGCGTTTCTCAGGAGAAGGTGCAGGTCGCGCCGCGGAGCATGGGATGCCGAAGACCGACGAAAGGACTGTGAATGGGGGTGCCGTAAGCCTGCTCGCCGAGGGCGTGGTGGCGCTCGCTTTGAAGCGCGCGAAGCAGCGCATCGATGACCGGCGCGAGCACGGGCTTCCACTTGCTACGTCCGCGAAAGGAAGCGTTGGTGATGGGGCCCGTGGCGGGCAACGCACGAAGTCCAAACGCAATTCATAAACGGAGAGAGTATGGCAGAGAGCTTCTTCCAGAGACGAAGACCCGACGAGAAGGAGATCGCGCGCCTGGCGGCCGAGATCGCAAAGCTTGAGGACCTCGCCGTGAGCGAGCTTGCGGAGCGCTGGCAGGACCTCTTCGGGGAGGCCCCGCGCAGCCGCAACAAGGCCTGGCTCCGAAAGCGCATCGCATACCGGATGCAGGAGATGGCCTTCGGCGGACTCTCGCCGGCGGCGCTGGAGCGCATCGAAGAGCTCGCAGAAAAGGCGCCCATCCGCAGGCGGGGTGGACGTCTGCTCAGCGCGTTGACCAACGGGGCGCCTGAACGCCCGAAGAAGCCCGCCGGCCCGGAACGTCGCGTCGCAGCCGCGGTCACGGCGCCCTCGGAGCGCGACGAGCGACTCCCTCCGGAGGGCTACATTCTCACGCGGGAACACGGAGGCGAGACCCACGAGGTCGAGGTGCTCGAGGATGGCTTCGAGTACGAGGGACGACCCTACCGGACGCTCTCCGAGGTGGCGCGCGCCATCACCGGCGCGAAGTGGAACGGCTACACCTTCTTCGGTCTCAAGGGCCCATGGAGCGACGCATGAGCGGACCATCCTTCTTTCAGACCCTAATGGGTCGGCAGTTCATCGACGGCACCATGCCGCGCATCGCCAGAGCCCTCGAGCAGATCGCCGAGCGACTGGAGCCGCCGTCTGGTGCACCGAAGGTGATCGTGGTCGTCACCGACGGTGGCCCTGAGGGCGCAGCACGTGTCGTAGAGGCCCTGCGCGAAGCAGGCATTGCAGCGGCCGGCCCCGGAGATGAAGTCAAGTGAGCCGGCGCCGCGCCCAGCAGCAGTCCGCTCTCCCGGTGCGTCGCTGCGCGATCTACACGCGCAAGTCGACGAGCCACGGGTTGGACCAGGCCTTCAGCTCCCTCGATGCGCAGCGGGAGGCCTGCGCTCAGTACGTGCTCAACCGGGCCCATGAAGGGTGGGTGCTCCTTGAGCATAGCTACGAAGACGGCGGGTTCACGGGCGCGAACACGAACCGGCCAGGCTTCCAGCGGCTGCTCGACGATGTGGACCGCGGTCTGATCGACATCATCGTCGTCTACAAGGTCGACCGTCTCTCGCGCTCGTTGATGGACTTCGCCCGCTTCATGGAGCGACTCAACCAGAACGGCTGCGCCTTCGTCTCCGTGACGCAGAACTTCTCGACTGCCGACGCCATGGGGCGGCTGACCCTCAACATGCTGATGAGCTTCGCGGAGTTCGAGCGGGAGATGATCTCGGAGCGGACCCGCGACAAGATCGCGGCATCTCGGCGCAAGGGGAAGTGGACGGGCGGCCCCGTGCCCTTCGGGTTTCGGAGCGTCGAAGGTCAGCTGCTCCCGGACGACCTCGAGGCTCCGGTGGCCCGAGAGGTCTATGACCTCTATCTGGAGCACCGCTCCGCGCTGGCCGTCATGCAGATGCTCAACCAGCTCGACCGGCCGTGCCG